>MDTB01102517.1_pt1 | contig 58354 bp, 59 predicted proteins | sample 811161 | NCBI WGS metagenome assembly MDTB01 (sample SAMN05326650, study PRJNA326480) | marine metagenome | isolation source: seawater | place: Mediterranean Sea | collected 2009 | reverse complement strand
TAAGCAATATGTTGGTATCCTATCAGGTGTTGGTGGATGGGCTGGAATTGGTCTAGCTGCTGGTCTTACTGATCCAACTGCTGGTTTAGGTGCTGTTGGTGCATATGCTGCACTTAGCAACCACACAAACCTTGGTGGTGTATTAACTGTTTTCTCTCTTCCATAGTAGAGAGTTTACAGCTAAGTAAACTAATTAAAAGCCCAGCATTTTTTGCTGGGCTTTTTTTTTGTTAAATAAATATTTTTTTTGTAAATTTTTCTAAAAAACCATTGTGTTTTTTGATACATTTACAATATAAATGATGTGTATTTATTAATATGATTTAGATATTGGGAAATAAAATGAAGAAATTATGTAAAGTTTTTTTAGTGTTCACTTTAGCAACATTCTTTAGTACAGAAACTAATTCAGTTCCAAAACCTGGTGCTGTCGAACCGGCCTGGGATGAAGATGATAACCCCACATACGTTATTAAGTATGGCAAAGGAGATAGACTTGATCAGGCTACAGGCAACCCATTAAACCTCATACAAATCACTTGTAAAGGTACAGGTGTTGACCAAGCTGACGAAAAAAGCATGGATGAATGTAGAGCTGATGACAATTTAGTTGAATATCAGTATGGATGGATGGATTTTGCTACGTATAAAGGTTGGCGTGCATATCATGCGGAATGCCATGTATGTCATGGCCCTGATGCTATGGGAAGCACTTATGCTCCATCATTGATGACATCCATTCAAAATGGTCTATCATTTGACGATTTTTACGCGGTCATAATGAATGGTAGAGGTGAAGCAGAAGGAGCTCAAAAGGGAAATGTAATGCCAGCGTTTGGTGCAAATACTAATGTGGCACCTCATGTTGAAGATATGTATAGATATGTCAAGGCTAGAGCTGACGATAAAATTAGACGTGGCGTAAGATTGCCTAAGCTTCCTAAATTTAAAGAAGCAGATTAATTTTACTTTAGAAGTGCTAGATCTTAGATTTAGCACTTAATTTTTTATTATGATAAAATTTACACTTCTTCTAACATTTTTATTATCAACACAAGTTTTTTCAAGGGAAACTGCCATTGAAGCTGTGGATACAGAAAATCTAAGAGTTTGTGCCGATCCTTCTAACCTTCCTTTTTCAAATGACAATAATGAGGGTTATGAAAATGATATAGCAAAATTAATAGGGGAAAAATTTAATATTCCTGTAGTTTATGATTACATGCCACAAGTAATTGGTTATGTAAGAGAAACATTAAATAAAAAAAAGTGTGATATCATAATCGGGATTACGGGTAGTAACGAATTGGTGCTGAATACTATCCCATACATGCGCTGGTCTTATGCTATGGTGTATCTGAAAGACAACGGGATTGATGTTGATAGGCCTGATCATCCACAACTAGCTGATCTGAGAATTGGAGCAGTTGCGGGAACACCCCCAACTTTTATTTTGCAAAGATATAATTTAATGGGAAAAGTTCGTCCCTACAATCTTACATTCGATCCAAGAGTTGCAGTCATCGGAGAAACAATGATAGACGATATGATTGACGGCCTTGTAGATATAAACTTTATGTCAGCTCCAATAGCCAGTCATTATCTAAATAAAAAAGGTTATGACAAAAGTAAGTTTGTTCTAATTCCTTTGGAAACCACCGATCAGGGTTGGGGAAGAATGGATTTTTATACAACCATGGGTGTGAGAGATGGAGAAACAGACTGGAAGAAAAAATTAAATAGATTTATCAAAACAAACCAAAAAGAGATTGACGGTATACTTGCAAAACATAATATACCAGTTTTAAAATTAAGACCTGGAAAACGCAAAAAAACCGACACAGGAAGTACTACCGATGCGCTTATAAAAGGAAGAGCTCCAGTTAAATAGGGCTGTTGAACCTTACATTATATTTTCTATAAATGAATTCTGGAGGAGCATTTCTGGCTTCTTCAGCTGCCATATCAAATATTTCTTTGTGCAGCGGGGATATGGAACAGGCAGGATCAGTATTCTTAGCATCTCCAGTTAAAGCCATCGCCTGACATCTACATCCACCCCAATCAATTTCTTTTCTATCACAAGACTTACAAGGATCTGGCATCCATTCTGTTCCTCTATACATTTGGAATGCTTCTGAATTTTCCCAGATCCATTTTAAACTATGCTCTCTTACATTATCAAACTTTAAATGAGAAATAGTTTCTGCAGCATGACAAGGTAAAACATAGCCCTTTGGATTTAAATTTAAAAATCTTCTTCCCCAACCACCCATACAATTCTTTGGATGCTTAGCATAGTAATCCGGGATTACGTAGTCTATTACTATCTTTCCTTTTAAATCAATTCTTGCTTTCTCAACAATTTCTGTCGCATGATCTAGTTGTTCAGGTGTTGGAATAAAAGCAGCTCTATTTTTTAATGCCCAACCGTAATATTGAACTTGAGCAATTTCAACTCTTTCTGCATCCAGATCTCTGGCCATTTGAATGAAATTCTCTAGATTATCAATATTTTGTCTATGCACAACACAATTAACTGTAAGCGGTAAATCAACATCTCTGACCCATTTTGCAACCTCAAGTTTTTTAGCATGACCTCCTTTGTATCCGCCTATTTTATCAGCATTATCATTATCAGTATCTTGAAATGATAACTGAACATGCTCTAAACCTAATTTCTCCAACTTCACTAATCTATCAGGATTAAGCAATACACCAGACGTAATTAGATTAGTGTATAAGCCTGTTTTAGTACAATGCTCTACGATATCTTCTAAGTCATGTCTGACCGTAGGCTCTCCTCCAGATAAATGAATTTGATGCATACCCATTTCAACAGCTTGATCTATTACGGACTTCCATTCGTCTGTAGTCAGCTCCCCAGTTTTTTTCTCTAATTGAACAGGGTTTGAACAATAAGGGCATTGCAAAGGACAACGATGAGATAGTTCTGCCAATAATGCTAATGGAGCTTCGATTCCTTGCTCAGCTATTGTCTTATATTTTTTTCCTTTTAATGTTATCTCATTCATTCAACGATAAACCCCTTATCAGCTAAGCTTTGCAATAAAACCATAACATCTTTCTGAATTACATCTACCGGAGCGACAAACTTCTCAGAAAGTTCTTTTGATATATCATTAACCTTTTTCATACCATCGACTAGTTTTAATATCTCAACAGCGATATTATCTGGTTTAACAAGCTTTTCCGGTGCAAGCAATACCCATTCTTTTCTTGGTTCATTATACTTAAACTTAACATGCTTTGGAAACCTTGGAATAACATCTTCTTTAATTATCAATATATCTGTCATTAAAATCCTCTGGCATAAAGGAACCTGGTGGAACACTCCCATTGACATAAGCATGGTATAATGCATCTTGCATGACCCACAAAACATCAGTTTTAAATTTTAAAGCATTGCATACAGCTTCTTGTTGTATTTTGGTTGTAGCATTTTCTAAAGCATAGTTTAACACGAAATCTGCGTCATCTGTGGCTTGATCTACTCTTTTTTTAAAGTAAGCCATTGTTGTATCATTTATAAAATCATAGTTTTCAAGCATACCAGAAATTCTTTCTTTATGAATTTTAGGTGCAAAGAGTTCTGTTAACGAAGATGTAACACCCTCTAACAGAGACTTTTCTTTTACAAAACTAACATACGCATCTACTGCAAAACGTGTAGCAGGAAGAATCCCTTCGGTTGACTTGACATAACTCCTATTTAAATCAAGACCATCAGTTAGTTTATACCATCTCTCAATTCCTCCTTCGTCGTCTTTTCTTCCGTCATGATCAAGAATCCTATGAATCCACTTTCTTCTTAACTCTGGATCTCTAATTCTAGACATTAACGCGGAGTCTTTAATTGATATATTGATTTGATAATAATATCTATTAATCGACCACGCTTGAACCTGACCTTTATTTAGTTTTCCGGAATGAAGCAAATGATGAAATCTACAGTTATCATGATATCTAATTTTTCCAATTTTCCTCAGCTCTGCTTCAAACTCACTATGGGTCCAGGGAATCTTTCCATCCGTGTAATTTTCTTCGTACTTAAAATTTTTCATAACTCAATCTCCATTCCATCGTAACTTACTTCCCATCCCATGCCCTCAACTTGTCTTCTTTCGGATGAGTCAGGTAAAAGTATCGGATTTGTAGTATTTATATGTATATATATTTTTCTTTCTACTGCTGGAATCAACATAAATTCTTCCATACTTCCATATTTTCCGGAATTATTCATATGTCCCATTCTTTCTCCAGTTTTTTCTCCTACTTTTCTGTTAGCCATTTCATCATTTTCCCATAAAGTGCCATCAAATAAAACTAAACTTGCTCTTGTTAGTCTAGTTTTTAATTCCTCAGTCATTGCTGCACAAGCAGGTATATAAAAAAAACTTTTTGAGTCTTCTAAGGAAGATATTTTAAGACCTATTGTATCCCCTTCTTGAGTACCAAAATTATCTCCTTTGGACTCGTCCTCTAGCCACAAAGCTATTTTTCCGGGCACTTCAAATGCTTCGACTAAAATTCCTGAAGAATTATTATCTTTGTCTTTTAATTCAAACTTTTTATTCATTTCCATATTTCTTCTATCAACATAATCTGGATTTAGAACATTAAATATAGAATTATCTCTTAACACAGAATGAACTCTTTCATGTGCATAAACAGATAAATTTTGCCTTTCTCTTAAAGACAATAACCCTGCCACATGGTCAACATCTCCATTTGTCAAGACAACTCCACTTATGGGACTATGTCTTAAATCTTTCTTTGGATGCATTTGTTTATTATTTATTATTTGTGATCCTAAGTCTGGAGAAGCATTAAATAAAAACCAATTTTCGTCATCTGCTGTTACTGCTATTGATGATTGAGTTCTTATTGAAGTTCCAGGCTCACCATTTCTAACTATTTTACTTACTTCAGAATTACAGTTCCATTGAGGAGAACCTCCTCCAGCTGCTGATCCTAAAACTAAAACTTTTAACAATATAAATACCCTTGTCCAACATTAATTTAAAATAACCCTCTGAGTCTAATTAGCCTCAGAGGGTAATTGCTTTAACCGAGATTACTTCTCAGCGCAAGCGTATGAATTGATTTCAAGACCTACAGAGATCTCAGAAATCATTGGTTTAGTCCAAGCCATAATTATTCTCCTTTATGGTTTGTAGTTTCACTCAAAATTGAGCTTGATGACATAATAAAACATGAATCTTAAAATATTCTGATAACATTGTTCATATTTAATTCATAATGAAAGAAATCAAATTTTTTAATCTTAATTTAAAAAACTCAAAATAGTTCTTGCTTGATAACCTATTCTTTGTTCACCAAAAACAGGTTCTTCGCAAACAAATTCTGTCAAAGTAGTTCTTTGATCAAAAACTCGAGTATTCCACTTTAATTGCGAATCATACTTTAGATATTCCTTGTCCTTAACATCAACTCCAGCTTTCCTTAGTGCTCTAAGTTTTTTTGACGCGGAACCAATTGATTTTCTAATTACGTCTTGTCTTTCAACAAACTTAATAATTCCAAGATATTGCCTGTTCCTTCTGTCTGAGGCTTTCTGAAAAAGTCCTGCAAAAAGATTAATAAGCTTTTCTTCCTGTTCTTTTTTAGAAATCATTCCAAAATAGGTATATTTTTTTGCAAAATTATTAATAATCTTTGTCCCATCTTCTTCTGATAGTATTGGGTCGGATAGCTTAGTCACAATTTCTATTACTTCATCATCTTTCCACCAGTTTTTAAGAGAATCTTTAATATCAGGCCCCTGCCATAAAGCTTTTTCATCCAGCTTTGGGTTATATACTTGATCGCATGGCCATTTTTTTGGTGCTTTTTCACTTGGTGCAGCAAATGCATTATGAAACGAGAATATTAATGCAAACACTAAAACAATCTTAAAATAAAAATTTTTCATATTTTTTTCTCCTTTATTCAATGACAAATTTTCCAACCATTCCTTTGTTCTGAAGTCCTTCGATCTCAAACTTAAAAACCCCTGTTCTAATTGGAACAAAATTAATCTCTATTTCACCATCTCTTTCAAATTCAATTTCATTAATAGTTGGAACTTTAATTTCAATACCTTCAACTTCAATTTTTCTAATCCAAATGTTTTTAAAAAAATCTTCAGCCTCAAACTCATATTCCTTAAAGCCCATACTTGATATTTCTAGTCTATAAGATTTTCCTGTTTCAAGGTTTATTGTTTTAAGTGACATCTCATAATCACTTGATTCAGATCCAAGTTTAAGTTCAATTTTTTTTGATCTTATTGCTAAATCACCTCTAGAATAACTATCAAATGAAAAAAATAAAGTGATGATTAGTAACCAGAATGTTTTATTTAAGAACATATTACTTTCCACCTTTCTTTTGCAAAGAACCCCTTGAAGGATCATACCCTATAATTGCTAATATAAGGAACAAAATTGTAAAAATAAGAATACCCAACGCGTATTCGAAATTAAATTGAGAGTACATTGAAAACCTCAATATTTCTACTGCATAGGTAAATGGGTTATAAAAACATACATAATACAACCACTCACTGGTTTCTTCGATTTTCCATAGTGGATAAAGAGCGGAAGAGGCAAAAAACATGGGGAAAATTACGAAATTCATTACCCCAGCAAAATTTTCTAATTGTTTAATTGCTGAGGATAGAAACATACCAAGAGCCCCCAACATAAGTCCTGAAAAAATCAACGCTGGAAGAATGGTAAAATATCCTGAAATAGGTGGTATAATATCCCAAAAAGAGGCTATTAATAAAAAAGCATAAACTTGGAGTATTGAAACAAATACTCCTGCAAGAAGTTTAGAAATTAATAAAAACCATCTTGGTATTGGACTTACTAACATGGTTCTCATACTACCCATTTCCCTATCATAAACCATAGACAGCGAACTTTGCATTCCATTGAATAATTGTATCATAGCAATCAAACCTGGGGCTATATAAACTTCATAAGTTATGTAAGTTTCATATGGAGGTATAATTGCAACACCTAGGACAGATCTAAATCCGGCTGCAAAAATACCCAACCAAACTAACGGTCGAACCAATGCAGAAAAAAATCTTTCCCTTTGATGAATAAACCTAAGAGCTTCTCTTAATACAATACCTCTAAAACATCTAATAAAAATCACTATACTCATAATATTAAATCTTAACTAGTTTATTAAAAGCATCTCTGATGTTTTTTGTTTTAGTTTTTCTTGAAATCATCTCAACTTTCCCGGCTTCCAGTACTTTTCCTTTATCTATAATTACTACTTTCTCTCCTTTATCAATCTCATCTATTAAATGAGTTGCCCATAGAACGGCTAGTCGTTCTTTTTTACATAAATCTTTAACATGTTTAAGTATCATTTGTCTTGAACCAATATCCAGCCCAACAGTTGGTTCATCCAAAAGAAGGAGCTTAGGCTCATGGAGAAGTGATCTAGCTATTTCAACTCTTCTTCTTTGACCCCCAGATAAAGATCTAACCTTTGAACTAATTTTCTCTAACATTTTAATTCTTTGCATTTCTGAATTTATTCTATCAGTAGCATTTTTTATTGAAATTCCATGAAGAGCTGAATGATAGTGAAGGTTCTCATTAATACTGAGATCTAAATCTAAGGTAGGTTGTTGAAAAACTACTCCTATATTTTTTAGTGCCTCTGAGGGACTGTCTCTAACATCGTGGCCAAATATTTTAATAGATCCAGTAACATTATTATAGAGTCTTGTTATTAAGGAATATAACGTGGTCTTTCCTGCCCCATTGAGTCCGAGCAAAACAGTAAAATCTCCTGGTTCAATTTTTATTGATACATCATCAAGTGCACAAAAAGAACCAAAATTATGACTTACTCCTTTGATATCTAGTGCTACCATAATGTTTACTTTGGAGCGATTGCGACTCCCCATGGAAATCTTCCAACTTTCACGGATTTTGTAACTTTTAAATTCTCAACGTCTATAAAAGAAATGTCATTACTAACACCGTTAGTACTAATCAAAGTTTTTTCATCCGGGGTAAAATATAGTTGCCAAACTCTTTGACCCACAAGAAGGTACTTAATTATTTCTTTTGTTTGTTGATCAATCACAGCAACTCTATTAGCTGGGCCTAATGCAACAAAGGTGTATTTTCCATCATTAGTATGCCTAACACCAACTGGTTGAATACTTTCTTCGTTTACTCCGGGAATTTCAAATTTAATGGTATGTGTAACTTTTCTATCTTGAGGATTTATGACCTTAACAGTTCCTCCTATTTCAGCTGATACCCAAACCTCTTTATCGTTTGAAGTAAACATTGCTACTCTAGGCCTTTGATCAACCAAAACGTTTTCAAAAATTTCTAAATTGTCTGTATTAATAAAATGGGCCATATTTGTAGTTTCTGATGTATTAACAAGCACTGTGCCATCATTTGTTAATCCCATGCCTTCAGGTTCGACGCCAACTGGAATATCATCAATTATCATTCTATCTACCATATCGACTACTGTAACCATTGCATCGTCCTCGTTAGCTATATACAATGTACTGTCATCTGGTGAAAGAACCATTAATTCAGGATCTGGGCCAGAAGGTAAGTGATATTTTAGTTTCATTGTCTCTGCATTTCTAACTTCAACTCTATCGTCATCTGAAGCAGCAATAAGAACTAATTTTCCATCTCCAGATATTATTATTCCTCTTGGTCTTTGACCAACATTAACAGTTTGAACTACTTTCTTTTTACCTATATCTACAACAGAAACAGTATTATCTTTTTCGTTGGTTATGTATGCTAGTCTTGAGTGTGCATGATCTGACAAAATAAAAAAAGTAATTACAAATATAAAAATTCTATTAATTAATAATTTTTCCATCATATAAATTTATTACATTTATTTAAATTTACAAGTAGATTCGGGTTTGTCTATTCCAAGAGTATCTAACTCACTTTCTGGATGAAGGTAACCTTCTTGTGGTGAAACAGAAACCATTGATCTAGGAGCAGCAAGTAATATAGGTTGACGTAATTGTCCATTCCAATCTCTAAATGAAACTTTAACACCTTTGTATGCTCCAATTCCAAAGTCTTTACTTAATAAAAAATCTTTTACTTTTTTTAAATCATTGCTTTTAATTCTACTCACTACCTCTCCTATAGACCTTACAGCAACCCATGCGAAATAATCAACTGATGTCATCCACCTTCCACTTTCTCTTCTAAATCTATTCTGCATTTGTGTTGCTCCCCATTGCTCATGTGTTCTATGCCAAGATGTTGGTTTTAAACCCTGTGATCCAACAATAGGTCTAGGATCCCAAGTTCTATATGATAAATATTCTCCAAATTCGCCTTTTTCATCAGACACAACAAGTATATCATATTTTGACCCCTTGGTGAAAATGGGAATTTCCTTTTGAGCAGTTCTTCTTAAATCTGAAGCAAAATCCCATACTCTTTCATCTTTAATCTTTACATTAAATTTTCTTGCAGACTTTTTTATTGCCTTTGCATAATTTTTATCAGACTGATCATCTCCTACAACAAGCATCCATCTCTTCCATTTTTTCTTTACCAAATATTGTGTAAGTGCATCAGCTAACATATTGTAGCTTGGAGGAATATGAATTAAGTTGCGACTACATAAACTATTTCTTAGTTCGTCCTCTTTAGATCTTATATTTATCAACAAAGTGTCTTTTGCTTTATCTAACTGTGATATTTGAACTAATTCCTTAAAATTAAGATCGGCAATAAAATAAACATAGCCTGCATTTACTAACTTTAAAAATTCTTCTTCCAAATTTTCTTCAAGAGAGACTTGAATAAATTTTATCTTGTAATCATGTCCTATAAATCTTCCAGTAGTGAGGTTATCTTCTATTCCCAGTTCAACTCCATAAAACCCTTCATCGTCGAGAATGGGATCAAGATTGGATAAAACTGCAGGTATTTTTCTCTCTTTTGTTATGAAAATAATTTCAGTAGTTAAACTTATTTCAGCTGAAAATTTCTTAACTCCTCTCTCGTAACGCTTTTTTTGTCTTTCTATATCAGCATTTTTTCGATCCTCTAACTGTTTTATTGACAATTCTCTCGATTGAATATTCAATGTAGAACCAAAAATAAATAAAGTAATTAATACAAATATCTTTTTCAAATCAAATAATCTCCAGTAACAATTTAAAATAATATTTTGAAAAAACACAATAGATGTTTAAAAATATATTAATATATACAATTTTTTAGCTTGTGAAAAAGAAAAAAAAAACATTGATTAGTACTAACCTTGTTAGAGGAGGTGTAAATAGAAGTCACTTCAACGAAACAAGTGAAGCATTATTTCTGACATCCGGTTTTATTTATGATTCTGCCGAGCAGGCGGAAGCATGCTTTAATGACACAGAAGAAAAATATATGTATTCACGTTTTGGAAACCCTACTGTTGATTCATTGGAAAAAAAACTTTCCATATTAGAGGGTTCAGAGGATTGTTTGGCAACATCGAGTGGAATGTCTGCAGTATTTAGTATTTTTATGTCTCAACTTAAAGTAGGAGATAGAGTTGTTTCAAGTAAAGCTCTTTTTGGCAGCTGTTATTATATAATAAAAAATCTACTCCCAAAATTTGGAATTAAGGTGGTGTTTGTTGATGGTACAAATTTAAATGAATGGGAAAAAGCACTGAATAAAAAAACAAATTTAGTATTTTTTGAGACACCATCAAATCCATGTCTAGAAATTATTGATATTAATGCTGTTTCGATAATGGCACATAAGGTAGGCGCAAAGGTAATTGTTGATAATGTTTTTGCAAGTCCTATTCTTCAAAAACCTATGGATTTTGGTGCAGATATTGTTATGTATTCTGCTACTAAACATATTGATGGACAAGGTCGAGTTCTTGGAGGAGCAATCTTGAGTTCAAAAAAATTTTGTAAGGAGATAGTTAAACCATTTATTAAGAATACTGGTCCATCTATAAGCCCATTTAACGCTTGGATACTATTAAAAAGTTTAGATACTTTGAATTTGAGAGTAAATAAACAAGTTAAAAATACACTGGAAGTTTTAAAGTTTTTAGAAAACCATAAAAAAGTACAAAGAGTCATATATCCTTTTTCAAAAAATTTTAAACAACTTAAGCTTGCAAAAAAACAAATGAAAGCGGGAGGAACAGTCATATCATTTGAAATTAATACTAACAAAAATAAAAAAAAGGAAACTTTTAAAATAATTAACAAATTTAAAATGATAGATATTTCCAATAATTTAGGAGATACAAAGACTCTTATTACCCACCCTTTCACTACAACACACAGTAGGTTAGAAAAAATGGAAAAAAAAAGTTTACGAATTACAGAAAATTTGCTTAGACTGTCAGTCGGATTAGAAGACTCTCAAGATATTATTCATGATCTAGAAACTGCATTAAAATAAATATGAAAAAAAAAAATCATAATATAGAAGTATCTGTTAAATCAATATATCTTGAAGATCAGTCAGACCCCTCGGAAGACTCATTTTTGTGGGCTTATAAGGTAAAGATAAAGAATAATGGAAAAATTTCTGTAAAACTTCTGAGAAGACTTTGGAAAATTATTGATTCTAATGGGAATACAAAGGAAGTTCGAGGGGACGGAGTAGTTGGTGAACAACCAGTTCTTGAGCCTGGTGAAACGTTTGAATACGCGAGCGGTACACCACTTTCGACAAGCTCGGGATTAATGCATGGTAGTTATTTTATGAGTAGTGAAAATGGATCAGACTTTGAAGTCAAAATTCCTGCATTTTCTCTTGATATTCCAAATTCATCTAGAAGTCTCAATTAATAATGAACAACTTTAGATCGTCATTATTTGTTGTTGGAAATTTATTAATTTTCTTTTCTTTATACATGCTGGTTCCTTTTTTTCTGGATCTATACGACAAGGGCACAGATTGGATTGTATTTATTTCAATATCATCATTTTGTTTCTTTATAGGCTTTAATATATCTTTTGTTTTTAAAAATAAAAATAAAACGGTTGGAATTGTTTCAGCTTTTTTTTTAACTTTTATCTGTTGGATAGTCTTAACTATTGTAGGAGCATTACCATTTTATTTAGGTTCAGTTAATCTTAGCTTCGTCGATTCATTTTTCGAATCAATGTCTGGAATCACAACTACTGGTGCAACTGTTATTCAGGATCTTGATGAGACTTCAAGATCTATATTAATTTGGAGGTCTATGCTTCAATGGTTGGGTGGAATTGGTATAATTGTAATTGCAATTGCTGTATTCCCAATGCTTAAAGTTGGTGGAATGCAATTATTTAAATCAGAATTTAGCTCAAAAGACGATAAAATTCTCCCAAGAACTGTAAGTATTGCTATTGGGATTGGTCTAGTTTACTCTGGGTTAACTCTATTTTGCTTTCTTGCTTTAGTAGCAGCTGGAATGAATATATTTGATGGAATAGCTCATTCTATGACAATTATAGCAACTGGAGGTTTCTCAACAAAAAATATGTCTATTGGTCACTTTAATTCTATTTATGTCGAAATAGTAACAATTTTTTTCATGTTTATATCGGCATTACCTTTTTTACTATTATTTCAATTATTAAAAGGAAAAATTTATGATCTTTTGTCAAATTCACAAGTTCGATTTTTCTTCCTTATTCTTATTACTTTGACAATAATGACCACTTTTTGGCTTCAAAAATATTATGAGGTCAGCTTTCTTCAGGCTTTGAGAATTTCCTCGTTTAGCATTGTATCAATAACAACAGGGAGTGGATTTAGTACTTATGACTTCAGTGCTTGGGGAAGTTTTACAACCTTGATCTTATTATTTTTTATGTTAATAGGTGGCTGTTCAGGTTCTTCAAGTTGTGGTCTTAAAATATTTAGACTTCAAATTCTTTTAAATAACGCATTCTCGTTAATTAAAAAAATAGTTCAACCCAGAGGTGTTTTTATTCCAACTTATAATTCCAAAGCAATTAATGAAGAAATTTTAACCTCCGTTTCAGGTTTCTTTTTTTTATACATGATAATTTTTAGTCTGCTGACTCTAATACTTGCTTTTGATGGTTTAGACACTATGACCGCACTATCAGGTTCAGCTGCAGCTTTAGCTAACGTAGGTCCTGGACTTACAGAAATAATTGGTCCTAGCAATAACTATTCTGGTTTATCGGATTTTTCAAAACTTTTTCTTTCTTTTTCCATGCTTATAGGAAGACTTGAACTATATCCAGTCCTTATTTTATTATCACCTTCTTTTTGGAGAAACTAGTTAGGCACAAAAAAATCCCCAAATTTTAGTAATAAATTTTTTTTGATTTCATTTTTTAATTTTTTATCAAGCTCCTTGTAAACTTTTGAATTAATCAGCCTTCTTTCACTTAATGATAAATTATCCTCAAATTCTCTTGAAACTGAAACATTTAAGATTATTGAATCAACTAGTTTAGATGAGTTTTTGACATCTAAAACAAGATTAACTTCATGAACGTATAACTTAAAATCATCTCCTTTAAAAAAACTCAGTAAATCATCTTTTTTTGGTTTAATAACTTTTACGTTATACCTTTTCAATATGATATTCATAATAAAGTTCTCAGACTTTCCTACCTTTAGAAAGTAATTACCTATAGACTTTATTAACTTCTTAGAATTCTGATTATGACTTTTCTTTTCTGGTTCAAATTTTATATTTATTTCATTAAATCTTAATTTAACAAATCCGTTTGATTTTGAGTCAAAACTAAAAGATAAAATTATTATAAAAAAAAATATCTTATGGTGTAAAAATCTCTCAAACATTCATTCCTAAACACCAAAGTAATATTGCTTTTTGAATAAATAGTCTATTCTGAGCCTCTTTCCAAACTAAAGAATTTGGTCCATCTATTATCTCATCTGAAACTTCATTCCCTCTGTGTGCTGGCAAGCAGTGTAAAAACGAGGCATTTGGTTTAGCTTTGTCCATTAACTTTTGATTAACTTGAAAATTTTTAAATTTTTTAAGTCTTTCCTTCTCATCAATCATACCCATCGAAACCCAGGTATCTGTCACGACTACATCTGAATTTCTCACTGCATCGCTGGGGTTGGTGAAAATCTTTATTTTTTCATTATTTTCAATTTCCGTATTTTCTGGAAAAAATCCATTTGGACATGCAATATTAAAATCAAAGTCATAATGCTTGCAAGCATGTATCCAAGAATTACAAACATTGTTTCCATCTCCAACCCAACTTATCTTTAATTTATTTAATGATTTGTATTTTTCTTCTAAAGTCATCAAATCTGCCATAATTTGACAAGGATGGCTTTTATCAGTCAGGCCATTAATTACGGGCACTTCTGAGGACTTAACAACAGCATTTAATCTTTTGTCACTTAAACCTCTATACATAATAATATCAACATATCTACTTATCACCTTAATAGTATCTTCAATGGATTCTCCACGACCTAGCTGTGAATCTTCCTGATCTAAGGTGATAACCTCACCATTTAACTGCTTCATTCCAATTTCAAATGAAACTCTTGTCCTGGTTGAAGGTTTCTCAAAAACCATAGCAAGTATTTTTTTTTCTAAATACTTTTTCTTTAGTTTATTTTTCTTAAGAGTATGTCCTGAAGATAATAATCTTTTTATTGTTTTAGTGCTTATTTTGTCTATGTCTAAAAAATGTTTATATTTTTTTTTCATATTTAAATTTCAGAAAAAGCTTTATCAATTTTTTCTATTGCCTCTTCAACATGCTTCATTTCAAGAATAAGTGGAGGAAGCATTCTTATAACATTCTGACCGGCTTTAACAGTAAGTAATCTATGTTGTCTGAGTGCCTCAATAAGTAATGTGTTTTCTATTTTTGCCTCTAATCCTATCATTAAACCAATCCCCCTTACACCATTTACTAATTTAGGAAATTTATTAACAATCTCCTCAGAAAGCTTTTTTCTTAGATTATATCCAATATTTCGTACATGATCTAAAAAATCTTCTCTTAAAACATGATTTAAAACTACATCGGCCACTGCCATACCCAATGGGTTTCCCCCAAAGGTTGATCCATGTGATCCTGGAATCATGGTTTTTGAAACTTTTTTGTCCAGTAATAATGCTCCAACAGGAAAACCCCCACCAATACCTTTTGCAATAGCAACTAAATTAGGTTCTAAACTTTTGACCCATTCCACTGCTAAAAACTTCCCTGTTCTTCCAATACCACATTGTACTTCATCAAAAAATAGTAAAATATTATTTTTTTTTGCAATTGTTTTTAAACCAGCTAAATAATCTTTTTTCGCGGGAGTAACTCCCCCTTCACCTTGAACAGTTTCAATCATAATTGCAGCTGTTTCGTCATCTATCCTCCTCTCTATTGCATCTAAATTATTAAACTCAACATGAACAAAACCCTCAAGTTTTGGACTAAAACCTTCTAATAATTTTTTCTGCCCTCCAGCAGAAATAGCCCCAAGTGTCCTTCCATGGAAAGCATTATCAACACAAATAATCTTATTTCTCTTTTTATTCTTTTTATAGAAAAAACTTCTAATTGCTTTAATACCTGCCTCAACAGCTTCAGCTCCAGAATTACAAAAAAATACATTGCTAGCAAAAGAATGCTCAACAATTTTTTTTGCTACATTTTCTTGCCCTTTTATTTTAAATAAATTAGAACAATGCCATAATTTTCCAGCCTGTTCTCTCAGAGCAGAGACCAATGCAGGATGACTATGACCTAAACTTGTAACTCCTATTCCACTTGTAAAATCTAAGTATCTGGTTCCATCTTCAGTATAAAGATATACTCCATCCCCATGATCAAAGGACAAATCTAAAGAGTTATATAAAGGAAGCACCCCTTCTTTAATCAATTTTTTAACCTATAGCCTTTCTTGAACATTAGCATACATAAGAAAATTGCAAGTAAATTACCTAAAATTAAAAATAAAACACCAACTTGCAAACTACCATCATTTATACCTAAGAAACCATACCTAAAGCCATCAATCATGTAAAAAAATGGGTTGAACATTGCTATATTTTGCCAAACAATATCTAAGTTACTTATAGAGTAAAATGTCCCAGATAAAAAAGTTAATGGTGTTACAACAAAGTTTGTAAGAGCTGCCATATGGTCAAATTTTTGTGACCAAACTCCACAAAAAATTCCTAGTAATGATAAAAAAAGTGCTGAAGAAACTGAAAAAAATAATATATGAAACCAACTATGAATATTTATTGGAACGAAACAGTAAATTGTAATTGCTACTACCATCCCAACCATCAATCCTCTTGTAACTCCACCGAGCGCAAAAGCTATGGTCAGTTCTGATTGAGAAAGAGGTGGCATAAGTATATCTACAATATTCCCTTGAACCTTTGAAATCAAAATTGATGATGATGTATTAGCAAAAGAATTTTGTAATATTGCCATGCATATCAAACCTGGGGCTAAAAATTCGGAAAAATCGTAAGAACTAATCTGAAAAGAAGACCTTCCCAATGCAATAGAAAAAATACCATAAAATAAAAGTGTTGTTACTGCCGGAGCAAGAAGAGTTTGTGTGCCTACATTTAAGAACCTTTTTATTTCCTTTAAGTATAAAGTAGAGAAACCAGTCCAATTAAATCCACTATAATCTTTTATAAATGTTTGTTTTCTGTTCATTTTATTTTAAAATTATTTGTAAAGTTTTTTTAATATTTTAATAACATAACTAATGGAAAGTATATCAAGCATTTCAAAATATCTTGAAAAATATTCAATATTTTATCTTTCTAAATATAGTGTAACAAAACAGAAGTTCAAAAAGATATTAGAGAGAAAAATAACGAAAGACATTAAAGCTAAGAAAATATTAACTAATCAAATTGATGAATGCAACAAACAAATAGCTCTACTTATTGATAAGTTTGTGAATATCAAAATTATTGATGAAGAAAGACAAATAAAATTTAGAATTGATTACTTAATTTCAAAAGGTTCCTCACTTAAAAAGATTTTTTATATACTTTCAAAAGATCTTTACGAAAAACATTTGATTGAATCTGAACTTAATGATTTAAAAAATATTGTTGATTTTGAAAGTCAGTTAATAGAAACTTATTGTAGAAAAAAAAAATTAGCTATGTTCGATAAAAAATTTGATAAAAAAAATACAATTCAGGTGAATAAAATTATCAAAAAATTATTGGTTGAGGGTTTTTCTATAGATAATTCAAAAAAATTTATTTATAAATCTTAAATTTGATTTTCAAAATTATGTTTTTTATAATTCTTTAACAAGAAAATGGACCTTTTAAATAGCTTTTCTAATCTTTTCATCGAAATCTGGAAACAGGGAGTAGGTGGTGCAGGTTTTAATCAAATTGGACTTTCAACTTTAATTTTTCTTTTTTTTCTATTTTTAAGAGGTTTATTCACGAAATTAATTGTAAAAAAAGTAGAGATTTTTGTATCTAAACCAAATAATAACTTTGATAATAAATTAGTGAATGCATTAAAGGGACCAATCAAATTTTTTCCTATCGTGATTGGTTTTTTTATTGCAAGTTCTTTTGTAGGCTTTGAAGCTAAGGCACAGCTTTTTGTAGATAATATTAACAGGTCCTTAATTACCATAATAATCTTCTGGTTCATTCACCAGATAGTTGAACCTGTATCATTCCTAATTAAAAAAATTGAAGATCTGTTATCTAAAGACCTACTTAACTGGATTGTTAGTGCCGTTAAAATATTTATAATGATACTCGGTTTTGCTGCTGTACTAGAACTTTGGGGTATAAAAATTGGTCCAATCATTGCTGGTTTAGGTTTATTTGGAGTTGCGGTAGCTCTTGGTGCTCAGGATTTATTTAAAAATCTAATCTCAGGTATACTTGTTCTTATAGAAAAACGTTTTAAGGTTGGTGATATTATTTCTGTAGAAAATGTAATAGAAGGTGTCGTCGAAAAGATCAGTTTTAGATCAACTTCAATTAGAAAATTTGATAGGTCATTATGTACAATTCCTAATTTTCAATTTGCAGAAAATGCAGTAACAAATATATCTGAAATTACCAATAGAAGGATTAATTGGATTATAGGCCTGGAATATGTAAGCACAGTTGATCAATTGAAAAATGTCAGAGATGACATTAAAAAATATATTGAAGGTAGTAACATATTTTCCAAAACCAAAGCAACAGAACCAATTGTTAGAATTGACCAATTTTCAGCAAGTTCTATTGATCTTTTGGTTAGATGTTTTATTAAAACAAATGATTATAATGATTGGCTTTCAGCCAAGGATACTCTTGCAATAAATATAAAACAAATAGTTGAAAAAAATGGTGCTGCTTTTGCGTTTCCCTCTCAATCTATTTACATCGAGAAAAACAATTAAAAATTAATTTATTTTATCAATCTAATTTTTTTATCAAAATGATCCCATACGCCATCAGCGCCCTCCCAAGAACCTCTTGTAGCAACTTTTGAATATTCAGTGGCCCTGGATTCAAAGAAGTTTGCATGCTCTACGCCATTCAAAATTTCAGTTAGCCATGGAAGTGGATGCTCAACAATATTATATATTGGTTTTAATTTAAGTTGTTTTAAACGCCAATCTGCAATGTATCTAATATATTTTTTAATATCGTCAGGAGTCATTCCTTCAACTGCACCCATCTCAAAAGCAAGGTCTATAAAGTTATCTTCAAGAGATACTACCGTTTCGCAACAATTTCTTATATCACTCTTTACCGATGCATTTAGACAATTTGTTTCCTTTGTAAATTCATGGAATAACCTTACCATTCCCTCACAATGTAAAGATTCATCTCTAACTGACCAAGTAATTATTTGACCCATTCCTCTCATTTTATTAAATCTTGGAAAATTCAATAGCATTGCAAAACTAGCAAATAACTGTAAACCCTCTGTGAAACCACCAAACATTGCTAATGTTTTGGCAATTTCAACATTAGAGTTAACATTAAAGTTCTGCATATAATCGTGTTTATCAGACATTTCTTTATATTTAAGAAAAGCAGAAAACTCTGTATCTGGCATGCCAATAGTTTCTAATAATAAGGCATATGCTGCGATATGAACAGTTTCAATATTTGAAAATGCAGCCATCATCATTTTTATTTCTGTAGGCTTGAAGACTTGAGAATAATTTTCCATGTAATTATCATTAACTTCCACATCAGATTGTGTAAAAAACCTAAATATCTGAGTTAACAAATTTCTTTCCCCATCATTGAGCTTCATTATCCAATCTTTACAGTCCTCACCCAAAGGAACTTCTTCTGGCATCCAATGAACTTGTTGCTGTCTTTTCCAAAAGTCATATGCCCAAGGATATCTGAATGGTTTATAAGAATGAGATGGGGTTAACAACCCAACAGATTCATTTTTAATAGCAAGGTCTTCTAATTTTACTTTAGTTCCTTGATAATCTTTATTTTTTTTTGATTTAGATTCTTTTTTTAACTTAATTATATCATCCATTTAAACCTCACTTATTGACATGATAAACATTCATCATAATCAACTTTTTCTTCGGTTGATAATGATTTTTCCGGCCAAGCTTTTGTGTTGTCAGCTTCTACTCCAGCAAAACTTGCTCTTTGAATTGATTTAGACCTACAGTAGTATAAGCTTTTAACTCCAGTCTCCCAAGCTTTCCAGTGCAGCATCATTAAATCCCACTTGTTTATGTCTGAAGATAAAAAAAGATTTATAGACTGTCCTTGACAGATATATGGTGTTCTGTCGGCAGCAAAATCTATAATCCACCTTTGATCAATTTCAAAAGCTGTTTTAAAACAATTTTTTTCTTCTTCATTTAATTCCTCAATGTGAGAAACCGACCCTTCATTCTCTATGATAGATTGCCAAATTTTTTCATTGTTTAATTTTTTATAGTCTAATAATTTTTCAAGATATTTATTTTTTACCGTGAACGACCCAGACAAAGTCTTATGAGTATAAACATTAGCTGGTATAGGCTCGATACATGCACTTGTTCCACCACAAATAATGCTGATTGAAGCCGTCGGAGCTATGGCTAACTTATGACTAAATCTAGCTTTCACTCTTCTTTCTGAAGCATCAGGACAAGCACCTTTCTCTATTGCTAAAATTAATGAAGCTTTATCAGCTTCTTTTCTAATATGTTTAAAAAATTTCACGTTCCAGCTTTTTGCAATAGAACTTTCGAAAGGTATATTGTTTTTTTGAAGAAAAGAATGAAATCCCATTGCTCCGAGTCCAACAGACCTCTCTCTCATAGCTGAATAAGTTGCATTATCCATTGAGTTTGGTGCCTTTTTGATAAATTCATCCAGCACATTATCCAAAAACCTCATAATATCTTCAATAAATTTCGGATCCGATTCCCATTCATTCCATTTTTCCAAGTTTACAGATGATAAACAACACACTGCTGTTCTCTCTTTTCCTTTATGATCCACGCCCGTATGAAGCATTATTTCACTACACAGGTTTGAAGTAGTTACCTTTAATCCATTTTCCCTTTGGTGACTTGACATTGCTCTATTAACTGTATCAACAAAAACTAAATAAGGTTCTCCGGTTGCTATTCTAGTTTCAAGAATTTTTTGCCATAATTCTCTTGCGTTAACTTTTCTGAGAATCTTACCATCTTTGGGGCTTTTGAGGGGAAATTCAGAATTTTCTTTAACACAGTTCATAAATTCATCAGTAATATTTATTCCATGATGAAGATTTAAACTTTTTCTGTTGAAGTCACCAGAAGGTTTTCTTATCTCTAAAAACTCTTCTATCTCTGGGTGATGTACATCAAGGTAACATGCAGCAGAACCTCTTCTTAAAGCACCTTGGGATATTGCTAATGTTAATGAATCCATAACTCTAACGAATGGAATAATTCCTGAGGTCTGACCATTACCCTTAACAGATTCGCCTATTGAACGGACATCACCCCAATAAGTTCCTATTCCTCCTCCATTCGAAGCTAGCCAAACATTTTCACCCCATTTAGAGAGAATTCCATCAAGGCTGTCATTGACTGAATTTAAAAAACAAGAAATTGGTAAACCTCTCTTGGCGCCTCCATTAGAAAGGACCGGAGTTGCGGGCATAAACCAAAGTTTAGACATATAATTGTAGATTCTCAGGGCATGTTCATAGTTGTCAGAGTATTGTTTAGATACTCTGATAAACATATCCTGAAATTTTTCGCCCGGAAGTAAATATCTATCAGATAAGGTAGCTCTTCCAAAATCAGTCAAATGACGATCTCTAGAGTAGTCAGGTTTTAAATCATCAAGTTTTTTTTCTTTTGGTGAATAAGTTTCTTGTTTTTTTAATGAAACGTCTATTACTTCTGCTACCTGATTTTTACTCATTTTTGCATTTCCATTGTAAAATTATAATTAATTTCGTAGATACTATATATAGTAAGTAAAAGCTAATTATTGTCAACAGGTGGTGTAAAAGATTTATAAATTTACTTATTTTATCAATAAATGGCGCGCTCGGGAAGATTCGAACTCCCAACCTTCTGATCCGTAGTCAGATGCTCTATCCAGTTAAGCCACGAGCGCATTACAATCAAAAATCTAACACAAAAAAATATTATGCCAAAGCTATAAAACAAAGAAAAAAACTGAAATTCACAAATTTTAAATTTTTTTTGGTTTATTTATAAAGAAGTTTGCGATATATGTTGTCTTATATAAATTACAATAGTAACCTAATTTTTTTATGTCATGAAATCTAAAAATTTTTTATCAATCTTGATTGTGATGTTTTTCACATCCTGTTCAAATGTATCAGAATATATATTCCCATCCTTGTCCGATGAAGAAGTCGTTACTCCCCCTTCTATTGAAGACACTCAAATCGTCAATGAAGAGCCAAGTTTCGACGGACCTAACGCTCAAATACCACCATCTCAATATGCACCGCCTCCTCAATATGTTCAGACTGACACAGGCCCTACCGGAACATTTGTTGGAGGAAAGATTAATCAATTCAGATCAGATTTAGCAAGCATTCAAACAGCCATCTCTTCTCATAACAATGACTATTTGAGATTCAAAGATTTAGTCGACGAACAAACTACAGTATATCAGGGTTTATCTAGCGCAATAAGATCAAGATTGCAAATAGGAACCACTCCCGGCAACCCAATTTTAGTGGGTCAATGGAACGATGCACAAAGAGCCCTTGAGGACATTCAAAATAATGTTAACAATTTACAAATCGTTAATAACAGAGTTACTGCTGATTTTGCTCTAATCAGCCACCTAAAAAAGGCCATAGGCTCAAGTTTTTTTATTGCTGGCGCAATCGATGAAGACCATAACCAACTTAAAGTTTTACGTGACGATGTAGAAAGAACTAAGGTTTTATATGACAGGTTAATGGATGAATTAGAAAATAGAATATCAAGAGAAATTAATATACTTAATGATGAAAGACAATACATGAAAAAGTTAGCAGTAGATGTTGAAGTCGGAAAGTTTGGCAACTCTGTTTCGTCGCCACCAGCTGGAGGTTCTGCCAATGCTGAAAGTACTTCAATTACTAAGTTTGCACCTATAAACTATGACAATGCTCTTGTTGTTCTAAAATTTGATGATACTGAATTAGATTATTCAACAGGGCTTTTTGAAACAATTTCTAGCGCTCTAGAACAAAAACCAACCGCAAAGTTTGAAATAGTAGCTGTAAGTCCCACCGGTGGTGCAAGTTTTGCATCTAAAGCACGAGAAAGAGCAGCAGAAATTTTAACACAGATTACCGAAATGGGAGTTCCTACCGAACGTCTATCGTTGACTTCTTCCAACAGTTCTACTGCGCAAGCTGAAGAGGTTCATATCTACATAAGAAATTAATTACAATTTTTATATTTGCTCCCAATTTTTCTTATTCTCCCAACTTTAATATTATCAATAAGTCTAACCTGTCCCAGCATTACTGATATAAATAACCTAGAGTTTTTTGAAACTTCTCTAATCTCAGACAATGATTCCTCATCTCTAATTTCTAAATAATTTACTTTTTTAAAGCCGAGATTAATTAATCTTTCTTTAAAATAAAAAAACCTTGCATCAGTAAATTTATTTTCTTTTATTTCTTCTTTAATAATTAATAAACAAATAAAAATCTCTTTGGCTATCTCCCTTTCTTTGGTTGATAGTAATTTATTTCTTGACGAATAGGCCAAGCCATCTTTTTCCCTAATAGTTTTAACACTGATCACCTTTGTTTTGAAATAGAGTTCACTTATGAGTTTTTTAATTATAAAAAGTTGTTGGAAGTCTTTTTCACCTAAAAATATCAAATCAGGCCTTATTAAGTTAAGTAGTTTAGAAATAATAGTCATGACACCATCAAAATGTCTTGCTCTATCTAGGCCGCATAATAAACCTGTGAACCGATCAGCAGTTAGTGAAATTGTTGTTGTTTTATCCAAAAAATCTTTTTCAGGAAGAAATATATAATCAACGTTTAATTTTTTCATCAAATCTAGGTCTGTTTCTAATGTTTTTGGATATTTTTCAAAATCTTTTTTTTCAGAAAACTGAAGTGGATTAATAAAAATACTCACCAAACATTTTCCTTCTCTTTTTTTTGCTTTTTTTATCAACTCTTGATGACCTAAATGAAGATTACCCATTGTAGGAACAAAATTTATAGGTTCTTTTATCTTATTTATTTCCCCAAACAAGCTCTTGGGTTTAAAAAAAAATTTTATCATTTATAACAAAACTTCAAAGAAGGAAATTTACCAGACTTTACATCTTCTTTATATTTCTTCAAAGCTAAACCTATATCTTTTCTTGCATTACAGTATTTCTTAATAAATTTAGCCTCAAAATCAGTCATACCTATTAAATCTTCTGTAACTAAAATTTGTCCTGAACAATCATTTGATGCCCCTATACCAATAGTTGGAATAGTTGCTTTTTTAGCTACCTGACTGGCTAAATTCTTTTTTGTTGCCTCTATTACAACCGAGAAAGCTCCGGCTTCTTCAATAAAAGCTAGATCTTCAAAGATCTTTTTATGATCATCAACTAATCTTCCAAATACTTTATAATCCTTTTGCTTTTTTACAGACTGGGGTAACATTCCTATGTGCCCCATGACATGGATGTTTTTTTTCACTAAATACTTAATAATTGGTGCTATTTTTTTTCCTCCCTCTAATTTAACACCACATGCCCCTGTTCTATCAATCAATTTTTTTGCATTATCATATGCTTTTTTTTCAGAATTTTCGTACGTTCCAAAAGGCAAATCAACTATTACATTTGCAATATGAGAATTTTCACAAACGGCTTTACCATGAATAATCATCATATCTAAATTAACCCTTCTTGTTGAATCAAAACCATATAGTACTGGACCCAAAGAGTCTCCTACAAGGATTATATCAGCAAAAGAATCTACAAGTTGCGCAATAGGCTTTGTATAAGCTGTTAAACAAACTAATGGAAGTTTTTTTATTGTCTCGTTGATTAAATTTTTCATAAATATATTCCAATCTTTTTATCAAAGATAAAATAAAATAATTTTTAAATATTATAAAATTAATTTACATTATGAAACATGTTTAAAAACATTATCTTTTTTATATTTTTTTCTCTTTTTCTACCACTTTATGGAAAGACTCAGGACAATTATAACAATAGACTTTTTCCTGAGATAGAAAGTGATTTTAATTTAAAAAAGAAAGTTGCTAGTGGGTCAGAGGAAGTTATTGTTACTTCAAACAAATACGCTACTGATTTGGGAAAAAAAATATTAGAAAAAGGTGGTAATGCTGCAGATGCAGCAGTTACAGTTCAACTTGTTTTAGGACTCGTTGAACCACAATCATCTGGCATTGGAGGAGGAGGATTTGCACTATATTATGATGAGAAAAATAAAACTATTCTTAATTATGATGGAAGAGAAAAGGCACCAAAAAATATTCAATATAACGTTTTTCAGGATAAAGATGGATTACCATTAAAGTTTTTTGACGCTGTGTTTGGGGGGAGCTCAGTCGGTGTTCCAGGTATGGTTGATATGCTATTTAATATCCACAAAGATCACGGACTCTTGGGATGGGATGATGTAATTGAACCAGCTATAAAATTAGCTGAGGAAGGATTTTATCCGCCAGAAAGGTTATTAAAATCTTTAAATAATGAAAAGTATTTGTGGAGAATAGAAAAATCAAAAAAATACTTTCTTAAAATAAAGAATAATCCAAAAAAAATCGTTAAGAATCAGGATTATGCTCAAACATTAAGAAAAATATCAAAGAATCATGAACTTTTTTATGAAGGAAAAATAGCAGAAAGTATCATAAATACAATTACTTCAGCTCCAAATTCTGGAAATATGACTTTAGAAGATCTTAGGAATTATGAAACAAAGAAATCAACAGCATTGTGTACACAACTCAACAAGTTTTATTTTTGTGGACCCAACCTACCATCATCAGGCGGAATTACATTAACACAGGCACTACTACTATATGAAAATTATAGAGAGTCAAAGAAAATCCCAGAATTTAAATTACTACTTGATATTTTACGTTTTATATATCACGAAAGAAGTTTGTATTTAGGTGATCCAGCATTTGAAATAATAGATGAAGAAAAGCTCTTGAATCCAAGGCTTTTGGTAAAAAGATATAATGATTTTACACAAAAAAAATCTATTCCCAATACTAAGACTAGATTAAATTCTACAAGTCATTTTTCAATACTCGATAAATTTGGAAATAATATTTCAATGACGTCAAGTATTGAAAACTCCTTCGGCTCAAGACTATTTGTCAACGGTTTTTTACTAAATAATCAACTTACAGACTTTTCTTTTAGTGGAAAAAATAGTTATGGAGAAGTTAGTTTTAATAAAGTAAAAGGAAATAAGAAACCATTAAGTTCAATGTCGCCAGTTATTATTTTAAATAAAGAAAAAGAATTCTTACTTTCATTGGGTTCACCAGGAGGTACTGCAATTATTTCCTATGTTTTTAAAACCCTAGTTGACGTAATGTATCACGGTCTAGACCCCTTAGAATCAATAAAGAATGGAAATTTTATAAGAAAAGGAAATAAACTTTATTTGGAAAAAGATCGTTTTAATTTACAAGAAATAAAGGATCTATTTGGCGAAAATATAGAAATTAAAGAAGTTCCATTAACAAGTGGGATAGGAATAATAATAAAAAAAGAAAATAAATATATAGGTGCAGCAGATTTGAGGCGAGATGGAACTGTTTTTGCAAAATAATTAAATACTTTTAAAAAAAATGAAAATAATGTATTAATTTGTTTAACAGAAAATTTATTATGAAAAGACCTTTCCAACCCAGTGAGATTAAAAGAAAAAGAAGACACGGTTTTCGTAGCAGAATGTCGACTGTTGCCGGAAGAAAAATCCTCGCTCACAGAAGATCTAAAGGAAGAAAAAAACTCTCAGCTTAATGGCTCCAATTATTCTTAGTATTAAGAAAAGAAGTGAATTTTTAGACGTTAGAAATAGTAAATCTTGTATTATAGGAAAACATTTAATAATAAATTACAAATCTAATAAACTTGCTAAAACATTCAGGGTTGGTTTAACAGTGAGTAAAAAAGTTGGAAAAGCAGTCGTGAGAAATTATATAAAAAGGATTATAAGATCCGCTATTATTAGAAACTATGATAAAATTCCTTTAAAATATGATTTTGAAATAATTCCTAAAAAAAACTTTAATAATATTAAATTTCAATCTTTAGAGAAAGATTTATTAAATATTATTAAAAAAATAGAATAAATTTAGATTGAATATTTTGTATCAATCAAATATTAATAAATTTAATTATTCATTTTCAAATTAAAACTCAAATGGAAAATCAAAAAAACTTAATTTTAGCTATTGTATTCTCAATAATTGTCCTTCTTGTTTTTGATGTTTTTTTTAAAAAACAATCAAAAAATAATATTATAGTTACTGCAAGTGACTCGGAAGAAGTGATACTAGATAATGAGGAAAGTTTAAAACCTCAAATAGAAAATAATCCTAAAATTTTATCTGATAGTTCTTCAATAAAAGAAGACAGAATTTATTTCGACATGCAAAGGGTTAAAGGATCTATTAATCTTTATGGTGCAACGTTAGATGATGTTGAGCTTAAAGATCATAATGATAGTATTAGTGTTGATGGTAAGCCAATTAAAGTTTTGACAAAGGAAGATTCTGAGAAACCATATCTGATAAGAATGGGTTGGGCCTCCACAGGAAATGAAAATTTTCCAGACAAAAATACATTGTGGAAGGCAAATAAAAAACAATTCAAAAACAATGAAGTTATTGAATTAACTTTCTCTAATAAAGATAATATAAAGTTTACCCGAAGAATTGAGATTGATGAAAACTTTATTTTTAAAGTTACAGATAGCGTCGAGAATAAAAGCAATAAAGCTGTTAACCTAACAAATTTTGCTTATATTCAAAGAAGAAATTACCGGCCTCAGAATAAATTTTTTATTTTACATGAAGGTCCATTAGGAGTTTTTAATGAAACATTAAAAGAGGTTTCTTATAAAGAACTTGAGGAAATTGGAACTATATCTGAAAGCTCAACAAACGGATGGATTGGAATAACAGATCATTATTGGCAAGTAGCAATATTTCCAGAAACTGATAAAAAATTTAAAGCCAGGTTTAAAGACATTAAAAAAGAAAAGGACTCCATTCAAGTTGATTTTATAAATGATGAAATTAGGAAAATTTCGCCGAATGAAAAAACATCCTCGATTTCTTTTCTATTTGTTGGTGCAAAAGAGGTTAAAGTTATTGATTCTTACATTGAGAAGCTAAATATAAATAAATTTGATTTATCAATAGATTTTGGATGGTTTTACTTTTTAACAAAACCTTTATTTTATGTTCTTAACTATTTATCAACACTTTTTGGGAATTTTGGAATCGGTATAATAATTCTTACTGTATTTATCAGAATAATACTTTTTCCATTAGCGAATAAATCTTTTCACTCTATGAACTCCATGAGAATTTTAACACCGGAAATTCAAAGTATAAGAGAACGTTATAAGGATGATAAAACCAAAATGAATCAGGAAATGTTTGCATTATATAAAACAAAAAAAATTAATCCTGCTGCTGGTTGTCTTCCAATACTTGTGCAGATTCCTATATTTTTTGCACTTTATAAAGTTCTATTTGTATCGATCGAAATGAGACACGCGCCTTTTTTTGGGTGGATCAAGGATCTTTCTGCACCTGATCCAACAAGTTTATTTAATCTCTTTGGATTGATACCTTGGGATCCTCCGACATTTCTTACTATCGGAATTTGGCCAATACTTATGGGGTTGACAATGTTTCTACAGCAAAAAATTAACCCTCCCCCACCAGATCCTATTCAAGCAAAAATTTTCTTGATGTTACCCTTTATTTTTACATTCCTTCTTGCAACTTTTCCCGCTGGAATGGTTGTATATTGGACTATAAATAATATTCTTTCAATAGCACAACAATCCTTTCTACTTAAAAAACAAAAAAGCAAAGAAAACAAGTAAGCTTCATGATGCATCAAACCATTGAAAATAAGTGTTACTTTCTTACCTCTGTTAAATCTATTAATTCTCTGCCAAAAGAGTCATTAAATGAAATTGGTTTTTGGGGGAGATCAAATGTTGGGAAATCATCTTTATTAAACTGTTTGACTAAAAGCAGGATTGCAAAAACATCAAAAACACCAGGCAGGACAACTTCAATAAATTTCTTTGAAATTGAAAAAAAAATCCGGCTAATTGACTTTCCAGGCTATGGTTTTGCAAAAAGAAGCAAAGTTGAAATTTATGAATGGAACAAATTAATTATTGACTATTTAAGTATAAGAAGAAGTTTGTTTTCTATTTTTTTATTGATAGATTCTAGACATGGTTTAAAGAAAATTGATATTTCTGCCATAGAATTATTGGAGAAACTAAATAAGAACTTTTTTGTTGTCCTCACAAAAATTGATAAGGTAAGTAAAGATGATCTTGAAAACTGTTATGAAAGTGTTTGTATTAATATAAATGAAAGTATTTTTGCAAATAAGAAAGTTTTTTTAACCAGCTCCAAGAAAAATAAAGGTATAAAAGAACTTAGAAAAAATATATTGGATGTAATTTGAAAAAGGAGAAAGTCTTGACTAAAATTTCTAAAACCAATGATAAAGTATGGTTGGAACAAGCATCAATTTTATCGCAAGCTCTTCCTTTCATGCAAAAGTACACAAATAAAAATATAACTATTAAATTTGGTGGTGCCGCAATGGGGGAGTCAAAGCTATCAATGAGTTTTGCAAAAGATGTTGTACTTTTAAAACAAGTTGGGATTGATCCATTAATAGTGCATGGGGGAGGTCCCAGAATTAAAAAAATGCTTGATAGATTAAAGGTAAAAAGTTCTTTTATCGATGGGTTAAGGATCACAGATAAAGAGACCATGCCAATCGTTGAAATGGTCCTATCGGGTTCTATTAATAAAGAAATTGTTATGGAGATTAATAAAGAGGGAGGAAGAGCAATTGGGCTTTCTGGAAAGGATGCGTTATTAGTAAGGACCAAAAAATTAAATAAAAAAATAAAGGATGGAAAGTTTTCTCCTCAAAGCACAACTGATTTAGGTTTTGTCGGAGAGCCAACACAAGTTAACAAAGATTTTCTTAAATGGTGTATTGATTCAGACTTTATTCCGGTAATTGCACCAGTTGGATATGGAGAAAATTATGAAACTTTTAATATAAATGCTGATACTATGTCAGGCTATGTAGCTTCTGCAATTAAATCAGAACGACTAGTTTTACTTACTGATGTTAAGGGTATTATTGATAAAAAGGGAAATCTATTAACTCAAATTTCAATAAAAGATGCAAAAAAACTTATAAAGAACGGGACTATTTCTGAAGGAATGATACCAAAAGTTGAAACCTGTATAAAGGCAGTACAAAGTGGCGTAAAAGCGGCTGTCATACTTGATGGAACATTCCCTCATGCGATATTATTGGAAATTTTTACAGAGCATGGAGTAGGAACATTAATCACAGAATAGAAGAGAAACTTTTAAAAAGATTTAATTACACAAAGTACTGGATTTTTGATCTTGATAATACCCTTTATCCTTCTTCAAGCGGAATTTTTGACGAAATAGACAAAAAAATGAAAGTGTACATTTCTAAAAAACTTAATCTTTCATTAGCGGATTCATTTAAACTGCAAAAGACTCTCTACAAAAAATATGGAACAACTCTATTCGGATTGATGAAATTTCACGGTGTAGAACCAGTTGATTTTTTAGACTTTGTTCACGATATAAATCTTGATGGTTTAAAAAAATCAAACGAACTTAGATTTTCTATTGATAGTCTTCCAGGAGAAAAATATATTTATACTAACGGTGACGAAAAATGGGCAGAAAAAATTTTGAACGCACTAGGAATAGAACAATCAATTAATAAAATTTTTGATATAATTAAATCAGGATATATTCCAAAGCCACAAAAAGAGAATTATTCTAAATTCGTTAAAGAATTTAATGTTGATCCAAAAAAATCTGTATTCTTTGAGGATACAAAAAAAAATTTAGAATATGCACATACTATAGGAATGATAACAATACATATTGATGAAAAATTTGATTTTAAAAATGATGATTCTAATCTAGAATCTTTTATAGATTTCAAATTTAAATGTATTAAATCTGCTCTTAAAGTTATTAATCATCATGTTAAATAAGAAAGAGAAGTAATAAATGTCAGAATTATTAGAAAAAAATATAGAAAGTTATTGGGATAAAAGAGGAAAAATTGATTTTTCTTCAAATCAAGAAATTAAAGATGATATATTTAAAGTCCTCACATTACTAGATACAGGAAAACTTAGAGTAAGCAAAAAAGAAGAAAATAAGTGGATAGTAAACCAATGGATTAAAAAGGCTATATTATTATCATTTAAAGTTAATGACAATAATATGTTTACTAGCGGAATCTCAAATGCAAGGAGAGGACAATACACATGGTATGACAAAGTGAGTTTAAAAACATCTGGATGGGTTGAAGACGAGTGGACTAAAAGAAGTTTCAGAAGCGTTCCTGGTAGTATAGTAAGGTTTTCATCTTATATTGCTCCTGACGTTGTATTGATGCCCAGTTTCATTAATCTTGGAGCATACGTTGACTCTGGAACAATGATTGATACTTGGGCTACTGTTGGTTCATGTGCACAAATTGGTAAAAATGTTCATATTTCTGGTGGTGCAGGCATTGGAGGAGTGTTAGAACCATTACAAGCGAATCCAGTCATAATTGAGGATAATTGTTTTATAGGAGCAAGGTCTGAAGTTGCAGAGGGGGTTATTATAGAAGAAGGTAGTGTTTTATCCATGGGGGTCTATATAGGAGCTTCTACAAAAATAATTGATAGAGATACTGGAGAAATTTTTTTTGGTAAGGTGCCGGCATACTCAGTCGTTGTTCCAGGAAATATTCCCGGAAAAAAAATTACTGACGGAAATATTGGACCTAGTTTATATTGTGCTGTTATAGTTAAAAGAGTCGATGAAAAGACACGTTCTAAAACTTCTATTAATGAACTATTAAGATCTTAAGTTAATGGAATCAGTTGAAATAACATCTAAACTTATTTCTTGTCAAAGCATTACTCCCATTGACGACGGTGCGATAAAATTCTTAAAAAAAATTTTAGATAAGACTGGGTTTAAATGTTACGTTCTTGAATTTGGTCATAATCATAAAAAAGTAATAAACCTTTATGCAAGTTTTAAAGGAGGAGTTGGACCAAATATTTGTTTTGCTGGTCATACAGATGTTGTTCCTCCAGGAGACTTAAAGCAATGGAAGTCCAAACCTTTTATACCGACTATTAAAAAAGGTGTGCTTTATGGAAGAGGAACGTCTGACATGAAAGGAGCAATTGGTGCATTTTTAGATGCCGCAATTAAATACATAAAACAACAAAAAAAGAATTTTAAGGGTTCTATTAGCTTCCTTATAACTGGAGATGAGGAAGGAGAAGCAAAAAATGGGACAAAAAAAGTTGTTGATTGGTTAATAAAAAAAGGAGAAAAGATTGATTATTGTTTAGTTGGCGAACCAACTAACCCAAATCAACTTGGAGAAATGGCTAAGATTGGAAGAAGGGGTAGTTTGAATGGTGTTTTAACTATTACTGGACAACAAGGTCACGTCGCTTATCCAGACAGAGCTTTAAATCCTGTAAGAAGCTTAATTAAATTTTGTGAAAAACTTCTTGAACCGCTTGATAGTGGTAATAAAATATTTCAAGCCTCTAATGCAGAGATTACATCAATTGACATAGGAAACACTGTCACAAACCTTATTCCAAGTCGGGCAAAAGTTAGGTTTAATGTTAGATTCAACAATAATTTTACATCTAAATCCCTAATACGGCTTTTAAAAAAAAAAACTTAATACGATAGGAAAAAACTATAGTATTGAATTTACAGTTTCAGGTGAATCTTTTTATAATCCCTCAAAAGTACTTTCTTCAAATTTAACCTCTGCAATAAACTCTGTATTAGATATAGAACCTGAAATGAGTACCAGTGGAGGAACTTCAGATGCGCGATTTATTTCAAAAATTTGTCCTGTTATAGAATTTGGTTTAGTAGGCAAAACAATGCATCAAGTAAATGAGAATGTAAAAGAAAAAGACATAAAAAATCTTTCAAAAATTTATTTAGAGTTTATAAAAAATTCATTTGACTAATTTTTTCAATAATCAATATTCTCTAGGTACAAACCAAATGGTGGAGCAGTCGGACCTGCAAAAGTTCTGTCTTTTTTTTCAAGTATCTCAAGTATTTTTTCTTTTTCCCAATAATTCCTTCCAACATTTATTAAACTACCTACTATTATTCTAACTTGATTATGTAAAAATGACTGGGCAGAAATACTAAAAATAATAATATCTTCTTTCTTAAGTATCGCAATTTTTTTTATTGATCTAATGGAACTGTTTGCTTGACAATGTGTTGATCGAAAAGAATTAAAATCATGAGTGCCTATTAGAAAACTTGCCGCCTCTCTCATTGAAATAAGATCAAGTTTATATGGAATAAACCACATTCTATTTTTAAGTAAAGGAGATGAACTTTTTCTGTTCAAAACTTTGTAACTATAAGTTCTTTTCTTTGCAGAAAACCTTGCATGAAAAGTATTTTTAACTTCTTTTGAATCTAAAATTGATATTCTATTATCTGATTTTTTTAAAAAAAAATTTATTGCTGATCTGATTTTTAATGGATTTATTTTTGAGTCAATGTCAAAATGTGCTACTTGATTCTTTGCATGAACTCCGGAATCAGTTCTTCCAGCAACAAAAAGGTCTATTTTTTTTTCAAAAATTTTAAATAAAGAGTTTTCAATTTCTTCTTGTATCGATTTTCCGTTATTTTGTTTTTGCCAACCAACATAATTAGTCCCATCATACTCAATAAATAATTTAATTCTCATGTTAGACAAATTACTCCAGCATACAACTTTTTGTGCAAAAACCATTCATAAACTCATTTCTATTCATAATCCTCTTACCTTCCTTTTGTAATCTTAAAATCTTTAGACTATTTTTTTTACATTTCACTATTAATAACTCTGAACAAAAACCTGGTTTTTTTAAAGAACTAAATTCATCTTTGACTATTATTGTTTCAAGTATCTTAATCCTAAATTTCTTTTCTTGATTCATATATGTCCAAGCACCCGGCCAAGGATTAAAAGCCCTGATGAACCGATGATTATATTCTGCTGTACAATCCCATTTTATTTTAGTTTCTCCCTTTTTTATTTTTTTAGCATAAGTTTTATTTTTCTCATTCTGAACAGAAAGTCGATAATTTCCATGAAAAATTTCTTCTATAGCTTTAATTATTAACTTTGACCCTACTTTCGAAAGTTTTTCATGTAGATCACCGGAACAGTCTGTATTTAATATATTTATTGACTCTTTCAAAAGAACTGGACCAGTATCAAGATTTCTTTCAACCTTCATAATTGAAATTCCTGTTTTTTTATCTCCGTTCAAGATTGCTCTTTGAATAGGTGCGGCACCTCTCCATTTTGGTAAAATTGAGGCGTGAACATTTATGCACATGAGCTTTGGAATATCTAATATTTCCTCATTTATAATATGACCATAAGCAACCACAATTATTAGATCAACTTCTATTTCTTTTATTGTTTTTATAAAATTTTTATCATTAGAACTTTCAGGAGTGAAAACTTTTAAATTATTATAATTTGCCCAAGCATGAACTTTTGAATATTGTATTTTTTGACCTCTCCCAGAGGGTTTTGGAGCTTGTGAAACAACATATTTTATATTAATTTTTTCAGTTTTTAATTTTTCTAAAATTTTAAGAGCAAAATCCGGAGTCCCAAAAAAACCAACCTTCAATTTCTCTAAATCATTCATTTTGATCTATGTTTTTTTCTTTTATATTTTTATTTCTCAGTTTCCTTAATTTTTCAAGCGCCAGTTTTCGTTTTAGAGCAGATAAATGGTCAATAAATAAAATTCCATTTAAATGATCGATTTCATGCTGAATACAAATAGCTAAAAGGCCATTTGCCTTTGCTATGGACTTTCTTCCAAATTCATCAAACCACTCATATTCAATCTCTTTTGATCTGGTAACTTCAGCGAAATACTCAGGAACTGATAAGCATCCCTCTTCATTAATAAATGTTTCTTCAGATTTATATAAGATTTTAGGGTTTATTAGTGTAATGGGAACAGAAATCTCGTTTTCTTTGAGATCAACAACAACAATTCTTTGTAAAATACCTACCTGAGGAGCAGCCAAACCAATTCCATTTCCAGAAGCCTTAAGAGTTTCAAACATATTTTGAATTTTTATCGAAAGGTTTTTATCAAAACTCTTAACTTCAAGAGATTTATGTTTTAACCTTGGATTTGGTATGGTAAGAATTTTTAATTTAGTCATTAAAGTCTAAATTAATAAAAAAAATTAAGTTTAGCAATGATAGAAATTTTTGATTCAATTAATTTAATATTTATAATATTCGTTTTTGTTATAATTTTCTTTTTATTTAAAAGCTCTGGAAGCAATGAGAGACTAAAAATTCTTCTTGAAAGACAAGATAATCTCCAAAAAAATATTGTTGAGTTAATTGAAAATAATATTAGCAAAATAGATTCAAAAGTAGCTCAATCTAGTTCAGAACAAACAAGTAACTTAAATTTTATAAGAGAAAAAATAAGCATAATTGACAATGCTCAAAATAATATTTCGAGTTTATCAGAAAATATAATAAGTCTTTCGAATATTCTTTCCAATACAGCAAAAAGAGGAAGGTTTGGAGAAATGTTACTGGAAAATTTAGTGAAAGATCAGCTTCCTAGTGCTAACTATAATTTTCAAAAAACTTTATCAAATAACACAAGAGTTGATTGTATGATTAACTCTCCTGGACCATTGGGCCAATTATGTATTGACGCAAAGTTTCCTAGAGAGGGTTATGATAAAGTCTTAAACTCTTCAAATAAACAAGAAAGGGAAATAAACCTCAAAATATTTAAAACAGATATTTTAAAGCATATTGATGATGTGAGTAAAAAATATATTCTTCCTGGTGAAACTGCAGAAATTGCTTTGATATTCATACCAAGTGAATCAATTTATGTTGAAATTTTTAAATACTTTCCAGAAATATCTAAAACGTTTTATCTCAAGAAAACTTTCCTTATTTCACCAACTACTTTATGGGTTATTCTAACCTCTATCGAGAGTTTGTTGAGAGATCGAAAAATAAAAGATAATGCTCATATTATCCAAGAACAATTAAATCAGCTGGCAAATGAACTGCAACGTCTTGAAACTCGAGTTAACAAGCTGGACACACATTTTTCAAGCGCGCAAAATGATCTAAATGATATTTTAATAACTACAAAGAAAATAAATAGTAAAACAAAAAATATACTTGGTTTGGATATCAAAGACTAGTTACTCTATAGTATTTCGAGAATTAAAAGCTGCATTTAATGTTCCTTCGTCAATGTAATCAAGTTCACTTCCCATAGGCATTCCTTGAGCTAGACGAGTTACTAAAATCTTGGTATGGTTAAATCTCTCAGCTATAAATTGTGCGGTTAACTGACCCTCTACAGTTGCGTTTGTTGCTAAAATTATCTCTTCAACACCATTTTCTTTAGACTTTTTAAAAAGGCTGTTAATATTTAATTCCTCTGGGCCAACACCATCGATGGCTGATAATACTCCGCCTAAAACATGATATTGACCATCAAAAGAATTGCTTTTTTCTATCGCCCACAAATCTGCCACCTCTTCAATTACACAAATTTTTTTCTTTGTTCTTTTATCATTTTTACAAATTTTACATGGTTCAACGACATCAACATTTCCACAAATACTACAATCCTTCAATTCTTCTCTTAAATTTATGAGTGACGTTGAAAGTTTAGGTATCAATTCACTTTTATTTTTTAAAAGAAAAAAAACCATTCTTCTTGCTGATCTTGGTCCAAGACCTGGAAGTTTTGAGAATAAAGATACCAGATCCTCAAGAGCGGACGTCATAGCGGATAAAACTTAAAATGGAAGTTTCATACCAGGTGGTAAATCCATTCCACCTGAAATTGAACCAAGTTGATTAGCCATATTTTCCGAGATTTTTTTTGTGGCGTCATTAATTGCCGCAACTATTAAATCCTCTAAAATATCTACCTCTTCCTTTTTCATCAATGAAGGATCGATAGAAACTTTAGTTGCAGTATACTTACCATTTAGAACAACTTTTACTAAACCACCACCTGATATTCCTTCAACTTCTTCTTTTTCAACTTTCTGTTGTAACTCGTTCATTTTTTCCTGCATGGCTTTTGCTTGTTTCATGATCTGTGAAATATTATTCATTTTAAACCTGTTTACCTTTTGAATTATTATGAAGTTTCTCAAATGAAACTATTTCAGAATCAGGAATAATTTCAAGAAGTTTTTTTATTTGATTATCATTTGATAATTTTTTTATTTCATCCTTTTTTCTTTCATCAAATACCTGTTTTAGTGTTTTAATACCTCCATTACTAAGTATTGATAATAGCCATCTTTTATCGGTTGCTTCTTGTAGAATTTTGGAAACTTTCCATAATAGATTATCTTTTGATTTAACTTTATTTAAGTTCTCAAGTTCTATTAAACCTGTTCCATTATTATATTTTGGTTGCTTAAAAGAGACGAGTTTAAAATTATTAATTAATTCATGAGCAATAATAAATTCCCCTTTTTTTTCAACTAGTTTAACTAAATCTTCGAATAACTTCATTGATTTTGTATTATCGCTACTTTTATCTGTATCCTTTGAATGTTTTTCTTCAAGAATAAGTGCTTCAGTTTTTACTGCAAGATTATCTTGCACAGTCACATCGCTTAAATTTTTTTTTACCTCAGAAAAGTTTGTTTCTCTTGTTGAGTTTAATTCTTCAGTCTGAATATTTTTTGTATCTGTACTTTTGCTCAGAATTTCAAAAGGAGTCGGAAGTAAAGAAATATAACATAATCTAATTACTATTAATTCAAAACATTTCTTCTGATCAAATGCTTTAATAATTTCATCAAAATATCTTTGCATTAATTCCCAAAACCTAATTACTATATCCATATCAAGATTTTTAGAATAATCTTTGAACTTTGATATTTCATATTCACTCAATGATAGTTCTGATTCAATTAACTCAGTCTTAAATCTGGCCACGTAATAGACAATATCAATTAAATCTCTTGCCAACCTCTCAAGAGATACGCCATTTAGATAGAGTAGATCAGTATTTTTTAATGCCTTAGAAACATTACCCTCACATATTGAGTCAAACAAAGTAAAAACTTTTGTTAAATCTGATAATCCTAAAACATCATTTACGATTGCTTTAGTGACCACGTTTCCTCTTGTAAGAATATTATCTAAGATTGAAAGTGCATCTCTAACTGAACCATCTGAGGATCGAGAAATTATATCTGCACACTCAATATCAAGAGTGACTCCTTCCTGCATAGATATTTTCTGAAGATGTTTAGATAAAACTTTAGAATCAATTCGTTTAAGTTCAAAGTGTTGACACCTGGATAAAATAGTTACAGGTATTTTTTCTGTTTCTGTTGTTGCTAACAAAAATACAACATCCGGAGGAGGTTCCTCTAAGGTTTTTAATAATGCATTAAACGCTGCTTTAGACAGCATATGAACTTCGTCAATAATATATATTTTCTTTTTAGCAGCTACTGGTTTATAGTTTATATTTTCTATTATCTCCCTAACGTCACCAACACCGGTTCTACTAGCTGCATCTAATTCTATTACATCAATATTTCTTTCCTTATCTATCGATAAACAATTTTGACATTTACCACATGGGTCACCAACAGAATCATTTACTTCTGAGGAGCAATTTACTACTTTTGAGATAATTCTTGCTAAAGTAGTCTTACCCACTCCCCTAGTTCCAGATAATAGATAGGCATGAGCAAGTCTTTTTAGACTCAATGCTCCTTTTAAAATTGTAATTATCTCCTCTTGTCCAATTAGATCAGACAGTTTCTTTGGTCTATATTTTCTTGCTAAGACTATATAATGAGTGTTTTCTTGGGACATAATAAATCTATAAATAATGGAGTTGGATATAACCCAGTATACTATCGTTACAGCTGCTACCTTTCGGTCCTGACTGGGTTACCGAAGTAACTGCCTATTTCCAACCCCAATAATAACTTAACATTTAATAAATAAGTTTGAAATTAATTTATTTATGATCTGTAATTAGAAGCTTCATAATACCCTAAAATCGTTACTTTTGAGGAAAAATATTTTAGTTCCTCTAATGCATTAACAAAAGAATTTTTTTCTGGGTGACATTCTAAATCAACAATAAATGATGACTGCTGAAATTTTTTATTAACAAAAAAGTTTTCTAACCTTGTTAAATTAATACCATTTGTTGCAAAGCCTCCAAGTGCTTTATACAATGCTGCAGGTAGATTCCTAGTCTCAAAAGTTAATGTAGTTATCACTCTTTTATTTATGTTAACTTTTTTAAAATTCTTAGAAAAAACTAAAAATCTTGTGATATTTTCATTTTCATCTTGCATATTTTTTTTTAAAATTTTTAAATTGTAAATCTTAGCTGATAACTCTGAAGCCAACGCTGCCTCAGAATAATCAGAGGTTTTAGAAATATATTCAGCGGCACCTGCAGTATCAATAAAGTTAATTGGGGTAATTTTTGACTTAAGAATATTTTGTTTGCATTGAGTTAAAGCATGAGTATGACTATAAACTTTTTTAATTGTATTAAAAGAACTCTTGTGCTTAGCAAGTAAATGATGCTCTATTTTATTAAAATACTCTGCTATAATTTTTAAATTGGTTTTTTCAAGTAACCCATGCATATCGGCTACTCTTCCAGCAATAGAATTCTCCACAGGTATCATTGCTATATCAGATTTATCTTTGACTACTGCCTCGAGTGTTTCTTCAAAAGTATTACATGGAAGTGTCTTGTAAGTTTTATAATATTTTCTGCAAACTAAGTCTGAGTAAGCACCGTACGAACCTTGAAAAGATATTTTTTTCAATTTTTTTTCCAATTAAATAATCTCATTAAATAATTAAACATTATTTTCTCTAAAAAATAATCTTATTTTTTTTAAATCCTCTGGAGTATCAATGCTTGGTGGTATTTCATTTACTTTAACAATTTTGATTTTCATCTTATTATTTAATGCTCGCAATTGTTCGAGTTTTCTGTCTTTTTCGCTTTTTGTTTGTTCTAGAGAAACAAATTTCTCGAGTATCTCAGGTCGATACGCATAAATACCAATATGATGATAGTAATTTCTTAAATTTTTAATTTCTCTTTTAAAGTCCTTTGCAAAACCTGTTTCATTTTTTTCTAAATTAACTCTTGCTTTTACTATGTTTAAATCACTGATTTCCTCTTTTTGTAAATCGCAAACTGCTGTTCCTATATCAGTCATTTTGTCGTACATTAGATCAATTATTGAAGTTATAATATTAGCGCTAAAATAAGGTAAATCACCCTGAAGATTTAAAATAACATCAACTTTTTTCATAGGTAAATTTTTATAAACCTCATATATTCTATCCGTTCCACTATTATGTTTTTCAGTAGTTAAATAAAAATTAATCGACGCTTTTTTTAGTAAACTACAAATATCTCTGTTATCTGTTGCAACAATAACTTTTCCGAGTTTTAAAAGCTTAGCCCTATTAGCCACTCTTATAATCATCGGAATACCATTAATTAGTCTTAAAGGTTTTTTATTTAGCCTAACGGATTCCAACCTTGCAGGAATTAGAATTAATATTTTTAATTTTTTTTTATTTATATTGATCAAATGTCTCCTATTTTATACTAATAAAAATAACTTAATACAGAAAATAATATACTATGAAAAAATATTTTTTATCTTTATTAACAGTTTTGATAGTAGTTCAAACCCTAAGGGTTGTGGATGAAATTTTTTTTTATCAATTAGAGATAAAAAACTCTTACCCAGTCAAGGAAGACGAATCAGATAAGGTCAATGATAAATTAAAAAATGATACAATTGTAAGTGAGTTGATACAAGAAAAAGAAATTATTGACATTGATTCTCTTATAAAAAAAGCAAGTGTTGATAATGGGAAAAAAAATTCAAAACAATGTAATGCTTGTCATGACTTCAGTGCTAATCAAAAAATAAAAATTGGACCACCCCTATGGGAAATAGTGAACAGAAAATCTGGATCTATTGAAACTTACAAGTATTCTAATTCCCTAATCAATTTCAATAAAAATTGGACTAATGAAAATCTTTTCTTTTTCTTAGAAAACCCAAAAAAATACATTGAGGGAACTAAAATGATATATAAAGGAATCAAAAAACCTTCTGATAGAGCAGATATAATCGCCTACTTAAACTCATTAAAATAAATGACCTCAATAATTAAAGATTGCTTTTCTTTCTTGAATAATTTTGCTGATGAAAGCGGTAAAATACTTAAAAAAAAATTTGATGAAAGTTTTAAAATTGATATTAAGAATGACGGATCCATGGTTACTGAGGTTGATAGGATGATAGAAAATCTCTTTCTAGAAAAAATTAAAGAAGAATTCAGTGATCATGGCGTATTAGGAGAAGAGTTTGGTTCATATAATAAAGACTCCAAATTCAAATGGATAATTGATCCTCTGGATGGAACTCATAGTTTTATTGCTGGAAAACCATTGTTTGGTACACTTATTTGTTTGATGGTTGAGAAAGTTCCAACATTGGGACTCATTGATATTCCTATTCTTAAGGAAAGATGGATTGGAGGGAAGAATTTGAAAGTTAAAAAAAATAAAACTCTTTGTAAAATTAATCAAAATAAGAAAAAACTCAAGGAGTGCATTGTTTCATCCACATCACTTCTTATGTTTAATGATGAACATTCAAAAGTTATTAAGAAAATTTATGAAAAAGTTAAATTTCCTGTTTTTGGGACAGATTGTTATGCTTATGGACTATTGTTATCTGGAAAAATTGATTTAATTATTGAGGCAAATATGAGACCATGGGATTATATGGCACAAGTTCCACTTATCGAAGAAGCAGGGGGAATAATTACTGATTGGAAGGGTGATTCTTTGAATTTAGAGTCTTGCGGTCAGGTTATAGCGTCTCAATCCAAGAGTTCTCATGAAGAAGCTTTAAACTATTTATCTAAAATATAAAATGAATAACTTGAAGTATTTTCTTTTTTTATTCCTGCTATTAAATTTTTCAAATGCAAAAAGTTTAGATTACGAACATGGCATAGCTATGCACGGTGATCTAAAATATTCCAAGAATTTCAAACACTTTGAATATTCAAATCCAAATGCACCAAAATCCGGAAAAATAAAATTAGCTTCTATTGGGACATTTGATAATTTAAATCCCTACATTTTAAAGGGAGTTGCTGCTTGGCAAATGAGTTATTTATTTGAAACTTTAATGAAATCATCTTCAGATGAAGCATTTAGTCAATATGGTCTTCTTGCTGAGGGAATAAAAGTACCAAACGATAGGTCTTGGGTTTCTTTTAAAATAAGAGAAGAGGCCATGTTTTCTGATAAAACACCAGTAACAGCAGATGATGTTATTTTTTCATTTAAGATCATAACATCAGAGGGTCATCCTTTTTGGAAAAATTATTATAGTCAAGTAGATCGAGTTATTAAAATTAATGAAAAGGAAGTAAAATTTTTTTTTAAAGGAGAGAAAAATAGAGAGTTACCATTAATAATTGGTTATCAACTCCCAATTTTTTCTAAAAAATATTGGGAAGATAAAAGTTTCAAGAAAACTACTTTAATTCCTCCATTAGGTAGTGGACCATATTTAGTATCTGAAATGACTCCAGGAAGAAGTATAACTCTAAAAAAAAATCCTGAATATTGGGGTAAAAATATAAATGTAAACCGTGGTAGATATAATTTTGATGAGATACATACTGATTTTTATCGAGATGAGATTGTAGCTATGGAAGCATTTAAATCTGGTGCATTTGACTTTAAATTAGAGAATTCTTCAAAAAATTGGGCAACTTCTTATAAGTTTAAGGCAGTTGATGAGGGGCAAGTTGTTATAGAAGAAATACCATACGAAAGACCAAGTGGTATGCAAGGTTTTGCTTTTAACACACGAAGGCCTATTTTCCAGAATAGAAACGTTCGTAAAGCACTAAGCTATGCTTTTGATTTCGAATGGTCGAACAAAAACTTATTTTATGGGGCGTATACTCGAACAAAAAGTTTTTTTGATAACTCTGAGTTATCATCGCAAAATCTTCCAAGCAAGAAAGAGTTAGAAATACTTGAAAAGTATAGAGACCAGATTCCTGAGGAAATATTTAATAAAATTTATAGTCCTCCTTCTACTGAGGGACAAGAAAATTCACTTAGAGGAAATTTAAGGATGGCAAGAAGAATTTTAAAAAAAGAAGGATGGATAATAGAAGATGATCTCCTGATTAACAAAGAAACAAATGAACCCTTAGAATTTGAAATTTTATTAAGATCCCCTCTATTCGAACGAATAGTTCTTCCATTGAAGAGAAATTATAAAAAACTAGGTATTAATGTTTCTATAAGAACTGTTCAAGACGACTCTCAATATCAAAAAAGGTTGGAAGAATTTGATTTCGATATGGTTGTATCCAACTTTGGTTCCATAATTTCACCAGGAAACGAACAAAAAAACTGGTGGAGTTCTGAAGCTGCTGACCAACCCGGAAGCATGAACATTGCCGGAGTAAAAAATAAAGCATTAGATGAAATTATAGATAAATTAATTAAATCTGAAAATCGGGAAGATTTAATCACTTATTCAAAAGTCCTTGATAGAATTCTTCTATTTAATTATTACTTAATTCCGCAATTTCATATTAGCCACTATAGAGTTGCTTACTGGAATAAGTTGTCTAAACCTTCTGTCTCACCAAAGTATGATTTAGGTTTTGACTTTTGGTGGTATGATGATTTTAAAAATAAAAACTTGGGTAATTTAGAGGTTGATGATTTTAATGAAGGAAATAAAAATTTTAATAAAGTTTTTGTCATAGGATCCTTGATTGTATTATTGATTTTTTATAGATACAGAAAATATAAAAAATAATGTTGTTATATATCTTTAAAAGGCTGCTTTTAATAATTCCAACACTCTTTGGAATCCTAACTGTTAACTTTTTAATAATACAAGCTGCTCCAGGAGGTCCTGTTGAAAGAGCTATTGCTCAAATTAAAGGAAATGAGGTATCAGTAACACAAAGGTTTACATCATCTGGAGGTGAACAGAATCAAACATCACAAAGAAAAATTCAATCAAATTATAAAGAATCTAAGTATAGAGGTTCTCAAGGTATCGACCCTGATTTAATTAAAGAATTAGAAAAACAATATGGATTTGATAAACCCCCTGTTCAAAGATTTTATGAAATGATTAAAAATTTCTTAGTATTTGAATTTGGTGATAGTTTTTATAAAGATAAAAAAGTAATAGATTTAATTATTGAGAAACTTCCAGTTTCGATTTCTTTAGGCCTTTGGACAACATTAATAATTTACATGATCTCAATACCTCTTGGTATAAAAAAGGCTGTTAAAGACGGTTCAAATTTTGATCTATACACTTCCTCACTTATAATAATTGGTTATGCCATTCCAGGTTTCTTATTTGCAATATTTCTTATAGTAATTTTTGCTGGAGGAAGTTATTTTGATATTTTCCCACTTAGGGGTCTAGTTTCTGATAATTGGGATGAACTTTCTTTATTCGATAAAATATTTGATTATTTTTGGCACTTAGCACTTCCAGTTTTAGCTATGGTAATAGGGGGGTTTGCAAGTTTAACAATGCTAACAAAAAATGCTTTTATGGACGAGATAAATAAACAATATGTAGTTACTGCGAGATCGAAAGGTTTAAGTGAGAAAAAAGTCTTATATGGACACGTATTCAGAAATGCTATGTTAATTGTAATTTCTGGTTTTCCTGCAGCTTTTATAAGCATACTTTTTACCTCATCATTATTAATTGAAGTAATTTTTTCTCTAGATGGTTTAGGGCTTCTGGGTTTTGAGGCGGCTTTAGGAAGAGACTATCCAGTCGTTTTTGGAAGTCTTTACATATTTACCTTGATTGGTCTTACCTTAAAGCTAGTAAGTGACTTAACTTACATGTTCATAGATCCTAGAATTGACTTTGAAAAAAGGTAATAGTTATGTTTAATCTTTCTCCTCTAACCATAAGAAGAATCAATAATTTTAAATCTAATAAGAGAGGTTTAATTTCGACCTATCTTTTTTTATTTCTATTTTTGATCTCTCTATTTGCTGATTTCATTGCAAATGATAAACCAATTTTAGTCTTCTTTGAAAGTAATTTATTATTTCCAATTTTTGAAAAAATACCCGAAACATATTACGGTGGAGAGTTCGAAACAAATACTGATTATAAAGATCCTTTTGTAATTGATTTGATTGAAAAAAATGGATTCATAATTATGCCTCCAATTGAATATTACTATGATACAATCAACTATGACCTTGAGGTTCCCTCACCTTCTCCTCCAACCAGAGAAAACCTTCTAGGAACTGATGATCAGGGAAGAGATGTATTAGCAAGGTTGATTTATGGTTTCAGGGTTTCGGTTTTTTTCGGCTTAATTTTAACTTTTTTCTCTACTATCATTGGAGTAATTATAGGGGGAATACAAGGATTTTTTGGAGGAAAAATCGATCTTTTAGGACAAAGGTTTATTGAAATATGGTCTGGGTTACCAGTTTTGTACCTATTAATTATAATCGCAAGTTTTATAGAGCCGAGCTTTTGGATACTTCTTTCAATTATGCTACTTTTTAGTTGGATGTCTCTGGAAGGAGTTGTGAGAGCTGAATTTTTGAGAGCAAGAAATTTTGAATATGTGAAAGCGGCAAGAGCTCTTGGGGTTGGTAATTTAACAATAATGTTTAAACATGTTTTACCTAATGCCATGGTAGCCACTCTTACACTTTTACCTTTTATCTTATCTGGCTCCATTGCAACGCTTACCTCCCTAGATTTTTTAGGTTTTGGACTTCCTCCAGGTTCTCCATCATTAGGAGAAATGGTAGCTCAAGGAAAGGCTAACCTTCAAGCTCCATGGCTTGGTCTTTCAGCTTTCATTACTTTATCTCTTCAATTAAGTCTTCTAGTTTTTATTGGCGAAGCAGTAAGAGATGCCTTTGATCCGAGAAAGGTAAATTAAATTGAAAACTTTACTCAAAGTAAAAGACTTGACGATTTCGTTTAATATAAATGGGAAAATTATTAAAGCAGTAAATAAAAGCAACTTTGAAATATACAAGGGAGAAACATTTTCAATTGTTGGTGAAAGTGGTTCCGGAAAGTCAGTCACAGCCTTATCAATAATGCAATTACTTATAACTAATACACAAACAAAAACCTCGGGGAAAATTTTCTTCAATGAAAAAATGATTTTGTCAATGACAGAAAATGAACTAATGAGTCTGAGGGGAAAAGAGATTTCAATGATCTTTCAAGAACCAATGACGTCGCTCAATCCTCTTCATACGATAGAAAAACAAATTTGCGAATGTTTAAATGGTTCGACATATGATAAATTAAGTCAGAAAGAAAGATGTAAAGAACTTCTAAAATTAGTAGGTATTGAGAATATAGAGGATAAAATTACAAATTATCCCCACCAACTGTCAGGCGGTGAAAGGCAAAGAGTTATGATCGCAATGGCAATATCAAATAATCCTGACCTATTAATAGCTGATGAGCCAACTACAGCTTTAGATGTTACAATACAAAAACAAATTCTTGAACTATTAGATAATTTAAGAAAAAAATTCAATATGTCTTTGCTTTTAATCACACATGATTTAGGCATTGTAAAAAAAGTTTCGGATAGAATTTGTGTCATGAAAGATGGAAATATAGTTGAGCAAGGGCAAACGAAAGATATTTTCGAATCACCTAAGAATGAGTATACAAAAAAATTAATTAGCTCAGAACCAAAAAATAAATTTCTATCAAAACAGAAATCAGTTAAACCAATTCTCAAAGTTTCTAATTTAAGCGTTTCTTATGAGAAAAATAAGTCACTTTTTTGGAAATCAAAAAATAAATTCAGAGCTGTTAAAAATATGTCATTCTCTTTAATGGAAGGAGAAACAATTGGAATAGTTGGAGAAAGTGGGAGTGGGAAAAGTTCTCTTGCACAAGCTATCCTAAAATTAATAAATTTTGATGGAGAAGTTTTTTTTAAAAATGAGCTAATTTCAAATCTCAATATGAAAGAATTTAGACCTCAAAGAAAAAATATTCAAATTATTTTTCAAGATCCATTTGCGTCCTTGAGTCCAAGAATGACTATTGGGGATATTGTTGGTGAAGGTTTAAATATTCATAATATCTCAGATAAATTAGAGCAAAAAAAATTAGTTGCAAAGATTCTTGGAGAAGTTGGTCTAGAAGAAGAAATGATAAATAGATATCCACATGAATTCTCTGGGGGTCAAAGACAAAGAATTGCCATTGCAAGAGCATTAGTTCTGAACCCTGAATTAGTAGTATTAGATGAGCCAACCAGTGCACTGGATATGACAGTTCAATCTCAGATTGTCGATCTTTTAATAGACTTACAGATGAAGAAAAATCTATCATATATATTCATAAGTCATGATTTAAAAATAATTAAAGCTATTTGTGATAAAATCATTGTTATGAAAAATGGAAATATAATTGAGTCTGGAACAACATCTAAAATCTTCAATAATCCAGAAAAAAATTATACCAGAAATTTAATTGACGCAGCGTTTTTAAATTAATTATTGCTAATATCTTTTATAAGATGAAATAAACTTCTGATGCCCATTACTTCACCACCAACATATGAGGTTAAATTTTTATTTAAACTCCAGGACATTAAATCAATGTGAATCCAAGGAATTTCTTTTTTAACAAACTTTTCTAAAAAAAGTGCTGCAGTTATTGCTCCGCCAAAATTACTACTTCCTATATTATTAGTATCTGCATGATTAGAGTGAAGTTGATTAGTATAATTTCTCCAAAGAGGTAACTGCCACAGTGGATCACCACATAATTTGGAAAACTTTATAAGATTTTCTGCTATTTTTTCATGGTTTGTAAAAAAACTTGGAACATCTGTACCCAATGCAACCCTTGATGCACCTGTTAAAGTTGCCATATCAATGATCAAATCAGGTTTTTTCTCAGAAGCATAAAACAAAGCATCCGCCAGAATCAATCTTCCCTCCGCATCAGTATCCCCTATTTCAATATAGATCCCTTTTCTGCTTTTTATAATATCTGATGGTCTCATTGCTCTTCCCGATAAAGAGTTTTCAACAATTGGTAAAAGTAGTCTGAGATTAATATCAAGTTTTTTTTCAGTTATCATTTTAGCTAATCCAATGCAATTAGCAGCCCCACCCATATCTTTTTTCATAAGATTCATTCCAGCTCCGAGTTTAAGATTTAATCCACCTGTATCGAAACAAACACCTTTTCCGATTAAAATAATGGTTTTTTTATTTTTTGATTTCCAAATAAACTCTGAAAAAATAGGTTTTCTTTTATTTTCTGCTCCCATACCAACAGAATAAACTAGTGGGAATTTTTCTTTTAATTCTTTACCCTCTGTCTCAATAATTTTATCAGCAGATTTGGAAAATATTTTTTTTGCTTCTTTAAACAATTCTCTTGGGCCTAAAATATTTGCAGGGGTATTAACCAAGTCTCTGACTAAGCTAAAAGTCTTTGAATCTAGAATTTGATCTTTTGTTATATTTGTAAGTTTTGAGTTTTTCTTTTTCTGGAAATTAGACTTAAATTTTGTAAATTTATATTCGCCCATGCACCAACCCAAACTTATATTTTCAGGTACATCTACGACTTCTGTATTAACAATTTCAAAAGTGTCATTAGTACAAAAATTATAAAGTTTTACACCTACCCATATTAAATTATGATTAAATTCAAGTTTAGAAAAATTTTTCATTGAATTTAAAAAAACAAGAATTTTTTCGTCATATTTAACTATAAAATTATTTGGAAAGGATATGCCTTTTATTAGTCTTCTATAGTCTTTGATATTAATTGGGAGATTTTTTTCATCAACAATTAACCAAACTAATTTTTTTTTTCTTTCTTTTTTGATTGTCATAATTTTTTAACAAATATATATTTATTTTTTTAAATCAACAAAAAATATAAAAAGGCACATAATGAAACTTTTAATCACTTCACTTACCATAATATTTCAAATATTTAGTTCATCATCTGTTTTAGCCGCAACAGACGGAGGTGGTCCTGCATATTTGGATATGATAACATCTCCCTTAGGTATTTTTAGTCTTTTAATATTTATTATTGCCTATGCTTTTGTTATGGCAGAAGAGTATACACACTTCAGGAAATCTAAACCTGTAATTTTGGCAGCCACAATTATTTGGGGAGGCATAGCCTTTTACGCAAGTAATGATCCTAATTTATCTACTCATTGGGCCGAGGGAAAATTTAAACATTTGATATTAGAGTTTGCTGAGTTATTCTTTTTTTTATTTGTGGCAATGACATTCGTCAACGCTTTAACAGAAAGAAAAATGTTTGATGCGTTGTGTTCATGGTTGTCGAATAACAAATTTAGTTACAAAAAAATATTCTGGGTTACAGGTGTTATCGCTTTTTTTCTCTCACCTATAGCGGATAATCTAACCACAGCTTTAATACTTGGAACAGTTGTTTTAGTCGTTGGTAAAGGAAATAAAAATTTTATAACCATTGGTATGATCAATATTGTTGTAGCTGCTAATGCAGGGGGAGCTTTTTCTCCTTTTGGTGATATAACAACATTAATGGTATGGCAACGCGGTTTTGTTTCATTTTTTGATTTTTTCAATATTTTTGTTCCTTCTGTTGTAAATTATATCATTCCAGGAACTATAATGTCATTTTTTATCTCCAGTAAAATTCCAGAGGGTGACGGTAAAAAAGTCGAGATACTACCTGGTGGAAAGGTTATAGCAGTATTGGGTATTCTTACTATAGCCATTACAGTGACTGGACATCAAGTTTTACACATGCCTCCTGTATTTGGAATGATGTTCGGACTCGGAATGTTGGGAACCTATGGATATTTTCTCAAAAAAAAATCTGCTGAAAAAAATAAATTTGATATTTTTGTTTTAACCGGAAAAGCAGAATGGGATACTTTATTATTCTTTTATGGAATTCTTGTTTGTGTTGGTGGTTTAGCTTCTCTAGGTTATCTGAAATTAATTTCGGATGATATGTATGTAACCTTGGGACCAACATATGCCAACATATTAGTCGGAATTTTATCAGCCATCATCGATAATATTCCGATAGTCTATGCAGTATTAACCGCACATCCATCTATGGATATGGGGCAATGGTTACTGATAACACTGACCGCGGGAGTTGGGGGATCTTTATTGTCAATTGGTTCAGCTGCCGGAGTAGCATTAATGGGACAAGCCAGAGGAATATATACTTTTTTTTCTCATTTAAAATGGTCTTGGGCAATTTTGCTCGGATACGCAGCTAGTATAGTTGTTCATTTATGGATGAACGCACATCTCTTCGATCTAGTTCCATTAGAGAAGTAAAGAACCCTTATTGATAAATTTATTTACTAAAATAAGATAGTCAATCCAGAAAAAACGCTTGCTGGTTGTCCGGGGGTAACAAAAGTTCCACTGCCTCCTGTACCACTAACCTCATTTTCAGCCAGGATTCCACCGCTTTCGTAATTGACATCAAATATATTATTTGCATTAAGAAAAAAAGTTATTTTTCCCTCAGAGAAAGGACTATTTAATCTATATTCTGTTGAGAAATTTGTGATTATAAAACCTGGAACTTTTAAATTAGAAGTATTGTTTTCATCGCCTCTGTAAAACTGAGATGAGTTCGCCTCAATATCAAAGCCTAATGTCCAATTATTATTAACATCATAATCAAGACCTGCTCTCCCAACATGAGGAGATATTCCAGGTATTACATCGCCATTACTTATAGGAATTTGAAATGATTCTCTCAAATTATTTTCAGCAAACTCGTCCTCATCATATGTGTTAGAGGTATGACCAACACTTGAAATATTTTGACTTGTTTCAAAAGTAGCCCTGACATATGCATATTTTGCAAACCAATTCCACTTTGAGCCGATTCTTCCATTAACAGCAAATTCACTTCCGATACGTTGAGTATTACCAACATTTCTAAAGTAACCTGTTCCGACTCTATTTCCACCAATAAATATGATGTCATTATAATTTCTTCCGGCAAATGCGTTTATTGTCCAATCAAATTGGTTTTTATATCCAGAGAAATTATACGTTTTTTTACCTCTCGCTCCTATCTCAATATTTCTATTAACTACCTGATCCAATGGAGGGTCTGCTTGGAAAGAGTTGGGTAACCTACATGGTGCATTAGGATCCGCACAGGCAAGTTCAGCAACTGAAGGGGTTCTACTAGACTCTTTGTATGATGCAAAAAGTGTAGTATTATTTTTTAATCTTTTATTTATTCCTATTCCAGGGTTGAACCTCCAAAAGAAATGGTGTCCCTCTAAGGCCGTTCCGTGCTGGTCATCTATCTTCATGGATGCCCAATTATATCTCGCTGATAAATTTATTGATGTTGAATCGTTAATATCCATTATATTTGAACCGTATAACCCAACGTTGTGAGTTTTTGCCTCAAGGTTTGTAATAAACTGCTGTTCTCCTTCAGCATCAGTGCTTAAAAAGACGCCTGTTCCTACTACTCCTCTATCCGCTTGTAAGATTGCTAACTCAGTAGAAGAACCAAAACTATTATGAGCATAATCATATGTAAGACCAGTAATGAGAGTGTTTGTTTTTTGATAAATATTGGAATCGTAAGTAGATTGTAGGCCAAAACCAAAAGTATTAGATTTAGTATTATTTCTATTGATTGCGCCTATGCTTTCAATTTCGTTTTCGTCATCATCTTTTTCTAATCCAAGACTTGAATAATTAACTATTGCGCCCGCTGCATCTAGTATTGCCACACTATCTGCTGCTGCATTTGATTCGTATTCACCACAAAGAGTTCCATTAGCAGTTCCCCCATCATCTTCAAAGTTTCTTCCACAGTCTTTACCTTCAAATTCATCACCATTGTATCCTCTTCTTTCCATATGACGGTAATATGCATTAGCTTGAAAAGAGAGGCTATCATTTACAAAATGATTTCCTCCAAGCATCATGTAATAGTTTTTATTATGGGTATTATCGGGATAAGTATATACAGCATCCCTCCCTTCCAGATCCATTAAAGTTAAAGGAGTCGCTCCATTACCATTTAGATCAGTAAATGCTTGCCCTAAATTTAAGAAAATCTCGGTATCATTATTTCTGTATCTAAAGTCACTAAAAAAGTTTTCAAGATATGATTCAGAATGATCTCTATAACCTTTTTCATAATTAAAATTAGCTCCAACATATAAACCATAATTGTCAGTACTTACTCCGTATTCTAATATTTCATTGGTTCTTTTGAAGCTTCCCCCAGATAATTGAGCTTCTAAACCATCAAAGTCAAATCCATTTTTCATTCCCATTGATATTGCACCACCAATTGCATTCTGTCCAAAGACAGGATCTCCTCCTGGAAATACTTGCATGCTGTTAATCGCAAACTCCGGCACTAGATCCCATTGTACTATCTCTCCAAAGCTTTCATTAACCCTCATTCCATTTTGATAAATTGCCATAGATTGTGCACTCCCTAACATAGGGCCCGCGACATAACCTCTAAAGTTAATATCATTTTGCATTGGAGAACCATTAAGATTTGAAATAGAAACACCGGCAGTTTTTTTATTTAATGATTCGGTTACAGAAAAATTTTTATTATCTTCTAAATCTTTACTATTTATGGTTTGTATATTTGAGGGCATTCTATCAAGAGTAACTCCCGATCCTTGAATAGGAGTGATTGATATTATATCAACATCAGGAGTAACATAAACCTCCTCCTGAGCATAAGATATGTTTGTCATTAAAAATAAAGAGATGATAATGATTTTCTTCATAATTCGACCAATAAAGGGGTGAGTTTAAATCAATGATAGGTCATGTCAAGTATTTAGATTACGATTTTATTGCAAAATTACAAATAGATTGATATTCATTAAACTTAATAAATATTTAAAAAAGGTTATGTTTAAAATATTTGAAAATTTATCCGATGAAAACAAAATCACAGATTTAAAACCTTCTGAAAAAAACCTTTTGATTGCATCGATACTTATGGAATGTGCTAAAGAAGATGGTGAAATTTCAGAAATAGAAATATCTCAAATAAAAATAATTTTATCCAGTAAACTAAAGCTTAAAGATGAAGATATTAAAGTTTTATTGGAACAAGCTATTTTAGAGTCAAATCAAAGAGTTGAGCTTTATAGCGTAATAAAAAAAATACGCGAGATATCATCTGAAGATGAAATTAATGATTTGTTCATCAGCATGTGGGAAATTATTTTAGCTGATGATGTGATAGATGACTTCGAATCAACTCTTATGAGAAAATTAGTGGGTCTTTTTCATATAACTGATAGAGATTCTGCAGAAGCAAAAAGAACTGCCTTACAAAAAATAAAGAATCAACAATCAGAAATCAAGTAGTGCTTTTGAGAATTCTTCAGCATTAAAATCTATTAAATCTTCTTTGCTCTCTCCAACCCCAATACTCATTATTGGAATCTTTAGTGTTTGGCTTATAGGAATTATCGCACCACCCTTAGCTGTTCCATCAAGTTTAGTAATAATTAAACTCGTAACATTACAAATGTCTAAAAAAACTTCTGCTTGTTTGATAGAATTTTGACCTGTATTACCATCTAAAACTAAAACTGTTTCATGTGGAGAACTTTCATCTAACTTAGAGAGAACTCTTGTTATCTTAGAAAGTTCATCCATGAGATTTGATTTATTGTGAAGGCGTCCAGCAGTGTCAATAATTAAAACGTCTATTTTTTTTTTCTTTGCTTCTTCATATGAGGTATAAACTAAAGATGCTGGATCTGAGTTAGTATTGGACGAAAAAAATATAGATCCAGTTTTTTTTGACCAAACCTCCAGTTGTTCTACAGCTGCAGCTCTAAATGTATCTGCAGCAACAATTCCAATTTTTTTATCTTTTTTAGAAAATTTATGAGCCAATTTACCAACTGTGGCTGTTTTTCCTACCCCATTTACACCAGCTATAAGGATTACGTGTGGTGTTTTTTTAATTTCCTCTTTTTTTTCAAGAGGCTTTAGAATAGTAATTATTGATTCATCAATAATTTTTTTTACAGCATCAATACTTGTATTTTCCAGTTTAACTTTTCTTATTTTATTAATAATTTCCGATGAAAAGCTAACACCAACATCGGCAGAAATCAAAAGTTCTTCCAACTCCTCAAGAGTATTAGAATCAATTTTTTTTTTCCTAAAAATAGTTTTTAAACCATCACTTATTTTGTTTGATGACTTTGATAATCCCTTCTTTAAATCTTTAAACCAATTTAAAACCATAATTTTATAATAGTTTAGCTTCTAAGTGATCATTTTTACAATTTTTAAAAACTACATCAATAAATTTACCTTTTAACGATTGCGAGTCTCTGGCACTAATTTCAGTCACTTTAACTTTGAAATAATCATCTGTATAACTAAGATCCTTATTTTCAAATAATATCCTTGCTTTGGATCCGATTTTTTTTTTCATCTTATTTTGCTTAATTGTTTCTCCTAAAAATCTGAGCTTCTTTGATCTTTTTAATTTAATCTCATGAATAACTTGAGGCATTTTTGCAGCGGGTGTTTTATTTTTTGGTGAAAATGGAAATACGTGAAGATTAGAAAACATACATTTTTTTACAAAGTTAAGAGTATTTAAAAAGTTCTTTTCCGTTTCAGTAGGGAAGCCTACAATTATATCAGTTCCGAAAGTAACTTCTGGTCGCACGTCTTTAATCTTTTTACATAAATTAATGACATACTCTCGATTATGTCTTCTTTTCATTCTTTTTAATATTAAGTTGTCACCTGATTGAGTTGATAAATGAATATGTGGTAAAACTCTCTCGTCAAACATAATAAGTTCAAGTAAGTCTTCATCTAACTCTGCGGGATCAATTGATGAAAACCTAATTCTTTTCAGTAAGGGTTGCATATTGAGAAGTCTTTTTATTATTAATCCTAAATTAGGTTTTCCTGGGAGATCTAAACCATAGGATGTAATATCCACTCCAGTAATGGTTATCTCCCTATATCCTGATTCTAATAGTACTTCTGTTCTTCTTACTATCTCTCCAAGTGGCAAACTTACTGAGTCTCCTCTTCCATATGGAATTGCGCAAAAGGTACATCTATGATCACATCCTTGTTGAATCTGAAGAAGTGCCCTTGTTTTATTTCCAATTTTTTTAATCTCTTCTGGAAAAAGTTTAAGTTTATTTTTTTCTTCTTCTACTAAATCACCAATAGTTTTTGTATATAGTATTGCATTAGTCTTAAATTTATTATTAATTATTCTATTTACTTCTGTCATCTCGCTAAAAGTATTAGGATCAATATGAGAAGCACAACCGGTAACAATAATTTTATTTCCTGGGTTTCTAATCTTAGCTTTTCTGATTTCACTTTTTGACTTTTGAACAGCTTGGTTTGTTACAGCACAAGAATTTATAACTGTAATATTCCTTACTTTATTTTTTTTTAATATATCTTTTATCACTTCAGATTCATAAGAATTCAGACGACAACCAAGGTTAATGACATATGAATTTTGACTCATTTTAAATCCTCTAGATTCAAATTTCCTTCAAATACATTGGAAGCTGATCCGGTCATTAATACATGACTGTCATTTAATAAATTAATTTCCAAATCTCCACCTATCATTCTTATTTTAGCTTTCTTGTCTACTAAATTTAATTTGGATGCAGCAACTAATGTTGCACATGCACCACTGCCACAAGCATCTGTAAAACCACAACCTCTTTCATAAACCTGCAAATTTATAACATCTCGTGATACCACTTTTGCTACGTTTACGTTAACTCCCTCAGAAAACATTTTAAGCTTACTTACTTTTTCACAGTCAGAATCTATTTCCTTCTTATCAATCACATCATTAAAAAAAACAACATGAGGGTTACCTATGTTTATAGCAAAACCTCCTTTTAAAACTCTAAAATCTATTCCAAGGTTATTTGTATCAACTGGATGACTCATAGGAATCTCATCCCAATTAAACTTGGCAATACCCATATCAACACTAATTAAGTTATTTTTATCAATTTCAACATCAACTAATCCACCTTTAGTCTCAATTATGATATTTGTTTTAGCTGATTCACTTAATAATATTTTACCAACACATCTAACAGCATTACCGCAAGTTTCAGCCTCAGAGCCATCCGAATTAAAAATTATGATTTTAAAATCGGCAATACTATCTTTACAATTATCTATTAAAATTAACTGATCACATCCAATACCAAATTTCCTACTAGCTATTTTTGGATTAATTTGTTTTCTGGTATAAAAAAAGATTTTCTAGAATCAATAATAACAAAGTCATTCCCTAGTCCATGCATTTTAATAAAAGATAATTTTTTCATGATTTTTTAGATTAATATTAAAATAGCTTTAAGAATTAGTATTTTTTTGTTATAAACACAATGTTTATTTTAGTCAGTCCACGAGTTTCGTGCACTGGCTTTTTTTGTTTTTAATTATTTCATGAGCTACAAGTTATGTTTAATACATTAAGTGAGAAGATTACGGATGCTTTTAAAAAATTAAAGGGTCAAGGAAGAATAACTGAAAGCGTTTTAAATGACGCTTTGAGAGAGATACGAATTGCCCTCCTTGAGGCCGACGTAGCATTATCAACTACTAAGGATTTTATTGAAAGGATTAAAAAAAAGGCTCTGGGTAAAACTGTTCTGGATAGTGTTAGCCCCGGGCAGATGGTTATAAAAATTGTAAATGATGAACTTATATCAATTCTTGGATCTGATAACTATGATATCAATCTAAAATCAAATCCACCTGCAATAATTCTAATGGCTGGACTGCAAGGATCAGGTAAGACAACTTCCTCTGCAAAATTAGCAAAATGGATAAAAAATAAGCATAAAAAAACTGTTATGATGGCCTCTCTGGATATTTATAGACCAGCAGCTCAGAAACAATTAAAAACACTTGGTGATCAAAATCAAATCAATACTCTTGAAATAAATGAAAATGAAAACCCAATTGATATCGCTCTGAGAGCAAAGAAAAGTGCTGAATCTGAAAATTTTGATGTTTTAATTCTCGACTCTGCAGGAAGAAATCATATCGATAAAAAAATGATGGATGAAATAGAGACTATTTCTAAAAAACTTCCCATAATAGAAACTCTTCTAGTTTTAGACTCCATGGCCGGACAAGATGCTGTGAATACAGCTAAAAGCTTTTCTGAAAAATTAAAAATCTCTGGAATTATTCTTACTAGAGTCGACGGTGATAGCAGGGGTGGAGCAGCTTTGTCAATGAAATCCATTACGAATCAACCAATTAAATTTTTGGGTATTGGTGAAAAAGTAGAAGACTTTGAAGAATTCCATCCAGATAGAATCGCAAGTAGAATCCTTGGAATGGGTGATGTGGTCTCTCTTGTCGAAAAAGCTTCTGCTGAAATTGATGAAAAAGAGGCAAAAAAGTTACAAGGGAAATTTCTTAAAGGAAGATTTTCTCTCTCAGATTACTCATTGCAATTAGATCAAATTACAAAAATGGGAGGACTTCAAGGATTGATGAAATATCTCCCCGGAATGGCAGGTTTAAAAGAAAAAGTAAACGAGTCTTTAGAAAAAGAAAAAATGATAGAAGTCCAAAAAGCTATGATTTCATCAATGACAAAAAAAGAAAAGAATTACCCCGACATAATAAAAGCATCAAGAAAAATTCGTATTGCAAAAGGTTCTGGAACCAGCGTTCAAGAGATTAACAAGCTTTTAAAACAATTTAAAAAAATGAGTCAAATGATGAAAAAGTTTGGAAAAAACAAAAACATGGATGCAATTATGAACTCAGGTCAATTTAACGACATAAACTCTTTATTAAAAAAATAAACTGAAAGGAAAAATAAATGTCAGTATCAATAAGATTATCCAGAGGAGGATCAAAGAAAAGACCTTTTTATAGAATAGTAGCTGCAGATATAAGAAGTCCAAGAGACGGAAGATTCATCGAAAGGCTTGGAACTTATAATCCTATGAAACCTAAAGATGATTCTGAAAGACTAAATTTTAACAAAGAAAGAATTAAGTATTGGTTGTCTGTCGGAGCAAAACCCACAGACAGAGTAGCTAGATTCCTATCAGTCGAAGGGTTAGTAGAAAAACCTGTAATACACAAACAAACTAAACAAAATAAACCTAAAGCTAAGACTCTTGAGAAGTTAAAATTAAAGGAAGAAAAAATCAAAAAAACTGAATCAGCTTCTGTACAACCAGCGCCTGCTCCAACTGAAAAATTAGAACCAGTTACTGAACAACCAGCGCCCGCTCCAACTGAAAAATTAGAACCAGTTACTGAACAACC
>MDTB01086059.1_pt1 | contig 58432 bp, 42 predicted proteins | sample 811161 | NCBI WGS metagenome assembly MDTB01 (sample SAMN05326650, study PRJNA326480) | marine metagenome | isolation source: seawater | place: Mediterranean Sea | collected 2009 | reverse complement strand
GATATTTGTTTTGTAACCTCTGGCTGTATTCTTCATGATGTAATAGAAGCTGCAGAAATTTTAGCTAGTCAAGGTTCTAAAGTTTCTATTTTAAATTTTCATACAATAAAACCTTTTGATGATAAGACTCTAATTCAATTTGCTAAGAAATCTAAATTAATAGTTTCTGTAGAAGATCATAGTATTCAAGGTGGGTTTGGCTCTTTAGTTTGTGAAACACTTTCTGAAAATCATCCTACTCGGGTATTAAGAATCGGTCTTAATGATGTTTTTCCAGAATCAGCTCCTCCTTCTGATTTATATGAAAAGTACGGTCTAAACTGTTCCGGAATAGCATTAAGCGTTAACTCTTTTCTTGAGAAAATTTAAAATGAGTAAAAGCTATTTTGAAATATGCAGACTCCTAGATAGCGATAAACACCACCATGGATACTCAAAGTTTTATGAAAGATTTTTTGAAAGAATTAAGAAATCAAAAGATCATGTTAAAATATTAGAGCTTGGTGTCCGGTATGCTACTGGGACTAAGTGCTTTAACGAATATTTTGAAAATTGTAGTATAACTGGAGTCGACATTATCAAGTCTGGTAATACAATGAAATTTGAAAAACAAAACAAAAACTTTAATTTTATTCATGCAAGCACTGTCGAAAAACATACAATAAAAAGCTTAAATGGCAAAAAATTTGATATTATCATTGATGATGCTTCTCACATAACAGGACACCAGATTTTTTGTTTTAAAAAGTATTACGAGCTTTTAAATCCCGGCGGCATTTATATAATTGAAGATGTGCACACATCTTATATGAAGTTAGTATCAGAAAGTAAAGAAGTAATAGAAGACAAAGAGATGATGAGTTTCAGAGTAAAATTACCTGATACAAGTGTACTTGGCTTTACTCACGATTCTGGGGTAGACAATCCAAAATCTGCAGTAAACTACTTAAAGTCTCTTGTCGATGAAGTTAATTGTTATGGTAGGGCTAGTACAAAAGATGCTTTAAATTATAAAGAGTGGGTTAATAAAGAATATGCTAGTATTACCTTTATAAAAGGCAGCTGCATTATAGAGAAGTTCAGTGATTAATAAAGATACTAAAGTTTGCATTTCTATATCAAAAAATGCTGGTAATTTTGGGTGCAATATGCATAATGCATTATTTAAAAAGCACGATTTAAATTTTATCTATAAATCTTTTTCTGTTGACGATTTAGACGGTGCAGTAATGGCTATAAAAGCTTTAAAGATTAGGGGCGCTGGAGTCTCAATGCCATATAAGGTAGAAGTCATTAGCCTTTTAAACAAAGTGTCAAGAGAAGTCGTAGAGATTGGTTCCGTAAATACTATAGTAAACGAAAAAAATGTCTTAACTGGATACAACACTGACGCATATTCTTCAGAAACTCTGTTAAGAGAAAAAATGGCTGAATCAAATATTAAAAACTTAGTTATACTAGGCAATGGTGGATATAGTAAAGCTGTATTATATTCAGCAAAAAAACTTGAAATGGAAGTTTGCAAAATAACTAGAAGCGATTGGAATAAAATAAAAGATTTAAGAAATTTAATTGTTTTTAACTGTACACCAGTAAGAAATTTAGAAAAAATAATTCATGAATCTTGCATTTTTATAGACTGCGATACAAACACAGAGACAGGATCAAGGCTGGCAACTCTCCAAGGAGAAAAGCAGTTTGAGCTTTACACTGGAATAGAGCTATAAAGAGTTTAAGATGAATGGAATAATATTAGCAGGCGGAACTGGATCCAGATTATATCCACTTACTAAGGTAACAAATAAACATCTTCTTCCAGTTGGAAAATCTCCAATGATAGAGCACTGCGTTTATAAACTTACTTCCGTTGGAATAGAAGAGATAGTAGTCGTTACAGGTACAGAGCATATGGGAGATATAGTAAGTTTGCTTGGTAGTGGAAAAAACTATGGCTGCAAATTTACATACAAAGTGCAAGATCAACCAGACGGAATAGCTGGCGCTTTATCTTTATGCGAGAATTCCTGTAAAGAATCCAATGGAGTGGTGGTTCTGCTTGGAGATAATATCTTCGAAGATTCTTTAATAGATTCTATTAATATTTTTAATTCTTCTCAGGATATAAAATCAAAGTGCGTTCTAAATTTAAAAGAAGTTAAAAACCCATCTCGTTTTGGCGTAGCAACAATAGAAGATGGCAGAGTTTTAGAAGTAATAGAAAAACCAAAAAATCCAAAAAGTAACTATTGCGTAACTGGAATATATGTTTATTCAAATGATGTTTTTGATGTCATAAAAACACTTCAAAAATCAGATCGTGGAGAATATGAAATAACTGATGTAAATAATTTTTATATTAAGTCAGGTAGATGTAAGTTTAACACTATAGAAGGCTGGTGGACAGACGCTGGCACTCATAGTTCTTATGCTCACGCTAATTTACTTTTATACAACATTGATAAAAAATAAAAAATTTGGAGTCAAATTATGAACATATTAATAACAGGCGTAGCTGGTTTACTTGGGGCAAATTTTTCAAAGTACCTAGCAGATAAGGGCTACAATGTATCAGGAATAGACGATCTTTCTGGAGGATATAAATCTAGCGTTGACAGCCGAGTAAGTTTTCACTGTGCAGACCTTAAAGATCGAAAAGCTGTAGAAAAAATATTTTCTAAAGAAAAACCCGACTATGTTTATCATTTCGCTGCGTATGCTGCAGAAGGTTTAAGTCCTTTTATTAGAAATTACAACTATACAAATAATGTGATATGTAGCTCAAATGTAATAAACTCTTGTGTTAATTTTAATGTAAAAAAAATAATATTTACTAGCTCTATGGCTGTTTATGGAGAAGGCTCCCCGCCCTTTAAAGAATCCCAGCTACCATCTCCAGAAGACCCATATGGGATTGCAAAGTATGCTGTAGAAATGGATCTAAAAGTTGCAAAACAGCAATTTGATTTAGATTACTCAATTGTAAGGCCTCATAATGTCGTAGGAATATATCAGAATATATGGGACAGGTACAGAAATGTCATAGGCATTTGGATTAGAAAAACAATTAATAAAGAGCCGATAACTGTTTTTGGGGATGGAACACAAGTACGTGCATTTTCTGATATTAGCTTTTATATGGATCCATTTGAACAGCTTATGAAATCTCATCATGGAGAAACATTTAACATTGGTGCAGACAAATATTGGACAATTAATGATGCTGCATTATTAGTTCAAAAAATTGCTAAAGAACATGGCAATGATGTTAATATAGAGCATTTAGAAAAAAGAAATGAAGTACATACAGCCTACTGTGACCATAAAAAAGCTAAAAATTTATTAAGCTTTAATGATAAAACTAATTTAGAAGACACAATTAGAAAAATGTATGAATGGGCTTTATCTCAGCCAAATAGGGAAGTTGAGTATTTTGAATATGAGATAGAAAAAAACTTGTATTCTTTTTGGAGGAAACAATGAAAGTTGGTTTTGTAATTACAAATCATTATTCTCAAAAAATTAGACCATATGGAAGAAAAATATTAGTTAGCTATCTTAATTCTATATTTGATAATTGCAATCATGATTTTAAAGTCTTTGTAGTAGATAATCAGTCAGACGATAAATTTAGCTCTGATGATATTTCTTTAGATTACACGTATATTGAAGATCAGTGGGCAAAAGGTTTAACAGGGGCTTGGAACACTGGTATTAAGAGAGCTTATGAAGATGGTTGTGACGTAATAATAAATACAAATGATGATTTAGTTGTTAATAAAAGCATTAATAGCTTTATAGAACATATTCAAAACTGTGAACACAAAGATGTAGGATTTTACGGCCCACTTACAAATGGAGTAAATGGAGGCTTTGTTGCAGTTCAAGGTTCGGATAGAATTAACCATGAAATGACTAAAGAGATTTCTGGCTTAGATTGGAACTCTTATTTAAGTGGATTCTTTTTTGGGTTTACTAAAGAGTTTTATGAAAAATTTAGATATTCTGATGGAGATCTTTTTGCTGAATTTGATAAATTTAAAAAAAGGTATATTCACGAATACGCTGGAGATTGCGGAAAGTGGGGAGGCCAAGAAATGGAGCAAAAGAGATTTGTTGAAAGTGGTGGAAAAATATTTGTTATAGGAAGTTGCTGGGTTGATCATATAAAATTTAGAGATTGGGATAAAGCAAGAAAAATAGCCGGAGAATATGGCTGGCACAAAAAAGAAAATTTCTAAATATTAGCAGGTAAAAATGAAAAAATTAATATTCGGAAAAGGCAAAGTCTCAAACATTGTAAAAAATAACGAAGATATAGTTCTTGATAGAAAATCTTGCGATATAACAGATTATAGCCAAGTGCTTAAATCAATTCAAGAAAGTAAAGCTGAAATTATTTTAAATTGTGCTGCTAAGACTAATTTAGAGTATTGTCAGGAAGAAAAACAAGAATCATTTAACTCTAATGTGTTAGGGGTTTTAAACGTTTTAAGAGCTTGTAGTGAGCTAGATAAAAAAATTATTCATATTAGTAGTGGGTGTTTATTTGATGGCAACTCATTTATTTCAGATGAGAAAACTATACCAAGCCCAGCAGTTTGGTACACTTGGACTAAAAAGTGGGCAGATGAATTAATAGAAAATTTTGGATATTCTAACTATCTAATTTTAAGACCAAGGCAACTTATATCAAGAGTTCCGCACAAATCCAATATGCTCACAAAGTTTGCTAGCATGAATAAAATTCCAGCTATTGATGAACCAAATTCAATAACATGCATAGAAGACTTCTCTGAAATGATAGACCATTTAGTTAGAGTGGATGCTACTGGGATATATAATTGTTGTAACACTGGGCTATTATCTCCTTATGAAATTGCTATTGAAGTAAAAAAATCTTTAAACTCTAAACTAGAAGTAGAAAAAGCTTCTTATGAGAAACTTTTAACCATAATGCCAAATAGAAGAGTTAATACTATATTATCTTGTGACAAATTAATAAGCACAGGTTATGAACCCAGAGATGCTAAAGATGCTTTACTTTGGTGTCTAAAAAATTATGATAAAACTTAGTAAATAAAATGAATATACTGATAACTGGATGTGCTGGATTTATTGGAAGCCATGCTGTAGACTGTTTTTTAGAAGATAAAAAATATTCTGTACTTGGGCTTGATAAGCTGACTTATGCTTCTAACATGAATAACTTAAGTTTAGCTCGTTCTAGTGATCGATTTACTTTTTTAAAAGCTGATATCTGCAATACAGATTTATTAGAAAAATTAGTTAAAGAAAATGAGATTAGTTGCATTTTAAATTTTGCAGCTGAAACCCACGTAGATAACTCTATCAAAAGTGCAGAAAGCTTTATAGAGTCTAATGTTCATGGTGTATATTCTCTTTTAGAAGTATGCAGAAAAAATAAAATTCTATTTTTTCATATATCTACTGATGAAGTGTATGGTGTTGCTAATGAAATTTCTTTTACTGAAGAAGATAAGCTCAATCCGAAAAATCCATATTCTGCTACTAAAGCTGCGGCCGAGCACTTAATTACTTCTTATCAAAATACATTTAACGTAAAAAGCTTGATGGTTCGACCGTCAAATAACTACGGACCAAGGCAACACTCAGAAAAATTTATGCCAACAATATTAAGAAATCTATCTGCAAAAACTAAAGTTCCAATATATGGAGATGGAAAGCAGATTAGAGAGTGGACGTACGTCAAAGATACAGCAAAAGCTATTAAGTTTATTTTAGAAAAATCTAAATTAAACGAGTGTTATAACATTTCTTCTAATATAGAATTAGAAAATATAAGTTTAGTCAAATTAATATGTAAGTGTCTTCAAGAGAATTTTGATTCTTCTGTCAAATATGTGGAAGATAGACTTGGGCATGATGTTAGATATTCAATTAATAATGACAAATTAAAAAATTTAGGGTTTGCAGAATATTCAAGTTTTGAAGAAAGTCTGCTAGATACAATAGAGAGTTTTAAGGAAATAAGATGAAAATAGGCGTAATAGGTCAAGGGTTTGTAGGCTCCGCAATAAGAGAGGGATTGAATAGTTATTATGAAGTTTTAACTTATGATTTAGATAGTTCAAAATGTAATAGTACTCATGAAAAAGTTTGCTCAGATTCTAATATAATATTCGTTTGCCTTCCAACTCCAATGAGAAAAAATGGAGAGTGCGATACTAGAATTTTAGAAAATGCTATCAAAGAAATAGAGAATACTTGCAAAAGTCTTTACGTGCCAAAGAATCCAGTAATAGTAATAAAATCTACTGTACCTCCCGGAACCACTAGAAGAATTAATAAAAAATCTAGTTTAGAAATTTGCTTTAGTCCAGAATTTTTAACTGAAGCAAACTCTTTTGAAGATTTTAAAAACCAAACTAGAATTATAATTGGCGGAAATGATAGCTCTGGTCCTAAAGTTATTAAAAGTATGTTTAGAAAACCTTTTCCAAAAATACCAATTGTCATAACTAAATCTGACACAGCCGAAATGGTCAAATACTTTATTAATTGTTTTTTAGCTTCAAAAGTTACTTTTGCAAATCAAATGTACGAAATATGTGAAGCTAGCAATATTGATTATGACAAAGTCTGTGAATATGCTCTTTATGATAAGAGAATCGGGCGATCACATTTAGCTGTGCCAGGTCCAGACGGCGATCGAGGCTTTGGCGGTCATTGTTTCCCTAAAGATCTGTCGGCTATGATAAAATTCGCAGAAGACTGCAATGTGACTTTTGAAAAATCAGACTTTTTAAGAAGTGTAGAAAAATCAAATAGTGCATATAGAACAGATAGAGACTGGGAAAAAATGAAAGGTAGAGCAGTTTCAGAGGATTAAACATGAGTAAAAAAGTTTTAGTAACAGGCGGTCTTGGGTTTGTAGGCTCTCATTTAGTAGATTTATTAGTGAGCCGTGGGTGTGAAGTAACAGTAATGGACAACCTCTGTTCAGAATCTAGTAGCAGAGATTATATGATCGAAGGCGTAAAATATTGGATAGATGACATAAGAAATATTAACACGTATAAATACAAAGAAGAAAACTTTGAAGTTGTATATCATCTTGCTGCATTAGCTAGAATTCAGCCAAGTTTCTTAGACCCTCTCACATATCTTTCTACCGATATGATGGGAACATCAAATGTTTTAGAGTATGCCCGTAGAAATGGCTCTAGGGTTGTTTACGCCGGCTCCAGTTCAGCTTTCGGTGGACCAATGCTAAATCCATACGCTTTTGCAAAATATACTGGGGAGCAAGTTTGCGAGATGTATAATAAGGTTTATGGAATGAGCGTCGTAACTGCGAGATTTTTTAATGTTTACGGAGAAAGGCAACCAACTTCTGGAGCATATGCAACAGTAGTTGGAATATTTGAAGGACAATCCAAAAGAGGTATCCCTTTAACAATTACAGGGGATGGAGAGCAAAGAAGAGATTTCACTCACGTATCTGATATTGTATCTGGCTTCCAGTTGCTAGGCGAAGAAGAGCATAATGCAGAAATTTATCAACTTGGAACTGGAAAAAATTATTCAATAAATAATTTAGCTAATATGTTTAGTGAAAATGTCGATTATATTCCAGCACGCCCCGGTGAAGCAAGAAATACACTGGCAGATTATTCAGAAATGAAACAAAAAACTGGCTGGGAGCCAAAAATAAATATAAAAGAATATGTTGAAAACTATTTGAACAATAGCTAATAATTTATTATATTTTTTAGTATGGGAACATTTCCTACTGATAAACCACACGTATCTTATTCCGAAGTTAAAGCTTGGAAAGAATGTCCATATCGTCATAAATTATCTTATATTGATAAAATTGATCTTGGAGAAGATTCTCCATATCTTCATTATGGTACTATACTACATGCTCAAATAGAGAATTTTCTTAATGGTACTCCTTTTAACTTTAAAGAAGTAGAATTAGAATTAAGAAAGTCATGGGAAGAAGGCAAATTTGATTCAACTGAGTATATAAAAGCTCAAGCAGATTTTAGAGAAAAAAATGGCTGGAAACCAAAGCCTCATGTTTATATAGACGAATGGATTCAATGGGCTAAAAACTCTTTAAATGATTTTCCAGAGTTTATGCAAGAAAATTTTCCAAACTGGAAAAAAATATCAGCAGAAGAAATGCTTTATGAAGATATTTCTGGTCATGAAATAAAATATAAAGGCTTTATTGACGCTGTTATAGAATGCGATGGACCCAAGGGCAAACGTGTACTTTGGGTTTTGGACTGGAAAACAGCTGGAGCTGGCGGCTGGTATTGGACTAAAAAAAGCGAATTCTTAACGCAAGCTCAAATTTCTTCTTATAAAATGTTTTGGAGAAATAAAAATAATGTCGCTATTAGAGATATAAAATGTGGCTTTGTTTTGCTTAAGCGAGGCGCCAAACCTGGAAAGATATGTGATCTTATAGCCATTTCATCCGGCCCAAAAATGGAAGAGAAAGTACAAAAACTTATTAAAAGTATGATTACTTCCGTAAAAAGAGGGTTATATTTGAAAAATCGAGATTCGTGTTTGTTCTGTGAATATAAAGGTACAGAATACTGTCGTTAAATAAAATGATTTTTAAATTCTGATTTCTTTATTTATGGGCAGGTTTAAAACCTGCCTAAATTGTTTACTATAAAATTGTTAGGAGAGTAAATGAAAAAGAAAAAAGTTCTGGTTTTATCGGACCATGCTTTAAGTACTTCGGGAGTTGGTACTCAAACTAGGCATTTAATAAATGGTCTTCTTTCTAAGTATCCCGGGCATTGGTCTTTTAGACAGTTCGGAGCAGCTATTAAGCATGATAACTATGATGTGGTTCAAGTAAACCCTGATTTTATCATTAAGCCAACTGATGGATTCGGTAATCCTGGTATGATAAGGCAAACTCTAGCTATTGAAAAGCCTGATTTAATTTTTATATTTACTGACCCTAGATTTTTTGAATGGCTATTTGCTATGGAAGATGAACTTCATCAAGTTTGCCCAGTTGTTTGGTGGCATGTTTGGGATAACTATCCATATCCAGATTATAATTCAACTTTTTATGAAGCAACAGATACAATAAATTGTCATTCTTATATGACATATGAAATGGTTCATGAACATTTTCCTGAAAAAACAAATTTTATTCCTCATGCTTTACCTGAAAGTTTATTTTATGAAATGAATTTTCAACAAAAGTTAATGTCTAGAATGCAAGTACTTGGACCACAAAACAAAGATGACTTTATTTTATTTTGGATGAATAGAAACGCTAGAAGAAAAAGACCGGCGGATTTACTTGCTGCTTGGCAAATTTTTATAGAAAAGATTAAAGCTGAAGGAAAATCAGACGCTAAACTTCTATTACATACTGATCCCCATGATCTTGAAGGTCCAAATTTAACAGCAATAGCACATAGATTTGAGTTAAATGATAGCATTGTTTTTTCAACCGACAGAATATCTTTTGAAAAAATTAATACCTTGCATAATATTGCTGACTGTACGATTAATATTTCTTATGCCGAAGGCTTTGGTCTTTCTACACTTGAAGCTATGCAGACTGGAACTCCTATTATTGCTGCTAAAACTGGCGGACAAACAAGACAAGTTGTAGACCATAGAGACGGATCTCATAATGGTGTTGCTCTTGATATAGATTTTAAAACTCTAGTAGGCTCTCAGCAGGTTCCTTATATATACGAAGATTATTGTAGCGTTGAAAAAATAGCTGATGCTATTTATAAAATTTATTCTATGGATAAGCAAGAAAGAATTGATTTAGGCCAAAAATGCAAAAATTATGTACGTTCAGAATTTTCTTATGGAAAAACTATAGATTTATGGCATGAATCTATGATTGAAACTATTGAAAATTGGGAAAGTAGATACGAAAGATGGAAGGTTTTGGAAATATGATGAAGAAAAATGTTATAATTAGAGGCCCGCTACTTAGCATATCTGGATATGGTACGCACTCAAGGCAGATATTCAACTGGCTAGAAAGTTTAGATGTAAATATAAGTGCCCATATAACTCCATGGGGAGCGACTCCATGGTATATAAACTCAGAAAAGCTTAATGGTTTGATTGGAAGAATAATGGTAAGCTCTAACTTAGATTCTCAACTTAAAGCAGACGCTTCTTTTCAAATTCAACTGCCTAATGAATGGGACCCGGATTTAGCAAAATATAATGTAGGAATTACAGCTGCAGTAGAAACAGACAAATGCAATCCAGATTGGGTCACTGCGTGTAATAAAATGGACAAGGTGGTTGTTCCATCTTTACATACCAAAAAAGTTTTGGAAGCTTCAGGAGATATAAAAGTAGAGATAATTGTAATACCTGAATCTTTCTATGAATGTATGGAAGATAGCAGTAATGAAATTAAATTAGATTTAGATCTAAAAACAGATTTTAATTTTTTAATTTTTGGCCAATTAACAGGTAGTAACCCCTTTTCAGATAGAAAAAATACATTTTTTGCATTAAAATGGTTATTTGAAGAATTTGCTGAAGATGAAGATGTTGGAATAGTAATAAAAACAAACAGCGGACAAAATACTACTAAAGATAGAAAAGCAACTTTTGCAATGATAAACCAATTAGTCCATGAAGTCCGCCAAGGTCCGTATCCAAAAGTTTACATATTACACGGAGCTTTAGAACCTGAAGAGATTCAAAGCGTTTATCAAAATGAAAAAATAAAAGGTCTAGTTTCAGCTACTCGTGGCGAAGGATATGGATTACCGCTTCTAGAAGCGGCAGCGTGCGGACTTCCAGTTTTGGCGACAAACTGGTCCGGCCATTTAGACTTTTTAAAGAATGGAAAATTTATATCTTTCGATTATAAGCTTGAGCCTATACACGAATCTAGGGTAGATAACTCTATTTTTATACCAGGAACACGTTGGGCTGAAGTAGATGAAAAAGATTATAAGAGAAAAGTTAGAAAATTTTATAAAGCTTCTCAAAAGCCAAATGAGTGGGCAGAGAAACTACAAGGAACAATAAGAGAAAAATACTCTCAAAAAGCAATTTCAGAAATCTATTCAAAATTATTAGGTACATGGAAATGACTTCTTTAGAGATAGTACTAGCAGCTATTTGTGCAATATTGTCTATTTTGTTTTTAATATCTATTTATTTTAATGTTAAGCATGGTATGTTAATTTTAAACTTAATAGAGTCTATAGAAAACTCACTAGATGTTTTGGATGAAAGATACCACAGTATATCAAAAGTTTTAGAAATACCCATTTTTTATGACAGCCCTCAAGTAAAGCAAGTTATAGAAGATATAAAAAACTGCCGTGATTCTTTGTTGGTGGCCGCTAATGAATTAGTGGAGGTTCAAAAGGAATAAATGGCAAAAGTTAAAAAAAGAAAAATAATTAGAAGATCTAAAGGAAAAAATAGAAATCTATATTTCACAATGGAGACTCAAGCTGCAATTAATGAATGGCAAAAAACAGAAATAAATTCAGAAAAACATAAAATTTATCAAGAAAGAATAATGCCAGCTTTTGATAAACTAGTTGAAAATTTAATACTAATAGATGGATTTTCTAAATTTCAACATTTTGAATCTTTAAAAAATGATTGTATATCTTTTTGCTATGAAACTTTACCAAAATTTGACGATAGTAAAGGGACAAAAGCTTTTTCCTACTTTAACGTAGTTGCAAAAAATTGGTTAATATTAAACTCTAGAAGAACTAAAAAAAGAGTTTTTAGTCACGTAAGTATTAGCAATTCAGAAGCACTTTCTCCAGAAGATAAAATGGCTGTGGCTAATTATCAAATAGCCCAATCGCCAGATGACGTAATGATATCTGCAGAGCAGAAACAAGAAATAACTGATATTTTAATTCAAATTAAGTCTAAAGTAGAAAAACCAAACGATGTTTCTTGTATAAACGCTATAATTAAAGTATTTGAAATGCTAGATCAACTAGAGTTTTTAAATAAAAGAGCTATATTTGTATATGTTAGAGAGATTAGTGGCTTAAACTCAAAACAGCTATCTTCATCTATGTCTAACATAAGAAGACACTATAGACAAATTAAAAAAGACATGTTAATGTTTTAGGTAAAAAATGTCAAGTAATAAAATTTTAGAACGGATAGAAAAAACTAAAGAAAAAGTCAAGCAGTTTTCTGAATTGCTAGATTCAATAGACTCTTTAGAAGATAAGAAAAAATCTCTATGGAAAGAAATATACGAAAATTCTATATCTGATAGAGAAAATGCTTTTATACTATTTAGTGAAGCTTATACCAGTATGTCAAATACAGCTTCAGAGCATATTTCTGTTGGTCCAATCTTAAATAAATACTTGGAAAGAATGAATAAATCTAACGAACAGTTGATAAAACTTGCAGAGTTATTATCTAAAGCAGAAGAAAATGCGACAAAAATCGACCCTGAGGATATATTTTCGAAAATTGGCGGTGATTAAATGACAAACGTTATTAATAAAGGATCTACTCCAGGGACAGATACTCAAAGCAGCTCGGGTGGAGGTTCTGGCGGTTCAAAATCTCTATATAAGGGTGTCATAGTAGAATTTCTAAACGATCCTTCTAAATACACAGACGCGTCTTTACAAGAAAAATACGGGATTGTAGAAGGAGTAGAGCTTTCAGAAGAAGAACAACTAAAAAAAGTTGCAAATCCTGATATGTTACTCGGAGCTCCAAGAAATTCCTGCATAATTAGAATTGTGTCAAATGGAGCTGATAAACAGTCTGGACCAGTAGTGGCTTATCCATTTTTTCCGCCTCATTTTTGTTTTCCTGCTAAACCAGGAGAACAAGTTTGGATAATGGCTGAAGATTCTGCAAGCTTATCAAAAATGCCATACTGGCTTTGCAGAATTCCAGAGTCAAACTTTGTTGATGATGTCAACTATACACATTCAGATAGAAAAAATATTACTAAATCTGAACTTTCAACAAGCGAAAAATTAGAAGCCCAGTCCGTGACTAATGAAAATACTATTCCAACATTTCCAAATGGAGATGATAAGAGTGCTAGTGATGTAAGCTTAAGAACAGAGGGAGATGTAAAAGAATTACCTTTTGAAGAACAAGACAATTCATATGACGTTCTAGTTTCAAATTCAGAGTCTTATTCAGATTTTCAGCCTGAAATAGTCCCTAGACTGACTAAGCGTCCAGGCGATACTGTTTTGCAAGGCTCTAATAATACTGCAATTATTTTAGGAGAAGATAGAGGCTGGGTTTATGGTGAAAGTGCAACTAGCGCTGAAAATAGCAATGCAGTAAAATCAGAAAGCAAAGATTTTTGTGGAACTATAGATCTTGTTGCGGGTCGTGGTAGATTTCTTCCAAGCACAGAAACTACAAAATCTTCAATTGGTGAAAATCCTTCTGAAACAGCTCCTAGATTAATTGCTAATGAAAGATTAGACGGGGTTTCTTATATAGAGAACGATAAAAACCCTGAAGCAAATGATCTATCTCTTTATCCGCCAGAAGGAGATCCAGACTTAACAAGAGATTCTTCTAGAGCATATATTTCTATGAAAACAAATGGAGATAAAAACTTTGGAATTAGCCAAGAGTCTCAAACAATGGCTACTGGTATAGATTCTTCTATAGAAGATGTAGATGATTCTCCATATGTAGTACTTAAATCAGACGAAGTTAGAATAATAGCTAGAAAAGATAATGAAAATTCTATCAATGGTAGTATAAGAATTGTCAAGCAGGGTAGTACTAGTGACGATTTGGCTACTGTCGTTTTACTTCCAGATGGAACTATACAAATTAGCGGTAATAAGATCTACTTAGGAAGATCGACAACTGATGGCGGAGCAGGTGGCGGCCCAGGCGCTGGAGAATCTCAACCTTACGTAAAATATCAAGATTTAGAAAATCTGTGGTCAGCTTTTATGGATGAAATGTCAGCATTTTGTGACAAAGTATTGACACACACCACCCCGGGTTATGGAGCTCCATCGATTCAATTAAATGATGCTGCCACTGCTTTAAAATCTGCAATAGAAGCAACCCATAAACCTGACATTGCAACCGTAAAATCAGAAAGAATATTTGGAGAATAGGAGAAAACAATGCCATTATCAGCAGCAAAACCAGGACTAGAATTAGCTATTAAAACCGCTTTTGAAAATGTGAAAAGCAATGGTGAGCTAGACGGTGCTTCGCCAGGAAATATTATAGCTGCCTTAGCTGCAGAACTTTCAGAAGCTATTCACGAATATGCAACTCAGGCTTTAGTAATAACAGACCCCGGACAACCAGTAGCTACTGCTGGTTCTCCAGCAGCTCAATCCGGTGCTACTACAGGACCAGGCACTGGAACTCTAACGTAGTGTTTAAATGTTTTCACATAAATTTGTATGATAGATATTTAGATAAGCTAGGATAAGATAATGGCTGCTCAGAATCAAAATTTAAAAATATACGACTTTCAATCTGTTGGTGAAAATTTAAGTACTTATCGTGAAAATCGAAGGATTGAAAGCGATTCTGTTAAGTTGCCAATCGGTATAAAAACTCCTTTATCTCTTGCCGGCCCGGATGGTGGACTATTCGTCATGAACTATGATCTTTCAAAACAAATAGCAGATAATTTAAAAAATCTGCTATTAACAAATCATGGAGAAAGAATTGGCCATTATGACTTCGGCGCTAATTTATTAGAGTTAACAATGGAGCTAGGCACTGAAACGTTTGACACAGAAGCTGTTAAAAGAATTAAGACAACTGTGGCAAAATATATGCCATTTGTTACATTATCAACATTCCAGCCAAAAATTGAACGAGACACTGACCAGCCAGATGGTATGTCTAAAATATCTATTAGGGTTGGTTATACTGTACCCTTAGCTAAGACTGGCCCTCAAGCAATAGAAGTCGTGTTATATTCTGCAGGTTAATAAATGGCAACAGTAGTAAAAAAGACAGTAAGCAAAAAAAATTCTAAAACATATGTTTCTAAAGATTTCGACTCTTTAAGATCGGATTTAGTTACTTATGCTAGAAATTATTTTTCAGACCAAATTAAAGATTTTTCTGAACCTAGTTTAGGTGGGATGTTTGTCGAGCTAGCAGCTTATGTTGGGGATACTTTAAATTATTATTTAGATCACCAATTTAATGAATTAAATCCGTCAACAGCTATAGAAACTAAAAATATAGAAAACCATGCTAAAAATGCTGGCATAAAAGTTGCAGGCGCCGCTGCATCTATAGCTGTAGTAACTTTTTATATAGAAGTTCCAGCATTAGTAGATTCTGCTGGAGAATATACACCAGACACCTCAACGTTTCCAATTATAAAAGCTGAAACAGAATTAAATTCTTCCAGTGGGATTAAATTTACTCTTTTTGATGATTTAGATTTTAATGAAAGAAATTCTGATAACCAACTAACTTGTGATTATACGGTGTCTGCCCAAGACTCTAGTGGTAATCCATCTGCTTATATAATTTATAAAGACGCTGAATGTGTTTCTGGGGCAATAAGAACAGATACATACACTATAGCAAATGCTTTAGTTCCTTTTAGAAAGATTACATTATCTAGATCAGATGTAACAGAAATTTTAAAAGTTAAAGATTCTGAAAATAATGAATATTATGAAGTAGAATCTCTAGCACAAGATACAGTTTTTAAAAAAATTAAAAATAGCGATAATGATAAAGATTTAGTAAGCGCTAATATGGAAATAATATCTGCACCTCGCCGATATGTTAGGTCAGTTAATTTTACTAATAGACTAACAACGATTCAGTTTGGATCTGGAGATGCTTCTTCAACAGATGATGATATTATAGCAGACCCTAGCGATTTAGCTTTACCACTCTATGGAAAGAAAACATTTTCAAAATTTTCAATCGATCCAAATAGTTTGCTAAAAACTCAAACTTTAGGAGTTTCTCCAATAAACACTGTAATATCAGTTCAATATAGATATGGTGGAGGGATAAATCATAATGTAAGTTCAGACTCAATAAGATCTATTACTTCTCTACAAATAATGTTTCCTCAAGCACCCACTGATACAGTTCAAAACTCGATTATTAAATCTCTAGATATTAAAAATGCAAGCCCAGCGTCTGGTGGAGCTAATGCAATGAGTTTGGAAGATTTAAAGAGATTAATACCAGCTGCTAGAAACCAGCAAATGAGAATTGTTACAGTTCAAGATTTGCTTTCTAGAGTTTACACTTTACCTCCATCTTTTGGAAGAGTTTATAGAGCGGGTATTAGAAAAAACCCGGAAAATCCTTTAACTACAGAGCTTTATTTAATTTGCCAAGATATGAACAAAAATTTAGTTTTGGCTCCAGACGCTTTAAAGAAAAACATGAGAACATACTTGAATGAGTTTAGAATGATATCAGATGCTATAGACATTTTAGATTCTACAGTTGTAAATTATGCAATAAACTTTAGTATAGTTTGTACCCCAGGATCTAATAAAGGCACAGTTTTAGCTAATGCAATTTCAGCTATAAAAAATGTTACAAACATAAAATACTATCAAATAGATCAGCCGTTAATAGAAGCAGATGTCATAAATGCAATTATAAATACGGAAGGAGTCTTATCTTTAGTGTCTTTATCTTTAGATAATAGATCTGGAACTTTTGAAAATAGAGAATATTCTGATTATGAATTTGACATAGCTAGTAACTTATATAAAGGTTTAGTCATAGGTCCGCCTGGCGGGATATTTGAATTAAAATATCCAGATTCAGATATAATAGGCAGTGCGGAGTAGCTATGATTTTAATTTTAACAGCAAGTAAAGACACTTATATCACAAACAAAATTATTGATAATGATTATAGAGCAAAAGATGCTAATGTTGGAAGAGCGGGGACTATAGACTTATTTAAGCTATATGAAGAGTCTACATTTTTATCTGGTTCTACTAAAATAACTGGCTCTGTTAGAGAGTCTTCCCGTGCACTTATTAAGTTTAACTTAGATACAGCTCAAAGCTTGACAGCCTCTAGCTTGGATTTAAACTCAAGCAATTTTAAAGCAACAATAAAAATGTTTGATATTCTTGGTGGTCAAGCTACTCCATCTAATTTTAATTTAGTAGCATACCCGCTCTCAATGTCTTTTGATGAAGGTTATGGTAGAGACGTTTCGGCTTTTGGAGATCTAGACACCGCAAATTACGTAACAGCCTCTATAACTAATAACACAGTCACCGCTTGGAATTCTGAGGGTGCTTCATCAGCTGGTCTGCTAAATTCTACAAACATAGACTATATTACCTCTGGAACCATTGCAGGGACCACAATTGATTTTGGTGGATCACAACATTTTAAAGATGGAAATGAAGATCTAGAAATAGACGTTACAAAGTTCGTTAGTTCTTCTCTCGCAGGAAACATAACCAATCACGGGTTTAGGATATTTTTCTCAGGCTCAGATGCAACTGATGATAAGACTAGATTTGTTAAGAGATTCGCAAGCCGGCATTCATCAAATACACTAAAAACGCCACAGCTAGTTTTAAAATGGAGCGACTCAATAACTGACCATCATAAAGATTTTGTTTTCAATGAAAGCGGGTCAATATTTTTAAGAAACTATGTAAGAGGTGTGCCAAGCAATTTTGTGTCTGGCACGGCTGCAACAGAAATCAAGGGTAGTGAATGTATGCATTTAAAGCTTCAAGTTCAAGATTATACTCTTAATTTCTCAGCTTCTCAACACACCGCTGGAACAGATTCTACAGGTATTGCTGGTTTATATTCAGCATCTTTTTCGGTATCAGAATTTGAAAACAGCAATGTAAATGATTCTAAAGAAAAAATAAAAGATTTAATATTGAAGAGTGGCTCAGTTACATTTAATACATACTGGTTATCTGATGATCAAAATGTTGCTTTTCACACTGGTTCTTTAGAAGTAAAACCTTCCAGAGTGACTTCTTTTGCTAGACAGCCATCAGATATTCTTTTTAGATTCATAAATTTAGAAACTGAATATAATTCAGAAGATGACGTATTTTTATCAGTTTTTGCAGAAGACTTTTCTCAAGAAGAAAAAGTTTATAAAATACCTAGAGATAAAGAAAGCATTGCGCTATCAAACATTTTTTATAGAGTTAGAGAAGTTGCTACTAACACGGTTGTCATTCCATTTGATACTGAGAATGAATCAACTAAACTTTCGTCAGATTCTAATGGAATGAATTTTTTCTTTAAAATGGTTAATCTACCAAAAGGGAAAATTTATTGCTTTGATTTATTAGTAAAAGACTATGCAGAGAATAGAATCTACAAAGAAGCTTCAGGAAGATTTAAGGTGGTATAATGGCTGATTTTTCAGGTGGCAGCTTATTTACTCCATCGGTTATAGAGAGATTAGCCGATGGGTCTGGCGCAGTAGTGGAGTATACAGAAAAAAGTTTTTCTGGTTCTTATTCTACTTCTAGCAATTCTTATATTTTTGATGATCCAGGAAGCCCTTTAAAATCTACTCAACAAATTCCTATTGATTGGTCGCAGTTTTCAAATCACACGTTTTTTAACTCTGCAGAATCAAAAGTAAACGTAGCTTTTGATACTATAATTAACTTTTATCCCTTTGATGGTTCAAACCAAGAAGTTCAAGACTATATTGATACTTTAAGTGGGTATGAGAAATATGTTTTAAATAGATTTCCAAACTATAGAGGATATCTATTGTTTTCTGGAACTTTAGAAAGCGAAAAAACTCCAAATAAGGGTAGTTATATAAAAGTGACTGATCAAGCTGGTTCTCTTTATCCAGCTTTATCTAAAGATAGGTCTGGAAAAAATGTTTTAGATCCAAAAAATAAATCTTTTGCTTTTCAATTTTGGATCAATGTACCAAGCCAAATAAACGATGTACAAGTAGTATCTCAAAAGCTATCTTCTAATAATCATGGCTTTTCTATATTTTTATCTCAGTCAGCATCTATCGAAAAAGCTAATTTATTATTTTTAGCTTCAAGTGGATCCAACGTGCTTTCTGCTAGCTATGAATTTCCTAAAAATGAATTTACTCATATAACTGCAAACTTTAATAGGCAATCAACCGGCCTATCAAGATTACAAATATTCAAAAGTGGATCTTTAGTTGCGCAATCTCAAAGATCAGCAACATTTGGTAATCTAGATTTTTCTTCTTCCGCTCTTTTAATTGGTTCCGGTTCACAACACTCTCTTGGTTCTTTAAGCACATTACCAGTTTCTCCAAAAGTAACGCTAAGTGCTTCTATTGACGATTTTAGAATATATCACTCTGCAAGAGATAGAAAAAAAATAAGAGACGATTATCTAAAAAATCCAGATCCTTCTGAAGATTTAAAAATATACTATAAGTTTAATGAACCATCCGGCTCTTTCACAAATAACTCTGTAGTTTTAGATAGTTCTGGCAACTCTTTACACTCAACAGTTACCAATTTTAAAATATCATCAAGAGAAAACAGAAGTGGAAAGTCTCCTGTAAGCTTAGAAACTACTGAAAGAAATATAGTATTATTTCCAAGTTATCCATCTTTAGTAACTTTAAACCAAAAACTGTTAGCGTCTGCATCTCAATATGACAATAATAATCCAAACTTAATAACTAATTTGGTTCCAGCACATTATCTTTTAGAATCTAATGTTATTGAAGGGTTCGAAGATATATACGCTGGAACAGGAGATGACTATGCTTTTAATCCAGATTTTCCGGGTGGTGGTAGAATAGGGCAACCACAGCTTATTGCATCTCTTTTATTCACTTGGGCAAAATTCTTTGATGAAATAAAATTATTTGTAGACCATTTTGGAAACTTGCTAACTGTAGGATATGATGAAAATAGTTCTATTTCTGATTGGATGCTTCCATTTTTTAGTCACTATTACGGATTTCAACTACCAAGTAATTTTTCCAATGCTTCTTTTTCCCAGTATCTACTTGGTGAAAATTTAGATGACCGCCCAGGAGTAAGCCAGCAATCGCTTTTAAAAGTTCAAACTGAAATATGGAGAAGAATTTTAACAAACTTAAACTACATAATTCAAAGCAAAGGAACAGTTGACGGAATAAAATCTCTCATGAGGGCAGCTGGAATAAATCCAGATAAGATGTTTAGGTTTAGAGAGTTTGGTGGATCCAGAACAGTAACAACTAGCGATGCTAGAATAAGAAGAACTGAAGTTGCTTCTATGCTTTATATGACTTCAAGTGCAAACAAAATAATTTCTCCCTACTTATCTTCTTCTAGAGTAGAACCAGGTTGGCCATATGCATCTAATCAAGTTAATCCTTCTCGCAGCGACGGCCAATTTACTAGTGGCTCTTGGTCTTTTGAGGGAGTTTATGAATTTAGTGACATCTTTAAGTCTGACGTTCCATTAACACAAAGTTTAGTTAGAATGTTTACGACAGGATCTTCTGGGGTGGCTTCTTCTGGGCCAGGAGCATTAATAGCAAATTTAGTAGCTTTTGGAACCGGTTCTAAAATGCACCAAACTGGATCGATAAGACTTTATGCAAGACCGTCCCATCGTGATGATGCTCCATCTTTAAACTTGATATTAACAGGAGTTAATATCTTTGATAAAGACAAATGGCACTTATCTATTGGCAGATCAATAGGCTCTAGCACAGGGTCTTTTACAACTGCTTCATATTTTATTCATGCTGGAAAATCAAATGATTCTGGAGAAATTTCGAAATTTTACCAAACTTCTTCAATAGTTTATTTAGGCCCTAGAGATACAGACTTATTTTCTCAAGGGCTAGATACTTTTAACGCTTCAGGATCATATTTTCAAATCGGCCGAGGAGGAACAGACGACACTATTACCACGTCAGGAAATAAATTCTTAAACTCTTCTGCTGTGATTACCGACTCTGACGCTAGAACAATAGATATAAAAGCAAGAATATCAGCAGTTAGATTTTGGTCTAAAGCTTTAAGCGTTAAAGAATCTAAAGAGCATACGAGAAACTTTAAAAGCCTTGGGGTAGAAGATCCAAACTTAAACTTTAACTTTGTTAAAAACTCTTCTGGATCTTGGGAAAAACTAAGAATAGACGCTAGCACTGATCAAGTTGTTACTCAGTCTAATTCTTCTGGACAAATATCTATATTTGATTTTTCCCAAAACAATTTTCATCTTACTGGATCTGGATTTTTATCATCTAAACAAGTAATAAAACCAGAGCTTTTTTCTTATTCTATTTTAGATCCTAATTTTGATCAACGACATTCAGACAATAAAGTAAGAGTTTTAGGATTTCAAAAAGATATAAATGCTTTAGAGTTTAACACACTTAAATCTCCAGTTAGGCAAATCCAACCAGGACAACCAACACTAGACGATCCAAGATTTAGTATCGAAGTATCTGTTGCTCAAGCTATAAATGAAGATATAGTAAACATTTTAGCTGGTTTAGACTGGCTAGATAATGCTATTGGAAATCCAGAGCTTCAATTTGCATCAGACTATCCAAAACTCAGGTCATTAAGAGAAGTTTATTTCCAAAGGCTGGATGGAAAAGTAAATTATAGAAACCTTTTTATGTTTTATAAGTGGTTTGACGATTCACTTTCAGTTTTTATAGATAGGCTAATACCATCTACAACTAAATATTTAGGTATAAATTTTGTTATAGAATCTCATTTTCTAGAAAGATCAAAGTTTAGAAATATCAATAATAACATATATCTTCCAGCTTCAGATAGAAGAGAGATTAGTAATGATTTACTAATTGCATTATTAACAGCCAGGCTTAAGAGGTTTTAATGTCAGATCCAGAACCATTTGATTCTTCAAAAATTAGAATGTCAGTAATTCCAGCTTTAAGCGAATCAGCTCCTTATGTCCAGGGAATAAATGTTACTGAACATAGATGGAATGGCAGAATTTCTCCATCTGCTGGAAGAGGGTTTAATAAATTATATTTTAGTGCTTCTTATGGAGTCAGAAATATATCAGATGAATACTTTTTTGATGACTCTATTATTGGTGGTTTAATCACTGCTGAAAAAGCTTCTGGAAATGCTTCTTTTTCGCTTTCTGATGATACCGGAAAAGCTTATGATGTTTGGACTTTCGACAAATCTAATGGAACATACGGTATATCAGATTTAGATCCTTTATCGTCAGAGCCATTTTGTGATAAAGATGAATTAGATCCAGTTGTATTTATGTTAACCCCACTTAATATTTCCTGGCCTGTAGTCTTAGAGGACCCTTCTGCGGTCGACCCATATGACTACAATGGATTAATAGAGCCATTTGCTATTAGAGGCCCGGCTGTTGGAACTAGCACTTTTGTTGGCGATGATTTTGACCCTGAACCTACTGGTATCAAAGGGGAACTGGCTGGAAGTTCTATGATAGAACCATACAATAGAAGATCTCTGGCAGACGACACATTTTTAAGAAGCTCAAAAGCTTTTAACCCTCCTTTTGGTTTTGTGGTAGATAAGAGAATATTTGAAGGGTTTACAGAATATATTACCCACGAATACCCATATACTGTAGACGACAATTCTTCAATAGACCCTTTTATAGATGAAACTATCAACTCAAAAATATTTAGTAATGTCAAACAACATAATATACGAAATTATCTCTTGAATAGAATTACTGCATCTGCTGATGATCGCAGTCATGTAAATGCTGAAGCAACAGCTAGAGGCTATGCATATGAAGATTCTGAATTTGGGATAGATTCTATAGCTTACGGCGGTTTTTTAAGATGAGAAAAAATTATAAACTAAAACTATCTTATAATTTAAGAGAAAATTTTGGAAGCTATTTAAATAGTGATAAATTAAAAAATTATTATAATTTTAACAGTAACCAGGCCTCTTTTACTAATTTAGACATACCAAATTTATCAAAAAGCAGCCTTTTAAATGATGATGCTATAGCATATAGTGTACGCTCAGCAGAAGATTCTCCATACCAAGACGTTCTATACACTTCTCTTTTAGAAGAAGGAAATAGTAGTTATTATAAGATCCACTTTCCGTACGACCAGGGTGCCCGGCCATCTATCACTATTGCTGGTTGGTATTTAATCCCAAATAAACCAACTGGTCAAACTGTTTTATTTTCTAAAGTAGGAGACGGCGCCGCATTTACTTCTGAGGGAGAGCAAAAACTTGCATATAATCACTCTACTAAAAAACTAGAGTTCGCATGGCGTGGAACTTCAGATGTAACGCTAAGTACTGTTACTTACCACCTCGGCCCATCATACACAGTCGATTCTAATTGGATTCATGTAGCAGTTTCAATTCTTTCAACAAGTAAAATAACTACCAACACTGCGATATCTGATGTTATAAAAATATACGTAAATGGAGAGTTTAAGCAGGACGATTCATCAGGAACTGGCGGGGATGTAATGAGCGGGCAAGGGTTTTCTGCTTCTTGGAGCGCCGCAGACTATAATGGAAATATGACACTTGGTAGAGGGCAAGATGATGACGCTTCATCGCCTGGAGATGGAAAATTCTCTATATATGATTTTGCAATTTGGGATGAAGTATTAACACAAAAAGCTATAAAATCCATATACTCAACGAGCAAATATCATGAAAGTAGCGGAATACTAACTGCTCCAGTTCGAGTTCAAATAGCTGATTCGAGAAAAATCGGCCCTGTAAACATCACTCGTCCAACAATGCCATTAGCCAATACTAATACAGCGGCTAATATGTTTAATGATGTAATGACTCCAGTTTTTCTTCCAGAGAAAAATTCTGATTCTAGTATTTTATTAAGATATCCTCTTGGTCTACCAGAAAGCATAGACGAAAATATCGGTGGGGTAGTTAATTCACCGATAGCAAGTTCTTCAATATATACCCCAAATGAATTTCCAGATATAATAGCGCCTGGAAGTGGCACACTTATAGCAGAATATTATTCTGTAGAAACTAGAGGACACCAACAAGACCAGACTGCACAAGGCGAAGCGCTTATTTCTCCATTTAATGAAGACACCGCCATCATGCCAAAAAATGACTCTTTTCATAAACATTCATATCCTGGTTTTGAAGGAAATATTAAAGATAAAGTACAAATTAATTTAGAACTTCCAATGAACCAAAATGCTGTAGTCGGAAGACATTCTGCATGGTTTAAAAATTATAGTACCCACCACGATGGAGATGGAGAGTATTACAACAAAGATTTAACAGGGTTTTTGTATTATAATTCAGTCTTAGGAACTTGGGAACAGCTAGGATTAAATCGTCCAGTTTCTGGTACGAAACTGAGAATATCAAATACAGCACAATTAACTAAGCCGGATACAACCCACTTTGCTCCTTCCGTTGGCCCATATGACTTAGTCAGATATGGTTTCCAGCAGTTTCATTCTGGAACATACAATATCATGAGGATGTTTTACCCTGGGGGAACTCTTAGCTTTAACGAGCAATATCCATTAGCGCCAACCATCCGGGCCCCAACTGCAACTGCAACAGAAACCTATATTAAAGATGATGAAAAACTTTTAAAAAATGTTGGGTATCCAATGATGACGTGTGGTGCCCCTAATGGCACTCAATATCACGCTACATCAAGTCAGACAATAAAGATGTCTAACTATATATCGGAACCTTTCCTCTTAGAGAAAGTTATATTAGAGATTCCAGATACTATAGCAAGAGAAAAAATTGTACATGGCGATTTAGCTGGACACCCTTCAGGAATGGTACAACCTCAAAGAGATTATATGTTTTTCTTAATGAGGCAGTCTAGACAGTTCCCTGGCGATAGAAATCAGCCAGAAGGTTTAGACCAAGAAGTTAGTTCTAGTATGCGATATATTATATGCTCTGGGTCAGCATGTTTCTATAACAATATGAGAAACGCGCCACCATCTTTAACAACAACGAAGCGTATATCAAATACAAATAATGCCAACAACACCCGCCCAGTTCCATATAGTCCAAAAAATTCTCCAGCGTTCTCTCATGACTGGGGAGTAAATTTAAACACTTCGCTTCCATCAGTATACGAAGTTTCTAGAACAGGCTCTCTTTCTATTCCGATGATTCCAGCCGCGGCAGCACAAAAATCATTGGGTAACTTTTTTGTAACTGCAGTTAATGGAACAAACAACTACTTTATGACTCAGAGCAACTGGTTAGCTTCTAGAGTAAATGAGAAAAATGGCTTAGCGCCATTTACTGCTCCCGCATTTTGGCCAGGAGGCACATCTACTTTACCAATAAAAAACGGTACAACTGGTTCTAGAAATGATAAAAATGCAGTAGAGCTTAGACTAACAAGTAACCAAAGTAATTCTCCCGTTTTATGGACACGTAACTCTGGGCCAGGCCCAGGAGTTAATGTTAAGGATCAAAAGAGAACTTTCTTTGAAGTAAATCTTGCTAGATTTCCTTTTAATAGAAATTTTCAAGCTCGAACTAATGACCCTAGATCTTTTGCTCCGCTAGGAGGAGGAGGTACGAACAAATATTTAAGTTTAGGCAACCGAGCCTTACAGATTTCTGGAAGTATTCCAGATTCTTTTGAAAAATTAAATACTGTTTCTCCATATTTGATCTTCCCAGAGGATGAAATAATATTAGGAGTAGATGCATCTTTTGGCACAAGTGCAACACTGTCTTGTGGCATTGAAGCTACTGCTCCAGATGGTACAGACCAAAACGGAAACACGGCTGCAATAAATTCTAAATTTGTTTGCGGAGCTAATAATATAACTGGCTCTATTTTAACTATGAATGCTGGCCAGCCAATTAGACTAAGGTTGTTTGGGTCTAGGGTTAAAAATCAGAAAAAAGCTCCAGATTTTCCGCAACAGACAATAACACAAGAGACTATAACTGAGCCAATTATTGGCAAACACGTTTTAGATCAATATAATATAAGTGTTTTAACAGAAAATTCTGGTTCTTATTTAGAAAGATATATGACAGGCTCTATGTTAACAGGAGAAGGTACCCCTAACGATCAAGGTCTTCAAAGCTCGACGAAAAAGACTTCAGCCATCTTTGAGACTGGCTTGGCTCCATCTTCACTGTCTGCTATTTCAGGTGGTGGTTTTACAAATGGAAGCACCCGGCAAATACTTGGTATTTTCCCGACTTACAGTGGCGATGATTATTCTAATCTTACAGCTGCAATCGGTGGAACAATTTCAGCTGGCAGAAAAGCTGGCTATCCTTGGCCAGACCCAAGAGTAAATGGTCCGGCTGCAGATAGGCTAGTGCTAACATGCTCGGTTCCTACTCAAGTTACTGGTTTTTCTTTTAGTAAATTTTATATTAGATTTTGGACTTCTAACAGCGTCAGACTTAAATGGCCGACTGTTGATAATGGAACCTTTGGCGGTTCAGTTACTAGAACTATTAGAGATGATGAAATTTATATAGGAACAGTTGCTGGCTCCTCCGGCGATTCGGATTTTCCATCTCATGATAAATTTCAGAAAAATTTAGTTTCTCAGCTCTATAGGGCTTTTAATGGAACCGCCGGCGCTATCGGCGCTAACTCCAGATGTTATTTTGGTGCTGGTATAACTGGTGGTTCAGCAGACCACGCTTGCCCGAATGGCATTCCAGGCGTTACACTATCCGGCCTTCAATACGATGACACGTCTAATCAGTACATAGGCCCAATGACTTTAACAATAGATAGCACTCATGGCACTGTTGGGAATAGAGCATTTATAGTTGAGGGAATAAGAAACCTAGCAGGCGCTTCAAACTGGGAGCAAATAATACAAGATGCTGACGCGGATGACGGTAAACCCCTGACCAGTTCTTTTAGAAGCCTTACTTGTACTGCTCGTTCAAGAACCATTTCTATTGGGTACGCTAATGTAACTGGATCAGTTAGCTCTGTATTCTTTCCAACTGGATCATACTTTGCTGGATCTCAACCTCAGTTTGCCCTTGGTCCGACTGGATCGTTTTCAGGGGGATCTGTCGATGATGTTTCTTTTAGGCAATTAGCAGCCACAGCAAATAGAAGAAATTTAAAAGATTTTTACTCATTTCAGAGATTTACAACAGCAATAGACAAAAACGAGACTTATTATGATTCTTTGATCCCGAACATATCTGAAGTTTGGAGAAGATTAGGTTCAAGTATGGGGAGATTTGAAGTAACTGGTGGCTTTAGAGAAACAGCTTCCGGACAAGAAGCTCAAATTATAGATAGTTTCCCATTCGTCGGAATGTCTTTTGGGAATAGTAATATTGTAGTAGGAGTAGATTCTGTTCTTAGTGCCAATGGAAGAAATTATAACGAAAATTATGACAATAGTTGGTGGGCTGCATTTCCTTTTGAGCCAAGATTAAATCGACCAGATATATCTGCAACTGGAGAAAGAGTCGGCGCACACAAATCAGAGCTTGGAAGAGTACCATTTTCAGAAGCAACTCAATATGAACACACCCCAATTAGAATTGTCTACAACATGGTTGGAGATGTATTCCCAGGCGCAGGAGCTCCAAGTTATATGTCTAGCTCATATGGATTAGATCTGATAGATGCTCCAGGAGTATTCCAGCGGTATATGCTTCAAAATGAAAACCAACATGACCCACCTCACAAAAAGTCTAGTGTAGACTTCCTCGCCGGATTCGTATCCCCTCAGATTGGTATACCAGTAACTATGGAAAATTTAAAATTAGGAGAAGCTTCAACTAAATACATGGCAGAAGTAACCGCTAAAGTTTTTTATGGTTCTGGCGATGCAAGTAGTCATTTTAACTTACTTAAAAACTATCCTGAAAATTATTTATACCCTGCAAATTCAACATATGTTTGGCCACTACCCCCTCAAGGAGGAGAAACAAAGGGCGAATCTCCAAATGGCGGACCAGATGAAAACGGAAACTATCAAGTTTGGGCTCACATGTATAGAAGATCAACGAAACCACGTGGTTGGAAATATGGTCTTAGAAATGTAATACCAACAAAAACTAGCACAATATTTAGAGGCGATAAATTTGGTCAGTTTAGAGATATGTTAGAGCAAAGAAAATATACTGTTTTTCAGTCTGGACCAGATCCAGTTATGAGTTCAGTTTTTGTTCAATTTGTTCAACCTCCATGGCTTCGAAAGGAAGCATCAGATATAATAGCAGAAAACCCTTATGAAACAAATTCTCAAAATATGTCAAGTTATGCTACTTCTTCATTACCATTTTTTGATACTGGTAACGCTCCAGCAGGAGAAACAACTGGGGTAGAATATCCATTTGGAAGAGACAGGACTAATGAACCTCCAGAGGTTGTTTATGTACTTGAAACAACAGAATAAAATAATTATCAACGAAGCCAACTGAGGTTTAAGTGCCAAAAGTAACTAAAACAATAAAAACTAGGAAATTAAAATCCACTAGCAATCTTCAAGTTAAAAATAGAAGAACTGGAGAGGTTGTTGCTGACGTTTTTGTTAAGAATACCCAGGTTGGATCTCCATCACAAGATATAGAATCTAATCCATATTTTAAAACTTATGGAATTTATAGAGCTCACGGTGGAATTTCTGGATCTTTGACAAGACTCACTGATGGAAAGTCTTATTTAGTCGCTGGGTCTGGTGTCAATATTCAATCTCAATCTAATGGACAGGTGACTATTTCTTCTACTGGTGATGGATCAATTAGCACTTTAACTTTCGGAAATGGGTTTAATCCTAATGGCGAAACCTACAATGGCACAAGCGATGTAAGTATGGCAGTCGATCCAGGCGATGGAATGAGAGTAACCTCTGACGGAGTTTCTCTTTACATCCCTGGGCTTTCTACTGGAACTCCTAATGGAGGCAATACTATTGCAATAGCTCAAGGGGCAACGCATGTCAAAGCAACAATAAATGATATTTTAAGCTTGGGTGTATCTTCAACAGTTACCTTGTCTAATGCGTTATCATTTGGGAATGGAATAGCAGGATCAGCCGGGTCCAGCTATAATAATAGTGCAGCCAATAGTATTAGTGTTGAAGCAGAGAGTAATAAAGGCATCGCTGTAACTTCTAATGGTGTAAAAATTGATCCTTCTAATTTAAATTCAGCAACAGTAGCAACTGGCGATAAAGTTATCATAGGTGATGTCAATGATAGTGATAGTGTAAAATACGTTACTGCACAATCCATAGCTAATTTAGCAACTGTTTCAAATTTATCTAATGCTTTGACTATAGGAAATGGAGTTCAGTTAGACTCTGGTACAACATTTGACGGCTCATCAGCAAGAACTCTTTCTCTAGACTTGGATGGTACAACTCTTTCAGTGGGAGCTTCTGGAGTTTCAGTTTCTAAAGTCCCAAACAACCTTAGTAACGGTAATGGTATAAATACCTTTACCTTTGATGGATCTTCTACTACTAGCGTGTCTGCAAAAATAAAATCTGATGGTGGTTTAGTTTCCACCAATGCAGATGGTATTGCGATGCAAGTCTCAAACTTGCCATCAGCAGTTCCGGTCGTAGACGATTATCTATCTTTTTACGATGTCTCTGGCGGCGCTTCTGGAATGTCAAAAGTCTTGATACAAGATTTTAGCGACTTATTTATCAGCAGCTCAAATCCAATTTGGGAAGATGGAAATAATAGAGCTAAAACTACTGGCTCTATTTCTATAGATTCAGATAATCAATTTGCAGACGATTTAGGAAGTGACATATACTTTTATGTGTCTGGGACAGTTGGAAATATTGGCAATAGCGCTAAAAAGTCTGTTTTTGGTGGAGATGTTTTTACGACTGGTAGTATTACAGCAGTTGGTGGTATATCCGGATCTATTACAAGGCTATCAGACGGATCGCCTTATTTAATTGCTGGTTCTAACATAACAATATCTTCTGCTTCTTCTGGAGCTATTACAATAGCCTCTACAGGTGGAGGTGCTGTCACAGGCTCAATATCAAACGTAACTCAAGCTTCTCCAGGCGTTGTAACTACAGTAGCTAATCACAATTTAGCTGAAGGCCAAGCTGCAACGATAACAGATGTTTCAGGCATGACACAGCTTAATGGAAACAAATATTATGCTGATGTTTTAACAGTAAATACTTTTGCTTTATATTCTGACTCTGGTTTAACAACTGCAGTTAACACATCCGGCTTTACAGCATATGCTTCAGGTGGTAAATTTACCGGTGAATCTGGAGCAGCAATAACATTTTCTTCTGGTTCGACATCAGTAGCTACAGTTTCTACAGTTAACACGACGAATCTTGGTACTATTCAAAACTTAGGTGGCGGCACAATAGCAATCACTGGATCTATTGGCAGCGCTGAAGATGGAAGTTATGCTGATGGATTATTTACTGATTTCGTTGCTCATACTCCGGTCGGTACTGCTGTAGATCGATTTAATGAAGTGCTTAAAGGGCTTGCTCCACCGGCTGCCCCGTCTCTTGACGATATGGATAGTGATTCTTCTGGTACGGGAGCCAAACTTTCTTTTGGAAGCTCACAATCAGTATCTGGTTATACTAATGTACAACCATCTGGTTTAACGCCTTCTAGTAATCTATCTAATATTGATATAAATGGCACCTATAGTTCAACTACGACTAGTAATGATGTTAGATCAGCCTGTTTTAACGGCTCTTCTAATGTAGAGGGCACCTTAAATGAAGATATTTCTGCTGACGGTGTAAATTATCCAGCAAATTCTTTTGGAAATGGTGATCAAGGAACTCTAAAACTTTTTGTTAATAACAACTCAACTGAAATACACTCGACAGATCTTAGCTCATTTGGGTCTGGTAACTCTCTTAATGGAAATGGCAGTGGATTTTTTAGCTTAGGGGCTGCTTCTACTGGCTCTTTTGCAGATGGGAGTTCTTTTACGTTATTTCAACACCGGACAGGATCTTTTAGAGTGCATACGGCAGATCAAAGAAATGGGTGGAATTACGCTAGAGTTACTCACACAGTAGGTTCATCTACGACAACAACTAATTATGTAGAGTGGATAAATGACTCTAATTCAGATGCTCTTGCTTCAGCCGGCTCAGCGCTAGATACTTTATCGATGACTGGTTTAAGATATTTATCAGGGATAAAATATAACACAGCTGGTACAGCTCAATATAGGATTAGAGCAACAAATGCTTATAAAAATGTATATCCAACTTCTAATATAACTTTTAATGGTACAAATTGCTCTGTTTCTGGCCAAGCATTTCCGTCTATTGATTATGCTGGAGGGGAAGACGAATCTAAAGTTCTCCATATCACTGGATCTGCCACCATTAACACAGACCCGATATTAAATAGTTCTATATCAGTAAGCGCTAATGTGCCAGCCGTGTTAAAATCTAGCTTATCTAGTGTAGGATCACAATCAATTAGCGGAATCTTACTTTATGATCTTTCAAATACTTCTACTACAACATCAGAAACTTTTAGGAGAGAAAATTATCGACTTATTTCTGGAAGTTATGATGCACAATCAGACGTATCAGCTGGTGGAAGCGCTTGGGATAGCCAAAAGCACGTTAGTGGATCTAACGCAGGGCACCAGGATGGAATGATATTCTATAATTCAAGATTATACTCTCCAAACCAGGGAGGCGCTTCTGGAGATTTTAGAAATTCATCAGATGGTGGAAGTATCGCAAATGGTCCAGCAGAAAATGTAAATTATAGTGGAATAACGTCTGGGACAAGGACATTTTATAGATATTTTGAAAATAATTCCGGTGGTTCTAAATCTAATTTTTCTCTTACAATAAATGGGTCTGGCACAATTGTTCAGCAGTCAACTTCGCTTAATACTTCTAACATTCATGTTTTGTTAAAGATTCCAACTACATCAGCAGCTTTTACAACTGGGTGGATGGATTTAGCTGTTTCGTTTGCAACCGGCCAAACTGGAGATGGAGCTGGTTGCTTAGATGGCTCTTTAGATTCATCCCTTAATGCAACTAATGGTGGAACATTTGGAACACAGTCAGTGGGATCTAGTGAATTTATAATGGTAAAAATTGAAGCAGACGCATCCTGGACAGGATATATTTCAGATATGAGTATTACGTGGAGTTAATAAATGGCATATGATGCAAAAACACAGCGCTTAATATCATTAAAGAAATTAGCTGGAAAGGCGCAGACTTCTAACGATAAAGATTTAGCAAACGAGGGTTTGCCGTCTGGAGTTACGCTAGCATCTAATACGATTTTTGGCGAATCAATAACCACTGCACCATCTAATACTTCTCTTTATACTATAACAGGAAAAGTAGAATATGTCAGGTTTCCTACAACTTTTATTGCAGGTAGTGATACTTCAGATGGAAGACATGGATTTGAATTAAAACTTCCATCTGATTATGAATCTAATTCTTCTAACACTAAAGCTGGAACTTATCCATTTCAAAACAACCAAGTAATTAATATAACTTCTGGATCTTTACAATTAGTGCCTCCATCTTTCGCAACTTCTTATGAAGCTAAACCATTTTATGGAGGAACCGGAACAAAAGATTCTGGTACACAAATACCAATTTTAGATGCTAGAGATTGGTATCTTGATTATTTTAACGGAATATTATTTCAACAAGATCCACCAGGCACTGGAGACCACGCATCAAACCCAGATTATGTTGAAGCATATTTGTATATTGGAAATATGCTCGATACCGTTGTAACAGACGCAGGCGGCTCCGGTGGCGGAGACCCTGGAGCTCAGTATCTGGTTTTATCTGCAACAGGTTCTCTTAGTGCTGAAAGAGTTTTAAATATAGGTAATGGATTATCAGGAACAGACTCTGGAGCAGGTTTAAACTATACAATAAAAACAGCCCCTAGCTCTAGTGTTTACACAGTTACAGGGTCTCATGACGCTGGGTCTAAATTAGTTGTACCATCTGCAGATTTTTCAAGTAACTCGTTTGACTTTGAAAAAACTTTAATAGTCTGTAATGGCCAGATAATGCTTTCTGGGTCTTCTTTTGATTATACTCTTTCTGGAGACAGCACTGGAATCACTTTTAATTTTGATCTTAGAAGTGATGATTATATACTAATCAAATATATTTGAATAAATTTATCTAAAAATTAGGAAAAATATGAAAAATCAACTCGACCCATTTGAAATACTTTTATCACAATATAGAAAAAGAAGAATTGAAATATCTCAAGAGTTAGAAGCTTTAAACTGCTCAGTTACTCAAACAAGCTTAATTGTAAATGCTATAAAAGATCACTCTGGTAAAACTCTTGCTAAACTTGAAGAAGAACTTAATAGCGAAAAAGATATAAAAGAATGCTTAGACGATCTTAAAGAAAGCTTTCAAGACTTAAATGCTTTTATTTTAGAGCAGCCATTAAGAATCGATAGAGGAATAATAGAATATAAAGCGGTTGAAAGAGAAATAATAGGTTTTGAGAACGCAATAAGGCAAATTCAAAATGAGTATTTAATTGAAGTGCTAGACGATGTCGACAAAAAAAATAAAAAAACATTAAAAAAAAATAACGACATGAGAAAACCAGGAAGTCGCCCTAGCTCTCTTAAGAGTACAAGACAGTCAAAAAAATCAAACTCTTAATTACTAGCAAACACTAATTCTTTTTTATAGTTAGTAATGTCAATGGAATAACAGTAATGAATAAATACCAAACAAATGATATCGGGATAGCAGCTTATTTAATGCTAAATAAAATTAAGCTGTTAAGTGCTGATATAGACCAAACAGGTAGATATATTTTTGTTTTCGAAGATCCAGATAAATTAGGCGATTCATTGTCCATGGACTTTCTTAGTTCAGATTTCTCTATTTTTGATGATAAAATGAGAGTTTTAAGAAAAATGATAAGATTTTCTAGAAGAAATTAAATTTTCTAGATTAGATGAATAATTAAAAAACAGTTCGTGTTATAAATGTTATAGTTTTAAGTTTTTTTGTTTCCTATCAGTTTATGTTTTTTTGTTACGTGCACAGGTATTTAACATAGGAGATAAAATGCCAATTACACAAATTAGAACTAGTCAACTTACAGGCTCTTTTGGATCTTTTGCCGGTACTGGAGCTGCTACAGAACGCGGAAAAATAGATGATCAACTTCCAAAATCTGCTACAGGATCTATTGCCGCGGTTGACTTAAACGACGGACTTAGCCATATTGCATCAGCTATTAAGAGAATTCACGGTGGACTCGACTTCTCTAACCAAACAGCTGGTGAATTCTCACATTCAATTACTCCAGTAACTCCAGACGGCGCCGCTCTTGGATCTGCTGCTAAAGAGTGGTCTGACTTATATCTTGCTGACGCTGGTGTTATTAACCTCGGTGAAGGTCAAGATGTTACTTTAACTCACGTTGCAGACACTGGAGTTCTTCTGAACTCTACACGCCAAATTCAGTTTACTGATGCTGACTCTCACATCTCTAACCCAGGTGCTGGACTTAAGCTTACAGATCATGCTGTTATTGAAGTCGAAGCTGCCACATCAATTCAATTAGACTCACCAGTTGTCGACTTTGAAGATGATGGCGTAATACTTCAGTTTGGTGACGGTGACGATGTTACCCTGACTCACGTTCATGACGTTGGTCTTATTCTAAACAGCTCAAAGCAGCTTCAGTTTGGTGACAACGCTACACACATCGCACAATCCGCTGACGGTAACCTTAAGTTAACATCAGACGAATCAATTGAGTTATCTGTTGGATCTCAAGGTGCTAAGATCACTGGTACTGTACCAAAAATTACCATTGGTGATGCTGGCGCAGAAGATACCATTCTTGCTTTTGACGGTAATGCACAAGACTTCCACGTAGGTCTTGACGATACTGACGATAAGCTTAAGATTGGTCTTGGACTCGTTCCTGGTACTACACCAAATATGGAGTTAAACTCTGCTGATCGCGACGTTAAATTCTTCGGAGACGTTGAAGTTGCTGGCGGAAAGGTAACTCTTTCCAACGGTGCAATTATCGATTCAGAGTCAGCAGGAGAGCTTCAGCTTACAGAAGATCTTGTCATCACAACTGGTGACCTTCGAGTAGAGGGTGGAGACATCTTCCGCGGATCTACTGCAGCTCTTAATGTTGGAACTGATATTGGAGCTAATGCACTTACACTTGGTGGAGCAACATCTGAAGTACTTGTTCCTGGTAGCTTAATTGTCCAGGGTGCAACTACAACTCTTACATCATCCAACACTGTTATCCAAGACGCTATCGTTGGTCTCGCAACCTCAGGTTCTGAAGGCTACGGTCCAGCTGCTGCTGGTAGAGGTTTCGTCTTTGGTGGCGGTTCCCTTGGTGATGCTCAGAAGGTAATGTACTATGATAACACAGTAACTGGATTCGTTTTTGCTACAAGCAAGACATCACCAGCTTCCGCATCTTTCGCTGCACCAGATTCTCATGCTCCAGTTCGCGCTGGTCAGTTTGAGCTTAGCAGTGTAAACAATAGAATATACCTTGATACTGACGTGAAAATTGATGCTGCTGCAGATATCGTTCTTGATGCTGCTGGTGCCAATGTCAAACCTGCGTCTAATGATCAATGTGCTCTTGGTGTATCTGGAACTGCATTCTCGGATCTATTCCTTGCTTCCGGTGGTGTTGTCGACTTCAATGAGGGCGATGTAACGTTAACTCACGCAGCTAACCTCTTAACTGTTGGTGGCGGTGAACTTCGTATGAATGCTGCTCAGAAGGTAGAATTTGGTGGAAACACTGACTTCATCCAGAAAGATACTGACCTTATAGTGGTTGGTGCTGCTGATATCGACCTTCGTGCCGGTGGTGCAGAAATCAACATTCGTGGTGGTGGAACCAATGATTACCTTCACCTTCACAGAGCTAGCACTACTGTAGGCTATCTTAACTTCACCGCAGATGATTCATCTGCTGAGCCAGTAAATGGTTCAGGTGGTTTTGGTCTTCGTAATAACGCTGGTGCAATGCAGTTTAAGAACTCTGGTGGGTCTTGGGCTAACATTGCTTCAACTGCTGGTGCTGCTCAAAAAGCATCACTTACAATCACTGGCGCTTCAATTGCTGCTAACTCTAATGTAAACCTTAACCTCGACTGCTCTGGAGTTTCAGCTGCAGAAACAGACGACAGGGTTGATGTCTACGTTAATGGCCAGCTCTTACTTTCAGGTGCTGCTTCCGGTCTTGCTGGTGGAACCGTTGATTACTCCCTTGATGGAGATCTCAGCGCTGCTACTGACGTTAAGTTCGGATTCACACTTGTCGCAGACGACGTAGTTGTAGGTATCGTAAGATAATTTCTTAACTAAGAAATATATCATCATTTTTTGCGGCGGGGAGAAATCCCCGTCGCATTTTTTATTTTAGAGATTTCATTAATATATTTACTGAGGAGAAAAATGTATGTCATATGTTGTAGATTCACAAATCGATCTTCAAATCGAAGATTTAACTAAAAAAATAAAAAATCTTAAAGAACATCAAGCTTTGCTAGGCGATCCAGTTTTAAGATTAAAATCTTTAGATTCAAAAGTTCAAAAGATATTTTTTGAAAGTATTTATAAAATAAATTCAGAGTCTTCTAGCATTCCAGAGGGTATAGAAAAATACCAATCAGTAGCAAACTATTTATCTAAATGCTTATTTAATGTAAAAGAAATGGTAGTTTCTGAGAAAGATAGCCTTCAAGCTTCCATAGTTTCTATCAATAAAGAAATTTCAGAAAATGAAAAATTTTTAGAAAATTTAAGTAATTTAAAACAAAATATTTCTTTAAAAGAAGAAGAACTAAAAAATGAATCAAACACTAAAGATAAAAAAAGAAAAACCGGCCAGAAGCCATTAAAAACTAGAGATATAAGAAATTATGATCAAGATAGTGATAAGTAAGGGCAAAAAATTTTTTTTGCATAATTAGTATCTATAGGAGAATGTCTTGTCTGGAATATTAGACAGTAAATCTAGAATACTCGACACAATACTTACGGCAACAGGTCGTGATCAAGCAGCTCGAGGTGAGCTAGACGTAAAGTTTGCCACAATCACAGATAGGCAAATATTTTATTCGACTGGGTCTAATAGTGTACTTGACGATCTTTCTTCAAGAATATATTTTGAAGCACATTCTGATGATAATGACACTATAGTATATGAGATTGATAATGCAGGAGCCCTGCAGCCATTTGTTTCTGACGATTATGTGTTATATGGTGGTCTTCCTTTTGATATAACGCAGTCTCAATCTACAACAACGCTAGGTGGCGCCCATGGCGCTGTAACGTTTACTTCAGGGGCTATTAATTTAGTTAGTGATAATGTTATATCAACATCCACTAAAAATTTCCAAAGGCAGATGATAGTCGGGTCTAGAAACTTATCAAAATATTCAAACGAAGAAAAATTTTCTATAGATAATAAAAAATTCACTTTTACTATTACTCCAAATAGCCCAATTGACCCAAGTGTTGCTGGTTATCAGATGGATCTAGATCAATTAGACGCTATATATCAAGATCCAAAATTTGGAAATTTTTTAAATTATCAATATTTACCGCCAAAAACAAAAGCAACTTCAGGTAATTTAGATGGTGAACCATTAGCTGAATATTCAAAATTTAACACAGACCCTATTGACACTTACGAAGAATTACAAAACTATTTAGAAGAAAAAACATATCAAGAAATTAATTTTAATAAGACTAGTTTATCTAATAATATTTTAAGTCAAATATTCATGACTCACCAAACTGAAAACACTTTAGAAAAATTAGCTATAATTGATGTAGGCGAATTTAAAGTAGACGGAATGACTAATCCACATTTATTTTTTGCTGGTAAGTTATATAGAGATAGCGTGGGTGCTCTTGTGTTTGTTAACATATTTACAATATTAATGGAATAAAAATGCGATTAAAAAGATTAAGTAACGCTCAATTTTTATGGGCTAGTGAACAACTACCATCATGCGTAATGTTAAAATTAAAAGAACCACCACAGTCTTTGGTGGATTCGCCTGACTTACCATGTACTTTTGATTTACGCATGGAAATCTTAGCTCTTATTAATGCTTATGCGCTTTTAAGAGACGGATACACACATGTAAGTGTTACACTTGAATCAGCTCTAGCAACAACCAGGGGCGGACGTCCCGAGCTGCCAAGTGGCGTTGATTTTGAAGATTTAGTTAATATCTTTTACTCTTATACTACAGCGCAATCTACGCAATCCGGCGCTGGAGAGAAATCAAATGCTTTATTTTTTAAAGAGTATAACTTAACATCGCTTATTGCATCTAGTAACTTTGATGCTACTGATCGAGATTCAAAACCGCCTCCACAGACTTTTTCATATGATAAATTACCTTCTAACGCTTATGACTGGACAAAAGAAATTATACCTGACGAAAATGAAAGAGCAAAAAAAATTACAGTTGGAACTGAGTCCTCCAAAAGCTTATATACTCAGATGATACTTGAGTCTTCTGATAGCTTAGCAGATTTATCTAGTTGTGAATTTCCAAGAAGTTTTGATACCCACCGGATGGGAACAAGAGTCGAGATACCAGAAATATTAAACAATACTAAAATTAACTCTGAAGAAAAAAGCAGCTTTTTTTGGAAATTCTGGAAAAAGATCTATAGTCATGATCATACGTCTAGACTATATAATGTTGAAACTGTTAACGAAACTATTAATGACCCGATGGTGGTTGCAGACTTTAGACTAAGCGCTCCAATGTTAGAATCTGAAGGTTCACTTTTATTTTCTGTAGATGATTTATTAGAATTATTAAAACTAGAATATAAAATCCATGTTCAAGTATATAGAGATCCTAACTTGCCGACCACTGATCAACGCTCTAGTATAGAAATACTTTATCAAGAATGGACTGGTATCAGACCAATAGAATTATTAGAATATGATGTATTACGCAATTGCTATGCTCAACCTGCTAAAGTTTCTATAGAAAATTCTGCCAATGAATTTCAAGATATAGCTCAAGTTACTAATGATAATACCGAAAATTCTATTCTTGTTAGAATATTAGAAAAGTATTATGATGTTTCTAATTCTAAAATAAAAAATGGAAATTCTGCTTTATTAAGAGTCAACCCATTAGGAGAAAATACTGCAGAATTCAATTTTAATTCTAGCCATACCATTCGCTGGTATGAAGCATATCAAATTCCTTATGTTATTAAAGATAGAAATTATCCATTATTAATTCCATTAGTTGTTAATAGAAAAAAGCCAACCCCTGCTGAAATAAACAATTCGCGGATACCATTTGCATATTGTAATTACTACTCTGGGAATATTAATATAGTAGGTAAAAATTTTCCGCCAGATACTGAACAATACAGGTTTTATTTAGATGAATCTTCTAAAATATCTCAAAGGCCGTGTGGTAGCTATAGAGGAAAATATTCTTTACTTCAAACACTTTATGGTGGTGGCTCTAATTTTTCTTTAGGCATACGACTTAATAGTTTACCACCAGGCTCATATAAAATAATAATCGACGCTGTTAAAAATGATTGTGTAGTCCAAACTTATGATTCTGTTTTTTCTGTAAGAGATACTATTTCTGAACAGTCTAATGCAAGCTTTGTTCTTAGCGCTACAACTTCTAAAGATGATGATACTATATCAATAACAGAAACTTCTACTGCAGAAAATATTAGTAATCTTATATTAGAGACAGCAAACCCATTATTTAGCGAATTTTTTAGTGAAGGTTTTGCAAAAACATCTCCTAAATCTCAGATCGCTACAGCTTATAAAATATATAGACTTGATCATGTCAACGGTGCTTATGAAGATGTTACCCCTGGTTCGACTGGATATGTACCAGCTGGAGCATATACGATTGAATCTCCATCTATTAGTGAAGATGATAGCAAAAACGTTCAATATTTTGTAGATCAATATGCTACTTATGCTGGAAATCTTACTATAGATAATTTTCCATTAGCTGAAAGTGCTAGACTAGGCACAGAAAAATACCATTATGATTTTTTTAAATTCCGAAGCGCAGAAACTTTAAGAAAAGGCGCAATTCCAGCTTTACATAATATGTCTACAACCGATAGAGCTTCTTATCAATTTAATTCTTTTTTACAAAATGGCTATATATCAACTAAATCTGTAGAGTCAAAAATAACTTCTGATATTAGAAAACCCACTGCCCGGATGGGTTACCTCACTTTTTCAGATATGGCAAATAAAATTTTTATAGATTTTTCTGCTAGTGATACTAAAAACATTGACCATATTATAATACTTGGTCGAGCTGGTGGATATGAATCAGTTTTAGCAGCTATTCCAGCGCCATTCATAGACGCCGCTGATGGGACTTTTTCCTTTCTAGACTTTCAATTAGCTGGAATTATAGGCCATGTTAGTTACACAATTCTTGTAGTGACTAATGATGGCGATATTATGGATGATAGCCCAGCATTGAATATCTTCGTGGACAACAATAGGCATATAAAATTGTTATTTTCATCAGTTACATAATAAGGAAATAGGTATAAATTATGAGTGGACAACCAACACAAGGAAGCGAAGGCGGTGGTGAAGCAGACGCCGGAACTTACGAAGCATATGCGACTCCTGCGCCACCAGCTCTTGTAGATTTAAATATAACAAAAACAAGTGCACTTCAAAGCAACATAGATAATAAGATGCTATCTTATAAAAAACTATGTATAGAAAGACCAGAAATTTTAGCTCATTTAGATTTTAAACCAATATCCCAAGATAGCATTAGCGACTTAACTTATGTTTCTGAAAATGATCAAATATTTTCAGAAAGAGTATTAAAAAGAAAAATAGAGCTTCAAGCCGCTCTTCATGGATTAAATGAAGCAGCAACGGCTGATCCAGAATCTTATAGTGCAGCACTAAACCAGTACAACGCTGCATTAGCTGCGGCTGCAGCTGAAATATCTTTATTAAAAGTTGCTTTTACTTTTAAAACTTATGCTACTTCTGCTGTTTCTTTTACTGATTTTTGTAAAAATTACACTTTTGATACTTCTAAATTTAAGCAAAATCCGCTAGAAGACATAGGGTATACAGTCGAAGATTACATGGAGAGAACTATGTTGGCTCCGGCTACTCAATACTCAAGTTTACTAGACTTAAGTGCTGATGCAAGCGCTCTTCTTCAGTTTTTATCTGATCTTTCTTTTATGTGTTGTTATGGAGCTCCTAGTACAGTAAAACAAAATGGTGCTTTTAATTTTAATAGCACTTTTGAAAGCGAAAATAATAAAGTTAATACGATTGTAAGTGTAAAACAGAGCACAGATACGCTTAAACAGAACATGGTCGATTCTGGGCTTTCTGGCATAATTAGAGCTTCTAGAGATTTAACAGCTAGTTTTCAAATAGGAAAAGTTGCTCTTGGAGAAGGAAATGAAGATCAGGATTTAAAAAATATTTTGTTAGAATATCTTCCAGAAGATTTCTTTTCATCTATAGATAGGCCTGAACCACTAAGATCACTTTATTCTTACTTTGTAGGCTGGGACCCATACGCTCAAAATATTAAAGATCCATCGTATTATGATCCAGAAATGAAAGTTTTATATTATGTTCCAGATTTTAAAAATTATGAAGATGGAATAGTTTCACACATATTTACGTCTAATGAAGCAGTAAAAATTTCTTCAAACACAGATGAATATATTACTAGCGTCGATGTGCAGTTTAATTCAGCTGGTCAACTTGAAATACCTCCGTCAGGTTTAAACACTAAGTCTAAAGAGTTTGTTGGAATAAATGAACTAGTTAATCAAGCATTTTCTAATGATCCAATAGACTTCACGGAATATAAAAATGAAGTTGATCCTTTAGCTAAAAACATAAAAACATTTTCAACAGCTTATAAAAAATTATTTAAACTTTTAGATCAAAAAGGAAACTTAAGATCAGTTACTGCGACAATTGCTAGTGATGAACATCCATCTTCTCCTAGTTCAATATTTATAACAGCACAAAAAATCTTCGCCGAAAAATGGCATGCTAATGCAGCCTCTGGAGCAGGAGCATTATTAGATGGAAACAGTGGGTATTTAGCTGCAGCCAATAACAGTCAGGCTGCAGCCACTGCTTGGGGCTCTAAAGTGCATCAATCTTTTGCATCTTTTTATATGGCTGAAGATCCAGACACATGCAAGCAAATTTTAAGAAAATTTATTGAAGATTATTTTAATGGGTATTTAACGCTCGCAGGAGATTCTTCGACAGAAGTTGTGGGAGACGAAACAATTGCAGTAAGACCTAATGAAATCCCGGGTACAAATGCTACTAAAAATTTATCCCAGTCCCGGGGAGCTCTTTATTCTTACCTTGTTGGGATCTTTGAATCCGGTCGACAAACAAGGATGAGCAACACATCAGCTACACAATTCACCGGACCAACCGGGGATGGGAGTACTTCATATTATGGGCAATTTAAGCTTGGAAGATACTTAAGAAATTCAATATATTATGAAAACGAAGAAGGTGAAACTGCGGAAGAAGCTGCGCAAAGAATAGCTGAGGGAGGTAATATCAACTATGCTGCAGTTGCTGCCGATCGAGAATTCGACCCAGACACTGACTACACTACACCGCCGGTGGACTCTACAGGCGATTATATTATTACTGCGCCGCTTCCAGTTTGGATAGCTCCCAGCGCATATAATGGCGCCCGAAACCACCATGGGTTTTCCGGAATACAATATAATGTGGACTCTGCAAGCTCAGTGCAGTCTGTTGAAGTAAGATCCTCCGCCGGGGGAGTACTCGAGCAAACATATGGAGTGACTCGCGGAGATAGTGTAACAAGAGACCCGTTAGAATACAGTTACTATTATGATAGGATTCATGGTTCAACAGCGAGCACAATTTCCGCAGACAGAGGGGGTGGTGAGGGATATTACTCAGAACCAAATTATGAGGGTTTAATAGAACTCCAGCATTTTTATCAGTATGTATCTAAAGATAGAGACGGCCAAATTGTGCCTTTGGCCTTGATTCCAATAGCGGGTCAAATTATTGATATGGTTATGACTCTTCTTTATGAAACTCTCGGTCAAGTTTTAGAAATAAGCCAAAACACTACAAATCAATTCCCAAACGCTGATATTCATTCTGCCCCATACCAAACTCAAGAGTTTACAACAAGTAATTCTCTTATTACCAACTATCCTTTTGGTAATATGGCAGCTGGCTTTGGTAGCCTGCAATCATCAAATAAAACATACTGGGTACCAACTTTAGAAGCAATAAGAAAAACTTGTATGCGCCCAGGAGATAAAACGACTTGGTATTCTTCTTCAGAGATGACAACTCTTACTGACAATATTATTGATATATTCTCCACTTTAGCGCAGCCTCTTTTAGACGTGTTGGAGATAGAAAAGTATGGCGCGATTAATACGCCTCTCGGCCCAGGAACTAAGTGGAGTTCCATACCATATAATGGTTGGGAGCCATTAACTTTTTGGGAAGCTAGAAGAAGTAGTGGATACTGGAGCTCAGAGCTTGCATATCCAGCTTCCCCTGATTCAGGAGGAAAGTCTTTAGACGATAAAATTGCTTATATTGGTAGGTGTCAATCTAGATTTTTTAAACCAAAACAAAGTTACGAATATAACCATATAAGTAGAGACTTATCAGAATATTTAGATAATGCTGATAAAGGCAGCTATGGTGGAGAAGGCGGGTGGGCTTTTGAAGCATATCAAGAAGATTTTGTAGAATATATTAACGGCACTCCGAATTCTACTGACTATTTATTAAATACACAGGGCGGATTTAGATTTCATGTCCTGGAATATGCAACCGAAGGATATGACGCAAGCCCATATTATGGTTTAACAAGCAATAGTTCAACCATCACAATACAAGACGTTAAAAATTACTTAACACTCAAAGCCACGGCTAATTATTGGACTGGGCATAGTTCTGACAGCGACGACGCTGCTTATAATGTGATTCCTTGGGGAAATTATTTCGAGTACGTTGAGGGATATTATATTAATTTATGGCATTATGCTACCACAGAATACATTCAAGAGTTCGATAGGTTTTGTGAAACTCTAATAAAATTAGTAGATGAAGATAGAAAATTAAGTGTCGGTTTAGATATCTTAGATGGTTATGCTGATAGGCTTTCTAACTATGCTTTAAAAGCAGTAGATGGTTTAACGCCTGATGATGGAGAAAGTGCGCTTACTGATTTATTAGGCAATTTGTCTGCAACAGAAAGAGGAACTTGGGTTCTTCAAAATTTAACGCAAGATCAACTAAATTTAAAGTCGGCAGCTCTTCAAGCCGTTCAAGGAGCCGAAAATGCTTCTTACATCTCTAAGTGTGATATTATAAATGATAACGAAGTAAATGCTATAAGGTATATGTTGAGCCAGGGAAATAATGGCAGAGATGGTAAGAATATAATTGTTACAACTATAGGGCTTCCATCTGGCTTAATGTCTAATTTAAATTTACCAGCAGCTAGAGAAAATCGCTACCAGCCTAAAATAGACGGAAATGATATAACTGAAGTTGATTATTCTCCGCTAATATATGTAAAAGCGCAACCTTCACTATTGACATTGCCCCAACTTGTTGCTCTACCCAAAATTTATAGATTTGATACAGAAGTTTTTGTTTTGCCTGGAGCTTTTGAAGATATTGATTTTTCTGAAGTCGTCGACTTTGATGATATAGTAAAGAAAACTAAGTTTACAAGGTACAGATATATAGTAAAAGATTCTTCTTCTGGCATTGTTAATTATGATGTGTCTGTTACTTTTACCTTAGAAGAAGAATTTACTGATGCAGAGATAGAAGAAGTTTTTGACATATACTCCAATATTTTATCTTCTTATTTGTTAGAAAAATATTATGAAATAATAATTGGTTTTGCTGCTGCAGAATATGACTTTGGCACCGCCGGAGAAGGTCTACAACTCCCAGTTGAAGAATATGCTCTAGATTTAGCTGGCGCTTTATCTAGCATATATTCAGACTTAACAACAGGAGATGATGCAGTTGGAGATGATGTAGCATCGCAAATATTTTATTCATCAGAAAATATAACACAATTATCGTATGCTACCCTTAATCCTACATTAGGCTCTATAACCTCTATTTCAAATTATAGCTCTATAGTAAAGGCTTTTGATCAATCACCTGAAGCCGTAGAACTCACGACTGGGGCTAGTTCTTTATTTAATGCGTTTACTAATGCTTCTTCTTCTAACTTATTCTCTGCGTCAAGTATGAGGGATAGAATAATATCAGCTAATTATTTTGATAGAGTTTTTATGATTAATTTAGATCCAGACGATATCGAAATATATGGAGTCGAACCTTTAAAAAGTTATTGGACAAATGTAACAGGCTTAACTTTGCTCGAATCTGTTGTAGAAAATTACCAAACTCTTTTAGAACACCTCCAAGGACTTAACCAATTAACAACTTACAGAGACGCCGATGTAGATAGTGCAGTAATAACTGACCAGCTTTTAAATGGTGCTGTTTCAATAGTTAATTATCCGGCAGATTCATCTTTAGATAAAGGCGAAATAACATTTGCAGAAGTTCGATTTAGTGTAACTAAAGATCCAGTAGTTGCAAAAGAAGATTCCACATTATTAGATCGTAGTACTGCTTTAGATTATAGTTATTCAATAAAGAGATCATAATGTCAAAAGATATATCATCAATATCATATAGTGTTTTTAAGTTTGACGTACCAGAACCTCAAGAAATTGATGGAAGTTTTGAGTACAACTATTTTTTAAAAGACGAAAGAACAAGTACAAATACAGCATCTGACTATGCTGCTTTTGTCCGCCACAATGGGCAAAGGGCTCGTAGGACCCATCTTACTTTTTCACCTTTATCTAATATAACTGAACTTCAATCAAATCTTACTGTGCCACAAAGATCTGCAAAAATCAATAACTACAAAAGTAATATTACTTCTGAGGTTGAAATGCAGAGAAATAACTATGCTTTCGTAACCCTTCAAGACGACTCAATAACTTCTTCAATAGTCGAAGAAATAGCTCAACAAGCAATTTTTCAAAAAGCAAAAGATAGAGGCTTAAGTTCTTTAGAAGCATTATTTAGATACGCTTCGATACCTGGAACCCCAGATGCGTCTGAGTTGTTAGATCTTTCTTCTATTGAAGCTAGTAATAATTTAACTTATTTTGATCCTGCAACTGGAGAAGATTTAACAACTCAAAAAGAAGCTGGTGTACCAGAACAATCTGTCGGGGTATTTTTAAATAGAAAATTTTCTAATGATATTTTAAATAAGTCAGAAAACACACCATTTAGCCCTCTTTGGGGTAAAATAGATTCTTTAATCGAAGATTCTAGTAAAGATCAACAGTCGGCAATGGTAACAATGGATTCTTCTGAATTTAGTTTAGCAGATCATCAGTTTAGTGGTACCCCTGTTCCTGGAGTTATAGTTACTAGCCCAATCTATGAGCCGCCAGAAATAGTAGGATATTTATTAGAAAAATATGAAATAGACAGTAATGGAGCTAGAAACTTTGTTGGCTCATCATCGATAGTTGTTTCAGAACAAACAGACGCTTATGATAATAATATAAAATATGGAGTAACATATTCTTATAGAATAAAGACGATTTTTAGTGTTTATATGCACGTAGGCGCCGGAGGCCAAGAATTTCTTGTTTCTTCTAGAGGAACTCCATATATTGACATCCCATGTATAGAAACAGTTCCACCGGCACCGCCACAATGCTTAGAGTTTTTTACGACTCCAGAACTATATTCTATGATATTCTGGGAAATGCCGCAAAATAAGCAAGAAGACATTAAAAGATTCCAAATTTTTAGAAGAGAATCTTTAAGTGAACCTTTTGTACTTTTGTCAGAAATAGATTTTGATGATAGCGAAGAATTAACTGAGCGTAGAGAAATTATTCCAGATTTTACGAATAGCAAAAAAGAAAGTATAACAACTTTCTATATAGATAATGATTTTGATTTAGACAAAACATACATATATGCTATTTGTTCAGTAGACGCTCATGATTTAAGCTCTCCATATTCATCTCAGTTTCAAGTTAAATATTCTAGAATATATGGGCGTATAGAAGCTAAAGTGATTGCTTTTGCTGGCGCTCCAAAACAATATCCTAATTTTACTCTTAAAGGTGGCGGGGTAGTTCCTTGCATAAAAGATAGCGGCCACAAAAAAATGAAAATATATTTTGACCCCGATACTTTAATCTTAAAAAGCTACCCAGAAAGACAATCGTCTGGAGAAGTTGCATATAAAAAAGAGAGATATTTAGAAACTAATGCTTATGGAAAGCCAATATTTAAGATTCAGATTATTAATTTAGATTGGCAACAATCAGAAGTTGTAGAGATAAACTTGATGAAAGAAGCCGGACACACCGATATGGTGTTCAATAGTGCCATGTCAGAAATGGAAGGAACTTAAGGTGCATAAATTTTCTGAAAGTTTTTCAAATGATATATTTATTGCGAGAGGCATTTAATTTATATTTACTTGTTCTTGATAGTTATATTTGTATTCTCTAGGAGAGAAAGAAGATGGGATTTTTAGATCATTCTACTAATAATATTATAGTTGACGCAGTTCTTACAGACACAGGAAGAAAATTGCTAGCACAAAACGATGGAAGTTTTGTAGTGTCTCACTTTGCTTTTGGCGATGATGAAGTAGATTATTCTATTATCAAAAAGTTTGGAAGAACTGTTGGAAAAGAAAAAATTACAAAAAATACGCCAGTATTTGAAGGTCAAACAAATGGCGACCTTGGAATAAAATATAGGCTATTAAGTGTATCCACTCCTGACTTAACTTATTTGCCGACAATGAAAGTAATAGCTGGTGGAGACGCAACAATAGTTCGCAAGTCTGGAGATACCACTTCAAATCTTACAGTTGAACAAGGGATTCCTTCTGGTCAAACCGTTGTCCCTGCAGATTTACAGGACACTAGATTTATAGTAGAATATGATACAAGATTTTTAACAGTTACAAGAACCACCGCTGGGGGTGTAACTACGCCAAACATTTCTAATAATATTGCCACTGTCAATGTAACACCCACAGACGTTGTTTCAACATCAGGAGCTCAAAGAGTTTCGCTTAATATTTCACCAGTATCATTTCCTGATGAATACTACGACACATATACATTTAGCGGCGCTGGAACAAGCGCTATAATTAGAACACAAGTTAAAGTTACCGGAAGATCTTCAGGTGCTTCAGTAGTTTTGACTTACGATCTCCAAAAATCATAGTAGATAAAGACAAAGGAATAAATTAGATGGGAAGTTTTAAAACAATAACAGATAGTGATATATCAACTACCACTAGTACGTTAAATCAATTAGTAGATGTAATTCAAGAAGACGTTTCAGGTTCATCTACTCGCAAAAGATATCAAGTTTTTGTAACTGGTGGAATAGGGCCTGGGGTAACTTCTTCTCTTTTCCAAACAGTATTTGATCAAGATCATTCACTACAGACAGCAAATGCTGTTTTAGATATGACAGTCGGTTTATGGTCTGGCAGCGACACAGTTCAAAATACAAAATCTGGAGTTGATGCTAATGGAAAAGATCTATTCCCATCTCAATCTATGATGATGAGAGAAAAAGTAGACATCTATAGACAAGCTGCGCAGCTTTTACTAGGTCATGCTTCTGGTTCATTTTTTGCTCCAGGAGTAAACGTATTTGATTCTACTATTTCAGCAGTTCGCCCAGCTGGAACATCCGGAGAAACCGGGCCTCATGGAGATAGAATTAATGAAGCTTTGTTTATTAATTTTAGAAGATTATTTGCAAGAGACGAAATTAAAAAAGAAACTTTTGCTATGCGACTTTTTGCTACCGGAGTTTTGTCTGGTGCACCTGGAGATCCAGCATCAGAAGGTGGTACTTTAGGCGATGCTTCTTATGCTACTGGGTCTAACTTAACAAAAGGTTCAATATCTGGATCGATGATATTAGCAGATGTTGGTTCGTCTACAACTCAACTTAAATACTTTGGTGGAGACGTAGGCTACATTAAAAATACTGCTAATACTAATGAATATGTTGGTCTTATGTGGTATGATCATGGTATAGCTGTTTTAGACATGGGCAAAATTTTCATGAATGACCAATATATGTCCGGGGCAGTTGGTGGAATGGCTAATAACACCGCTGGAGGAGCTGCAGCTGGAAAAGTTATATTGGGCTCTCCTGACCGAGGTAATCCAACTGCTAAATTTATACCAGACTTATTAGTTTCTGCTTCTATAGATGATATTGTTGACCACGTTGCAACGTGCAGGTTTGGAAGTGGTTCTCAAACATTTTCTACATTCCAGAATGTTACTAATATAAATTCTACTTTGTTTTTCTGTCGAGCATCTGCAGACGAAATGAATTATTCTTCTAACCCAACCTTTACCAACTCAGATGGAGTTATAGAAGTAGTTGACTCTACTGACACTTCATCTAGAACTTTCTCGTTTGTAACTTCTGTCGGTTTATATAATGCCAACAATGACCTTTTAGCAGTCGCTAAACTATCCCGTCCAGTAGAGAAAAACGATGAAAGAGATCTTTCTATTAGAGTAAGACTTGACTTCTAATGTGTTATATTAATGGCAATTATACCAATAACGTCGGAGCATATTGACACTGTAACAATTAATCTCCACCCAAAGAGAACTTTTTCATCTTCTTCTAATGGAGTAACTGGCTCAGTTTATGTTTTTGCTAATCGATCTCCTTTTAATAGGCAAAGAATAGAGTCATCTCCATTTGATGAAACAGCAGTAGATGACACAGACTATGAAAGTGTTTTTCAAAATTTAATCAGTGAAAATATAGACAGCGATGGAAATATTGTCCAAAATAGAAGCGGGGCTTATGCTAACTACTTAGACAAAGTCAATACAGCTACAGTATCTCCAGAGTTAAATAAATTCTTAGAAGTTATAAGATTTGAACCTTCTTTTAGTTTTACTAGTAACACTTTAAGAAAAAACATAGTCAAAGATATTCTGTTTGATTTTTATAAAATAAAATACCCAAGGCTAGATTGGTCTTACACAAATTACCACAGTTTAAATTTTTTTACTGGTTCAGAAGTAAGTGATAAATCAGCTTTAATATATCCAGCACCAAAAACTGGGACTGTTTTAAATCAATATGTATCTACTGGGAGTTTTACTGTATCATTTTGGGTTAACCCAAGAAGGACGCTAACAGAACAGAATGCAGAATATAACGCTGGGACAATTTTACATTCTTCATCTTCTTATGCTGTTTCTATTGTTACAGGGTCTCGTAAAAATGATTTAGGCTATCCATCTGGTTTTAGGGTTATGCTTCAACTTAGCTCTAGCGCTGATAAAGCACCATCAAAAGTTGATCTAACTATACCTAATAACACTAGATCATATCCTAATGATTTAATATATCTAACTCCAGATAATTCATTATCACTTAATAGATGGAGTCACGTTACAATATCTTGGTCTCCAGACCATAATTATGGAACTGGTTCAATATGGATAGACTCTAACGAAAAAACAAAAACTAATTTTATTTTACCATCTTCTTCTATAAACACTAGCCATACAACTGATTTTATTCCATTAATAGTTGGAAACTATTATAATGGTCCAAACACTGACACTGGGATACCTCAGCTTAAAAGATTTTTCAATACTACAGCCGCTGCTGATGAAGGGGTTCAAAATGAAGGGGTTCCAACTCACGCTGACTTTAGAAAGCTAGGAAACAAGCCGAATGCTGAAATTTCTGACATAAGAATTTATAACAAATATCTTGCAGAAGATGATAGACAAAATTGCATGCAGTCTGGCCCTGAAAATTTAAGCAACATGTTATTTTACTTACCGCTATTCTTTACTAAAGAAAGTCCTAGAAGAAAGTATTTAACTACTCCATTTGCAATGAGCAAAAAAGCTGATGATGCTCCATTTAATACCTATTTTGCTTTTGACCAAGGTGGTCATGACTTAAACATAGAAAATTATACTAGAGATTTTGTTAATGGAATATATCCAAGGCACTTTCAGCTAACGTCTTCTGCGGTAACTTCTGACGTATTTTTTAGAACTGCTAATGATATTATGTGGGAGCTTAATGATTATCCCAAATATTGGAAACAAAGGCAGTTGTTAGTTTTACCAAATGATAATGGAAAATTTGCACCTAACTTTAGTCTTTTAGAAAGTGGATCAATTTCTAATTATCCAGCTTCAAGTTCTGCAATGGGTCGATATATTGAAGATTCTGGTCTCCGTAATTTTGAGCTAGTATCTCTCCGAGAGATGATATATACTGGAAGCTTAGACTCGCTAGAGATATTAACAGCAGATCCTGCATTAGAAGAAGCATTTTTAGAAAAAATGTTAATAACTAGTTCATTTTATCTACAGACCCTTCAAAGAACTCAAGATGCTGATTCTAATGAAGTGGTATTTTTTGATATATCAAACTTATTCTATGGAAATAGAATACTACCAAACACTTTTACTATCGAAGACACCAGTCTTACTGGAAGCTCCGGTATCGTAAAAATGAAATTAAAAGACGACGGAATGGGTAACATTTATAGATGTGATTCAGACACTCCTCATGCTAAATGGAGCAGTGTTGGTAATATTCTATATGAAGAAGGAATTGTAGTAATTAAAAGTCCAAACATACCTCTTTTTGGAAAAGATAATTTTACAGTCAAGTTTAGAGGAGACCAAAACGTTCATACTCACGAAGTAAACGTAATATTATCCCCTAATTTATTTACTTCTTCTTCAAACTCTACTTTTACCCCAGCTTTTCCAGATGATAATGCATCTACAATTGAAAATAGATATATTGCATTTAACAGTGTGCTACTACATGATGATAATTTAAATGTAATATCTAGGACAAATTTTGCTCAACCAGTTATTAAAAAATTGGGTGACAAGTATCTAGTTAGAATAAAAATGGATTACTAATTAATGATATGTGGATTGGACATCTCAACATCTTGCATTGGAATTTGCGTAAAAGATGTCGAAAATAAAAAAGTATATTTTGAAAATTTTAAACCTAAAGGAGAAGACTGGATAGACAAGTCAACTTCTACTAGAGATTATCTTCTTAAGCTAATTGTAGATTATGATATAAAAAAAATATATATAGAAGAAAATCTTCAAGCTTTTAGACCAGGTTTATCGTCAGCAAAAACTTTAATGAGCTTAGCTCGATTTAATGGAATAGTTTCTTTTTTAGTTAAAGATATTTTTTCTATAAAACCAGAGTTTATAAACGTTAATTCTGCTAGAAAAGAATTAGGAATAAAGATAGACAGAAAATCTAGTTTTTCTACGAAAGAGCAAGTTTTTAAGTGGGTTGAACAAAGAAACAATTTTAACTGGCCTACTAGAATATTAAAAAGCGGAAAGAGAAAAGGGCAAACTATATTGTGCGATGAAGTTTATGATATGGCAGACGCTTATGTCATTGCGTCTGCTGGTGAAAAGCTTTTGTACAATATTCCAAAAAGTTAAATAATAACTATATGGAAGTGAAAGAAAGTCATAAATTGGCATTCATATCTTCAGTTTTTCCAACTGGTCGACCAAATAAAGGGCAAGTTTCTGTGTCATGTCCAGCTTGTTCTAAAGACCGGCCAGAGAAAAAGAAGTTAGTTATAAGAATAGCAGACGGAACTCACCACTGCTGGGTATGTGGCTTAAAGGGAAGAAGTTTAAAATATACTATAAGAAAATACTATCCTCAAAAATATGAAAATTATTTAAGAGTTTATGGAGATATAGATAAAAATCCAGTATTGCAAAACGAAGAATTGCAATTGCCGGTACTTCCAAATAAGTACAAGCTATTAGCCAAAAACCTTAATTCTAGGGATCCGGATATTAAGTCCACTATATCCTATGTAAAATCTAGAGGGTTATCTACAAGGGATTTATGGTATTTCAAGTTAGGGACTTGCACAAGCGGAAAATTTAAAAGAAGATTGATTATTCCTTCTTTTGATGACTCTGGAAACTTAAATTATTATGCTGGAAGAGCTATAGATAACAAAAGATATCCAAAGTACGTTAATGCTACATATCCAAAAAAGCTGTTAATATTTAATGAAATAAATTTAAATTGGTCTAAGCCAATAACTCTAGTAGAAGGCCCATTTGACTTATTTAAAGCAGGAGAAAACTCAACTTGCATGCTAGGATCTTTTTTAAATGAAAATTATTTATTGTTTAAAAAAATAATTCAAAATTCTTGCCCTGTTTATTTAGCATTAGATCCTGATGCATATTCTAAAACAATAAAAATAGCAGAAAAGCTTCACAGCTATGGAGTAACTGTTTATATAGTAGATTGTTCTGGTTTTGAAGACGCAGGAAGCATGACAAAAAAAGAGTTTCAAGACAGAAAAAATAATTCTAAGCTATGGAATCCAGATCAAAAATTAGCTTATATGATTAAAAAGATCAGATCTGGATCAGTTGTTTGAGGTAACATAAAAGATGCTAAAATGTATTCATATATCAGATATTCACTTTAGAGGTCTAACTAGACACGAAGAATATAGAGAGTCTTTTAAAGATTTTTTTAAAAAAGCTAAAAAGCTAAAGCCAGATATAATTTATGTCGGCGGAGATATAGTTCATTCTAAAACTCAAGGCATATCACCAGAGTTAATAGATGTTTTAAGCTGGTGGTTTAGAGGATTAAATGATATTGCTCCAACTCACATTATTTTGGGTAATCACGACGGGTTGATTTCTAATAAGCATAGACAAGATGCAATTACACCAATAATCAATGCTTTAGGCTTAGATCAGACTTATTTATACAAAGATTCTGGAATATATCCAACTGGAGTCCCCGGGTTTAACTGGGGAGTTTTTTCGTGCTTTGATGAAGAAGGGTGGGATAAAGTAAAGCCAAAGAATAAAGACGATATTCATATTGCGCTTTATCATGGTGGTGTTTTAGGTTCCGTTACAGACATTGACTGGGATATTGATGGAGAAATTGAAACTAGTTTCTTTGATGGTTTTGATTTTGCTTTTCTTGGTGATATTCATAAAATGCAGTATTTGGACAAAGATAAAAGAATTGCTTATCCTGGTTCATCAATACAGCAAAATTATGGTGAAGACCCAGGTAAGGGGTTTTTGTATTGGGAAATAGAAAGCAAAGATAGCTTTACTAGTAAATTTTATCCTATTAAGCATAATAACCCTTTTGTCACGCTAGATTGGAAAGGGAACGTGACTGAAACAATTCAAGAAGCTTTAAAAAATCCTGTAGGATCAAGGTTTAGAATAAAATCAGAATTTGCTATTCCGCAAGCAGAGATTAAACACCTACATGCTGAGCTAAAAGAAAAGCTTCAAGCAAAAGAAATTGTTTTTAAGTATGAAGAAGCTAAAAATGCCCAAGTAGAAACCTATTCTAAGGGAGAAGAGCTACTAAATATGCGAGATCCAGTAGTTCTTTCTAAGCTTATTAGAGAGTTTTATCTTGAAAAAGAAATATCAGATCTTGAGTGGGAAAAAATTGATTTCTTATTAAAGAAACATCTCGGACTGGTTTCAAAATCAGATCCACCTAGAAATATTAAATGGTCTTTAAAGAATATGAAGTTTACTAACACTTTTGCGTATGGAAAAGATAATGAGATAGACTTTACTAAGTTAAGTGGGGTAGTTGGACTCTTTGGTAAAAATAGGGCTGGCAAAAGTAGTATTCCTGGAACTTTAATGTATTCTCTTTTTAATACTACTGACAGAGGATCGATGAAAAATCTTCATGTAATTAATACTAGAAAGGGTCACTGTGAAACTGAGCTTGATTTTGAAGTAAATGGAGTGAAATACAGAGTTCAAAGGCAATCTGCCAAAAAGCAAAATAGAAAAGGTGTAGTAAGTGCTGCTACTCATGCAAATTTTTGGATGCTAGATAAAAATCAAGAGCCTGTAAAAGATATGTCTGGAGAGCAAAGAAGAGACACAGATATACTCTTAAGAGAGATGATAGGAACAAAAGAGAACTTTTTGCTAACTTCTTTCGCATCGCAGGGAGAAATGAATACGTTTATTAAAAATAAAGCAACTCAAAGAAAAGCAATATTAGCAGAGTTTTTAGATTTAGACATATTTGAAAACCTTATTTCTTCTATTAAAGATGATGCTAGTGGAACAAAATATCTTTTAGAAAAATCTCCATCTAGAGAGTGGAAAACTCTCATATTAGAAAAAGGCTTAAAATTAAGAGCACTTCAGTCTGATAGAGAGAAAATAGAAAAGGAATATTCAACCCAGCAACAGAGGCTACAATCTACTAAAATTAATTTACTAAAAGAAGATAAATCTGATATAATAACTAAAGCGGACTTAGAAAATCAAAAAGTCCAGATTAAAATACTGGAAAAGAGATTAGAAAAAATAAATCATCTTGAAAAATCTTTATTAGATTCTTTTGAATTATTACAAAACAAAATAGAGAAAATAAAAGAAATAAAAGTTCAGTTTCCTATTAAAGATTTAAAAATTAGACTTTCTGAAATGATTGAATTGGAAAAAAGTTTAAGAGACTTAGAACACTCTAGAGAACTAGAAGTTCAACTTTTAGAAAGTAAAAAGAAATTAGCTAAAAAACTAGAACCGTGCGATTGTTTTGAGCACCTGCCAAACTGTAATTATGTTGTAGAGTCTGATGAACATAAAAGAAAAATAGAAGATCAAAATAATAAAATATCAGAAGTCCAAAATAAAGTAGAGGCAGCTCAAAAGTCTTTACTTGCTATCCAAAAAGAAAATCTTCAAGAAAAAATCAATAAGTATCAAAAACTTTTAGAGAGAGAAAGTAATTCTAAGATTGAGATATCAAATATTAGAGTTAAGCAAGGAGAAAATGAAAGGGAGAAAATAAATTTAACTGATAGTTTAATTCATATGAAAGACGAATTAAAAAACATGAAGCATCGAGTTGTAGACAATGAAGAAATTGGAACTCTCAACGAAATCAAACAAGAAATAATAAACTTAGAGTTTCAAACTAAGTCTCTAGATGCAAAAAGGCTAAGCTTAAGTGAGACTATTGGTTTAGTAAATTCTGAATTAAAAAGGCTTGAAGTTGAAGAAGAAGAGTATGGCAAGCTGCTACAAGAATGGAGAGTTTACGAGTTGATATTAAAAGCTTTCGACAAAAAAGGAATACCGCTCCAGATATTAAGCTCACAACTTCCAAAAATTAATGCTGAAATATCAAAAATTCTTCAAGGTGTTGCTGGTTTTACAGTTGAGCTCGAAGCTGAGCCAGGCTCGAATGCGATGGACATATATATCAACTATGGAGATTCTAAAAGGATTATAGAGTGTGGTTCTGGGATGGAGAAGATGATGTCTTCATTAGCTATTAGAGTCGCTCTTATTAATATTTCTTCTCTTCCAAAAAGTGATATATTAATAATTGATGAAGGTTTTGGCACATTAGATGAAACTAACATAGAGGCTTGTAATAGTCTTTTAGCTTCTTTAAAAAGATGGTTTAAGTGTATTTTAGTCATATCCCATATAGACGCTGTTAAAGATGCAGTTGACAATTATATTGAAATTGGAAGCAATGGTAAAGATTCAAGGGTGGTATATAACTAATGATAGAAAATAAAAATTTTGTTCCATTTGAATGCCCATTATGTTTAACTTTAATGATAGACGGAAAAGACACAGCTACTTTTTTATCATTTGAATGTTGTTCAGAGTGTTTAAATGAATATTTAATACCAAATAGCTATAAAAATGCAAAGGATGCAAAAATAACTCCTGAAATTAAAAAAGAGTTAAGAAAAAAAAGGCAAGCATTGCCTAGTTATATTTTAAGGTGAGGAATTTAAGAATGCTAACAAATGACCAAATAAATGTTCTTGGAAATATATTTGAAACAAGCTGGGGAAAATCCAGCCATGACCATAGCTGTACTGCTAAATTAGAAGGAAATATATTAAGGATTCAATATAGTACTATAGTATATCTTGCTTCAGAAAAATCAGTTCAGTCACAAATCCCGGCTGTTTCCCATGAAGCTTCTGAGAGAATTAAAAATAGAATCGATTCAGCAAAAAAAGAATATAAAGAAGCCCTTGATGAAACTCTATCTTTAAAAGAAGTAGATAATCAAGAAGACGTTCAATATATTCAAGCTTCATACAATAGCCCTAGAAGAGTTGTCATGTTTAGAAAGCATGTTGATTTAGAGATTGGCTGAATGAGTCAACATGGACCAATCCTCGGCCTAATTGACTTAATTGGAAAAAATGACTTAGTTGTAGAATTAGGTGTCTACAGAGGCGATAGCTTAGATACTATCCTTTCAAACCCTAAATTTTTAGGGGAATATATTGGAATAGATCTTTGGCAGTTTGATAGAGAAATATACGCTAACGACTCTCGAGCAATGCGGGCTCTAATTGAAGCTGGATCTGAAAATGCTGAGCCAATATGCAGGATAAAAGAAGAAAAATATAAGAATTGCACTTTAATAAAAGAAAACACTCACACTGCTTCTAGACATTTTCCTGATAACTCTATTGATTTTTTATTTATTGACGCTAGCCATGATTTCGAATCTGTCATAAATGATATTGAAAGTTGGTATGATAAAATTAAGTTTGATGGCTACATGGCGGGCGATGATTATTATTCGTCTGGAGTAGAGGAGGCTGTAGATATATGCTTAAGAAAAAAAAGAAAAATAAAAGTACATACTCGAAGCACCGCACCCGGTTTTCGCGCAAGCTCAAAAGGACATAGGTTTTGGTTTTTCAAAAAGCGCAGACCATAAATAGATCATAGATAAAATTAAAAAATTATATAATGTCAAAAGTTAATAAGCAAAATCAAATTAAAGAAATAGTAAAGTGTGGAAAAAAACCAACATACTTCTTTAACAAATATGTCAAGATACAGCATCCAACTCGAGGAACAATAAATTTTGACACTTTTGATTTTCAAGATGATTGTGTAAAAAGCTTTAGAGAGCATAGGTTTAATGTAGTTTTAAAATCTAGGCAGCTTGGTCTTTCTACGCTTTCCGCAGCTTATGCAGTTTGGTTAGCTATATTTTATAAAGACAAAAACATATTAGTAATTGCGACAAAGTTAGCGGTTGCACAAAATTTTATTAAAAAAGTAAAAACTGCAATTCAGCATTTACCACCCTGGCTAGTTTTACCTGAAGTGACAGGAAATAATAAACAAAGTGTTGAATTTAGCAATGGGTCTTCAATCAAAGCTATTCCAACTTCTGATGACGCTGGAAGATCTGAGGCGCTAACTTTATTAATTGTTGACGAAGCAGCTTTTGTTAGAAACTTTGAT
>MDTB01121985.1_pt1 | contig 58433 bp, 64 predicted proteins | sample 811161 | NCBI WGS metagenome assembly MDTB01 (sample SAMN05326650, study PRJNA326480) | marine metagenome | isolation source: seawater | place: Mediterranean Sea | collected 2009 | reverse complement strand
TCTAAGAGTTGGGCAATTGCAGCAAGAAATGCTGAAGATGGTATTTCAGCAGCACAAACTGCTGAGTCAGCTTATTTAGAAATAGCTGCATTAGCACAAAGATTAAGAGAATTAGGTATACAATTTGATAATGCAGCATTATTAACTGATGCTTCTGATGAAGCTGCAATGCATGCTGAGGCTGATGCTATTGCACATGCAATAGAACAGATTGCAGGTGCAGCAACTTTCAATGGGGTATCATTAATCACTCAGGGAGAATTAACAAGAAATATTGGTGTTACCGATGATGGTGGTACAGTAACACTAACTTTAGGTACAATTAGTGGTACCACCGATCTTACATCAGCAGCGGGTGCTGATGGTTCAGCTGATACTGTCTTAAAAGAAGTTGCAATTGCTTTGGGTGGTGTAGCAGCTGGAATAGCTTCTCTTAAAGGAAGACAAGCAGTTGCTTATGCAGCTTCAGCAAATCTTGCAGCAGCAGCAGCAAGAGTAGAGGACACTGATTTTGCAGCAGAAACTGCAAACTTAACTAAGAACTCTGTATTAAATCAATCTGCGATGGCAATGGTGGCTCAAGCAAATCAGGCCCAAAGCGCTATCTTGGCAGTATTAAATTAAGTTAAAATTTCTGTCAAATAATATAGGCACCTAACTAAATATGAAAAAAATTTCTTTAGGTGCCAATTTTTGTCAAAATTGTGCAATTAATTTATAATCTTAAATATATCCCAAAGAAACCCAGTTATAAATGTGGTCTTACGCCAATAAAATACGAATTTTCTAAAAAATTATTAAAGGTCCAAAATTATAAAAATAATACTGAATTATAAGCTAGTTAAAATTAAGCAACTAAATATAGTATATAAATCATTATTTTAGATAACATATTGTATTTTAGTTGGCATGTAATTTGCAAAATCTTTATCATGTTAAGAAAAAAATATAAAATATTTACAAAAGATAAGACTTGCTTGGCACGTAAGTTGCTAGATAAGGCAAGTTAGGAGGTTAAGATGCCAGTACAAAATCCAGGAGTATCATCTTTATTTGCTCTGCATAATCTACACAAAACTGAAAGACAGTTAGGTGTTTCAATTGAAAGGCTTTCATCAGGAAAAAGAATAAATCATGCTGGTGATGATGCAGCAGGTGGAGCAATAGCTGATAGAATGACTTCACAAATTAAAGGCTTAAATATGTCTGTAAGAAATGCTTCAGATGTATTATCAATGGCACAAGTTGCCGAGGGAGCACTAGATGAGTCATCAAAAGTATTACAAAGAATTCGTGAACTAGCTATACAGTCAGCTAGTGATCTAATGAATGGAGAAGAAAGACTATATCTGCAAACTGAGGCTAATCAACTTATCGCAGAATTAGATAGAGTAGCAAGAGACACTACCTTTAATGAAATTGCAGTTTTGGACGGAACATTTGCAGATAGAAGGTTTCAAATAGGAGCAAAAGAAAGAGAAGCGGCTACAATTTCTGTTGGAAACTTAAGAACTACAGCTATAGGTAATCACATTGTGAGAACTTCCGCAGCTACTACAGCAACCGTATCAGCTACTGCAGTATCACTAGGTTCGGCAGCTACATTTGCTGATGAAGACTTTACCATTCATGGATTATTAGGATCAAAAACTATTGACGTAGTTGCAGCTACATCTGCAAGAGATATTGCAGAAGCAGTAAATATTCAATTTGATCAAACCGGTGTTACTGCAACAGCTTCAACTAATATGAAAATACAAGCCAAAGGAACTGCAGGTTCTGCAACATTATCTATAGGCTTAAAGGGTAAAAATACCACAGTTAGAACCGTATCAGCTGGAATAACTCTAGCAACGGCAGTGACTGGATCTGATCTTACTGGTTTAAGTAATTCAATTAATGCTTATTCTGCAGAAACTGGTATTGTCTCTGTCTTAAGCGCTGATAAAACAACTATTTATTTAACACAAGATGAAGGTTATGATATTGCATTGACCGACCTAGATTACGCAGATACTACTGATGACTCAAGGGACCTTCAAGTTACAGGTATGGATGCAAGGATATTTGATGCAAATGGAGATGAATTATTGTCAGGAACAGCCAAAACAATGACTGACACCTCACATTCTTCAGGTGCAGGTAAAGATGCCATAGTGGGTGGTCAAATTATGATGCACTCTTCACATTCATTTACTGCAACTACAACTAATAACAATGGTGATCTTTTTCAATCTTCACCTGGGGCTGCAACATTAAATAAAGTATCTGAATTAAGCTTAAGAACAAGATCAAAGTCAATAGATGCATTAAAAGTTGTAGACAAAGCATTAGATAAAGTTCATATGGAAAGAGCAAAATTAGGCGCTGTTATGAGTAGAATGCACCAAGCAATTGATAACCTTACCAATGTATCATCAAATACAGCTTCAGCTAGATCAAGAATAGTAGATGCAGATATGGCAGCAGAATCAGCAGAATTAGCTAAAGCTCAAGTTTTACAACAAAGTGCAATGGCCATGATATCTCAGGCGTCTAGAGCACAACAAAGCATATTAACTTTATTACAAGGTATGTAGGAAAAAGAGAATAAATAAATGGCAGCAACGCCAGAAATATTATCGAAACTAAACATTGGATCTGGAATGAATAATTCTGAGATCATTGCTGCATTGGTGAATGCAGAAAAAGCACCAGCATTAGATAGAATTGAACGTAGCGAAGAACAAGCACAAAATAAAATATCGGCATATAGTCTTTTAAAGAGTGAAATTAAAGCATTTAGGGAGTCTATAAGATCAATAAAAAACTCTAATGCAGCTAGTCATGTTGGAGCTTCAAGTAATACTACTATAGCTACTTTTAATACTACTGGTAGTACAGGAAGCGATGAAATTAATTCTTCTCTTGTAGTAAGCACTTTAGCTAGTACTCATACATTAGCTACATCTGCTTACAGCTCTTCTGGCTCTTTGGTCGGAGCGGGATCCTTGGTAATAGATTTTGGTGCTTGGAGTACTACTTCTTCAACTAATGATACTTTTACTTCTAATTCTAATTCATCAGTAACGATTAATACCACTTCTTCAACTACACTTACTCAATTAAGAGATTCAATAAACAATGCTACTGATAATGCACAAGCTTCTATTCTTTATAATGGTTCTGGATATGTATTAGTAATGAAAGGAAACAGTGGGGCTAGTAACGAGTTAAGAGTTACCCCAAGTGCAGAATCTTCTTCGGACCTAGCAAATAAGTTTACATATACTACTTCAACTAAAAACCTAACTTTAGCTGCTGATGGAGTAGATGCGGCATTTAGTGTCGATGGTATATCAATGACAAGATCTTCAAATACTATTTCAGACGTTTTTAAAGGTTATGAATTAGATTTGCTAGCTACTAGTGGCAGTGCAATCAAGATAAGCAGTTCCCAAAATTTAACTACTATAGAAAAATTACTAAATGATTTTATCGCTTCATATAATATAATTTATGCAGGGATTACTGCAATGTCAATGCAGTCATCAACTGGAGAGGAGGCTGGACCACTTTCTGGAGACTCACTTGCGAGAAAGATACAAAGAGATTTAAGAAACTTTACTTCAGAGTCTATAAAGGGTTATGAAGATGGTCCTTATACTATGTCTCTGTTAGGAGTAAATACAAACAGAGATGGAACATTAGGATTAAATACAAATACACTTAGAACTACTTTTGAAAGAAATCCAAAAGTGATTGATGCAATTTTCAAAAATCAGTTAACTACTGATAATGCAGACGTAAGTGTTAAAGCATTAGGAGTTAATACTAAACCTGGTAGTTTTAGCGTTACTAAATCTGGTAGTAATTTTTTAATAGACGGGTCTGCAATGAGTGCAAGTGGAAGTAATTATACATCTAGCTCTGGAGATTCGACAGGTATGATAATTACTATATCTGACTCAGATTTATCTTCTGCGAATGTCTATTATGGTAAGTCTCTTATGACTTTAGTAGAAGAAAACCTAACTAACTTCCTTGCATTTGATGGTGATATACAGAACAGGTTATCAGGTTTGAGTGATAATCTAAAAGATTTAGCAGATCAAAAGCTTACTCTTGACGAAAGAATGGCTAAGCTTGAACAGAGGTTTGCAATGCAATATGCTTCTATGGAAACAGCAGTCGCAGGGCTTAAAGACACAGGAGATTATTTAACTGAAATGTTAAAAAGTAAAGACTAGGTAAAACTTTTCTATATAAGTCGTTGTTATAATCATAGAGGAGTTTGTATGAAAAAAATTAATAAATATAAATCTAGTAAAATTAGCCAAGAAATGGAAAACTTAAATCCATATTCTATAATACATGAGTTATTGCAAGGTTTAAATGAACGTTTAGCTGAATCAGTTAATTCTATGGACAAAGGTAATTTAAATAATGCTAAAGAACAAGCACAAAAGGCACAAAAAATTGCATTCTCTTTACAAAACTGCTTGGATTTCAAAGAAGGTGGTGAGGTAGCAGAAAACTTAAATTATCTTTATAGACATATCAGGTTTGCTACTAAAATGTATATAGAAAAAGATAAGGTTGATTTAATGCAAAGTGCATTATTTGTATCAAATGAAATATTAGAAGGCTGGAAAGGTATCTCCTCTAAAGTAGCTTAAAAAGCCGTTAATATATAAAATTATTCAATATAAAAAGTAATAACATGAAAACATTAAATATGTTAAAATGTTACTACCTATGCGTGGAATAGATTTTAGATTTATATTACCTATAATTTTAGCAATATTAATTGGTATTATAGTATCTTTTGCTGTACAAGGTTTTATTTCCTTTGTTAGTTTTTTTCAATCATATTTAAGGGGTGACAATCATCTATTATTAGGATTACCCAAACCATTATTGATTTTAAGCGGTCCAATTATCGCCGGTGTAATAGTTGCTGTAATTTTTAATTTGGCTAAATTAGATAGATGGCATGGCCCAGCCGAAAGTATTTTAGCGTCTCATGTACCTTCTAAAAGACCAAATACGGAAGCAGGATTGTTATCTACTTTAGCTTCAGCTGTATCATTAGCTGGTGGAGCTTCTGTTGGACAATATGGCCCTTTGGTTCATTTTGGAGGAGTTTTAGGCGATTACTTCTCTAAACTGCTAAAAGATCAAACACCTCCTCATATTCTTCTTGCATGCGGAGCAGCGGCAGCTATTTCATCGGGTTTTGGAGCGCCTATAGCAGGATTAGTATTTGCTCATGAAGTAATAGTTAGACATTTTTCTTTAAAAGCAGTTGCACCAATATTAATAAGTTCAATTGTAGCTCATACCTTTAGTACAGAATTTTATGAAATGAATCCTTTATTTGAAATTACAATAGGAGGTATATCAGAATTCAATGAAATTTTCTTGCTTGGTATTCTAGGAGTTTTCTCAGGCTTAATAGGTTCTTTATATATGAAGGGATTAACTGGCGGGTTTAAGATACCAAAAAAAATTCCTGTTTTCTTTTTACCTATTATAGCTGGAACTATATGCGGAGTTACAGGTATTTTTTTCCCGGAACTTTTAGGGTTGGGGACAGATACCATAAGGTTTTTGATTGAAAAACCAAACTACTTAGGATATCTTACAACATTATTATTGGGAAAACTCTTCTTAACTGTCTTGTGTATAAGATTAAATTTATTTGGAGGGATTTTTTCTCCAGCACTATTTTTAGGAGTTTGCACAGGAAGTATTTTTGCAATATTAGCAGGAATGTTTTTTGAAATTAATCATTCTCTTTTTGCAGTAGCTGGTTTAGCAGCAGTTACTAGTACTGTTATAGGTGGACCGATAGCAACTTTGCTGATAGTTTTTGAGTTGACCTCAGATTATAATGTAGCCTTGGGTGCAGGTATAAGTATATGTTTTTCTAATCTAATTTCTTCAAAAATATTTGGACATTCAGCATTTGATCAAATTCTACTTAATAGGAATATTGATATACACTTAGGAAGAGATAGATTACATCTATCCTCGATTAAAGTTATTGAAATAGTTAATAAGAAATATATTAGATTAGTTCCAGAACATAGTGTTACAGAAATGATAGCAATTTTATCTAATTCTAACGTAAGTGAAGGATATATAATTAACCCTGAAGGAAAACTAATTGGTAAAGTTAACTTACCTGAGTTAATCAAAATGGATAGTAAAAAAAGTGTAATTAATAATAGTAATTTTAAAAAATTTATTTTTTTGAATAGTACAGATACTATTTTAGAAGCAATCGACAGAATTAAAAATTTTGTTGGGGAATCAATTCCAGTAAAAGACAATAAAGGATATATACAAGGAATTATTAGTGAAAGCGACCTTTTCAATGCTTTACTTGTTGCTGAAAAAGAAAGGAATGAAGAGGAATTAAGCTGATTTAAAGTTTTTGTATCCAATCTTCGTTGTAGTTGTACGCTTTATCATCAATTAAAATATCATAGCTTGGTTTTCCCATAATTAATTCATGAAATTTTAGCCCCCAATTATTTAATTGTTTCAGAGTCTTTTCATAGCCCAAAGAGTAGGACTCATCAATATTATTATTGGTTCTTCCCATAAATCTTGCTGTATAAATTATTACTTTATTTCCGTTAGCATAAATTTTATTTATTTTATCAACAGCTTGTTTGTTAGGTAATGCTTCATCATAATTTCCATTTTAGATATGCATATAACACCATCAATATCAAAGGCATAAGTTTTAATATTTATTTTAAGCAAGGAGGTTTACGTGCAATTTTATTTTAGTAAGGCTCATTTGCATTTTAGAAATCATATCATATTTAGTTTTTGCCTCATTATAAACAAAAACAGGTGTCATTAGATTCTTAGATTTTAAAAATTTTTCTGTTGTATCACCATTACTGTATGAAAGACTTCTAGTATATAGGTTTTTAATATTCTCTTTAGATATAAATTCTTTAGATCTTAAACTGTTTGATATAGGATCTACAACTCTATAATTATGTATTGGCATACCATTTGCAGTATCAACCTTAGAAAAAGGATTTACTTTATTAAAACTTTGCGTAGATGATAAACTTTCAATCATATATAGAATATAACAAATGTATGCTAATAAATCAAAAAATTTAGAAAAATATAAAAAATCAGAGGGATCCTACAATTCTGAAAAGAATGGTAATCAAATTATCTCGGGTATTTTAAAGGAATTAGAAAGGTCAATGATTATTGTAGCCAATAGTATTGAAAAGACTAAAGATTGGAAACCTGAAGAAAAAGATCTTAATTTAAAAAATAAGCACTTTACTAAATCATTAACAGCTATCTATGCACTTCAAACCTCTTTAAACTTTAATGATGATAGCAGTATAGCAACTAAATTATTTCAACTTTATGAATATTGTAGACAACAATTAATTAAAGGATATTCAAAAAAAGTCGTTGTGGGTATTATGAAGGCAGCAAATGCAATAAATGATATTCACCAGTCCTTTGAGGAAGGTTTTCAGAATGCATAATAATATTAATTTAAGCAATGAATTAGATGATTATTTTTTTAAACTTGAGAAATTATCGTGTAAAATCGCTGAAAGCATTTCTATAGGAGATTTTAGTGAAGTAACAAAATTAGATCTAGTAAGAAAAGAAATATTATCCAAGATTTCTAAAGACACTGCAAACTTAAATAATACTAATAAAAAAAGACTCAAACTAATATGGGTTAATAACTGTAAACTTATAAAAGATAGTGAGATTTCTATAGTTAAAAAACAAGAAAACTTTAATAAATTAAGGAAAACTTTTAAAGCTTATTCAAAAAATAATTAATTTTTTAATTTATTTGTAACTTTTTCATTTTTTCAATCAAAGTAGTTCTATTAATTTTTAATAAATCAGAAGCTTTAGATACAACTCCATCTGATTTTTTAAGCGCAGATTCAATTAATACAACTTCAATATCTCTTAAATAAACTCTTAAATCAATATTTTCAAAAAAATCAAACCAATCAGCATAATGTTTTGGATGCGGTAATGGAGCATTACTTTTTTTATCTGAAGAGATCCCGTCTTCATTATCACCAGAATATTCTAGTTCTTGCGTAGCATCCCAAAGAGCTTCTTGTTCTTCCTTAGAGGAGGGAACTTTAAGTCTCAATAGATTTTCTAGTACGTGATTTTTTTCTACATGTTTACCTTCAAATAAGATATAGGCTCTTTCTAGTACATTTTTTAATTCTCTTATGTTTCCAGGCCATAGATGTCTTTTTAACACTTCTATAGAGCCTGTAGTAAACTTGGGCATTTTGCTTTTATCTTTTTTAAGATTGCTTAAAATATAATTCATTAATAAAGGTATGTCTTCATTTCTTTCAGATAGTGTAGGTACATTAACAGGAAATACATTAATTCTATAGAAAAGGTCAGCTCTAAAACTTCCATCCGCTACCTTTTTTTCTAAATCTTGGTGTGTTGCACATACCATTCTAAGATCTAAGGGTATCTCTTTACCTCCACCAACTTTTTGGATAGATTTATTTTCTAATGCTCTCAGCAGTTTTGCTTGTAAAGATAACGAAATATCTCCTATTTCATCTAAAAATAATGTACCCCCAGAGGAAAGTTCAAATCTTCCAACTCTTGACTTATCTGCTCCAGTAAAGGCCCCTTTTTCATGTCCAAATAGTTCACTTTCTAATAAATCAGCTGGTATAGCCGCACAATTTACTGGTATAAAAGAGCCTTTTCTTTTTGAAGAAATATGAAGGGCTTGTGAAACTAATTCTTTTCCTGTTCCAGTTTCTCCTTGAACTAATACAGTACTCTCAGATTTTGCAACTTTTTCTATAAGGTATTTTAATTCTAATACCTTTTTGCTCTCTCCTATTATAATTTCATCTATTTTTTTATTTCTAGTCAAAATATTGAACTCTATTTAAATAATAATGACAATTTTATGACACTAAAATTTAAAATGCTATAAAAATTTTAAAAACACTAGGAAATTCAACATCTATTTTTTTTTTATGATTTTTATAAATTTGGCAAAGATTTTGCGTTTATGCATACAAATGGAGGAAATATGACAAAAGTAAGCATCATAAAAGAAGGTATAAAAGATTTAGACTTAATAAAAAGTAAATTAGAGGAAAGGGACGCTGAGGTTCAGGTACTAAAAAATTTAGACGAACTTAGTATTAACAATACTAATACTTTAATTTGTCATAGTAATTCACTAAAAAAATATGGGGGAGATACAAAAAGCTTATTAACCCTATCTAGAAATATTAAAATTAAGAAAGTTGTTTTAGTAGAAGGTTATAGTAATAAATTTAGTTTAAATAAGGAGTTAGGTAATTCTCTGATAAAAATTAATTTGATTGAAAATGATATATATAGTTTAGAAGTTCTTTTAAATTTTAGTTTGGAGGATCAAAAATTTATAACAGGAAGCAAAGAATCTTTAATGTTAAAAAATCTTGTAAAAAAGGTGGCTAATACTGATGTTACAGTTTTTATAAATGGTCCCACGGGAACAGGTAAAGAAGTTGTAGCTAACTATATACATGATCAATCGACTAGAAAAGAAAATTCTTTTATTGCAGTAAACTGTGCTGCTATTCCAGAAAATATGTTAGAAGCAATATTATTTGGTCACGAAAAAGGATCTTTTACCGGAGCTTCTCATGCTAATAAGGGAATATTCAGGGCTGCTGACAATGGTACCTTATTATTGGATGAAATATCTGAAATGCCTTTAAGTTTACAAGCAAAATTATTGAGAGTATTACAAGAAAAAAAAGTTACCCCAGTTGGCGGAAATAGAGAGGTTGAGGTAAATGTAAGGATAGTGGCTACTACTAATAGGAATATGTTAGAAGAAGTTAAAAATAATAATTTTAGAGAAGATTTATATTACAGACTTAATGTTTTTCCAATTAAAACCTTTGGTTTAAATAAAAGAAAAGAAGATATAATTCCGATAGTGGTATCAATAATAAAGAAAAACAATAAAAAAGAAAATGAATTTCCTTATTTATCTAAATTAGCCCAGGATACTCTTATAAAACATAATTGGTCTGGTAATGTGAGAGAGTTAGAAAATGTAATATTAAGATCAATAGTTCTTTCTAATTCTTCAAATATTAATGAAAAACATATTATAGTAGATGATAATGAACAGGATCATAATGAATACTATCAACAGTTAGAAGACAAGATCTTTGCTTTAGGTAATTAGGAGGTATCATGAATAAAGTAACAAACGTAGGTTTAAATCTAATTAATAGAACAGTAGAAAATAATAAAAATGATGGTTTATCTTCCCAAAAAGATATAATTAATGAACAAAATTCTATATTAAAACAAAGTAATTTATTAACTGAAAAAAATTTTTTAGATGATGTAAGCGATGCACTTAACAATGTGGCTAAAACACAAAATGAAGCAGCAGAAATAACTAAAAATTATGAATTAGGAAAAGAGCAAGACCTAACAAAGGTAATAGTTAATCAGCAGGTTTCAAAATTAGCTTTTCAAATCACTCTTAATGTAAGAAACAAAGTTTTAAGTGCCTACAAAGACATAATGAACATGCCCGTATAAAATTTTTTAAGGAGAAAAATAAATGGCTGATACTACAATTTCCAATGCTGATGAAAATAAAAATAACCTAATTACAAAAACAAATTCATATATTACAGATATTAGAAGGTTTTTAAATGAGCCGGCTGCAAAAAGAGCTCTTCCGACTGTGCTTGCGTTATCAATAGCATTTATAGGGGTACTTATTTTTATAATGATGAGGGAACCGGCCAAGACAACATTATTCTCTTCTCTAAGTGAAGCTGACAAAGCTAAAGTAGTCGAGTCGTTAAGACAAAATGGTATTGATGTTTCCTTGGACTCAGCCACAGGAGAAGTTTTAGTTCCTAGTACTGATTATTATCAATCAAAAATGTTGCTAGCAGCAGAAGGACTTCCTGAGTCACTTCCAAGCGGTTATGATAATCTTACTGATTTACCTATGGGAACGAGTAGAACAGTAGAGGCAGTTAAAATAAGACAAAGTCAGGAAAGCGAACTTGCAAGATCAATAAATGAAATTTCTGGAATATTAGGAGCTAGAGTTCATCTTGCAATACCAGATAAATCAGTATTCGTTAGAGATAGAGGTAGACCAACAGCATCTATATTTATTAAATTGGGAGCGGGAAGAAGTTTAGGTGAAAACCAAGTTAGAGCTATAGTTCACTTGGTATCTTCATCTGTACCAAATTTGCCATCGGAGAATGTAACTGTTGTAGATCAACACGGTAATTTATTATCTAGACCTACTAATGATCCTACTGCTGCTTTATCTAACAGACAATTAGATTATACAATGAAGTTAGAACAGGTTTATAGGCAGCGAGTAATATCTCTTTTAACACCTATTTTAGGAGCAGGAAACATAACAGCACAGGTTAATGTTGATGTGGACTTTACAACACAAAATGTAACAGAAGAAATAGTAGATCCTGAAGGGACAGCACTAAGAAGTGAACAAGCAACTCAAGATTTAACTTCTGAGCCAGAATCAGTAGGTATACCTGGGGCAGTAGCTAATACACCACCTTTAGCTGCTGAATTAGCCACAGGAGCACCTGAGTCTGCACCAGCAGGCTCAAAAGTAAAATCTCAAAGCTCTAGTAGCATAAAAAATTATGAAGTAAGTAAGAGAGTAACTGCGATCAGAAATCCAACAGGGACTATTAAAAGAATTGTTGCTGCTATTTTAATTAGAGATAAACTTGTAGTAAATGAACTAGGAGAAAATGTTCTAGAAAAGTTAAGTGATGAAGAAAAAACAGATATAGAAGCTTTAGTAAGAGATGCTATAGGATTTAAACAGGAAAGAGGAGACTCAATTACAATTTCTAGTGGTGAATTTATAGATGAAATTGAAATAAGTACTGTTCCTTGGTATGAAAATTCAGCAATAAGAGAACTATTAGGAAAGCTATTCACTATTTTAGTTTTAGCAATAGTTACATTTGGAGCTTTAAGACCTCTTTTAAACAGAATATTAATACCAGTAGGAGCTGGAGCTGGAGCTGGCTTAGGACCTATTGCCGCAGATGAAGAGGATGAAGAGGAAGAAGATAAAGTTGAAGTACAAGAAGGGGAGTCTTTAGAAGAAATTAAAGCCAAACTAAAACCTAAAAAATCTTCTATTTCTCCGGATATGTTAGACACCGCTAATACTTATGATGATAAAGTAGCAGTGATAAGAATGATAGTTGGAGATGAAGCAGGAAGAGTTTCAAGTGTATTTAAAGCTCTTATGAAGCAAGGAACTAAGAAAGAAGCAGAAGAAAATTAATAGGAGTTTGATATGAATAATGAAAGTCTAGTTTCTAAAATGCTAAAAGAGGATGATGCTGATAAAAATAAACCTCTTAGTGAAGAGGAACTATCAAGTCTTATTCAAGCTAGTAGGGACGGAACTTTTACTCCAAAAGAAATAAAAAAAGAAACAGATAATAGCTTTAAGAAAGTTTCATTGCATGATATAGCAAAAAAATATAGCGAGGAGCCTTCAACTTACAAGGAAGAGATAAATCAAAATAAAGAAGAAAAAAGTAATGATAAAGAGAAAACAAATACAGAAGAAGAAAAGGAAAAAAATCATTCCAAAGAAGAAGAAAAGCTAAACGAAACTCTGGATAATCAAGCATTAAATGCTGAAGAGCCAAGCGAAACAATAGAGGAAGAGAAAACTCTTCTTGAAAACGAACATCTAAATATTGTTGAGGATACAAAAAAAAAATCTTTTGAAGAAGGTAAAAGTATGGCCTATTCAGAAATAAAAGAAGGTGCAGATGCAGCGATTGCAAAACTAAAATCTATAAGTGAAAAAATATCTAAGACAGATGAGTTTGATTTAGTGGAATTAGAAACATTAGTTTCTAAAAAAATTTTAGAACTTACTTCAGAACTTACAGGAAAAATTATTAAAGCATTACCCACTGAGTTTTTAAAAAAAATTAAGGATTTTACTTCCAGCCTAAATAACAATACTGGAAAAATAGAGATTTTCATAAATCAAGAAGACTTTATGACATTGGAAAAAAATAAAAATATTAAAAGCCAATTAAAAGAAATGAATATTAGCTCTAATAGTGACCTATTAAATGGGGAAGTAGTTTTGCAAATTAATGGCATAAATATAAAGCATACTATTAGTAATAAAATATGAGTTTTTTAAAACAACTAATTAAAAATAATAAAACCGACGGTATTTATGTGAAATCAGAAATATCAGGGTTAGTAAGAGGTTTAGAGGGAACTATAGTTGAAACAGATGGCTTTCCTGCTTCAGTAGGAAGTGTGTGTGAAATTGATAGTTTAGATGATGAAAAAACTAGTGCCGAAGTTATAGGATTCAGAGACAATAAAAATTTAATAGCACTTCATAAGACAGATACAAAATTAAAAGTCGGTTCTAGAGTAAGATTAGTAGACGAAGGTATAAATATAAAAGTGGGAGAAGGGTTACTTGGAAGAGTAGTTGATGGAATGGGTTACCCTTTAGATGGAAAAAGAATAGAAAAACTTTCAGATATTTGGCCCTTACATGGAAAGTCAGTAAACCCTTTAGATAGAAAAAAAATTGATACTGCATTTGATGTTGGAGTCAGAAGTATAAACTCTTTAGTTACCATTGGTAAAGGTCAAAGGATTGGAATTATTGCGGGAAGTGGGGTAGGAAAATCAGTTCTACTGCAAATGATGAGCAAATACTCTGAGTCAGATGTCGTAGTTGTAGGTTTAATAGGTGAAAGGGCTAGAGAAGTTAAAGTAATGGTAGACTCACTAATAAATTATGATAAAAATAATAAAATAATCATTGTAGCTGTACCTGCTGATAGATCACCACTGTTAAGAATGAGAGGTGCAAATAGATGTACAGCAATAGCAGAATACTTTCGTGCTAAAGGAAAAAATGTATTATTAATAATGGACTCACTAACGCGCGTAGCTCATGCAAAAAGAGAAATAGGTTTGGCTCTAGGAGAACAACCTACATCAAAGGGATACCCCCCATCTGTAATCTCTATGATACCTGCATTAATAGAAAGAGCAGGAAATGGGAATGTTTCTGAAGGAAATATTACAGCAGTTTATACAGTATTAGCTGACTCAGATGATCACAATGATCCAGTAGTAGACTCAGCAAGGGCTATACTTGATGGTCACATTATTTTATCTAGAGAACAAGCACAGTTAGGTATTTATCCAGCAATCGATATACAAAACTCTATTAGTAGAATTATGGATGACATAGTTTCAGATGATCACAAAAAAACTGCTAGAGAATTGAAAAGAATAGTTGCGGTTTATAAAGAAAGTAGAGATTTAGTATTAATGGGTGGATATTCAAAAGGACAGGATAAAAACATTGATGAAGCTCACTTGCTTTGGCCAAAAATTGTAGATTTCATGAAACAAGACAGCTCAGAGAAGGATAATTTAGAAGGATCAATAAAGAAACTTACAAATCTCTTAGAAAAAAAAGAATCTTATGATAAATAAAAATAGATTAAAAAATTTAAGTATAATTAAAAAAAAAAAGCTTTTAAATCAAAAAAATGAGATTTCTACATTGGATAACGAGTTCAAAAAAAATAAAAATATAAAAAGCAAATTAAAGGATATTTTAGATAATACAACTATTCAAACAAACGAGTCAGCGTGGAATATAAGAGAAAAAAGTCAATACAAACTAAAATTAGTTGAACAAATTTATTTTTCTGAAAATAGAGAAAAATTTTTAAATATAGAATTAAAAAGAGCAAAAAAAAACTTAGGAAAATTAATAAAAGAAAAAGAATTAGTTGATATTAAAATTGAATCTATTACTAAGTTTGAAATAAGTGATAAAGAAAAAAGATTTAATAATTCTATGCCACCACAAAAAAATAATTGATGGCATTATAATTGCACTCAAAAAGAAAAGTGAGTTTTAATGAAAAGTATTATAGAAGGTTTATTTTCAGGTTTATTGGAGGGAAAAAGTACATCTAATAATTCTAAAAATAATTTATCGGAAAATGGAGAAGACTTTTCTTCAGATATAAGCAATGTTTTAGCAACATTAAATAATAATACTTTAGAAGAAGTTAATCTTTCTGGAACTGAAAATATAGAAGATACTGATAAGACAAAAGAAATATTAGCAGCAGGCGTACCTGAATTAAAAGGTTTAAAATCAAAAGTAAAAGAAGAAGTTGTTGATCAAACAAGAAATAACGGTATACAAGTAAAAAAAAATATTCTAAAAATTGATGAGAGTAAACAAAAAAATTTAAATATGCTAAGTAACAATAGCCACAAAAAAGAAATAACTGATTTTAGTATAAAAAATAATGAAAAGACTTCAGAAGCTATAGTTTTAAAAAATAGTTTAGAAAAAAATAAAAAAACTAATGTTATGCAAAAAAGTCTTTTAGATCTTACTAATACTCAAGATACACAAAGAAAACAAAAAAAAGGAAAAACTTTTTTTAAAAACTATTTTAATTTTAATACTGCAAAAAGTTGGGAAAAAAATTTTAGGTTAGTAAAACTTATTACATCAAATAAACTAATTGTAGATAACACGAATACGGAAATTAAAAAAAATCAAATTAATAAACCTATAAATGACCAGGTAAATAAAAACACAGAAAATTTAAACTTAGATAAAACTAATAATCTAATAAATAGTAAAGGAGTAGACTTAAACCTTGAATCTTCAGAAAAAAATCAAAATGATTCTGTTTATAAGGCTAATGATAGTCTTCTAAAAAATATTTTAGATCTTAAAAATAGTAATATTAATCAACGGCTAGCTGAAATATTTGAAAGAAATATAAAGCTAGGCAATAATAAGTTTGAAATACAAGTTAAACCAGAAAATCTAGGAAAAATAGAAGTAGTTATGGAAATAAGTGGAGATAATATAGAAATAAATATGAAAGTTGAAAATTCTAATGTAGCGAACTTACTATCAGATAATAATTCAAACCTACAAAAGTCTTTAAACTCGCAAGGTTTAAATCTTAGTAATTTTAACCTTAACCATAACAATAGCAATAGTAAGTACAATGAAGGTAATTTAAAAAAGTTTAAACAAGATGATAAAGATAAAAAAAGCTTAGAGACTGAAGATTTACAATTAAAAATAGATAAACATTATAAGAATAATAATTTAGTATATATTAAAGCATAAATATTTGGAGTGATAAATGGCTGATAACAAAGAAGAAAATAAAAAAGGTGGTATCGTTAAAATAGCTATATTTGCCGGAGCAGGACTAATATTGTTAGGCATTGGACTAGGAATAGGTGCTCTAATTTTTAGCGGCGGTAGTGATCCAGATCCTTCAGCAGAAGTATCAGAAATATTAGAAGGCAAAGACTCTGCAAAAGAAAAAAAAGGTGAACCTAAAGAAGATGAAAGCGAAGTGGAAGAAAGTGAAGTAGAAATGGAGTGTGTAGAAAATGCAGACGGTGAAGAGGAGTGTTCTCCCAAAAAGAAAGTTAAAAAAGTAGATGTAGAAGAAAAGTTTTTGACAACATATTATGAATTTCCTGGTAATTTTACTACAAATTTAAAAGGATCAAAAAAATTCCTTCAAATCACCGTGGGTGTTTCTACTCAATACGATGATGAAGTGATGGTAAATGTTGAAAGCCATCAACTAGCTCTGCGAGGAATTGTTTTAGGAGTAATGAGTGAATATACCGAAAATGATGTTGCAGGAAGAGAAGGAAAACAAATTCTTGCTGATGCTATCAAAGATGCCCTTAATATTTTTTTAGAGGAAAAAGAGGGTTTTGGTGGAGTAGAAGGTATTCACTTTACATCTTTTGTTCTACAATAAATTAGGAGTTAAAATTGGCTAACGAAAATTCTAGAAAACTAACTTCCGATGAAGTAAATGCTCTCATGGAGGGTCTTTCTACTGGAGATATAAGTGGACAAAGCTCTGGAGTCGGTGGTGACCTAGATGTAGCACCATTTGCATTTGGAACTGATGATCTCTCTCTAATGGGAGACTATTATGCTCTTAGATTAATAAACGAGAGGTTTGCCAGGTTTGCTAGATCAGTTTTTCAACCAATGTTAAGGCTTCAACCCAGAATAAGCTCTTTTCCGCCAGAAGTAAAATCTTTTGATGAGTATTCATCATCTTTAGAAAGTTTTATGAGTTTGACAACATATAGAATTGAAGAACTCAGAGGATCTCTATTATTAGTAATGTCACCGACATTTATTAGTATTCTTACTAATGCATATTATGGGGGTAATATTGAAGTTTTAAAGACTAATAGAACAGAATTTACAGCTACTGAGGAAAGAATTATTGAAATGGCTAGTGATGGAATGATGAGAGAACTTAAAACTAGTTGGAAGGACCTTACTCCTGTTACCTTTTCAAAATTAGCTAGAGAAGTAAATCCTCAATTTACAACTTTTGTAGATGCCAGTGATTTAGTTATTATATGTTCCTTTGTTATTCAGTTACCTGGAGTAGATGCAGCAAATTTTGATATACTTTACCCATTGCAGACATTAAAACCAATTGCTTCTTTACTAAGATCCAGAGTCCAATCTGATATGATTGAAGATGACACTTCTTGGCGAGAAAAAATGGAGAAGGCAGTACTTGAAATTCCCTTGAAACTAAACGCAACTTTAAGCGAGCCAATAGTAAATTTTTCAAAACTATTAAGGCTAAATGTAGGAAATACATTAGAAATTCCTATATCTGACAAAATTGATGTGTTTGTAGAAGATATAAGAATGTTTAATGGAGATTTAGGCACATATAAAGGTAATTCAGCAATAAATGTAAAAAAAAGATTATAAATGGAGATATAAATGGTTGAGGAAAAAAATAATGAAAAAGCAGAAGAAGTAGAAGTTAAACAAGAAGTAGAGGAACAAGTAAAGAATAATAAGTCAGATAATAATGAGAGAAGTAGTCTAGAAAACCTTAGAGTTTTAGAAAATATAGATGTTAAACTTACTGTTGAAGTTGGTGGAGCCGAAATAAAGTTAAGAGATTTATTAAGAATTAATGAAGGCTCTGTAATAGAATTAGAAAGGCTAGCAGGGGATCCGTTAGATATATTAGCAAACGGAACTATTATAGCTAAGGGTGAAGTGGTTATGATAGGAGAAAGGTTTGGAATTAGATTTACTGAAGTAGTAGATCCTAAAGAAAGAGTAAAAAGCGTTTGATGTCATAAATCTGACATATCATATTCAAAAACACCAGAAATACTGGAATTATATTTGGCAAGAGTTTTGCATCTTCCTTTTTAGGAGGAAGAAGCATGGAAAGTACTTTTGATTTAAATACTATTATTATAATTATTGCATTTTTAGGAACTTTGTTTTTTATTTCTTTTTTTATAAGTAAAAAGAAAGATTTATTGCGTTCTCATTTAGGTTCTAACAATGTTCTCAAAATAATTACTAATTCAATGATAGGAAATGGTAATAGAGTAACAGTTTTTGAAATAAAAAATTGTAGCTATCTAGTTGTTACAAACAAATCAAGCATATCTAATATTATATTGTTAAATAATAAAATTTTTCACAATCAAAAAATTAGTGGAGTCAAAAATGATTAAAAAAATTAATTTTATAAAAATTGGCTTATTATTGCTGTTGGCAGGATTATTTAATAATAATTCTTTAGCTTTAGAAACATTAGGGGGACTTCCTGCTGTTAATGTAGAGTCAAATCCTAATGGAGGAACAACATATTCTTTGTCCTTACAAATTTTATTATTAATGTCTTTTTTGACAGTATTGCCATCACTAGTTTTAGGTATGACATCATTTACAAGAATAGTAATAGTTATGTCAATTTTAAGGCAAGCACTAGGAACGCAACAAACACCACCTAACCAGGTTCTTATTGCTTTAGCTTTATTTTTAACCTTTTTCATCATGGCTCCCACTTTTAATAAAGTATATGAAGATATAGGAGTTCCATATATGAATGGAGATATAGAAACACCAGATGCATTAGTACAAGCTTCAGGAGAATTTAAGAGTTTTATGATATTGAATACTAGAGAAAGTGATATTTCTATGTTTTCAGAAATTGCTGGAGCTGAAGATTTTAATACTAAAGAGGATATACCTTTTAGTATTGCATTACCTGCTTTTATAACATCGGAATTGAAAACTGCTTTTCAAATTGGATTTTTATTATTTTTACCGTTTTTAGTAATTGATATGGTAGTAGCATCTGTTTTAATGTCTTTGGGAATGATGATGCTATCTCCCATGTTAGTTGCATTACCGTTTAAAATTCTATTATTTGTTTTGGTTGATGGTTGGAGTATGACCGTTGGATCATTAGTAAGTACTTTTGTTTCACCATAAAAGGAGGTTTTAGTTATGGGATATGAAAATAATATTGAGATGGTTAGTATAGCTTTCTGGACTGTTTTAAAACTTGCAGGTCCAGTCTTAATTGTGGCACTAGTAGTGGGACTTACCATTGGAATAATTCAAGCTGCAACGTCTATTAACGAGATGACTTTGAGCTTCGTTCCAAAGGTGGTAATAGTAATTTTAACTATTGCTATATTTACTAATTACCTATTAGTCGGTCTAACAGATTATTTTATGTTTATTTTTGAACGCGTTGCAACTATAAACTAAAATGAATAGTTTAGCATATACTTTTTCAGAGTCAGTTTCTGGATTAGAGCTTTCAGGTTTAATAGATATTGTAGCAGGACTAGGCCTATGTTCTTTGCGAATAGGAAGCTTTTTTCTAGCATCACCTTTGTTTGGATATAGAATTATACCCCTACAGGTAAGAATAGTAGTAGCATTTGCTACTAGCTTCTTAATTTATAATTACATACCTATGCCAAACATTGTAGATTTAGCAGGTATAAAACTTATAATAGCTATTATACAAGAAGTCGTTATAGGCATATCTAGTGGCTTGCTATTAACTATATTATTTGGATCAGCATCATTAGCGGGTGAGAAGATAGCTGCAAGTACTGGATTAAGTTTAGCAGCCTTAGTGGATCCTGAGTCAGGAGCACAAACACCAGTAATAAGTCAAATATTTGCTAACTTTATGTTAGTAACTTTTTTGTCTCTGAACGGACATTTGCTAGCAATATCTATTTTATTAGAAAGTTATAAAGTCTTTCCGATTGGAGCAACAGGTTTTAATCTTAGTATTATTAAGCTTGGTATAGACGCAGGAGGTTTGATGTTTAAGTTTGGAGCGCTTATTATGTTACCTTTAGTTGTAGGTATAACATTAGTTAACGTTGTGATTGGAATAGTAACAAGATCTGCTCCATCACTAAACTTATTTTCTTTTGGATTTCCTATTACAATAATGTCAGCGTTTTTTTTATTGTATTTATGTACAGTCACGGTAGCAGGAAACTTCAGCAGTGTTTCTGAGGTATCAATTGATTATATTGCAAGATTAATTGAGGGGTTAAGATAGATGGCAGAAGAAGGTCAAAATAGTAGTCAGGAAAAAACAGAACAACCTACACAGCGTAGGATTGAAAAAGCTAGAGATGAAGGAAAAACAGTAACTTCAAAAGAAATGTATGTATTTTCTTCTGTAATTGTTTTGTTAATTATTCTTTATATCTTTTCTTTCAATTTTAAATATATAATTTCGAATTGGAAGGAAATGTTTTACTTTCTGAGTCTTACACAAGATACAAATTCAGCACTTCTTGCCGTCAAAGAATCTTTTTTCAAAGTCTTTTTAGTTTCACTTATTATAGGTATCCCAGTACTTATATTAACTATTTTTACTCAGCTATTTGTTGGAGGTATTACATTTAGTCTAAAAGCCATAGAGTGGAAGAATAGTAAAATAAATCCTGTTGAAGGATTAAAAAGAATATTTAGTATGAAAGGACTTGTAGAATTATTTAAGAGTATATTAAAGGTAGTATTATTATTTAGTATAAGTTTCTATATTTTATATTCTAAAACAGGAGATTTAGTTCAATTATCAACTGAAACTTTTGAAAATTCTTTAGTAACTGCTGCTGGATTTTTTCCTATTTTAATTTTAATTTTATTAATTGTACTTTTAGTAATAGCAATATTAGATTGGACATGGCAAAAGTATAGCTTTATTAAGTCTTTAAGAATGAGTAGACAAGATTTAAAAGATGAAAATAAAGACACAGAAGGTTCTCCCGAAGTTAAAGCAAAAATTAAGAGACTACAATTAGAAACAGTTAGAAAGGCTGTTAAACAAGCTGAGTCGGTAGAAGATGTCAAAGATGCTAACGCGGTAATAGTTAACCCTACACATTTTGCAGTAGCTTTAAAATATGATGTTGGATCTCCAGGCGCTCCTAAGGTATTATCTATGGGAAGAGGTATGATAGCAAAAAAAATAATAGATAAGGCTAAAGAAAATAAAGTGACGGTATTTAGACATAAAATGTTAGCAAGAGCATTATTCTTTACTTCAGAAATAGGATTAGAAATATCAGAGAAGTTATACACAGCAGTTGCTATTGCACTTGCTTATATTTATAAAGTTAATAAAGGTGAAAGTTTTGAGGAACCCAATATAGAATTACCTGAGGATTTAGAGTTCAATGAAGATGGATCACAAAAAAAATAATTATATAAAAAAATTTAGTGACTATATTATAAATTTTGCTTTTTTGTATTCTTCTTTCGTTTGCTTTAGTAAGAGTATAGATATTTGGGAAAACAATAAATTATTGGCTATTTTAATCTTATTTTGTGGATGTTTATCTTTTATTGCAGTTTTTAGATATTCTATAGCTAAATTAATATATTTTTTAAAAAACAAACTATTTAACAATGATAAAAAATAAAAATTTTGTAAAATGTCATGGCTGTAAGTTTTTCTTCATTACTTATCGTCCCAGCAAACCTTATGGTTGTAAGGCATATGGATTTATTTCAAAAAACATACCTTCTTCAGTAGTTTTTCAATCATCTGGCATAAAATGTGCTTATAAAAAATAAAAAACTGTATATAATGGAAAATGTAATATGAATACTGTTAATGAAGTTCAAGAAAGTATAAAGATCGCTTTAGATGCTGCAGATGCAGCAACTGATGTTACGTCTGAATATAATAAAATAAAAAATCATAATAAAAAACTGGAGGCTTCCGTGAAACAAGTTCATAAGTTTACTACTATTATTTTTGGAATTTCTATATTAGCAGCTGTTATAGGACTTAGTCTTACAGCACTAATATATAGCAGAACAATGAATGAATTATCTGCTATGACTAATACTAGTAGGGAGGCATTAGTAGTTTTTGCTGAAAATGTTGATGGAGTAAAAGGTGCTTTAGAGTCATTACAACAAGGAATTCAAGAACAAGGGAAAATTTTAGAAACCAATAATGCTTTGATAGAGAGTATTAATAATTTAGATAACAATTTAAATAATACTAATAAAATGTTGATTTCAGAGATAACTAGTCTTGCAGACAGTGTCTCTAAAAGTATGAATAACTCGAGTAAAAAAAATATGAAAGATTTGGGAAAACTAGTAAAAACCTTAAAAGATACACAAGTAAATACCACGAATAAGCTTATTAAATTATCTAAGAAAGCTACTAATACTGAGTTATTGGGAAAGATTTCCTCTAATCAAAGGAAAATGAATAAAAACTTTAATGATCTGGCTAAGGCTGTTAATAATTTAGCAAATCAAAGTGGAGAATTAGCCAAGTCTTTTAAAAAAAGTTCTTACATCAAGTATCCTTAAATAAAAATGGATAATAAAAAAAATAAGCAGGAAGAAGAAAGTTTAGAAAAAAAAGAATCGTTAGCAGGTATCTCATTTTTAAAAGTAGATGCTCTTAAAAGAGGTTCTTATGCATTATCTCTGCTATTAAAAACGGATGACATAATAGTAGGTGTAGATAAAAAACCATTCAGGGGCACACAAAAAGTATTAAATCAGATATTAAAAGAAAAACCAGAGACAGTTTTAACAATATCAAGAAAAAATACATTTTTTGATATATTAGCCAGAGGGCCTTTGGGCATAAAACTATTAGAAACTGGATCAGATGAGGATATAGAAATCCTAACAAATACTAAAAAATATTTAGATACAGTAGATAACTATGAAAAATATGCGGAGTTTGAAGTTTATAGAGGGAAGAAAAATATATATAACATAATTGAGGTTAATGAAGGATCTTTGTTTGCTTCATTATTTCCATTAGTTTGGTTTTATCACAATAAACTTTATATTCCATTATTTTTAATAATATTACTATTTCTTTTGCTTGGTACTATTGCTTGGTGGTTATTCTTAGCATCATGGATAATTTTAACGGTGTACATGAATAAGGGATCAATGTCTATATTAAGAGGATATTGTTTATTTAATGAAATGAGGCTTTATTTTAAGTTATATGCAAAACAAAATAAGGATGTTCAATTAATAATAAGAAAGCTTGATAAAAAATCTAATTTTATATTTCCATCTATTGATCCTCCAGAAAATAATATTGAAAAAGATAAAAGAAAAGATGGAGACATATCTTTGCAAACTTCTTAGAAAAAATAGTATCATGAACTTTAAGATTAATACTATTATTACCAACTGATAGATAATCTTTTAAAAGCATATATTTATGATTTATAAAAAAAAAATTTTTTTTTACTTAAACAATTTTATGATAATATAACATTATTTATTACTAATAAGAATTAAGCATGGTTGGAAATATTTTTACTAGAGCATTATATGAATATTATATAAATCAAGAGTTAACAAATCAAATTCTTCTGATAATTCTTTTTGTATTTTTTATTATGCTTTTCATCAGTTTTGTTTTTAATATAATTGGATATAAAAAGAAAAATTTAATAGATAAAGAAAAAAAATTATTAAATTTAAAAAAAAATTATTTAGAGGGCAAAATTAATGCAAAACAATATAAAACAAATACAACTTTTATTATAAAAAGTTAAAAATATATATGAGTATTAATAAAAATAAATCGGAAATAGTAGAGTCATTTAAAAACCTATTAAAAAAGGCTGATGAAATAAAAGATTCTCAAAAAATAAAAGATTCCTTTTTTAAGGAAAATGAAAAAAAACCTAAACTTATTGAAGTAGATAATAAAATTAAAGAAGAGATTTATAATGAAGCAGAGAGGTTAGGTATAAGCAGAATAGAAAGGATTCCAAGCAATCCATTTAAAAACAGATTTAGCAAAAAAAATAAAGACCACTTTGCAAAATTAGAACATGAAATGACGGAAAGAGTTGCAAATATTTTAAATAGGCATATTTATCATTGGGCTAATAGAGAATTACCAAAATATGTTAAAATAAAATTAAGAAAATATGTCCATACCATTCTTAAACAATTGGAAAAATAAAAAATATTTTTAATTGATTAGCTAAGAAAGTATTATTTATTCAATAGGAATATAATATTTAGTTATAGCGTTTTCATTCCATTCTATACCTACCCCGGGCTTGTTTGGTATTATTATGTTGCCATTAACTACCTGATAAGTATCTTTTAAGATAGGATTACCCCAATCTACCCACTCTAACCACTCAGAGGTAGGTGTTATACACATTAAATGTGCTGACACTTCTGGATATAAATGTGTTGAAACTTCAATATTGAACATATCTGCAATTGCAGATGCTTTCAACCAACCAGAAATTCCGCCTATCCTCATTATATCGGGCATTATCATATCACAGGCATTTTTAGTCAGGGCATCTAAGACATCCTTCGGGCCATGAAAATTTTCACCAATGGTAATAGGTGTTTTTATATTTCCACATATTTTTACCAGATCATCTATAAGATTAAATTGAATAGGTTCTTCAAACCAATAAAAACCTAATTCATCTAATTCATAACATCTTCTTAAAGCATCTTTAGTAGTAAAACATTGATTATAATCTGACATGATTATAACATCATCTCCTGCGCCTCTTTGTACTTCTTTAAAGGCTTCCATATCTTTTTTATATGTAGCCCTTCCTAGCCTAAGTTTCAATGCTTTAAAGTCTCCTTCATTACGCAAATATTCCGCTTCCTTAGCTAGTTTATCTATCTCTATTAGCCATAAACCATTTGAATTATAAGCTTTAAGTTTCTTTTTAATAGAACCGCCTAAATAATCTGCTAATGGTTTGTTTGCTGATTTAGTAAATGCATCCCAAAATGCAATGTCTAATGCAGCCAGTGCATATAATCCAATTCCTTTAAAACCTAATAGAGATAAGGATTTCATGGAATATTCATAAAAAGAGTAAGGTTCTATATTTTTATCTATATAACTTTTGCTTAACATTTTTATGCAACTGGAAATAGATAATAAATAGTCTTTTGAATAGGGACTAATATAACTTCTTCCTATTACACCCTCATGAGTTACTACATCCAAACATAATAGTGGCCAGCTTTCAAACTTCCCTAGGTGAGCGACTATAGGTCTATTAAGAGGTATATTTACTGCTCTAATAATAATTTCTTTTAAGGTAATATTTGACATTTATAATCCTAATAATTTATTTAAGTAAAGTTTTGTATCTTCATTATTTATTACTTTATAGGTTTTAAAACCTATAGCTTTTGCAGGCTTTAGATTAATGCCTAAATCATCTAAAAATAAAATATTTTCAGGGCGTAAATTTAATGTATCTAACACATATTCATAAATCTCCTTTTCAGGTTTTCTTAAACCTAATTTACTTGACTCAAATGAAAAAGAAAAATATTTTTTAAACTTTTTGAAATGTATATTTATTTTTGGTTTAATAGACTCAGAGATATTATTAGTAAGACAAGCACAAGGAAACTTTTTTCTTATTTTTAAAAAATAATTTACCATTTCAGTATTTAACTCTAGATCAAGGCAATTCAATAATTTTTCAATATCTAATTTACATGAAATTTCGATTTTTTTAGCTTCTTCTAAAAAGAGTTGCGTAAATTGTTTTTTATTTATTAAATTTTTTTCTAATTTTGCCCAAGCATTATTAAAACTATTATGACTATTTATTTTTACTATAGTACCCGGTTCAACACCAGAGTCTTTTTCATATTCTAGAAATTTTTTTATTGGGCTTTTGGTAAGCACACCTCCAAAGTCCCATAAGATTAATTTTATTTCCGCCTTCATTCTTTTATATACTCTTTGTATTGCATAGCTGTATCTATGTCATTAATCAATCCTTCGTCATAAACTTTTACCTTAAAAAACTTTTTTGGATCTTGATTAATTAAATACTTAGCTCCTTGGTCTCCCTCTATATTTTTTATTTTATTGAAGTAGGACTTATCAAATAATACAGGGTTCCCTCTTTTATTATTAAAAAAGGGTATGATATTTTTTTTTTGATTATTATAAAACGCATCAATTATTTTATTATAGGTTGAAGTTTTTATCATTGGCATATCTCCTAAACAAATTAATACCCCTTTACAGTTAGCATCTATATTATCTAAGCCTTTTTTTATAGAGGAGGATATCCCAGTTTTGTACATATTATTATATATAATCTTTACATCAAGAGTCTTTAGTATCTTATTCATTATTTTTGACTCATTTCCTAATACTACTATTATTTCTGATACATTTGATTTAAAAACATTTTTAATTGTATGGATTATAATAGGAATATTATTCTTTTCTAACATTAATTTGTTGCCAAGTCGCATTCTTTTTGACATTCCAGCGGCTAAAATTATTGCAGAAACCATTTCTATATTATTCAAACTTTCTTATAGTATATTTATATAAGCCACCAACTGCCAATTTTGAAATTTCTATTTTATCTAATTTTCCGCCGTAACATACTCTTTCTAATATACTATCAAAACCATTTCTCTTAATACTTTTAGCACACCCGGGTACTCCAATTATGTTTGTTCTTCCTCGTTTGGCTAACAATAACAAATTCCCAGGATCTGTTGGTAAGATAGAGGAGATTATTCTTCCCTTAGACTCTACAATGCTTTTAGGAATTACATCGTTAAGATCACTTATTGAAGTTTCTCCATAAATAAGTATTACTTCAAAAGCATCTTTTAACATTTCTTTGAGCAAATGATTTAGGTCATTATGATTATGTTTACATACCTTTGCGACATTTACTTTTAAACCAAAAGTTTTTAGTCTATTATTTGTATTCATAAATACTTTACTTTTATATATATCTAAATTTTCATTTGAAGTTGAAATTAATCCCACCTTATTTACAGTTCTTTTTGCCACTTTAAAAATATCTTTATAAGACTTAAATTTTACTATTTGGGCTACTTTTTTTTTATCGATAGCATAGGGAAGAATTTTTACATTAGCTACTAATTGGCCCCTTTTTACTATGCTATAGTTATTTAAAGTACAAATAGCTATGTCTTCATTTTTATAATTTATTTCTAATAACTTTTCTTTATTAATTTTAAATAAACCACATTTTTTAGAAAATATGTCTGCTCTTCCATTAACTACAGTAGGCTTATAGAAGTCTCTAGTTGATATATGGTTAGCTATTGTTTTAGCAGCAAAGTTTTCAGAACAATCTCCTTTTTCTTTTATTGCAACATATATATTATTTATATTATTTTTAATTAGCAAAGATATATCATCCTTATTAAGTACTTTACCTTTTTTTATTAAATAATTTTTTGATTTTAGTGTATGACCTAATATAAAAGAATTAGCTTTTTTAGTTTCAATTATTTTAAATATCATATTTATTCTTTCTCTCTATAATTTGAGACAAGATAGAACAAGCTATTTCTGAAGGGGTTTTAGCATTAATATTTATTCCAACTGGGCCATGAAGTTTTTTTAGTTCTTTTTCAGAAAAGCCATTCCTTTTTAACCGTTTTATTCTTGAAACATGAGTCTTCCTTGAGCCTAAACAGCCTATATAAGCTGCCGCTGACCTAAGGGAGAATATTAGAGCAGGATCATCTAGTTTAGGATCATGTGTCAATGTAACTATACTTGTTTTATTATTGATATTAACTTTTTTTAGACCTTCATCAGGCCATTCATTAATAAATATAACATTTTTATTAGACTTGAAATTTTTAAAGTTATTTCTCGGATCTATAAGGAATATTTTAAAGTTTAGTATATTAGCAAGCTCTATTAGTGGTTCTGAAATGTGTACAGCGCCAATAATAATAATTTTATGCTGACTGGCAAAAACTTTTAAAAACCATTCACTCTTTTCTATTAATAATATTTTGGATTGTTCGCTATTCTTATGCTCCGATAGTAAATTATTGAGACTAGTTGTTTTTATAGTCTCATAATTTCCTTCTATAAGTTTTCTTTCTCCACTATGTAAATCAGAGGCTAATATAACTTTTTTATTATTTTCATAGATACTATTTATTTTTTTAATAGTACTTAAGTCTTCTCTAGTAAATTTTTCAATTAATACTTTTAGCTTACCTCCACAAGTAAGTCCTACTTCCCATGCCTGGCTATTAGTAACACCAAATTCTAAAACTAGATGTTTATTATTTTTTAGAACATCTAAGGCTTTACTAAATACGAAACTTTCCACACAGCCTCCAGATACAGATCCTATAATCTCATTATTAGAGTTAATAACCATAGAACTTCCTATTGGCCTAGGGCTTGATCCCCAGGTTTGAATTACAGTTATAATTGCTAATTCTAGTCCTTGTTTAATCCAATCTTCAGCTTTTAAAAAAATCTCTCTTTCGTTCATTTTTTAATTTTTAGTATTAACTTACTAGTTAAGTTTTTTATTAATGAAATTCTATATTCAACGCTACCATTTAAGTCACCATTAATATTATATCTACTAAAGTTAATTTTATTTAAATCAAAATTTATAGCTTCGTTAATACTGAGGGACTCTAATTCCTGTATAATGAAAACTTTATTAGATGCACCGGTAATTGCTACACTTATTAAACCTGTACTTTCTGTTAAAAATGCTCCAACGATAGCATATTTTGATGCCTGACTTGAAAATTTTTCATAGAAACTAGATTTTTTTTTAGGGAAAATAACATATTTCACTATTTCACCTTCTTGTAATGCTGTTTCAAACATATCTATAAAAAAATCTCTAGAATCTATTTTTCTCAAATTTGTAACTAATAGTGCTTTTAACGACACCAAAGCAGCAGGATAGTCAGCTGCTGGATCTGCATTACATATAGATCCACCTATAGTGCCACTGTTTCTAATTGCATTATCAGCTATCTTAGATGCTAGAAAAGCCAGTCCAGGAATTTCTTTTTTTATAAAGTCAGATTTAGCTACTTCATTATGTGTGGTAAGACTTCCTATTACAATATTATTATTACTTTCCTTTATTCCTTTAATTTCTTTGAAATTACTAATATCAATTAAATCAGATGGAAATGATAAACCTTGTTTTATAGAAGGTAAAATTGTCATACCACCAGCTAAATACTGAGGAAATTCAGATGATTTAAAAATCTTATACCCATCTTCTAAATTATTTGGAAAATGATAATTAAACTTTTTCATAACTTAAATTTTTATTTTTTAAAAAACTTTTTATTGATTTAACAATATTTTGATAACCTGTACATCTGCATAGATTACCATCTAAAAAGTCTCTTATCTGTTCTTCTGTTTCAATATTTTTATTCTGAGCCATTTCTAGTGATGTAAAAAGTATGCCAGGTGTACAAAAGCCACATTGAAGGCCATGATGTTTTTTAAAGGCTTTTTGCACTTCATGAAGATTATCTTGTTTTCCTAAACTCTCTACAGTCTTAATACTTTTATTATTGCATTGTGCCAATAATACAGAACAAGACTTTATACATTTTTTATCTACCATTACTATACATGAACCACATTGAGAAGTGTCACAGCCTATGTGAGTACCAGTCATATTCAATTGATACCTAAGAAAATCAGATAAAAGTATATTAGGATAAGTCAATTGAGATATATCCTCATTATTAATTTTTATATTAATTTTTATCTTATTCATTACTTATAATAATAATAATAAAAACTATTAAAAATACTATAGAAATACTATAAATATATTTTTTATCCAAAAGTTTGTTTGGGTTATAATTAGAAGCTATTATATTTCTTTTAGAAACACTAACAGTATTATTAGTGGTTTTATTCTTAGAATAACTTTCAAAATTCTTAAAAAAAGAAGTTGTATTTTTTTTTACAGCACCCTCTATAAGTCTAGATCCTAGTTGAGCTATTTTACCATTAATTTTTGTGCTAGCATCATAATATAAACATGTCTGCGACTCCTTGCTTGAAAGTTTTATAAATACATTCCCACTAGCCCCCCCAAGCTGGCCTGCACTTCCTGAGGCTTCAATTATATAACTTTGGGGTTCGTTTATATCTTTTATTAATAGAGTACCTGAAAAATTAGCATTTATAGGACCAATTTTTACAAGAACTTTAAGGAAAAATTTATTTTTTTCTATTTCTGTAAACTCTTTACACCCGTCGATACAATTCATTAATACTTTTGGATTATTAATTAATTCCCAGACTTTTTCTTTTGTATTTTCTAAAAAGTAACTTCCTGAAAAATTCAATTTGCCTCTTCCTCTTGTTTGTATTTTACCATAGGATAACCCATGTATAACCAACCATTTTTATTTTTTCCCGTAATTCCTTCTGGAATATGATAAATATTGTTATAGCCTTCAGCTAAAAGATGGTTTACTACAATTTCTGATCTTGCACCTGATGCACATATAAGAGCAATATCTTTACTTTTATATTCGTTTAATTCTTGCTTTAATTCCTCTAAAAAACTTAGTCTTTCTTGATAATTGTTATCGTGCATGCTAATTAATTTAGAATGTGGTATTACACCAGTAACTTTCCACTCATTTTCAGTTCTAACATCTATTATCAAGAGGCTTTTATCATTATACTTTGTTAATGATTCAGAAAGTGCAATGTCAATATTATTATTCATACTGTATGTTAAGGAGTGTCCAAAAACAAAAAAAGTTATAATTAATGCTAATCTAAAATACGTCCTGGCAACCATAATGCAATCTCCGGAAATCTAATTACTAAAGCTAGGCCTATTAATTGTAAAATAACAAATGGTATTATACCCTTATATATGGTCTGAATCTTAACTTCAGGAGGAGACACACCTTTCATATAAAACAGTGCAAAGCCAAAAGGAGGTGTAAGAAAAGATGTTTGTAGATTTACGGCTAACAATACAGCTATCCAGGGTATAATAAGTTCAGGTGACACGTGCCCTCCAAAATCTAAGGTTTTCATGATGGGTGCAAATAGTGGTAAAACAATTAAGGTAATTTCAATCCAATCAAAGAAAAATCCAAGTAAAAAAACTAACCCCATCATTATAAATAGTATACCCCAAGGACCAAACCCTAATTCACTTACAAAGTGATGAATTAAATCGTCTCCACCTAGTGATCTGAAAACATATGAAAAAGCAGTTGCTCCAACAAATATTCCAAATATCATTGCTCCTGTTAAAGCAGATCTTTCAACAACTTCTTTCAAGACTTTAAATTTTAACCTTTTATTTAATATAGCAAGTAAGATAGATCCTATTGCACCTACACCTGCAGCTTCAGTAGGTGTTGCAATTCCAGCAAAAATTGAACCTAATACTAAAGTAATTAAAAATATAGGCGGCAAAAAAGATTTAAAAATCATTGCAATTTTTTCTTTGTTATTAACAGGGCCAATTTCATCAGGAAGCGGTGGTGCCAAAGAAGGATTAAATCTCGTTCTTAAAAAAAGATAAATAAAGTATAAAACTGCTAAAAGGAGTCCAGGTAAAACAGAAGCTACAAATAAAGTACCTACAGAAATAGCTAAGAGGTCAGCCATTATTACTAGCATTATAGATGGTGGAATAAGTATACCTAAGGTTCCCGAAGCTGCTATAGTTCCTGTTGCAAGTGATTTATCATAGCTTCTTTCTAACATAACTGGTAACGCCAAAAGAGTCATCATTACCACGGAGGCACCAATAATTCCTGTAGTTGCTGCCATAATTGTCCCCATTATAGTTACTGATAAAGCTAACCCTCCTGGAACTCTTCTGAGCATAATTTGTAAAGCATATAATAAGTCCTTGGCTACTCCTGATTTTTCTAACATTGTTCCCATAAAAATAAACATTGGGATAGCTACTAAAATTAAATTTTCACATACTCCCCCCCAAATTCTAGAGATGATATTAAAAAACTCTATAAGGTTAAAAACTTCATAATATATTCCTATTAAACCAAAAAACAAACCAACACCGCCCAGCACAAAGGCAACAGGGTAGCCACTAAATAATAATATAGCAAGAGCCAAAAACATGAAAACTGGTAATAATTCTACTATACCCACTATTATGAATCCTTTTTTATTTCATTTAGTTCAGGATACTTTTCGTATATAATAGTCAAACTTTTACTATCTTTTTTTAGTCTGGCTACTACCAACAAAGTATTTCTTAATAATATAGAAACTCCGGCCAAAAAAAGAAGAAGCATTCCTAATGGGATAAATGACTTTATTATCCATCGATGAGATAGACCAGTTAAGGCTGAAGATACTTCATTTAAATTGTAAGACCTATTAACAAAATCCATACCATAATATATGATTAGGCAAGTGTAAGGAATTAAAAATAATAATATCCCTAAAATTTCAAAAATTGATTTTAAAATAGAAGGATATTTTTCTCTAACTATTTCTATTCTTACGTGTGCATTTTTAATATATGCAAAACCTAAAGATAATAAAAAAACTGCTGTATGTAAATGCCATTCCATTTCTTGAAGTTTAGTTGATCCTAATATAAAAAATCGTCTAGTTATTATATCAAAAATTATAATACACATTAAGGGTATAGATAACCATGCTCCAACTTTTCCAAAAAAAATTACTAGTGATTCCAAGAAAGAATTAAAGTATAAGAAATTTTTAAACATTTTTTTAGTTTATTTAAATAATTTTATTTATCAAACAATTAAATGTTTTTTGTAAATTAAAAACCGATGAAATATAAAAAATTATCAATAAAAATATTACTTTTACTAGCTAGTGTGTATTTTGTTAGTCAATTTCTAAGATCTGCATTAGGGATAACTGCACTCAGCATTAGTGAAGAACTTAATTTGAATTATGAACAGATCGGAAGGCTTGGTGGAGTTTTTTTTCTTTCTTTTGCGTTAATGCAGATACCATTGGGTATATTATTAGACAGACTTAATCCTTTAATAGTTTTAACATTTATGCTTTTGATAATTTGGTTAGGAACAGTATTATTAGCATTTGCAAATAGTTACCAATTTTTAATAGTTGCTAGAATTTTACAGGGTATAGGATGTTCAGCTTGTTTGATGGGACCATTAATATATTTGGCTAAGAATTCATCAAAGAAATATTTTAGTAAATCTTCAGGTATTATAATGGGTGTTGGGGGATTAGGAGCATTATTTTCATTTAGCCCTTTTTATATGTTAAATCAAGTAGTTGGATGGCAAAAAAGTTTTTTTATAACTTCTTTTTTAGTATTATTAATAGCTTTGTTAATAATTTCCTTGTATCAATTAGAGAAAAATAATTTTACTTTTAATAAAACTAAACAAGAATTTAAAGTATTTCTTTTTATATTTTCTAATAAAAACTTTCTTAGAATTTTACCAATATCAATCTTCGGCTATGCTAGCTTTGCATTCTTACTAACTCTATGGGGTAGTAAGTTTTTAACATTAAAAAATAATATAAATGAGCAAGATATAGGATTAATTTTGATGATCATGGCTCTATTTTGGACATTAGGTTCAATTTTTTTTGGATATATTAATGAAAAAACTGGTAAAAATAAAACTTTAGTAACTTTAAGCACTTTAGCAGTAAGTTTTCTACTAGTTTTACTGGCAACAATAAAAACACAAAGCTTTACATATTATATTATTATCTTTAGCATATATGGATTTTTAGGTGCATTTACATTAGTTATTATTGACCAATATAGAAAGTTATTTGATAAAGATATATTAGGAAAAGTTCTTACATCAGCAAATTTATTTAATTTTGGTGGAGTTTTTGGGGTTCAATGGATGACTGGTTTTATTATAGATTATTCCACTCACATAATAGGATTAAAAATAGAGCAAGGTTTTTCTATAGCATTTCTAATAATAGCAATCTTTTTATTTATATCACTTTTATTTTATTTAAAATCAGATGAAGAATAAGGCGATATATATAGGAATTGGTTCAAACTTAAGAAGTTTTTCCCATAAAAATGTAAATATTTTTTTTAATTGTGTTATTTATAGACTCAATTTGTTGGGTTTAAGAGTGCAAAATAATTCAGGTCTATGGGTGAGTAATCCTATGCCGTTTAAATCAGGACCTACTTACTATAATAGTGTAATTGAATGTAGATACCCTTATAATTACTATGAAAATGCCGATAATCTTTTAAAAAAAATTTTAATATTAGAAAAAAAGCTAGGAAAAAAGATAAAAGGAATAAATAAACAAAGAGTAATTGATATAGACATTATAGATTTCTATGGATGCGTGATATCTAATACAGTTATTTTACCTCATCCTAGGATGCATTTAAGAAAGTTTGTTTTAGGACCTTTATTCACATTAAATAAATATTGGACTCATCCAATAAGGAAAAAGAATTGTATTTTTTTAATAGCTAATCTAAGAGGAAACCAGTTTATAAAAAAAAAATAAATGTGTTCTTGATTTTTTTAAAAATAAACTCTAAATTAAACTATGGCTAGAGTAACTGTAGAAGATTGTATCAATATAATAGATAATCGCTTTGAATTAATATTAATTGCTTCAGAACGGGCTAAAACGTTAGCAAAGGGTGTTGAGCCACTCTTGGAAAGAGATAGAGATAAAAACCCTGTTGTAGCTTTAAGAGAAATTGCGGAAAATTGCTTGGATTTAGAAGTTACAAAACAAGATCTTATAAAGGGATTACAAAAGGTACATGAAGAAGTTTTAGTAGAACCTAATGATGATAATCCCGAAGAAAATAATAAGGTTGTGGAAGATACTCAAGTAGTAGATGATAATTTAATTAAAGATTTAGAAGAAAATGCTAACGAGGCTGGTCTATCAATAGAAGAAAATGATTAGTTTTTTATTAGCTAAATGGGAAAAATAAGCCAAGACTTCTATAAAAACCCAGATAAGTACCTACTAAAATTAGAAAAAAAAATCTTAAATTACAATAATGGTTTTAACAAAGATATATTAAAAAAAGCTTATTTTTTTTCTTTCAACAGACATCTATTCCAATTAAGAGATTCTGGAGATCCCTATGCATATCACCCTTACGAGGTTGCAAAAATTTTAGCTGAACTAAAATTTGATATTAAAAGTATAGTTACGGCCCTACTTCATGATACTGTTGAAGATGGAGTCGCAACAAATTGTGAAATTTCAAGCAAATTTGGAAAAGAAATTGGTGACCTGGTTGAAGGAGTTACTAAATTATCAAAATTACAACTTCCAGATAGAGAAGTTAGAGAGGCTAGTAATTTTAGTAAGTTTATTCTTGCTATATCTAAAGATGTGAGAGTTTTGCTTATAAAGTTAGCTGATAGACTACATAATATGAGAACCATAAATTATGTAAAAAATCGTGATAGAAGGATAAATATTTCTAAAGAAACTTTAGAGGTTTATGCTCCATTAGCTGGTAGAGTAGGGTTTCAGTTAATGAGAGAAGAGTTAGAGAAGCTTGCCTTTAAACAAACCAATAAAATTGCATATCAGTCATTGAATAAGAGGATAAATTTTTTAGATAATAATAATAAAAATTTTGTAAATAATACTATAAAAAGTATTAAAAAAATACTTTCATCTAACTTTAAGAATATACAAGTTAATGGAAGACTAAAAAAAATTTATTCTACTTGGAAAAAAATGCAAAGTAAATCTATCGCACTAGAAAATATTTCTGATATTTATGCTTTTAGAATTGTAACAAGGTCTGAAGAAGACTGCTATAAAGTACTAGGAAAAATACATATGAAATGGCCTATGGTACCTGAGAGATTTAAAGATTTTATTTCAACACCAAAGCCAAATGGATACTCTTCACTACATACCACTGTAATAGGACCTGACGGCATTCAAATGGAGTTGCAAATTAGATCATCAAAAATGGATAGAATAGCTGAGTATGGAGTAGCCTCACATTGGATTTATAAGGACGTGGAAAATATTTATAAAAAAAATGAAATAGAAAAAGGTAATAAATGGTTTCAAGATGTAATAGAGATTATTAAAACAGCAGGAGGGCCAAGAGAATTAATAGAAAACTCAAGGATAGATATGTATTCTGATTATGTTTTTTGTTTTACACCAAAAGGAGATGTAATATCTTTAGTTAAAGGCTCATCTGCTCTAGACTTTGCTTTTGCTATTCACTCAACAATAGGCAGCAAAACTATAGGAGTAAAAATCAATGGTAACTTATCTCCATTAAACCGAATTGTGTCAAATGGTGACCAAATAGAAGTTTTAGTTTCTAAAGGACAAAAGCCACAACCAAACTGGTTGAACTTTTGCATAACAGGTAAAGCTAAAAGTCAGATAAGAAAGTCATTAAGAGATCACGAACAAGATGAATTTGAAAAGTTAGGAAAAGAAATATTAAAAAAAATATTATTAGACATGAATAAAAGAGCTACAAAAAAATCTCTATCAATGCTAATTAATATATTTAGTTATAGCACTTACCGATCATTTTATATTGCTTTGGGAAGAGGTGAAATTAAATCAAGCTCAATAATAGAGTCTTTTTTTCCAAAACCCATAAACAAAAAACTAGTTTTCAAAAGAAATGAAAATAGATTGCCCATAATTGGGCTCACAAAGGGACAAGCTATTAATTTTGCAGAGTGTTGCAATCCTTTACCCGGAGAAAATATAGTAGGAATTTTAACTGAGAAAAAAGGTATAAGCGTTCATTTAATAAACTGTGCGACTCTAGAGAGGTTTATTGATTTTCCTGAACTTTGGTATGAATTAACATGGGATACAAAATCAGAGAAATACTTAAAAACTGCAAGAATTAATCTTACTGTACAAAACAAGATAGGATCACTAAATAAAATTACTAATTGCATAACTAAATTAAATTCTAATATAGTAGATATTAAAATTAATAAAAGACAGGAAGATTTTTTTCTTTTGGAAGTAGATGTTCAAGTTACTGATTTAAAACACTTCAATGATTTATTAGTATCGTTAAAACTAGAAGATGATATATATAAGATAGAAAGGGTATAGGATATTAACAAAATATTAGATATTTATAAAAAAACTAATGCCTTGAAAGAAGGGCATTTTGTTTTATCTTCTGGTTTACACAGCTCAGTTTATCTACAATCAGCAATAGTCTTGAGCTTTCCAAAATATCTTAAAATAATATCTAATGGATTAGTAAAACTTATCAAAAATAAAATTAAAACTAAATATATAGATACTATTGTATCTCCTGCAATGGGTGGTGTAGTCATAGGAAGCAAAGTAGGAGAACTACTTAACAAGCAAGCTATTTTTTTAGAGAGGGTGGACTCTAAACTAATACTAAGAAGAGGTTTTGAAATTAAAAATAAATCAAGAGTTTTAATAGTAGAAGATGTAATTACTACTGGAAAATCTTCTCAAGAATGCATTACGGCTTTAGAAAAATATGAAGCTACAATATTAGGAGTTGCATCAATCATAGATAGAAGTAATCAACAGTACAATTTAGAGTTACCAAGGTTTTCACTTTTGAATCTTACAGCGCCACTTTATAAGCCTAATGACTTACCAGAGGCTTTAAAAAAAATTCCTGTTACAAAACCAGGAAGTAGGTTTTTAAAATAGACAGCTATGCCTTTTGGAAGAAGAAATAAAAAACATATCTTAATACAAATAAAAAATAATATTAAAATATTTTTCAGTTTTAATAGAACAAAAAAATATATATTATTAAATTTAAAACGAATGAAAGGATCTTCTCATGAAATAGCCTTAGGACTTGCATGTGGTATTTCTGTATCCTTTACTCCATTTTTAGGACTTCATGCATTATTTGCAATAACACTAGCATGGGTATTAAGAGGGTCTATGGCAGCAGCATTAATAGGTACATTGTTTGGAAACCCTTGGACTTTTCCATTTATTTGGTATTTAAGTTATGAAGTAGGAAAACTATTCATACTAGATTCAAGCAACATCAATCAACAGGATTTATTTGCTAGTCTTAAACATGAAATGATAGTTCTATTCTTATTAGTAAAGAATATTTTTTTAACTACGGATTATGGGCTTATAAAAGAAAATTTTTATACTCTAAACTATATTCCTACAATGGCTGTTGGTGCATTACCAATAGCATTAATAAGCTGGTTTTTATCTTACTTTACTTTTGAAAGTATTATAAATTCATATAAAAAAAAATTATTAAAAAAAAAATAATATGAAACTAGGTGTAAATATAGATCATGTAGCAACAATTAGAAATGCAAGAGGTGGCAGTCACCCTTCACCAATCAAGGCGGCACAAGTTTCAGAAAAAGCAGGAGCTGACTCTATTGTAGTTCATTTAAGAGAAGATAGAAGGCATATAAAGGAAGAGGATATAAAATATATTTCTGATAATATTAAAATTCCCTTACAACTTGAAATAGCCCCAACAGAGTTTATGTTTAACTTTGCACTTTTGAATAATATTAAAAAAATTTGTATAGTGCCTGAAAAGAGGAGAGAGCTTACGACAGAAGGAGGGTTAGACTTAAATAGTAGTTTTAAATTTTTAAATAGACACATTCCTACTCTTATCAACAAAGGTATAGAGGTTTCACTATTTATTGATCCAATATTAAGTAATATAGATTTAGTTAAGGAATTAGGAGTGAATGCTATAGAGTTACATACAGGAAATTTTGCAAATGCACTAGAGAAAGATGAAAGTCTTTTTATTAGTGAAATTATAGAAATGACTAATAAGGCAACTAAAAAACAAATAAGTGTAAGCGCTGGACATGGGCTAACATTTGAAAAAGTAAAAAAAATAGTTAATATTTCAGGTATAGAGGAACTGAACATAGGGCACTTTATAATAGGAGAGGCCATCTTTTATGGTTTAGAAAATGTAATTTTAAAAATGCTCAAAATTATTAGAGACTCTAAACAATGATTTTAGGAATTGGCATAGATATTTGTGAAGTAGCTAGAGTTAAAAAAGTACTAGCTATATTTGAAGATAGATTTAAAAGTAGGTGTTTTACTAAGGTAGAAATAGATAAATGTGCAAGCGCATATAATAAGTCATCATGCTATGCTAAGAGGTTTGCAGCAAAAGAAGCAGTATCTAAGGCATTAGGCACAGGCATGAGCGGGGGCGTGTCTTGGAGACAAATTGAAGTTGTAAACTTAAAAACCGGACAACCAACCATTGTGTTATATGGGAATGCTAAAAAAAAACTTGAAAGTATGTTGCCAAATAAAATGCGATCAAATATTCTAGTTAGTATTACAGATGAAAGAGAATATGCTCAGGCTTTCATAATAATAGAAGCAGTTAATTAAAAAAAAGGAAAAATCATGAATACCATATTAGTTTTTTTAATAGTTATAGTCATAATATATTTATTGATTAAAGAAAAAATGACAGAAGTATTTAAAACTTTTATAATTGCTATTTTTGTTGCTGTTTTCTTAAGAAGTTTTGCATACGAACCATTTACCATTCCTTCTGGATCAATGAAACCAAATTTACTAGTTGGAGACTTCTTGTTCGTTTCCAAATTCTCTTATGGGTACTCAAAATATTCTGTACCTTATGGAAGATATATTCCTCTTTCAGGAAGGATATTTTTCAGGAAACCTAAAAGAGGTGATGTAGCCGTTTTTAAATTTCCAGGTGATAATAAAACAGACTATATAAAAAGAATCATAGGATTGCCTGGAGATACAGTTGAAATTAAAAATGGAAGTGTTTTTGTTAATAACAAAATTTTAGAAAGAAACAGCATTGGAACTTTTGAAGATATGCACAGATACGGATACTTAGAAAGCTTTAACCTAATAGAAGAAAGTAATAATTTTGGAAAAAAATATAAAGTATTGGATGATACTGCATTTAATGGAGTAGTTAACCCAAATTCAGCAGATAATAAATTTGATGTAAATAATACAAAAAATTATACTGTGCCAAAAGATCATTTCTTTGTCATGGGTGATAATAGGGAACATTCTTCAGATAGTAGGTTTCTTTCTCAAGTGGGCTACGTTCCAAAAGACAACTTAGTCGGAAAAGCAGCAATAATTTTCCTTTCTATAGAATATTCTAATAATTACTTGACCTTATTTGGTTTAAATTTATTAAAGATACCTAATGCTGTCAGAGTAGAAAGAATTGGAAACTTATTAAATTAATGAGATTAGAAGATTTAAATAAAAAATTTAAGACAATATCAGGTTATGAAAAAATATTTTTAAAAAAAAATAAAGAGGGTAAAAAAGATTTCCAAAGACTAGAATTTTTAGGAGATAAAGTTTTAGGGTTAGTCATATCATCTATAATATATAATAAATACAAAAACTTTAGTGAAGGAAGTCTATCTAGAGCAGTAGCTTACCTATGTTCAGGAAAAGTATTATCAGATATAGGTGTGAGCTTAAAATTAGATGTACTCTTAAATAAAAAAAAAAGAAACATATCAGAAAAAGTTTTAGCCGATAATATGGAAGTAATAATTGGTGCCTATTATATTAAAAATGGATTTGTAAAAACAAAAAAAATTATTTATGAAATATGGAAAGAAGAAATAATTAACATTATTATGGTGAATTTAGATAATAAAACTGCCTTACAAGAATGGAGTCAATCTATGAGGCTAGGCTTGCCTGAATATAGCTTAATTAATAAAACTGGCCCTGACCATCAACCAGCGTTTACTGTCAAAGTTAAAGTTTTAGACCATAGAATTGAAAAAGCAAAAGGAAAAACTTTACAAGATGCAGAACAGAATGCTGCCAAAAAATTTCTAGATAAATTAAAGATTAATTATGATAAAAAAATTAACTGAAACTTTAAGAGTTTCTATTGTAGGAGAACCTAATGTAGGTAAATCTACATTAATTAATAGCATATTTAAGAAAAAAGTATCAATAGTTACCAGGAAATCACAAACTACCCTGAAAAAAAAAGCAGAAATATTATTTTTAAAAAATAAACAAATTATATTTTTAGATACTCCAGGTATATTTAGTGAGAAAGCCGTTTTATCCAGAAGCACATTTAAACAAGCATCTAATGCTATATTAGAAAGCAATTTAGTTTTAGTGCTAGTTAGTGGAGTAAAGCCAAATATACATAAGACAAAAGAAATATTAAAATATATAAATTCTTTAGATAAGGAATATTTAATCATTATAAATAAAATAGATTTATTAAAAAAAAATATATATTTGAAAGCTTTAGAAAACATTCAGTTAAAACTTCAAACTAGAAATCTTCTTACTGTATCATCATTAAAGTCAACAGGTATAAATCATTTACTAAATTTTATAGTAAATAATTTTAAATTTTTTAAAAAGGAAAAAATAAATTATAAAAAAGAAATTATTTGTCCTGAATTGGTTGAAGAAGTAGTAAGAGAAAAGGTGCTTAATAATATTCATGATGAGATACCATACAACCTTAAATTTAAAACAGAAAATATAGAAAAAAAAAATAATGGGAGCTTTAGGGTAGACCTATCTATTATTCTTAATAAGAGCACTTACAAGCCTATAATACTTGGTAAGTCAGGAAGTAGTATTAAAAAAATTAGTATAAGTGCTAGAGAAGATCTTGAAAGAATGCTTAAAGTAAAAATTCATCTTTTTTTATTTTTAAAACTTACAAAAAAAAGTCAGGAGAAAGTTGCAAATCTGGAAAAATAGAGCAATTGTTTTATCTAAAATAAATTATTCTGAGACTTCTTTAATACTTAAAGTATTTACGGAAAAAAAGGGTATTAGAAGGGGGCTCGTAAAAGGTGGAAAAAAAATTAATAAAAGTAATATTTTTGAATCAGGAAATTTAATCGCGGTAGAATGGAAATCTAAATCTGAGGAATCTCTAGGTATTTTTAGTTGTGAATTATTAGAAGCAAATTCAGGTATTTTCTTAAAAGATACTAAAAAATTTTTAGCTATTATATCTATACTTAATTTAATAGAATTTAGTTTTTTAGAGAATGAGGTTGAAGAACAACTTTTTTTTAAAACCTATAAGTTATTAAAGGATATTTTAAATAATGAAGAAAATTGGTTATTACAATATGTAAAATGGGAGCTTTTTTTGTTGAATAAGATAGGTTTTGGTCTAGAACTAAGTAGATGTGTAGTTTCACAATCTAAGACCAATTTAATATATGTATCTCCTAAATCAGGCTGTGCTGTAAGTAAAAAATCTGCAGAAGGTTGGGAAAGCAAGCTTCTAGACTTGCCTTCTTTTCTGGTATCTGATAAGAATGCAAATATAATAGATATTAAAAAAGGCCTTAAGCTTACAGCTTTCTTTCTAAAAAAATTTTCTGAATCTATTAGTAAAAATTTACCGTTTACTAGAAAGTATTTTATAGATAGTATTTAAGTATGTTTTTTTTAAAAAACATTATAGGTATAGTAGTAAATTTTAATGTAAAAGCAGGAAAAATTTTTTCTTGGCTTCTTCTTTTAATGGTGATACTGACCTTTGTTATAGTAGTTCTCAGATATTTATTTAATATTGGTTTTATTTGGATGCAAGAATTAGTAAGATTTTTTTATTCTGCCGTTTTTTTAATATGTGCTGCGTATACTCTCGCTGAAGATTCTCACGTTAGAGTGGATATTTTTTATTCAAAATTATCCGATAAAGGAAAAAGTATTGTGAATATATTAGGTTCTTTCATTTTTTTAATTCCTGTTTGTATAATTACTTTTTACTATTCATTTAACTATGTAATTAATTCTTGGGCACAATTAGAAGGATCTTTAGAAGAAAGAGGCTTACATGCAGTATTTATTATGAAATCTTTTATATGGCTTTTTTCTTTTATGCTGTTAGGTCAGGGAGTTGCAATAATTGTAAATGGTATAAATAAAATATGGAGACAACAATGATCTCACAAGAATTTATGCTAGTTTCTATGTTGTTTTTTCTTTTTTTGTCTTTACTGTCTGGTTATCCAGTAGCTTTTACTATTGCTGGAGTGTCATTATTTTTTGCTGTTCTGGGATCTTTGTTAAATATTTTTGATATGTCATTTGTTTCTGCTTTTCCAAATAGAATTTACGGTATCATGACTAATGACTTATTAATTTCTGTACCACTTTTTGTTTTTATGGGAGTAATGTTGCAAAAGTCTAAAATTGCAGAAGAACTAATTGAGTCTATGTCAATCTTGATGCAAAATATTAGATCTGGATTAACTATTTCAGTAACCTTAGTTGGAGCACTTTTAGCTGCATCAACAGGAATTGTAGGTGCTACAGTAATAACAATGGGACTCTTATCTTTGCCCACTATGTTAAAACAAGGATACTCTCCAAAGTTAGCAAGCGGTACTATATGTGCTGCAGGTACTCTAGGACAAATAATTCCCCCTTCAATTGTACTTATTTTATTGAGCGATCAAATATCAGCCTCTTACCAACAAGCTCAATTGGCCTTAGGTAACTTTTCTCCTGAGTCAGTTAGCGTTACTGATTTATTTTTTGGAGCACTTATTCCAGGGCTTTGTTTAGTTGTAATGTATATATTTTGGCAAATTATAAATTCTTTTATTAATCCAGATAGTATTCCAGACAAAAATAATGTTGAATTAAAAAATATCAAAGGGTTATATCTTAAAATTTTTAAGGCATTAATACCTCCCTTATTATTAATTATTTCAGTCTTAGGTTCAATATTAGCAGGCTTAGCTACACCAACTGAGTCTGCAGGAGTAGGAGCTATAGGAGCAATTATATTGGCTTTTGCAAAAAAACAGTTGTCTTTTAATGTTTTTAAACAGGTAGTCCAGGATACTGCTAAAACTACATCGATGGTTTTTATAATCTTAGTAGGGGCAGCATTATTTTCATTGGTTTTCAGAGGGTACGGTGGTGATGAAATTGTAGCTCATTTTTTAACTAATATCGAAGGAGGTGTTGTAACTTCAATAATAATAACAATGATAGCTATATTCATATTAGGTTTTTTTCTTGAAGTTTTTGAAATAATTTATGTAGTGGTGCCAATTATTGGACCTGCTATTTTAATGATGGGTGTTGATCCCTTATGGTTCGCTATAATGATAGCAATAAATTTACAAACCTCATTCTTAACACCTCCTTTTGGTTTTGCTCTTTTCTATCTAAGAGGGGTAGCTCCACCATCAGTTAAAACAATGCAAATTTATTCCGGCGCTATACCGTTTGTTATAATTCAATTATTGATGTTAATTGTTCTGTGGTTCTATCCTGAGTTAGCCACATATCTACCAAAGGTTATATATAATTAAATAGCATAGTTTAGTTTATAATAAGAAAATGAGTAAAAATGATAAAATTGAAGTTTGGGGATATAATTCATATAGGCCTTTTAGATTATATTGGATATTATATGAATATAATTTAGAGTTTAAAAGCTATAAAATAGGTTCCAGAACTGGAGAAACCCAAACTCAGGATTATTTAAGTATAAATCCAAAGGGAAAAATTCCTACGTTAAGACACAATAATGTTTATATTACTGAAAGTGCTGCAGCTGTAAATTACATTGTTAAATATTTTAAAAAACCTAACGACTTTTTTCTTCCTTTAAATGCTAAAGAAAAAGCAAAAGTTGATGAATGGTGTTTTTTTTCTTTAATGGAATTGGACTGTTTATCTATATATATATTAAGAAGACATGAAAATCCTAAAAATTCTGGTTTGGCAAACCTTTATGGTGAAGCAGAGAATGCCTTAATAACTGCAAGAAAACACTTTGATAAAATGATAGCTGCTTGCGAAAAAAATGTTCCTAAAAACTCATGGCTATTTGGGAAAAGTCCTTCAGTTGCAGATATTATATTTATCAGTTGTCTTTTACATTGTAATGTTTTTAATTTACAAATTAAAAGTGATAATATTAATTATTATCTAGAAAATGCAAAGAAAAGAAAATCCTTTAAAGGAGCATATAAAGACTGTTTTAATAAATAATATAATCTAATAATTTTGGAGTAATAATACTATTATGTTAATAAAGGGACCATTATCAGGAGTAAAGGTTATTGATTTAACAGCGATGGTTTCTGGTCCCACGGCTACTATGATGCTTGGAGACCAGGGAGCCGATGTGATTAAGGTAGAACCTCTAGAAGGAGAATTAATGCGAAAGGTTGGTGATACATTTAATGGTATGAGTAATTCCTTTCTCTGTTGTAATAGAAGTAAAAGATCTATAACTTTGAATCTTAAAAATAAAAAAGGTATTAGTATATTAAAAAATTTAGTTAAGAAATCAGATGTATTTATACAAAATTTCAGACCAGGAACTATAGAAAGAATGGGCTTAAGCTATGCAAAGCTAAAGAAAATTAATAAAAAAATAATTTATTTATCAATTAGTGGCTTTGGAGAAAAAGGTCCCTATTGTAACCAAAGAGTATATGACCCAGTAATACAAGCTCTTTCAGGGTTAGCAGATATACAGAGAGATCAAACTAGTAAAAAACCTAAACAAGTAAGAACAATTATTCCTGATAAAACTACAGGGCTAGCAGCTGCACAAGCTATAAGTGCTGCTTTATATTACAGAGAAAAACAAAGAAAAGGTCAACATATTAAGCTTGCTATGCTTGATGTTATGGTAGCTTATCTTTGGCCAGAGGGAAGCGCAAGTTTATCATTTATAGGAAAAGAAAAAGATCCAACATTAGGACAGTTGGGTTTAGATCTAGTATTTAAGACTAAGGATAATAAATATATTACAGCTGGTGCAGTATCTAATACAGAATGGGAAGGAATGTGCAAAGCGTTCAATAGAAAAGACTTAATAAATAATAAAAAATTTTCTACGCCTAATGCTAGAATTAAATATAAAGTAGAAAGGAGAAAATTAATAGCAAAAGAAATCTTTAAATATAGGTCCAAAGAGATACTTGAGGCTCTTCAAAAAGAGGAAGTCCCATGTGCACCAATTCTTACCAGAGTTGAGCTTTTAAAAAATGATCAAATAATTAAAAATAAGATTATAAATCATTATGAAAGTGATATATATGGGAAGGTTAGAGGCCCAAGGCCTGCTCCCTTGTACTCAGAAACACCTTTATTGGGAAAAAAACTTGCTCCTTTATTAGCAGAAAATAGCATAGAAATTCTTAAGGAGTTAAATTACTCAAAAAAAGAAATAAATACTTTTTTATCTGAAAAAGTAACATCAGATTGCGAGATTTTAAAATAACTTTCCATGTTAAATTATAATCTATTTGTTTTTTTTAATATTAACTGCTCAAATTAATAAAACCTTGTTCGGCAAAAGGAGACCTTAATCTTGCTAATTTTTTAAAAGAAATCCAGCTATCAAAAATCTCCCTATTAATTTTTCCTTCACCTGCAGTTTCAGCCACTACTTCATCAGAAATCTTTATCATAGCTTTAAAAACTTCTTTAGGGAAATTTAATACCTCAACATTGTGCTTATTCACTAGCTTTTGCTGAGCATCAGAGTTCGCCGCAGTAAACTCTGATATCATTCTACTGTTTTCTGCTTCGCAGGCAATTCTTACTATAGATTTTAAATCTACTGGTAAGGAATTATATGCTTCCAGATTTATGGAACATTCAAGAACTGAACTAGGTTCATGTATACCGGGACCATAATAAAATTTAGTAATTTTATAGAAGCCGAATGCTAAATCATTCCATGGACCAACCCATTCAGTAGCATCTATTGCGCCTGATTGCAATGCTGGCATTATTTCACCGCCAGGGAGAGCCACGGCAGTTCCACCCATTCTATTAAGTACTTCAGCTGCCAAACCAGGGATTCTCATTTTTAATCCTTTAAAATCTTCTTTAGTATTAATTTTTTTTAAAAACCATCCCCCCATCTGAGTACCAGAGTTTCCTGCCATAAAAGATTTAAGTCCAAATTCATTATATAAATCGTCCCAGAGCTTTTGACCACCTCCATAGTTTATCCATGCGTTATGTTCTTGAGCGATCATTCCTCCGGGAACTGCACCAAAAAATGGCATAGATTTATTTTTATTAATCCAATAGTAAGGAGAAGCATGAAACATTTGTGCTTTATTTTCTCTAACAGCATCAAAACTTTCAAAAGCAGGAACTAATTCTCCTGCAGCAAATAATTTTATATTTAATCGCCCTTCTGACATTATTTTAATATTATCTACTAATCTCTGCGCCCCAGTTCCAAGTCCAGGAAAGTTTTTTGGCCAAGTCGTAACCATTTTCCAATCAAAGGTCTTTTTAAGATTTGTTGTAGCTTTTCCAGGTTTATTTGGTGTACCACTATCACCACATGCTGAAAGCAAACCTACAGCAGAAAAAAGTCCTGCAGTTTTAAGAATATTTCTTCTAGATAATTTTTTTTTGGACATTAACTACTCCTAATTATTTTTATAATATAAATATAATCTTATATCATTAGTTTTAAAATACTTTTTTGTTTTTTACTCTCAGTAACCAAAATACTTCGGTAAAAAAATTATATAAACTATCCAAGTTAAAATAGTCAAGGGAATACCACATTTTATATAATCACGAAATCTATAATTACCTGGTGTCATTACTAATAAATTAGTTTGATAACCAAAAGGCGTACAAAAAGAAATATTAGATGCTAAAATAATAGTGATTATAAAAGCCATAGGGTCTACATTTAATGCGTAAGCTAGGTTTATAGCTATAGGCATAAAAACAATTACTGTTGCATTATTTGTGATAAAATTAGTAAATATAGTTACTAGAATAAATAAACTACATAATACAAGGGAAACTGATTGATTATCTAAAAATGTCATAAGGCTTTTTACTATTAACTGAGCAGCTCCTGAACTTTCTAATGCAGTACCATATGCAAGCATACAGGCTATAGTAATATAGATTCTCTTATTAATTGCATTAGCAGCCCTATTAATCGACAAGGCATTAGTTAATATCATAGATGTCGCTCCTAATATAGATGCTGTTGCTAAGTCAATTAATCCTGAAGCAGCAGCAAATATTGTAGTAATAAAAATAATAGAGGATCTTAACAATTTATTTTTTTGAGGCAGATACTTTCTAGTCCAATCTATTAATACTACATCAGAATTATTTTTTAAATTAGATACAGAACTCTCAGTTCCTTGTACCAATAATACATCTCCTGCTAACAGAGGAATTTCAGTAACCCTGTCTTTTAACATTCTAGACCTTCTTAGCAGTCCTAGGACAATACAACCTGTAAAATTTCTAAATCTTATTTGTTCTAAATCTTTACCTATCATTTCTGAGCTAGGAGCAACTAGAACTTCTGCTAGCATTCTAGAATCTTTAATCAGGTTTTTATTAATATCTTCTAATGTACTGCTTAAATCTTTGGTTAGTTGAGGATGAAGTTGATCTCCAAACTTAGAGACTGCTTCTTCTAAGGATTTTCTGGTTGCAGCTAAAACAATTACATCACCCGTTTTTAATAATAAGCTATCTATTGGAGGGTAAAATGCATGTTCACCTCTTTGCACAAATAATATATTACTATTACTTAATTCACTTATTGGACTATCTTCTATTTTAAGTCCTAGCAATTTAGAATTTTCTTTGATTTCTATCTCTGCTAGAAACTGCCTAGCATCTCTAGCAAATGGATTTTTTAAAATTTTTTGTTTTGGTAATAATCTAGGAATTACAAAAAGAGTAAAAACTATTCCTGGTATAGCAATTATTAAAGCTGGAATAGTCATGTCTAGCAACTCTATAGGTCTGATACCAAAATCTGAAACTATTCCAGCACCTATAAGGTTTGTGCTAGAGCCCATTAAAGTTGTCATACCTCCTAACATACTTACATAGGAAAGCGGTAAGAGAGTCTTACTAATATCAATATTACTTTTTTCTACTAATGCTGCGATTAAAGGGATAAACATGACAACTATTGGTGTATTATTCATAACTGAGCTCAAAATTGCGACACAAATTAGAATTAGGACGAAAAGCATTAAGGGATTAACTTTATTTTCTAATTCAAATAATCTTGCTATAGAACTAATTACTCCAGTAGCCTTCATTCCTTCTGCCATTATTAATAAGGCCATTACAGTAATCAATCCAGGGTTTGCAAATCCTGACAATAAGTCAGATATATTCATATTTACTTCTTTGTAAAAGAAAACTTGGATAGCGGCTAGTGCTGATAATAAACCTATAGATACAGTTTCCATAGGATATTTATCTAATATTAAAAAGAACAGTGCGACTATTCCAACCAGTATAATTAATATTGCAACCATATTAAAATCTAAAGTCATTATTCTATTATGTTAAAATCTCGAAGTATTTTTTTTCTATTTTGGTTTAAGGTAGGAGCAGGCTTTCTAAAACCTTTATCTTTAAAATTAGAGATTTTTATAGGATTTCCAGCAACTTTAATTTTTAAATGTTTATTATAATTAACATCTACTACCATCTTCCTTCTTAAAATTTGTGGGTTTTCTAATATCCCTTTGATATCATTAAGTTTACTTACCGGCACACCGTAAGAGCTTATTTTAGAAATCCAATAACTTGATTTTCTTTTACTTAAAATTTTTTCTAACATATTTTTTAACTTATCAGCGTTCTTTAATCTGAGATCATTAGTTTTAAATAATTTCAATTTTAATATATCTTGACTTGAAAGTGACTCACAAAGCTTTTTAAAAAGATTATTATTTCCTGCAGCTAGTGCTATAAAATCATCTTTACATTTGTAACATTCAAAAGGTGCAATAGATGGATGTCTGCTTCCAAGTTTTTTAGGAATTTTTTTTTCACAAAAATATCTTGAAACTGCATTCTCCAATATAGCTACCTGACAGTCAAGCATAGATATATCTATATAACTTCCCTTATTTGTATTATTTCTTTTTATTAATGCAGACTGAATACCTATTGTAGTAAATAATCCAGCGGTAATATCTCCTATAGAGGTTCCTACTCTTACAGGGGACTGATTTTCATGACCTGTTAAACTCATTATGCCTCCTAAAGCTTGAACTATAAGATCGTATGCTGGTTTAGAAGACATTTCTCCTGTTTGTCCAAATCCAGAGCAAGAAGCATAAACTAATCTTGGGTTTTCTTTGAATAGTTTATTTTTCTTTAAACCTAATTTATCCATAGTGCCTGGTCTATAATTTTCTACTAAGACGTCAGCTTTTTTTATAAGTTGTAGAAATATATTTTTATCTTTTTTATCTTTTAAGTTTAATTGGATAGACTCTTTGCCTCTATTAAGGGATGTAAAATATGTTGAAACATTTTTATAGAAAGGACCAAAGCTTCTAGAGTCATCACCTCCTTCAATAGACTCAACCTTTATAACTCTAGCTCCTAAGTCTGCAAGCTGCATAGTCGAATAAGGTCCTGCTAAAACTCTAGTTAAATCAATAACTATAATCCCATGGAGAGGAGCTTGATTTGTTTTTATAATATTTTTTTTTTTTCCATTTATCTAAAATTTGTTCGGTCACATAAAAAATTTTATCTAATTGTTTTCTTTTTATAATGAAAGGGGGCATAAAATAAACTACATTCCTTAAAGGTCTTGCCCAAATACCTCTATTTATAAACTCTTTACGTATCCATAGTATGCTTTCGCTATCTAATTTATCAAATTCTATAACTCCGATTGCCCCTAAAAACCTAGTATTTGATACAAAACTATACTTTTTAAACTTATCTAAATTTACTTCAAAGTACTTTTCAATGAGTTTAACCTTTTTGAGTACTTGAAATTTAGAAAAATAATTTAATGTAGCATTAGCTGCAGAACAAGCTAATGGGTTTGCCATATAAGTTGGACCATGCATAAATTCAATATTTTTTTTCTTTCCCAAAAATGCTTGAAATATTTTTTTTGTTGCAACAGTAGCCGCTAAGCTAATCAAACCTCCAGTAAGTGCTTTACCAATGCAAACTATATCTGGTTTTGCTTTAGTTTGCTGAAAAGCAAACATTGTTCCAGTTCTTCCAAACCCTGTTGCTATTTCGTCTAATATTAAAAGCGTATTATATTTTTTTTTTAATTCATAAATTTTATTAAGAATTTCAGCTGAGTATATTTTCATACCTCCAGCACATTGAATTAAAGGCTCTATAATTATTCCTGCTAGATTATCCTTATTTTTAATTAAAACCTGCTCCAACTTTCTTGTAGAATCCTCATTATGAGGAATTTCACAAAATATATTTTTATGTATATATTTGTTGAATATAAAATGCATACCTTCATGAGGATCACAAACTGACATTGCACCATTAGTGTCTCCATGGTATCCATTTTTAAAATGTATAAATTTTCTTTTTTCTTTTTTTCCTTTATTGATCCAATATTGAATTGCCATTTTAAGAGCTACCTCAACAGAAACTGATCCTGAGTCTACAAAAAAGACTTTCTCCAAATCATTCTTAAGTAAAGAAGTTATTTTTTTTGACAAGTCTATAGCTTGGTCATGAATAATACCACCAAACATGACATGTGGCATTAGTTTAAGTTGTTTTGAAACAGCCTTTAAAAGGTAAGTATTGTTATAACCAAGACAGGATGTCCACCATGATGATATAGAATCAATTAATACTTTTCCGTCAGCTAATAAAATATTACATTCTTTAGTTTCTTTAGCTTTTAAGGGAGCCCCTATATTGCTCATTTGAGTATATGGAAGCCATAAATGGTTTAGGTCCTTATTCATTATTTAGAAAGTTCTTTTTTCTGGGGAAAGGCCTAATTTATTAAATAAATAAGTGTCTTTACTTTGCTTTGGATTTGGAGCAGTTAATAATACATCCCCTTGAAAAATTGAGTTTGCTCCTGCTAAAAATGCAAGCGCTTGAGTACTATCATCCATATTTGTTCTTCCAGCAGAAAGTCTTATATAAGATTTAGGCATCATTATTCTAGCTACAGCAATTGTTTTAACCAGGTCGATCGGATTTAGATCTCCTTTTTTTTCTAATGGGGTACCCGGTATTTTAATTAGTTGATTTAGCGGTACACTCTCTGGATGTTGTGGTAAATTTGCAAGAGTTTTTAACATATCAATTCTGTCATTAAGACTTTCTCCCATTCCTAAAATACCTCCACAACAAACTTTAAGGCCAGCTTTCCTTACATTACTTATCGTATCCAAACGGTCTTGATACTTTCTAGTAGTGATAATTTCTTTATAATAATTTTCTGATGTATCAACATTATGATTATAAAAATCTAAGCCAGATTTGGATAATTTTTTTGCTTGTATTTTATTCAACATTCCTAAAGTAGCACAAGTTTCTAGACCTAAAGAAGATACTTTCTCTATCATCTTACATACTAACTCTAAATCTTTATCTGTAGGGTTTCTCCAGGCTGCTCCCATACAAAACCTAGTAGAACCATTATTCTTTGCTTCCATTGCAGCTTTTTCTACTTTTTCAATAGTTATAAGTTTTTCTTTCTTTAAATTGGTATTGTGATGGGCACTTTGAGGGCAATATGCGCAATCTTCAGGACATGAGCCTGTTTTTATACTTAAAAGAGTACTTAACTGAACTTTATTTTTTTTGAAGTTTATTCTATGAAGAGACTGTGCTTTGTATATCAAATCATTAAAAGATGAATTAAACAATTTCTTAATTTCAGTGGTTTTCCAATTGTGTCTAATAGTTTTTATTTTTTTCATAATCACTTATAATAATATAGGAATAAAAAATATGCTATTTGATAATTACAACAAATTTATAAAAACAAAGCTTAGTGAAATTTCTAAAAAAAATCAATTTAGGATTTTGAAGGTTACAAAAAGGAAAAAAAACAATTATGTAATATATAATGAAAAAAAGTTATTATCTTTTGCTTGCAACGATTATTTATCTTTAAGTACAGATAAGAGGTTAGTAAAAGCATCAGCCAAAGCTGGTTTATTATATGGTACTGGGTCAGGCGCATCTAGACTCATTACAGGAAATAATCCTTTGAATAAAGAATTAGAGGAAGAATTAAGTTTGATGAAAAATACCGAGGCATGCTTAGTATTTGGTAGCGGATTTTTAGCTAATATAGGAGCAGTTTCTGCTTTAGCTAATAAAAATGACCTAGTTTTAATTGATAGCCTAAGTCACTCTTCAAGCTTTTTAGGAGCTAAATTAACTAGTGCGAAAGTTATAAAATTTAAACATAACTGCATGGTTGATTTAGAGAAAAAACTCTTAAATTATAGAAAAAAATTTAAAAAATGTATTATTTTAACAGAGGGAGTGTTTAGTATGGATGGAGATATTGCTTATCAAGACAAAATATCAGCATTAAAAGATAAATATAATGCCCTTTTTATCTTAGATGATGCTCATGGGTTAGGTGTTATAGGTGATGGGACAGGAAGTAATAGCATATTTAAAAAAAAATCTAATGTTGATGTTTACATAGGTACTCTATCTAAAGCAGTTGGAAGTTATGGAGGTTTTGTTTGTGGAAATAAAAAATTGATAGAATATTTAGTTAACAGATGTAGAACTCAAATTTATACAACAGGACTTCCTCCTGCAATTCTAGCAGCTTCTCTAAAAGGGATAAAAATTATACGTAGCAATTTTAATTTAGTAAAAAAACCACTAGAAAATGCAACTTTTTTTTGTGATATATTAAAGCTAGATAAGCCTAAAAGCCCAATAGTCCCTATAATTCTAAAAGAAGAAAAGAAAGTTATTGATGCATGTAAATTTTTAGAAAGTAAAGGTTATCTTGTTGGAGGTATTAGACCTCCTACTGTCCCTATTAATACTTCAAGACTTAGATTAGCATTTAACAGTTCTCACAGTAAAATACATATTAAAGAAATATCAAAATTAATACAGAAATTTATTTAGTATGAAAGTAAAAGGTTTTTTTGTTACATCTACAGGAACAGAATTAGGAAAAACATATTTATCAACAAAATTAATAAGTAATTTCTTTAGCAAAAATATTATTATTGACTTTTATAAACCTATTTTAAGTGGTTTTGATCTTAATAAACTAAATGAGTCCGATACTGCTAAACTCTTAAAAGCTGGAGAAAGAGTGGCATCAATAGATAATATCAAGAAAATTACTCCTTGGATATTTAAAAAGGCTTTAGCCCCTTCAATTGCAGCTAAACATGAAAATAAAAAACTTTCCTTTGATTTAGTAAAAAAATGGTGTTTGGAAAATAAAAAAAATTCTAAATGTCAGTATTTACTATTTGAGGGAGCAGGGGGGATAATGGTTCCAATTGAAAGAAAGAAAACATTTATTGATTTATTTAAAGCATTAAAAATACCGGTTATATTAGTTTCTGGTTCTTATTTAGGTACTGTAAGTCACACGCTTAGTGCACTAGAGACCTTGGCCAAGCACAATATAAAAATCATAAATATTATATTTAACGAAGGAAAAAAATTAGATGAAAATTATCAAGATAATTATAAACTACTAAAATCTAGTATAATCTCAAATATTAAAATTAGACCTTTGGCTTACAGAGCTGATAAAAATAATACCCAAATAAAAGTTATAGCTGACGATATAATCAAGTATTTTAATAGAATGGCTTAAAAGTTGCTTATTTTATTTCATGTTAAACAAACAAGGGTTAAAATATAGAAGAATTATTGGTTTTTTAATTATATGTGCGTCGCTCATATTATCAAAGGAAAGTAAGTCTCAGGGATTTTCAGAGCTTTTAAATAAAATTTTATTACAAGATGAAAGTATAAATTCATCGAAAACTTTAATACAAAAAAATAAAAATGATCTTTCTTCTGCTTGGTCCTCTTATACTCCTAAGCTAAATTTTACTGTTCCAGTAGGCAGAGAAGTTTTAATTAATAATGATAATGCCAACACTGATATGGATTATTATGAATTAGACGCTAGGGTATCTCAAAATATCTATGATTTTGGATTGACAAGTAGTAAAATAGAAATTGCAAAAAATACACTAGAATTATCAAAAATTTCAAATACTAATGTTAAAAGTAATAAAATACTAGAGGCTTTAGCAGCATATTTAAACTATATTAAAACCTTTAATGTTTTGATTTTTGCAAAAGAGTCTGAAAGCAGGATTAAAACTGTAACAAGATTAGAAAATGAGAAAGTAGCTAGAGGAGCAGGGTTAGCTTCTAATGTGTTACAATCCAAGGCTAGATTAGCTGGTGCCAGATCTACTAGAGTTAAATTTGAAGGGGATTTAGCTATAGCTAAAAACAGATTTTTTAATGTATTTAGAGAAAATCCTACAGATTTTTCTTCTTTTAAAGAACCGACTTTGCCAATTAATTTGCTTCCTAGATCTGAAGAAGAGGCAATTAAAATTGCAAGAGAAAATAATATCGCATTGAAAATTAGTAATCTAAGTTTAAAAAATGCTAAGAGCAAAGTAAAAGGTAGTAAAGCAAAGTTTTTACCTTCATTGAAAGCTATTGCCCAATATAAAAATAAAAGAAATGTATCTGGATTAAAGGGAACCGAGATAGATCATATTTATAAAATAGAAATGAATTATCCTATATCAATTGGAGGTCCTTTAGGATTTTTCTATAAAGAAAATGCAGATTATAAATCATCAATGAATCAATACATGATGACAAAATATGGACACGATCAGTTGAAAAGAAATTTGGAAGAAAGTGTAAGAAATTCTTGGCAAACTAAAAGTATAGCTAAACAAAATTACGAATATTTAGAAAATCAAGCTAACATATCAGGAGAGTTTTTTGATTTAGCCATGAAAGAAGTTAAGCTAGGTAACAGGCAATTAATAGATATTTTATCATCTGAGACAGCTTTTATTAATTCTAAAAGTGCAGCTGAAAATGCTAAAACACAGTATAAACTTGCTGTTTATCAATTATTATTTGCTGTTGGAATTTTAGATGAAAATATTTTTAGAAATTATGATGATACTATAAAAAAAAAAAGTTCTCTAAAAAATAAAGATAACAAATTTGATAAAATAGAAGATATTGAAGACAAAATTAAAATTCACAATTCACAAGCTGTCACTATAATAAATGAGCCAGTTTCAAAAAAAATTATCCTAAAAAATAAAAAAGATAATATTATAAAAACTAAAAATAATACTCCTAATTTAAAAAAAAATGATGATAATAAACCTACTTATCTGGTTAAAAACAAAAAAATTATATTAAATAATGAAATAAATAAATCAGAACCTGTACTTAAAAAAAAGGTATCTAACATTATCGTAGATACAAATAAAATTAAACTTATAAGTAAGTCTGAAAAAAAATTAGAAGGTAATAGTTTTTATAAAGTTTATAAAATTCAAGTTGGAGCTTTTGAAAATATATCAAATGCTAATAATTATTTAGAAAAAATTACAAAAATTAATATTAAAGAACTAAATTTCTTAATTTTTGAGGATAATGCTTCAGGATTATTTAAGATACAAAGCACAAAAAGTTTTAATAATGATCAAGCTTTAACCATTTGTAATGATTTAAAATTAATAAATATTAGTTGTATGATGTATCTAATTTGATAATCCTACAAAATTTAGTATTATAGTCGTTTCTATTACTAGTAAAAACTATGGCAATTGAAGATAAATCTCATAACAATGATGTAGAAAAATTATTGTCAAAAGAAGAAGAAAAACTTATTGATAATAAAGAGATCAACAGTTCTTCCATTAACAGTATAGATAATAACATAAAATTAGCTCAGGCTTTAAGTGAAGATCAATTAAATAATTTATCTAAGACGACTGCCCAGCAACCTATATCACCAGATGATACTTTAGAGCAAGAACAAGGACAACCACTAGAGCAAATTATAACAAATAATGAGATAGAAACCAGTGAAGAACAACAAACTCAAGATATAACTGCTGAAGACTTAGAAGGTTTAGCTGAAGGAGCCTCTCCAGAAGAAGATTTCAGTAACGCTTTTTCACAGGATAGTGGACAAGAAGAGATATTACCACCTAATGATCAAGCTTCAAATGAAGGTGCTCCGTCACAGGGTTCAATTGCAGCTGAAACTGAAACTGTAGAAAATAATAATACAATTGGCTTAGCGCCAGAACTTTCTGAAGCAACAGGAAGTCCTGCTAGGGGTAATACTGAAAATACTTTGGAAGAAATTGATCAATTACAATTAGCAGAAACAGAAATTGCTCCTGAAGAGAGCTTTGCAAATGCAGATCCTTTAGATGTCACTCCAGAAAATTTAGCACCTGAAGAAACTAGTATAGTTAAGGTAGCACCTGAACAAGAAATAAACGGTAACCCTGAACAAGCTGACACTATAATAGAGCCCAAAATAGAAAACCTTGAAGCAGAAAGCTTAGTAGCAGAATCAGCATTAGAATATCCTCCTGAACAAGGCTTAATAGAGGGTACCCCTTCACAAAGTTATATTAAAACAGAAGAAACATTATTAGCAGACGTTCTACAAGGACCAGAAGAGGAGTTTGCATTAGGTAATCCTCAAGAAGAAATAAAAGAAACAGATCAAACTAATAATTTACAGTTAGCGAATATATTAGAGAGCATCCAGTTAAATCCAGAGATAGAAACTTCAGAAGGAAAACCTCTGCAAGGCTTTTCCGATGCATTACCTCCAGAAGACCAAGATATTATTGAACCCACCGAAACGCAACTAGCAGGAATACCTTTTGAAGGAGAAAGCGAGGCAACTTCCGACCAGAATGATGAAGTCCAATTTGCAGAATTGGAACCTATAGGACCTAAGCAAGTAGATACACAAGACTACATAAATGAGGTTGCTAAAGAGGTATTAGAAAAGAATCTTAAAGAAGGAAAGTCTCCGCAAGAAGCTGCTATTGAGGCACTACAAGCTGGACAAAAAGCTGTTAAAGAGGTGGCCAAAGATTTAAATGAAATTAATGAGTTAGCCTTTAATTTAGGAGAAAACTTAATAGAAGATATAAACAATAAAATAGAAAAAATACAAGGAACTATAAAAGATAGGGACAAGGAAGAATTTATAAAGTCAGAAGATGACAATGTAATTGAAAATTTAGAGACGGAGGATCAAGTGGCAGAGGCTACAACTCCACCTAGCACAGAGACGGAGGATCAAGTGGCAGAGGCTACAACTCC
>MDTB01005585.1_pt1 | contig 58444 bp, 56 predicted proteins | sample 811161 | NCBI WGS metagenome assembly MDTB01 (sample SAMN05326650, study PRJNA326480) | marine metagenome | isolation source: seawater | place: Mediterranean Sea | collected 2009 | reverse complement strand
TTGTATAAATCTTGGGTAAATAGTAATTTTTTTTTTATCTAAAAACAAAAATTTATAAATTTGATTTTTTATAAAATCTTTTTTTTCTTTTTTTACAAATTTATTTAGTTGGATAGGTAAATTAAACTTTTTAAGCACTTTTTTTAAATGTTGATATTTTTTAGAGAAACCATCATGATAATACAATTCACATAGCATTCCTAAACCTACTGCCTCACCATGTCTTAAAAGCTCATCTTCTTTTGATTTAATAGACATTTCAATAGAGTGTGCAAATGTGTGTCCAAAATTTAATTTAAGTCTTGTTGATTTTTCATAAACATCATTTTTAAAAAACTTTATTTTTGCCTTCAAGGTAAGACTTATAATTTTTGCAAGGAAAGTGAAATCACGTTTAATAATTTTGTTAAAATTATTTTCAACAAGATTTAAAATTTTTTTATTGTCGATTAAACCAATTTTAACAATTTCAGGTATTCCTGCAAAGAATTCTCTTTTGGGCAACAAATTAATAATATTTTTTGAAATAAAAACATTCTTAGGATGATAATAATTTCCCACAGAATTAATTATATCTTTATAATTAATTCCAGTTTTTCCTCCTATGCAACTGTCAACCATGGCTGTCATAGTAGTTGGAATATGATAATATATTGTTCCTCTTAAGTATAATGAACTGGCAAGCGCGGTAACATCACCAATGACTCCTCCACCACAAGATAGGACTACTGATCTTTTTGTAAAACCATTAGAAATTAATTTATCTAAAATTTTAAGCATTAGCTTAAGATTCTTATTTTTTTTACTTCCATCTACGTACATTATTCTAATACTAAAACCTGATTTTGATAGATCTTGAAATAAAGGGGATAAGATTTTTTTATTTATATTTGAATCTATTACAAGAAGCATTTTTTTATCTGAAGCTAGTCTCTTAAGATCTTCAGCTATATCTGCTGCCTCTTTATCAGAACAAAATGTTACACGATAATCTTCGTTATTAATTTTGTACTTTATTATATTTTTATTCATTTTTTCAATTCAGGTAATATGTATTTATCATAGCTAGCATTATTTTTTTTTACCCAAAAAATACTATTTTTTTTTATTATTTCATAAGAAAATATATCATCACCTAAATTTTTAACATTTATATTTGGCCACATTTTTTTTGTAAAAACATCTAGGTATTTATCCTTTGGAAAGTGAATTATTTTTACTCCATCCTCTAGAGCCTGCAAGCTAACACCAGTTGCAGAACCAAAAATTATTGAGGTTTTTTTATTTGTCTTTTTACAGAATTTTGTTTTGTATTTTTTTAAGATTAAGTTCATTTTATTGGCAAATACTATGTGTTTTTTACTTTCTTTATTTAACGGATGAATTCTTAATTTTAATTGATTAATAGTTTTATTTTTTAAGTTTTGCAAATAATTTTCAAAAATTTTTAATTGTAAATTAAAATTAGATAATTCGTAAGGTACAAATAAATATCCAGAAAATTCATCTTTGCTCTTGCTGAAACGAAGAGAGGGTATTACCTTTACTTTTCTAGCAGGCCAACCTAAATTTTTTACCAGATTTTTTCTTTGATCTTCTCCAGATACTAGAAATAAATCTATACATTTTTCTCTATAAATTAGATCAGTCTGCAGAGGCCATCCTGCACAATGAAGATAGCATATTATTTTAGTTTTATTATTAATTTTCTTTATTGAATTTATTAAACAATGTTGAAAGGGTATTCCCTCATAGTTTATTATAACATTTTTAAAACTTTGATTCTCAAATTGATCATTATAATGATTGTTAATTAATTTAGTGAAAACGTACTGTTTTGAAATATAATGAGATATCTTTTTGAAATTGAATAAATTATTTATAATGATTAAGGAAATAGTCTTAAATAAAAAAAATATATTAAAATTATTCTTGGATTTTTTGTAAAAAATATAAATATTTTCTTTAAGTTCCTTAGGGATATACCCATCTAAAGAAATAAGTAACCAGGAATTATTGTTTTTTAAAGATTTTAAATTGAAATAGCTGTCTGTAAAATTTCCATTTTTATCAAAATTATTCTTTGTACAATATGAAATTAAAAGATTTTTATTTTTTTTCGTGCTTACACCATAAGTAAGATCATAATCATATAGGGTAGAAATAGCTAAGATATCTTTGAAAGTATAAATTAAACTATTTAAACTTTTTTTTCCAATAATTTCCATTAATTTAAAGTAACCTCTAGTTAGGGTCCAAGTAGTAATATAACATTTTGGACTAATTGAAGCTGCAATAGCCTTTTTTTCACAAATATTAAAATAGTTTTTAACAAGACTAATGAGTTGTCTCTGTTTATTCTCAATAAGTCTCATTCACTCTATATTTTTTTAAAAGATTAATAACTTTTTTCATTTCTTTTTTTGGTCCCAGAGTTATCCTTAAAAAATCCTCTAAGCCTTTTACACCTGGCCCTTTTCTTGTTAAAATTCTATTAATTTTTAATTGATTTTCTATAAACCTTTTTTTCTTGCCCAATTTAATATGTAAAAAATTTGCATGAGTTTTAAGAAATATTATTTTTTGTTTTTTTAATTGTGACTCCAAAAAGTTTTTACCTCTAAAAACATCTGTAATATATCTGGATGACATTTTTGGATTATTGAGAAAAAATGTTAGAGCCTTACAGGCTATTGAATTTATTTCATACATGGGCTTGAACTTATAAAGTTCTTTAATTAAGTACTTATTTGCAGCTAAATATCCAACCCTTAAACCTGCTAAACCATAAGACTTTGAAAATGTTCTGAGGATTAACAAATTCTTAAATTTTTTTATATATTTAAGGTATGTACTTTTATAAAAGCCAAAATAAGCTTCATCAATTAAAACTGGTATATTCTTTTTTCTTGCCTTAATTAAAATTTTTTTAATTTGAAATTTGGTTAAAATAGTACCTGTTGGACTATTTGGATTTGCAACAATAATAAGAGATATTTTTGAATTAATGTTTTTCTCAAGCTTTTTAAAATCGAGTTTTAAGTCTTTATTATATCCAATTTGGATTTGATTTATATTAAATAATTTAGAATAAACATCTACCATACCAAACGTAGGATTTAATGTGATTATTTTTTTACTTTTATTATGACAAAAATATTCAAAACACATTCTTATTCCAAATTCTGAACCAGCAGTTAAAATTAGATTGTTAATAGAGATTTTGTTTATCTTTGCTAATTTTTTATAAACTGTTCCAGACTCAGGATATGCTGAAAGATCAAAAGGAGATAGATTAATTTTTTTAAATATATCTTTTCCATATACATCAACTTTTTCATTTTTATCTAGTCTAATATATTTTTTTCTAGAAAAAAAAGATAAGTCATCTCTTTTTAAATTTTTGATTTGTCTAATTTTCACTTGAATTAACCTAATTTTTTCCAGGCGTCAGAATGTTTTTCACCAATGAGTGTCCCTTTAACATCGCAAATATTACAAGGACTCATATTCCTGTTGGCATTATTGAGCATATCACGTGCTTCTTTAGATTTTTTTGATAACCAAATTTCCTTAAAGCTTTTATGATTTAAATTACCTAAAATATTTTTTTTCCCCCAGTCATGTGAACACATTAGTACATCACCGTTATAATCTAAAAAAAATTTATAACTAGGATAAAAGCACTTCTCTTTAATCGCTTGGTTAGTTTCTTTTCTTTTGTAAATAGAATTTTTTAATTGACCACCTCTATTACTTAAAGTGATACCAAAATCTTGTTCTTCTGGTAAATATCTTTTTCTTAAAGCATATTGTACATCATTAAGTTTAAGACTCTCTCCTAATTTTTTAAAATTATGATATTGTTCTTCCCCATCGTACAAACTAACTTGTAGTCTATCTAAACCTGATGAGTATAATTTTTTAAGTCGCTGTTTATTTAAAACATCTCCGTTTGTTATAATTTCGATTCTAGCATTTGGCACCTTTTTTTTTGCATATTTAATTAATAAATATATATTTTTATCTAATAACGGTTCAACAAAACCTGAATAAATTACCAAACCAGAAAAACTATATGTGCTTAGTTCGTCAAAAAGTTTATTGTGTAAATCTGATGATATAAATTCATTGATATCTGGATATTTTGGATCGCTTCTGGGACAGAAAGAACACTTCCTGTTACAAATTCCAGACTCACTTATCTCAACTTCGGATGGCAAAGGGACTTTAGTATTTGGAAAAAATTGTAATCGTTTTTCAATTGATTTTCTTTTAAAATCTATTTGAGGATCTAAAAACTTCACACCATCATTGTTATTTTTCATATAATTTTAGTATTTTGAATAAACTCTATAATACTTATCTGAAATCATTTTTTTTCTAGCTTCAAATAAGTTTTTAGGTATATCTATTGAAATACTACTTCCCTTTGATGAAAAAGTTTTTATTTTTAATCCTATATCCAATGCTCTTAAAAGTTCAACGTCCTCAATTAATTCTAATTTACTCTGCTTGCTTTTTGCATAAGTTTTAAGAGCATAAGGGGTAAAAGATATTATTGATAGGTGTTTGTATATTTTATCTACTTTTTTAATAAATTGGTGAGGTGTGTCTGATCTTGTCATGAAAATAACTTGTTGAGACTGGTTAAATATTAATCTTACTAAATGAGGGTCTCTTGAAAACTTGCTGGGTAAATTAGGTAAAATAATATCAATTTTTTTATTTTTTCTGTGATAATTTATTACTCTATCAATATTTTTAGGATCTATTAATGGTTCGTCACCTTGAATATTTATAATTTGATCATAATTTTTATTCTGTTTTTTAAAAGCTTCATAAATTCTGTCAGTTCCACATTTGTGTTTTTTTGAAGTTAATATAACATTTGCATTATATTCTTTTGCGACATTAAATACCTCTTTTGAATCACAACAAATGAATGCCTCGTCTAATTTTTTTGATAATTTCACTCTTCTATATGTGTGTATTATTAATGGTAATTTACCAATCATTTTAAGAGATTTTCTTGGCAATCGTCTAGAATTTAGTCTCGTTGGTATTAATCCTATTGCTTTATGCATTTGTCCACCCACCATCTATGTTAATAGTCTCACCAGTTAGATATTCTGATTTTTCTGACAATAAATATTCCACTAATCCAGAAATATGTTTTGGTTCACCCCAATGTTTCATCGGTATTCTTGAAACAGTCCAATTGTATAATTTTTTTTTCTTTTTAAATTTGTTGTAATAAGATGTTTTTATGAAACCAGGATTAATTATATTTGCTCTAATACCATATTTTGCAACTTCTACAGCAAATGATTGTGTTAAACTTTTCAAAGCTCCTTTTGATGAAGCATAAGCTGTCAAGTTTGAAAAACCTTGCTTTCCTCCTACTATTGATCCAATGTTAACAATTGAAGATTTTAGCTTGAATTTAATAGAATAATTTAAATAAATTTGCATTATCTTAAAAATCGAAAAATAGTTAACTTTAAAAGTTTGTTCTAAATCTTTTAATTTTATTTTTTTAAATTCTTGTCGATGCCTTATACCCGCATTATTAATTAAACCGTTAATAATTTTTTTTTCTTTTATAGAATCACTAAAGATTTTTTTTATTATTTTTTCATTTGAAACATCTCCTTTGTAAATTTTACAATTTTTAAAAGACCTAAATTTAATTAGATCTGACTTGGATCTTGTTATTCCAAAAACAAAAAATCCTCTTGAAATAAAATATTTAACAAATTCTTCTCCGAGGCCTTTTCCAGCACCAGTAATAAGAATATTTTTTTTATGTATAGACATATTATTATGTTATATTATTTTTTTAAAATATCATCTAAATACTTTTAGAAAATCAAAATTCTAAATCCCAGAAAACCTGAGCCACCAATTACTGACACTCTCATATTTAAATTAAATTTGATATATTTTGTTTGATGTTATTTTTGAAATTTTTTTGAAATATTATTTTCTCAAATTCAAATTTTGGAGTTTTTATTATTCTATTAATACAATTCATTAATTTATTCTCGTTATTAATATAAAATATTGGAAATTTTTTACCTTCATATTTGTCTACTCTAAAGTGTTTATATCTATTCCATCTATCAAACAAAATAACAGGGACTCTGCTATTTAATGAATCTTCAATTACGGTCGAGGAAAAACTTAAAGTTACTGAACTTTTTTTTAAAAGTTTATCTAAGGATAGGTTAGAAAAATATATATTTTTAAATATCTTTGATAAATCTGGTAAATTATTAGACTCTGAAGGATGTAATTTAACAACAATTTTTAGATTAGATAATTTTGATATTTTATTTAAAAATTTCAGATTTTCGTAAAATTCATAAAACATATCAACTCCTAGGAAATGCATATTAAAAAACTGTTTTGTAGTTACGGCGTAAAGTATGAAATCTTTATCTGTTTGTTTTGCTTCAGAGAAAATGAGATTGCCTAGTAGTATTTGTTTTTTTTTGTAATTTTTACTTAAAAAAAATTTTTCACTAATTTGACTTTGAGCCATTACGTAATCTGCTTTTTGAGATACAACAGATTTAGCAATGTTATTTTTGTAAATCTTATCATATTTATCGTAATTTTCAGAAACAGTACCATGAGGAATATTAAGTAATTTTTGTTTTGCTCCTCTATTTTCATCAATAAGTCTTGATACCCCTCTTACCGAATTTATGATTATTAAATCAAATTTATTTTTAAAAAAGAAGTGTTTAATTGCTTTTCCTTTTCTTTCGTAATCATTAAAATAAAAATTAAATTTTTTTAATAAAACAAAAAAAAGTTTATTGAAATCTCTACCTAAGAAATCTTTTTTTACATTAGCAAAGTAACTTTTATTTGTATTTTTTAAATATACTTTAGTTAATTTAATAGGGTATATCTTTAAAATTTTCATTAAAAACCACTTTAATTTTCCTAATTTACCCTCACTAAAGAAATATAAATTAATATTTTTGAATTTTTTTAAATATAAAATTCTCTTTAAATTATAACCTAGATCATTTAGTAAAACATTTTTTTTATTTTTATTAATTTTATTTTTTATTAAATAAGCATAATTTCTATTAAAATTGTTTTTTTCTATTTCATTAGGTTTTAAAATACTAACTTTTTTTATTTTGTAATTTTTTAAGTATAAGTCGAATATTTCGTTTAAAAAAAAAGTATCAATTTGATGTTTTTCATAATTTTTATTAGGAAGGAATATTTTCTTAATTTTTTTTTTCTTATTTATAGAATTAAGAAGATCTTTTAAAAATATAACACTATTAAATCTAAATTTTAAATAAACTAGAATTTCTTCTTTTGTGTACTTTTGAATTTTGGATGAAAAGACTATATTTTTTTCAAATTTTTCACTCATTAATAAATTTTTTTTGTGAAATTTACTCGGATAAAAATTCGCAGGGTTAAGATATTTATAATTTTTAGTTTCACATTCTACCAGTCCCGATAGAGATAGAGGCAATATAAAAATTTTTTTATGATTTTTTATATTTTCATAAAAATTAATATCTTTGGAATCCTGTAATAAAAAAATTTCCATAAACTTATTTTTTTAAATACATTTCTAAAATCTTAAAATCCAAGGCTGTATCTAAATCAACACTTTCATCTTCAGTAATTTTATAAAAATAAGGTTTTTTACCTATACGACACTTTAATTTTGCCAAAGAACCTTTTTTAATACCGTACAGACCTGTAGTCTCTTGAACAATTGGATTAGCATCTTGGCTTCTAGGAAGTACTTTAGGGTCGTAATTTACAGCCTTATTATTGTACCAAAACCAAGAATAAATATGTTTTACGGTAAGTATAGAGTCAAAATTTCTGGAGGTTTTTAATTTCTTTATACAATTATTTATAGTTTTTACACTTAAAAGGGGTGCAGTTATAAATAATTGAAAATAAATATCAGCATTAATAATTTTTGAATGATAATTTATTAAATCGTTTCCATTTGCATTATCTTTGCTTAAATAGTTTAACCTTCTTATAAAATTAAAATTTTTTTTCTTAGAGTACTTTTCAACTTCTTTACTATCCGAGTCTATATAAATTTCGTCAAAATTTGTTTTATCTAATTTATCAAGTAAATACCTGTATAATGGTTTGCCTTTTACAATTTTAAAATTTTTTCCTTTAATTCTTTTCGAATTGGATTTAATGGGAATTATAGCTACTACCTTCATTGAATTAGTTTCCAATTCTGAGGATTTATAATTTTTTCGTTATTACAATTAATCCCAAAAAATCTAAAATCATCTTTTTTTACTTTTGAATATTGTTTAATTTGATCAACATCATCAATACCAATAATTACTCTCTTAATAAATTTTTGTTGGTACACGTAATTTATCATGTATGAGAATTTTGAAAGTTTATTTAAATTAAAAAAGTAATTTAGTTTATTCCAATTGAAATTATATTCTTTGAACATATTCTTTATAAAATTTTTTTCTTTAAATAATAATCCTTGTAGAAAAATCGATCTTACTTCAATTTCAATTTTTTTTCTTTTTAATTTTTTTAAACTTTTTTTGATTCTTTGATCAAGAATATTAAAAGGAACTTGAATAACATCAATTTTAAAATTATCTAACAGAAAGTTTAAATCATTAAAATCGGTTATGGATACACCTATTTTATTAATAAGTTTTTTTCTTTTTAACTTTTCCATTTGAATAAAGGTATCGGATAGGTTTTTTTTGTTTTTAAGAGTTTTAGGATCGTGAATTAGTAAACAATCTAATTTTTTCAATCTTAATCTTGATAGAGATTTTACTACATATTTTTTTATGTTTAGTTTCTTATCTGAATTAATAAAAGGAATCTTGCTGGTAACCTTAAAATTTTTGACACCAACTTTACCAAGTTTTTTTTCAGCATCTCCGTAAACAAGAGCTGTATCAATATTTCTAATTCCCATCAAATTACATTGATTGAGTATTTTTTTTACTTTGTTTAGGTTTATAATTTTGCTTTTGTTATTTATTCCGTATTTAAGACCCATTTGAGCCGTTCCTAAAGAAAACATTCCTAGATTTATAAGATCAGTATTATTTTGCATAATTAATTTATTTTTATTTTCTTTTAATATCCTAAATCCGCTTTTTTTGTAACAATGAATAGCAGCATAATTTTTTTTTAAAACTCCTAATTTATATATTTTAACAGATGTTTTTTTCTTAAAAATTTTAATTGCTTTTTGTAAAATTAGATGAGTTCTCCCTTTTCCACGAAAATTTTTATCCCCGATCATAATTCCTAAATAAGAAACTAATTTTTTTTTGTTTATTAAACTAGGTTTCTCAAATTTTACATTACCTATGTGATTATCTTTAAAAAAAACTCCAAGTAGATAATCTTTTTTTCTTTTTGCGTTTTTAATATAATTTTTTAAATGATCTAAATTATTATATTTATTAAAAACAATATTTTTTCTGATTTCAATATTTTTAAACCAATTAAGATATTTGTATGTAGCATCTTTTTTTGTTAAAGGTTTTAATTTAAAATCTGAAATTCTCATATATTATCTCTAATGATATTTTTAAGAATAGTATTATTAGGATCAAAATGTATTATTGATGACCTAAGTTTTTTAGTTTGCTGAAGCCATTGTTTCTCACTCTTAAGAAAATTATTTGAAATTTTTTTCAATATTTTTTCTTGATCTAATTCTTGTGACCAATTAAAACCGTTTATCGAAGGAAATTTATCCCAAAAATCTGTAAATTTAGGTGATAAAAATAATACTCTTTTTTTTTGAGCTAATAATTCAAAACCTAGAGTTGACCAAAAGGATATAACCATTTTTGACTTAGATGCAAGAATATGTGCTGGTTCATTACCAGCAATATAATCTCCAAGATATTTTTTATAAAAAATTATTTCTTTTTTTAAAAAATTATAATGCTTTTTTTCATTCCTACTTGATGCTAGTGCAACACAAATTTTTAATTCATTTTTTTTTGCGAATTCTTTTATATAAGAAAGTAATTTTGATGAATACTTATAATAATTAGCTCTTACCTTTAAACTAAGCTTGTCCCTTAATTTAAGATTTCCAGGCTCCCTATAGTCTGAAATTAATAACAAATCATAATTTTTTTTTCTATTATTTATTAAATTAAAATTATTTTTAATTGAACCTGTAACAATAAATTTAGTTTTTATAAAATTAAGGTATTTAATTGATCTTTTATTAAAAATTAAAAAGTAGTCACATGCATAATTTTTTTTATTTCCGAAGTTATGATTTATAAAAAATTTATGAATATTGCTCCAATAAACTATTTGATATCCGATAGAAATTTTTTCAGGAAAAAATCTCTTAAATTTAAATATATTTTGATTAATTTCATTGCCAATTGCTAATTTAGGAGATACATGCATAATTAGTTCATAAAAATAACAATCATTTAAAGAATTAAATTTTCTGTTTAAAAAATGCTTAAAAAAAGATTTAAATAATACAAAAAAGTAAATTTGATTGTCTATTAAAAGATATGAAATATTTTTCCCAAAAGAAAAGTTTTTAACAAATGATCCAAATATGACAATATTAGCTTTACTCGGGTTATAGAAAAATATTTTCTTTCTTAATAAAGAAACGAAAGATTTAATCATTTTATTTATTCGAAGAAAAATTATATTTTAAACTTTTTGAAAACTTTAGATATTTTATTATCTGCTTTATTAATTTGTTTCATAACTTTTAATGTTTCTTTGGGGGCGCTTTTTAACGATATTCGTAAAATATTCATCCAGTTAACATTATTTTCTTTTCTAATTTTTTCAATTTCTTTAATAATTAGATTATATTTTTTTAATTTATTTTTTTTCATCAATAATTTCTTTTATACTTTTATCCAAATTATTAAAGTATTTTTTCAATATAGGCCTAGTGTGGGCAGTGGAAACATATACAAAATTTTTAAATAAATAATTTTTTTTAAGCATTTTATTGCTTAATTTATTTAAAAATTTTTCTTCATTTAAGCTAAGAATTCTGAAACAAGGAAGAGAATTAGATCCAATAACTTTATATTTCAAATTATATTTTTCAAATATTCTTGACCAGTTATTCTTGATAATTTTACCTGTATTTTTTATTTTATTAAGAATTTTCTTTTTTTTAAAAATTTCGATTGTCTTAAGTCCTGCAACATAGCCAGACCTTTCGCTCCAAAAAGTGCTAGAAACAAATGTTCTTCTAGCTGCATTCATTATTTTTCTTTTACCAATGACCGAAGTTATAGCAAAACCATTGCCGAGTGCTTTTCCAAAAATTGCAATATCAGGATTGATTTTATACTTTTTATGTATACCGCCAATAGTCTCTCTAAAACCAGTTGTGCACTCATCAAAAATTAAAACTATATTATTTTCTTTGGTAAACTTCCTAACTTTTTTAAGGAAATAAGGACCAGGTTCCAAAAATCTTTTAACTTCCATTTTTATAATTTTAATTTTTTCTTTCCTTATTAATTTTTTCATTCCTGAAAAATCATTAAATTCAAAAGAGTAAATTGATCCAGATAAAGATTTAGCAACACCATCAATATTTAATTCTTTTTTTAAATGATTATTTAGAGAATTTCTGTTTTTTAAATTTGCTGCTAAATACCAATCGTGCCAACCGTGATATCCACACACAGCAACTTTTTCAGAATTAGTAAATGATCTAGCAATTCTAATTGCCAAAGAATTTGCTTCACCACCTGTTCTAGCAAACTTAACCATTTCTGCCCACTTATGTAGCTTCAAAAGTTCTTTTGCTAATTTAAATTCTTCGAGACAATTTAGTGATGAAACATTACTTTGATTTATTGCTTTTTTAACAGCATTATTAACCTCTTTATTATTATAACCTAAAACATTTGTACCAACACCCATTAATCCAACGTCGGTGAATCTCTTATTATTCAAATCCCACACATAGCAACCATTTGCCTTTTTATAATATGCTGGCCAATCAATATTTTTATTCAAGTCTATCCTCTTAGATAAAAATGAATTTCCATCTGGAATAATTTTTTTTGCATTATTCCAAAAAATCTTATTTTTATTTTTTTTCATTACAACCTATATTTTATATTATAATTATTTATTTGCGCTTATATATTTAAAAACATGATCTTCTTTAATAAATATATTTTGAAAATAATCAAAAATTTTTTTAACTCGTTTAAAATCAGTTTCTGTATCAATTGAAAGTTTAATTTTATTTAAATTTTTATATTTTGATCCAAATTTTTTTTTTTTAAACATATTATTTTGTCTTAAAAAGGGGGTGACATGTTCAAGTTGGTATTTATTAAGATTAAAATTTACAGAATTTAAAATACATTTACTTTTAAAAACTTCTACATCAAATCCATCAGGATAGCTTGTTAAGTCCGTTGATATATAATCAATATTACTTTTTCTTAAAATTTTATACATTTTATCTATAATATATGGTTCAACTAAGGGACAATCAGAAGTTATTCTTACAACGTATTTTGGCTTAGTTTTTTTTATTATTTTATAAAATCTTTGAAAAACATTTTTTTCAGAGCCTGTAATATAATTAATTTTTTTCCTTTTTAAAATATTTTTTAATTTTACATTTTTTCTATTATTTGGAATTGCAAAAATAATTTTATTTATTGACTTAGACTTTTTAAGTCTTGCATTAATTATATCAATTAGACTATATCCTAAAATTTTTTTAAGTATTTTATTTGGGTATCTACCAGATGTAAGCCTAGCTTGTACTATACAAACTAAATTATTTTTATTTAGCATTTTATTTAATTAATTTTAAAGAGTATAAAATAGACTTAAAAATATATATTATTTTTTTTTGTGATAAATCAAGGTGTAAAGGTAGTGAAAAAGTGTTGCTATAGAAAAGTTCGGTATTTTTAAATTCATTTTTTTTCTGGGTTATATATTTTGAAAAAATTTTAAATTTATATGTTGGTTTATAGTGTTTTTGTAAAATTATACCAAATTTGTCTCTCATCCGTTTATAGAATAATTTTTCATTGATATTTAATAAATAAAAATTAATCGAGAGCGGATATAAATGATATGAGCACTTAAATTCCTTACTTTCTTTTATGAATTTAAAGTAACTATATTTTGAGAAGAATTTATCGTAAATTTTTGCTAGTTTTCGTCTAGTATTAATAATTTTATTTATTCTTTTAAGTTGACTATTACCAATAGCGCAGTTGATATCAGAAATTCTAAAATTAAATCCTGGAGTTTGTTTTATTTCATAATCCCACGGAGTAATTATTTTTTCGGGGTTTTGAAAACCATGTTGAGCCAATCTATTTGCATCTTGATATACTTTTTTGTTATTTGTCAATAAAGCCCCTCCTTCACCGGTTGTAATATTTTTTACTGCGTGAAAACTTTGAATAACATGATCTGCAAATTTAAGAGCATAAGACTTAGTGTTTTGATATGAGGCTCCTAAAGCATGACAATTATCATTTATTAATACAATTTTATATTTCTTTGAAATTTTTTTAAGTTTCTTCCAATTTCCAGGTATACCCGCATAATCTGTTGATACAATCGCTTTAATTTTTTTTTTTCTTTTTCTAAGAGTTTTAATTTTATTTTCAAGTTTATCATAATCAAAATTATAATCTTTCAAATTTATATCAACAAAAACAGGTGTAGCATTATTGATGAGAACGCTGTTTGCTCCAGATATAAAGCTAAGAGGTGACAATATAATATGATCACCTTTTTTCCAATTAAGTGCTTTTGCCAAAATCAATTGAGCACTAGTTCCACTTGAAACTAATTGGCAATATTTACAATCAAAAAAATTTTTCAAATTCTTAGAAAAATTATTATTTTGCTCACCTTTGCTCAACTTTTGATACTTGAGTGTTTTAATTACTTCAGCAATATCTCTATTGGTAATTTTATGTTTATTGTAAAATAACTTATTTTTCAAAAGATTAATAATTTGTTGCTTGTTTATAATTTTTAGAAATATTTTTAATTTTTCTTAAAGTATAAAGCGGCTTTGATTGTTTTTTAAAATTAAACTTTGGTGCTATAGAACTGAAACCAAAAATTCTTTTTTGATTATTATTGAGCATTTTATAAATTTTTTTTCCACATTTGGTAAAATCGGTAGCTGGTTTTATCCACCATCGTGAGTAATGATTAAGTATAGCCCATCTTCTTTCGGAAGAGGAGTTATATCCTACCTGATGCCACATTTGTCCCAAAAATATTACCAAGGAACCTTTATTTGCTTCTAGATATTTAAAATTTTTATAATGCTTTTTTAAGTATCTTTTTTGATGATGTATTTTAATACCGTACAAATGACTTTTTGGCCAAACTTTTGTTGCGCCATTAAATTTTGTAAATTTATCCAGACATATCATAGCTACAACATCTGTAGTATCAATCCATCTCCTCCATGAAGCAATATGTGAGTCAATATGAACATCTCTGGAGTACTTTTTGCCAACATTCACACTATTGCTAGCCATAATATTACTTAGAATAAAAGTTTCTTTAAAAATCATTGTCAATAATTCCAAAATCTTTTTATTATCAATTATTTTTAAAAAAGTTTTTGGATCTCTTAAAACTAAATCTCTTAAAATAACTTGACCTTCTTTAGTGCCGTTTCTAAGCTTAGCATCAGTTTCTTTTCCCGTTTTTAATAACTTCTCAATATTATTGATATAAAAATTACATTTATTGTCAGATAAAAAATTATTGATAATAACGTAACCTTCTTTCATTAATTTGTTTAAGTATTTATTTGTTTTGTTCATTTAGAATTTTACTTTAGATTTAAAATACCAATTCCATATTTAAATGGATATTTTTTACATATAATTTCATTATATTTAAAAGATTTATTTTTTTTAATTTCGTTCCAAAATTTTTTAGATCCAGAGTTTGGTAAAAAAATATCATGCATTATTATTAATCCATTTTTACTTAAGAAATTTTTATAATTTTTGAAGTCTCTTTTGACACTTTGGTAATTATGATCTGCATCAATAAATATTAAATTATAAGGTCCAAGTTTATCAATATTATTAATAGTTTTTTTACTATTTGTATCAGAACAAAACATAATTAAATTTTTGAACCTTAGATTTGCAAGTAATGTCGTTCCATTTAAATGTGCACCAAGTAAATCAATAGCAACATTTTTCTTAAAATTGAAAAATTTATTTAATATTGTATTTGTTAAACCGTGACTAAATCCAATTTCAAGAATACTGTCTATTTTCTCTTTATTTTTTTTCTCGTGTCTTTTTAAAAAAAATATCAATTCTAAGAGCTCATCTGGTATTTGAAGTAAATGATTGAAAGTACCGTCAAAAATTTTGTTTCCACCAGACTCAACTGTTGTTTGATTTTTTAAAAAAGCTAACAAATCTTTTTTGTATTTTGTGGTAAATTTAAATTCTTTATAAATATTCTTAATCATATTACACTTCCATGTAAGACATATTGACTTCAAAATTAAATTTTTTAATTTTTTTTTTATTTATTTTAAATTTTTCTAAAAGGGAAATTGTTTCTCCAGGCCATAATTCATGATTAATTTGATCAAAACATATTATTGATCCTTTAGGCATTCTAGGTAAAAAAACCTCTAGCGCTTTTTTTGTTGGTTCGTACAAGTCAAAATCTAAAAATAATAAGGAAACAAGTAAATGAGGATTTTTTTTAATAAATTTGTCTGAAGTTTTTAAAAAATCTCCTTTTACAACTTGAATTTTGTTCATTTGATTTAAAAATCTATTTTTATCAAATATTTTTATTGCCTGTTTTATCTCATTAAAAGTATCAATTCTGAGATCACCTTTTTTCCATTTTAGGCTTTTATTACCTTTTTTGATATCTTGTTTACTTACACTCGGAAAACCTTCGAATGTATCAAAACCAATTATTTTTCGGAGAATACCTCCTATCGGCTCATGAATACTTGATAATAATGCCCATGTGAATATACCATTTCCAGAATACACACCGCATTCAACTATTGAGCCTTGAATATCAGAAATTTTTTTGAATAATTCAACTCTGGCTAAGAAACGAGTAACTTCTTGCCTTCTTGCATATTTTGGAAATCCATCTGCAATATAATCTACATTTTTTTTAAATTTATTATTTAAAAAACGTTTTCTTGAATTTAAATAGGTATAATCTTTTTTTAGTTTAAATGAGTATTTATCTTTTTTCATTTAATAAATATATGTTTTTTTTAATGGAGTACCAGCACTAAATTTTTTTTTAAATGATTTATTCAATATCTGATAATAATATTTTGGATGTAGCCCAAGGTTTGACCTTATAATCTTAATATTTTTTTCTGAAACTCTATCTCCTTTATATATATTTTTACTTATATAAATTGATCTTTTAAATTTTTTGTTAAAGTTTACAGATTGACTAGTTTTAAATATTTTTTTTCCAAATGTATCAACATAATTTTTACCAAATTTAACAAGTTTTGAAAACTCCCCAGGTGTTATTGAGAATTTTGAATCTAAAACTTTATCTTTATCACTCATTTTAAAATGCTTTTCTATCAAAACTGCACCCTTATAAATTGCTGCTATAGGGGCTGTTAAATCACTAGTATGATCTGAAAAACCTACTTTGCATTTAAAACGATCTTCCAAATATTTTATATTATTTAAATTACACTCCTTTAAACTTAATGGGTATTCACTACTACATTTAAGTATAATAATTTTATTATTATTATTTTTTTTGCATACTTTAATAGCTGCTTCAATTTCTTTATAATCTGCAACTCCTGTAGATAAAATAATTGGCTTTAGAGTTTTTGAAACTTTATCAATAAGAGGTAAATGATTAATTTCAAACGAAGATATTTTATAAGCTGGTGTGTTTAATTGTTCTAGAAATTCAACTGAATCCTGGTTAAATATGCTTGAAAAACAAATTATTTTATTTTTTTTTGCATAACTGAATAATTCATTAAACCATTTTTTTGGAGTAAATGCTTTAGAGTATAAATCATATAAAGTTTTGTTATGCCAAGGGCTATTTTTGTCTTTTATCACAAATTCATCGTTTTTAGATGATAGAACCATGTCGTCGGGCGAAAATAACTGAAATTTTACTGCATCTGCACCACTTTGTTTTGCAGCTTTAATCAACCTTTTGGCTGTTATTAATGAACCACCATGATTACAAGAAATTTCGGCTACAAAAAAAGGTTTGTTTTTTTTCGATATGTTATAATTATCTATAAATATTTTTGTCATTATTAAAAATTTTTATTAAACTTTAAATTTATGAATTTTAAAAAACTACTTTTAAAAATAACTTTATCACAAATTCATCCTAGTGATAAAAATTCCTTACTTGAAGTGCTTAAAATACGAAATGAGGAAAGTGTTAGAATTAACATGATTAATTCAGATATTATTAAAAAAAATGATCATTTAAAATGGGTTAAAGAACAATATTTTAAAAAAAAGAAAGTATTATTTAAAATCGTTTCACTTGATAAAGTTATCGGATGTGTAATTTTAAATAATGAAAATTCTAAGTATTCATGGGCATTTTATTTATCTGAAAATGCTCAAAAAGGTTTAGGAGCTGCTGCAGAATATTTATTTATCAATTATTTCTTTGATAATTTGAAAAAAAAAAACCTTCATTGTGAAGTATTATCTTTTAATAAAGCTGTAATTAAAATGCACCTAAGATTTGGTTTCAAATTATACAATACTAAAAAAAATTATTTAAAAAGAAATATGAATGAAAGCGATTTAATGTATTTCGTTTTAGATAAAGAAACTTGGATAAATAAAAAAAAGGAAATATCAAAAAAATTTAAATTAGATTAATTCTTTTTAAAATCTTTAATAAGCTTTTTTAGGTCTTCAATATTTAAATATTCATTGTTATTTAAACTATTGTAACTAAAATTTGCTAAACATCTTTTCCCCTTTTTGTAATAACTACTTTGAGTTTTATAACCAGATAATTTAATGCCTATATTTGGTAGATTTGGAAAAATAATAAACTCATTTTTAAACTCTAGAGCATTAGTGGAATCTGTGGTTGTAATTAATTCCTCATGTAATTTCTCACCAGGTCTAGTACCTATAATTTTTATTTTGGGATTAACACTTATTGCATGTATCATATCCTTAACTTTAAAAGATTTAATTTTGGGTACAAAAAGCTCTCCACCAAGCATTTTTTGTAAACAAGAAAATACATATAAAACTCCATCTTTTAAAGTCAGATTAAACCGTGTCATTTTTTTATCTGTTAACATAAAATAATTTTTTTTAGATTGTTCCAAGAAAACAGGAAGGACTGAACCCCTACTTCCCATAACATTTCCATATCTTACAACAGATAATTTTATATTATTTTTTCCTCTAAAATTATTAGCAGCAATGAAGAGCTTGTCTGATGCAAGCTTAGTTGCTCCATATAAATTTATAGGTGATGCTGCTTTATCTGTACTTAAAGCTATTACTTTTTTTACTTTATTTTTAAGAGCACACATGATTACGTTTTGTGCACCTAAAATGTTTGTTTTTACAGCCTCAAAGGGATTGTATTCAGCAATTGGTACATTTTTTAGCGCTGCAGCATGAACAAGAATATCAACGTCATTTTTCATAGCCAAATTTAATCTTTCTTGATCTCTTACATCTCCTATAAAAAAACGCACTTTTCCAGAATATTTTTTATCTAAATTTTTTTCCATCTCAAATTGTTTTAATTCGTCTCTGCTAAAAATTATAATTTTCTTTGGTTTAAGGGTATTTAAAGTCATTTCTACGAATTTTTTTCCAAAAGACCCAGTTCCTCCAGTTACTAAAAAAGTTTTATTGTAGATGTTATTCATTTTAATGATATTTTACTAAGAGATTATATACTTTGTTTCTCTAATAATTAAAGCTAATTCTTTTTTCTCTTATTTAGTTCAATTTTTTTAATAATAAATTTTGTTTCCCAGGTAAGTTTCATTTTTTTCATTTGACTTAATGTAAACCAACCTAAATCTTGACCTTCTTTAAGATTTTTTGACTTGATAGCATTCAATGATTTAATTAAATAAAAAATATTTTTTGTACCACTTGGTTTATGAAAGCCTTCTCCAATTTTTTTTAAAACTTTACAATTAACACCTAATTCTTCAAATATTTCTCTCTTAATAGCTTTTTGTGAGGTTTCATAATTATTTTTTTTTCCACCGAATAATCCCCAATGATTTGGTGAAAATATTTCTTTTTTATTATCCCTTAGTTGTAAAAGATATGTTGAACCAGACTTTATTACAGCTTTAGTTGCGATATTCATTTTAAATTACCTTTGGGGAATATTTTAAATATTTTCTTATTTTGAATAGATTTTCAAATTCTTCTATTTCTTTTTTTTTTGATAGTATAATGCCCTCGAGAGATAATAATATTTTTATATTATATTTTTTGGCAATATTATAAATTTTATTTCTTAAGTTCTGATTAGTTGGCAATTGATCAATTGAATAAAATGCAATTCCATCAAATTTTTTTTTTTTCAATTCTGAAAGAACTTGATTTAACATTAGATAAGAATTTTTCATACCATATTCTGTAGCGCTTAACATATAATTAAATTTTCTTTTTTCACAAGCAGTTCTTATTACAAGATTTTGAATGCTTTGATCAGTAATTGAGCCATCGTTTAAGGCTCTGCTCGATATATAGCCTCTAAATTTTAGCATCAATCACCAGGAAATTTATAATTTAAAGCTAATTTTGAAACTGGTTTGATTTTCAATGGAGAAAAAAAACTACCAAGTTTTTTTTGAGCGTAGGGAGTAAATAGTCCTTTGAATCTGCAGTTTAAAGATATTCTAGTTTCGTTAGTTCGGTTAACAACATTTCCATGTGGTAATGACTGATTAAAAAATAAGAAATTTCCGTAGTTTATTTTTATAAATTCTGTATTTTTTTTAATAGATTTATACAAATCTGAAACTGATTTAATTTTTTTTCTTTTATAAATTTTTAGAAAATTATCATATTTTTTTTGTTTTAATATGAACATAGATTTAGTTTTATAACATTTAACTAGTGGTAACCAAATAACAGCCTCAAATGGAGAGTCGCCGCTCCAAGTGTCAGCATGAAGAGGGAGAAGAGAACTTTCATCGTTTGGGAATTGTATAGACAAATTAATATTATTCTGCATAGAAAGTTCATTTCCCACCAAGTTGTAAAGTGTTTTTTCTGCAATTTTAAAATAACTTTGCCTAAATTTCATATCATTATTTATGTCAGATATAATTTTTAATCTTAAACTGTTAAGTTTTTCTATTTCTATAAAATTATGGAGTTTATCAAAACTGAAGTTTTTATTTAGATTTTCATTTTTATAATGTTTTAAAATACTTTTTTTAATAAATAGATTAATATAAATTAAAGACTTTTTACTTTCAGCTTTTTTAATTAAAAATCCTTTTGCAGATAGTTTTTTTTCTAGTATTTTTTCACTCATAATATTAAAATGGACCTTTAAAATCTTTATATGGAATATCTAAAGGAATATTTTTTATTTTATTCATGAAGATCTTCAACTGCTTTTTATCAATTTTTTTCTTCGTTATCTTAGATATAGATTTTAAAATTTTTAATGGGTTTAAATAAACCTCCTTTGCAATGGATCTTGAACTAGGTATTGGAATTTCTTTTATACCAATTCTCACAGGATTTGACTTTAATACTGATCCCATTTTTTCGCTTATCATAGATGATATTTCTGCTCCTATTCCATAGGTTTTCCATCCATTATCTACAAATAATACCCTTTTTGTTTTTTTGACAGATTTCAATATAGTTTTTCTATCAAGCGGTCTTAATGATCGCAAATCAATTATCTCAGCAGAAATTTTACTTTTTAATATTATTTCTCTTAAACGCAAAACCTGTATTAAAGCTTCAGAGTATGATATTATAGTTATATCTTTACCTTTATTATGTATTTTTGCTTTACCAAAAGGCGTAAAGTAAAGTTTTTTTGGTACATTATCCTCTATGTTATGTAGCCATCTATGTTCAAAATAAATTACAGGATGGCCACAATTAATTGCATATATAAGCATTCCTTTTGCGTCTCGAGCATTTGAAGGTGCTACAACTTTTAATCCAGGTATATGTGCAAACAAACTTTCAAGACTTTGTGAATGTTGTGGTCCTTGACCCCATCCTTTACCAATAATAACTCTTATTACTAAAGAGATCTTGTATTTTCCGTTAGATAAAAAATAAAATTTAGCTGCCTGATTAATAATTTGCTCCATTGAAAGAAGGCTAAATTCCACCCTTTGATGTGTTAAAATTAATTTTAAACCCTGTATTGCAGCTCCTATTGCTATACCAGTTGAAGCATTTTCAGATGTCGGTGTTTCTATAACTCTTTTGTTTCCAAAAATTTTGTAAAGATCTTTTGTGGTACCAAATATACCCATTGGATCATTTACACCAAGGCCCATTGTTATAACCTTATTGTCTTTTTTCATAATTTGTATTTGGGCCTCATGAATAGACGAGGAAAATTTTAATTTTCTCATTATGAAATTTCTCTATATAATCTGTTTATTAGTTTTGTTGAGGGAAAAGAGCTTTTTCTAGCAAAACGAAATGCTTTTTCTATTTCAACATCAATATTTTTCTTTATTTTTTTTAAATTTTTATAGTTTTTTTTAGAAAATTTTTTTTCAATTAATTTTAAAGGGCATTTTTTTATCCATTTTTTTAATTCACCCTTTGGTCTATAACCAAGATGATCATCCCAGCTAGGTCCACAATGTTCTTTCCATCTATAAGTTTTAAATTCAACAAAAATTGGTTTGCTATATTTCCTTGCTTTGTTAACAAGTTTTTTTGTTTTAATAAAAACTTTCGAAGCATCATTTCCATCAAATGAGTAGGAATCTATACCGTAATTTTTCACAATATTAACTAAATTTTTTTTATTAGATTGTCTATCTTTAAGTGAGGTGTAAACAGAATAAAGATTATTTTCACAAACGAATAAAATTGGAATATTGTGAATTGCTGCAAAATTTATACTTTCACTAAAAACACCTTCTTCTGTAGCCGCTTCCCCAAAGAAAATGACTGTTACGTATCTTCTTTTTAAATTATTGAACAAAGATTTATATGCAATTCCAGTTCCTATTGGAATATTACTCCCAACAATTGGTACTGCAGCAGCAACTCCAGCTTTTATATCTTGCAAATACATAGATCCTCCTAGCCCATTTATGCATCCAGTTTTTTTTCCGTGAATCTCAGAAATCATTGATTTTAAATTTCCACCTTTGGCTAAATAATGTGCATGCGCCCTGTGTGTACTAACTATTTTATCTTTTGCATCAAGTGCTTTGCATACTCCTGTTGCAACGGCCTCTTGACCTATAGATAAATGTACGGGACATCTCATCTCTTGCTTTTTATAATAATCCGATATTTTCTCCTCAGTTTTTCTAATTCTGTAAACACTTTTAAAAAGTTCGATTAGAATTTTTTTATTCTTCATATAATTTTCTCTCCAAAAATCTGTTTATTACTATTCTTGTTGTTGGTAATTTATATTTTATTTTGTTAAATTTATTGGAAATTTTAAAATCATCTCTTTTCATACTTAAATAATCAATCTGAGACTTAGAATTGACCCTAGACTTTAAATAGCTAATTATTCTTTGCAATTTTATTGGTTTTGAAGCAGATAAATTAAAAGCATTGTTGTTGAGTTTATTTTTTCTAAATTGATCACTAATAAATTTATAAATTTCATAAGAGTCTATTACTTCATTAAAACTTTTATCTTTATTATAAACTTTAACTTTTTGATTAAATTTAAGTTTATGTAATACATTATTAAGCCACGGTCTTCTTTTATCAGATAAACTATATGTAAGGACCCCGGGTAGTCTTAAATTTAGGAAATTAATTTTTGATTTTTTAAGTAAATTTTCAGATACTATTTTAGTTATACTTAAAATATCTAAATTATTTCTTTTATAAATTGCATAAGAGGAAAAATTTATAAACTTTTTAATTTTTTTGGCTTTTGAAAAATTTATTAAATTTATTAATGATATTATATTTGAGTCGATATAATCTTTAATTGAATTATTTTTTTTAAATTCGTGTGTAACGGCACAATGAATAATTATTGCGGGTTTGATGTTTAAAGTGATTTTTTTTTTTAAATCATGCATAACCCAAGTAATATTTTTTGATTTCATGGACTTGTTTATTTTATTAGATGTCCTGTAAATACCATAAACTTTATAATTTTTTGAAAAGAATTTTACTAAATCAGATCCTATAGTACCATTAGCCCCGGTAATTAAAATTTTCATTGTTAAACTGTTTGTTAACTATAATTATTTTTTTCTCTTAATATTTAGAGTTTTAGAATTTGTGAAATAATAATCACCAGAATAATTTGCGGCTTTTAAAACCTCCACCCATTCTTCTTTTTTGAGAATTGTACTACCTATTAATGTCCAGTCTTTAAACAACCAATAGTCATCCTCATTAGTATATGATGCGAGGGTTATAAAACTTTTTCCTTTTCCTACCCTTTCAATTTCTTTAAGAACTTTTATAGCATCATTAATGGTTAGAGTATAAATAACTCCAAGTGCCATAATAAAATCAAATTCTCTCTCTTTAAAATTAAGTGATATATAATTATTAACCTTTTTTACATTTTGTTTGACTTCAAAAAGAGTATTTTCAAATGCATATCCTGAAGTTTCTAATCCTTGAATTTTCATTTCAGGATTCTTATCTTTTAAATCTTTTAACAAAAAACCTTTCTCTGAGTTTAACTGTAAAAAAGCAGAATTATTACTAAGTCCATATTCAGTTTTTAACTTATTGGCAACCTCTTTCCATCTTCCATCATATTTGAAACCCCCATAGCCATAATTTCTATTTCCATCAAAAAAATCTTTTTCTCTTTCGGCTGAGATTATTCTATGGTTAATTGTTCTTAAATTTTTTGAAACATATCTCGGTTCTTTAAGTTTAGGATAGTTATTAAGTAAATTAAATTCTCTCATACAAAATTAAAGTATATTACTCTCAATTTCCTCTTGAGATAAGAATGGGTACATGTCTTCGAATTTAGTAGGCACGCTTTTTCCTTCAGCATTTCTTCTGTTTATAGCTTTTGGGATTTGTTCTTCATTTGGATCCATTACTAACTCACATATTGAACTGCCTTTTATATTTAAAACTTTTTTAATTTTTTTCTTCAGATCTTTATTTGTACTGAACTTAAAATACTTAATTTTATGAGACTCCGAGATTTTTTTATAGTTAGGGAAAGTTAATCCGCTTTTACTATCAGCACCCATTATTCTTCCACCAAAACCAAGTTGTTGTGTCTGTTTTATTGTTAAGTAGCCTCTGTTATTAAAAATAAAAATTTTTATAGGTAATTTATTGTGCTGAATTGTTGCTAATTCTTGAATATTAAGTTGAAAACCACCATCTCCAGTTAAACATATTATTCTATTTTTAGTCTTTTTAGCAAAGTAAGCTCCTACTGCAGCAGGTAATCCCCACCCCATTGGAGCATGTCCTGAGTTTGTGTGAAACTTTTGGTCGTCTCTAATTTCCAGAGTTTGATGAGATGTAGTAAAAGAAAAACCCATATCTGTAATAATCACATCTTTTTTGTTCAGATTTTTTGATAATATATCTACAAAATAGTAGGAGTTAATATCCTTTTTTTGATCCTTCATTGAATTTAAAACTATTGGATATTTATTTTTTGTTTTTTTGCAATATTCAATCCATTTTTTATTTCTTTTAAACTTTTTCATAAATTTAAATAGCTTTTCTAAAAAGTACTTAGCATCGCTTTTAATTTTTATATTAATTTTTAAATCTTTTTTATTTAATTCTTTTGAGTCAATATCAACCATTACTTTAACTTTTGCTTTCTTTGCAAAGCCTTTAACATCATATCCGGTAACCATATAAGGAAGTCTTGTGCCTATCGAAATATATAAATCACAATTCTGTACTATGAAGTTAGCCCCTCTTGAACCAAATGCTCCTGGCTTACCAATATACATTGGGTGTTTGCTATCTATAAAATCATCTGCATTCCATGTTAAAGCAAAGGGAATATTGTACTTTTTGATAAGTTTTTTAAAAATTTTCTCAGAGTTTGAAATTTTTACTCCTCTTCCTAAATGGATTAGTGGTCGTTTATATTTACATAGAGCCTGTGCGACTATTTTTATTTTTTTGTCTAAGTTTTTTGTATTTTTATTTTTTTTTATTTCTTTAAACCCCTTAAGTTTTTTTTCATCAATTTTAGCATTTTGAATATTAGCTGGGATATCGATCCATACAGGACCAGGTCTACCAGATGAGCAAAGATGATAAGCTTTTTCTAAGTGGTATTTAATATCTTCAGGTCTTTTTACAATAACAGCATATTTGGTGCTAGATTTCACCATACTTACGATATCAAATTCCTGGACTCCTATTTGTCTTTTTCCAGAAACCCCAATTGTTTGATTTAAAAAGACTTGTCCAGATATAAATATAGTGGGAACAGAATCTATCCAGCAACACGCAACTCCGGACGCTGCATTTGTACCACCTGGTCCAGTTGTAACAACAGCTGCTCCAGGTTTGTTTCTAATTCTAGCAAAACCTTCTGCAGCATATGCAACAGCTTGCTCATGATGGCATGCTATATATTTTAACTTTTTAGCTTTATACAATGCATCGCATAAAAATATAGAACCTCCACCGCTTACAGTAAAAACAGTTTTAATTCCTTTTCTTTCTAAAAATTTTATAACGTAATCTGCTACTCTCATCTGTAAAATTGTTTAATTTTTTTAATAATAAAGTATAATTGCTTTTTTGTTAAATATTGGTGAATCGGTAAAGTTAAAAGCTCCTTAGCTTGTTTCTCTGACTCGGGAAAATCACCTTTTCTGTAACCTATTTTAAAAGAAGCTTTTTGCAAGTGAAGTGGTAAGGGATAATGTATCTTTACCTCGATTTTATTTTTAATTAAATAAGACATAAGTTTGTTTCTTTTTTTAAACCTACCCATATATAATGCAAAGGTTTCGATATAATTTTTTTTACGCTCAGGAATACTAACGCCATTAATTTTAGACAAATATTTATCAAGTAACATGGCATTTTTGTTTCTAATTTTTACAATATTTTTTACTTTTTTTAGTTCAATATTTGCTACAACAGCTTGTAAAGGTTGAAGACGCATATTTACACCCCAGGTAGAAATATGATCTCTATCTATCATGCCATGATTACGATATCTTCTACACCAATTTGCAATTTTCTTACTATTTGTTACTACAATACCCCCATCTCCCATTACATTAAGAGATTTTAAAGGATGCATGCTCATAGCACTTGCTTGTCCAAAAGTTCCAGGGCTTTTTTTATATAGTTTTGCACCAATACCCATACATGCGTCTTCAACAACTTTTAAATTATGTTTTTTAGCAATAGATATTATTTTTTTCATATCTGGAGAAGCTCCGCCCCAATGAACAGGTAGGATTACCTTGGTTTTTTTTGTTATTGCTTTTTCAATTTTATTTATATCGATTTGATATCTTTTATCTGCATCTACAAAAATTGGTTTTGCGCCACATGCAACAATAGCTCCTGCTGTCGCATAAAATGAATTACAAACCGTTATAACCTCATCTCCCTTTTGTACACCTAAAGATTTGAGGGATAATATAAGTGCGTCAGTTCCATTGTTGGTTGATATACAATATTTAACACCAACAAATTTTGCAAACGATTTTTCAAATTCTTCAACGAAAGGACCTAAAGTAAATTGTGCAGATTTAATTAATTTTTTCCAGCCTATAAAATATTTTTTTACACTTTTAAACTGATAAGGCAAATAATTAAATGGAACTCTCATGCTATTTACTTATAAAAATCATTTATTTTATTTGAAACAAATCTTATTTGAGACTGATTAAGATGTTGATGATAAGGAAGAGATAAAAACCTTTTCGAGAAGCTTTCAGCCTTTGGCAAATCCCCCTTTTTATAATTTAAAAACTTCGTAGCCTTATATAAATGCAGCGGTGTTTTATAATAAATTCTTGATTGAATTTTGAATTTTTCTAAATAATCTTTTAATCTGTCCCTGTTATCACACAAAGTAACAAACATAGAGTGTGAACTTTTTTCATTTATTGTTTCTGGTATAATTTTTACTTTATCAGTTTTAATGTATTTTTTATAATAATCTATATTTTGTCTTTTTCTTGATATAATATTTTTTAAGCGTTTTAATCTAAAATTTAAAACTTCTGCATGAAGTGAGTCCAATCTAGAGTTTACACCAACCATTTCAACATTGTCTCTTCCTTTCAATCCGTGATTTCTATAGATTTTGATTTTTTCAAATAATTTTTTTTCATTTGTTGTAATAAAACCTGCATCACCAACTGCATTTAAATTCTTAAACGGATGCGCTGAAAAGGCTGAAATTTTTCCGAATGTGCCAGCATGTTTTCTTTTATAGTAAGCTCCCATTGCTTGAGCCGCGTCTTCAATCACAATTAAATTATATTTTTTTGCAATTTTCATTATTTTATCCATTTTGCACACTCTTCCTGTCCAGTGCACTGGCATTATTGCTTTTGTTTTTTTTGTAATTGCTTTCTCAATTAAATCTGGATTAATATTTAAATCTTCATCTATGTCTACAAAAACAGGAACTGCACCAATATGAGAAATTGAGTTTGAGGTCGCAATAAAAGATATTGGTGATGTTATTACTTCATCGCCTTTTTTTATACCAGAACTCCATAAACCCAACATAAGAGCATCTGTGCCCGAATTTACTCCAAGACAGTATTTTGATCCTGTGTATCTTGCCACTGATTTTTCAAAAAATTCTACTTCAGAAGTTAAAATTAAATTACCTTTTTTTAACACTCTCTTGATACAACCCAAGATTTCCTTCTCTTCCTCTTTGTATCTTTCTTTTAAATCAAGAATTTCTACTTTCATCTATTTAATTCCTCAAAATATTTTTTAATACCATTTTTATAATTATAGTTTTTAATACTTTTAAATTTTTTTTTTAAAAGATAGTTATTAAATGGTCTATAGCCATTATGAGGCATCGCACCAATTCTTTTAATATACCCAATTTTTGACGAACTATTGGTAGTTTTTATGACCTCAAGTGCAATTTTTTTAAAAGATTTTACCTCCCCCGAGACTAAATTGACTGTACCAACTGCTTTTTTAGTAATGCATTTAATTAATGCATTAATAACAAAATCTATATAAACATGATCCCTTCTTTCTTCGCCCCTGCCAAAAAGTAAAATTTTAGAACCATTTAAAGCTAATCTAAAAAATTTATTTGGACCATATCCATCGTGATTATCGTATTTACCATAAATCATTGTAGGTCTTACAATCGCTAATTTTTTTTTATATTTATTTAATAAAATTTTTTCTCTGATTACATGCATCATCCCATGAAAATTACTAGGCACAGTTTTTGAATTCTCTTTAATTTTTTGACTTGAGTCAGAATAAACTGCATCAGAACTGACATAAATAATGTTTGAAACTTTGTTCACTTCAATACCCTCTATTACTGAATTTAAAATTTGGATATTATTAATCAATGTCTCAATATTTTTTACTGGTGCTTCTGCTGCTAATAAAAGTATCGTATCTCCTTTTTTCAAAGTCTTAGAAATTTTAGCTGCTGCTTTACTGTCTGTTTTTAAGTTAATCTGTTTTCTGCCTATAACTTTATAATTTATTGATAACTCACTTAATTTATTACAAATATTCTTTGAGATTATTCCACTAGAACCAATAACTAAAACTCTAGACGGCTTTTTATTTTTTTTATTTAAAAATTTAATCATAAATTAGTTATTTGCCTAATGAAAAATATTTAACTTTTTTTTTAAACAAATTTTTATTTTGTAAAATTCTAAATGGATCTATTACAAATTTAATATTTTTATTTAATTTGATATTTTTAAATTCTTTCCATGGTACCATCAAAATTAAAATATTAGATTTTAAAAGTGTATCGCTTATGTTTTTAAATTGTTTACAATTTTTCTGTTTAATATTTAACTTGGCTTTTGGATCATATACTCTAATATTTTTTCCCTTTAAGGATTTTATCAATTTTAGTGAGGGTGAGTTTTTAGTGGAGTTTGTATTCTCTTTATAAGCAATGCCTAATATCGAAACAGATTTATTAATATTGTTTAATATTTTCCTTTCCTTCAAAACTCTGTAAACCCAAGATTTCATATAGTTTGAATTTTTTTCAAATGAATTGATAATTGGTTTTAAATTTTTTTCAAACTTTGTAAGTTTTTTTACAGAAGCTATGTCTCTTTCCAAATTTCCACCTGATATTCCTAAACCTGGATTAAGATAAGCTTTTTTTCCAATTCTTTCATCTAACATAAGCGCTGGTTTAATTTCCATCCAATCGGCAGAAATTCTATTACAAATTTCTGATAATACATTTGTCGTTGTTATTGAAGCTGTAAGAAAAATATTAATTGCAATTTTTGTAAGTTCAGCACTTTCATATTTCATTTTTATTAAAGGACATTTAAATTCTTTTAGATAAATTAAATATTTTTTTTTAATTGGTTTGTTTTTGTTATAACAACCAATTATAATTCTTTCTGGGTACAAAGCCCTTTCAACTGCACGACCAAAAACTAATGTTTCTACTTGATAGAATAGCCTTGTTTTATCAAATTTAATATCATTCATAAACTTTGGCTGTATTTGAGATAAAATAACAAGAACAGTTTCTTTTTTAATAAATTTTTTTGTGTGATTGATTAAGGCTTTTACATCTTCTAATTTTCCAGTTCCGTTTTTATTTGTCTTCACATCTTGTGAGATAAACACAATGTCACATTTTTTTATTAATGAAAAATTGTTTGAAAAGCTTATTAAGTTTTTATTTTTTCTTAAATTCTTTTTTAGATTAGGTTCTGACAATGGAATATCAAACTTATTAAGTTTTGATATTAATTTTGAATTCAAGTCAAAACCGATGGTTTCAAACTTTTTTTCTGCCGCTGCTGCTAAGTAGTTTAAACCTAAATGTGACAAGCCAACAAATCCTACTCTTAAATTCATGTGTTTATTTTTTTATTGATATCATTAAAATTGGTTATTTAATTTTGTAAGACTGTTGCTAATTAAAATATCTTTTAAAAAAGTTGTTTTATTTCTTTTTTGTCTAATCATTTTTTTAAAAAAATGATGTTCTTTTTTCCAAGATGGATCCCCTTTTTTAAATAAAAATTTTTTTACTTTTGGAAAACCAGAAGGATATTTTCTTGATTTTAAACTTACTTCGCTGTTAGACCATTTACATAAAGAATTCATATGAATTGATCCATTAGATCCAATTATATCGAAATTAAAAGAGTTCTCCCATGAACATAGCGTCATCTCTAGTTCAACACTTATTGAATTTATATTTAAACTTATAATAGAGTGATCGTAAGCTTTATTTTCAAATTTGTTAGCCTCTAATAGTTTAATTTTTTTAAAATTTTTACCAAAAATAAACATGCACATATCAATCAAATGTGATCCAATATCTGAAATCACTCCAAGTTTTTTATCTCTCCATTTACTTTTTTTAACCAATAATGAAGTTCCGTTCCCGTAAAATATTCTGCATCTATAAATTTTTCCTATTGATTTTTTTGCAATAAGATCTCTAATTTTTTCTAAACCTGGTTCAAAACGGTGATTATAAGCAGTATAAAAAGCTAAATTATTTTTATCTGCTAATTTTTTCAATAAATTGAATTTTTTTTTATCTCTTAATAGAAGGGGTTTTTCAACAAGTACATGTTTATTATTTTTTAAACAGTATTCTACAATTGAAAATTTTTGATTGTCTGGAACACACACAAATACAGTATCATATTTATTGAGTGGTACATTTTTAATTGTTTTGAAATTAGCTTTCTTAAATTTATCAGCAGAATATTGAAAGTGTTTCCCTAAAATTTTTTTTCTTTTAAGGCCCTGTACGCCCATACCAACAATAACAACGCGCATAATTTTTATCTTTGAACCTTGTATGTTGTAGAGCTTTGAATTTGATTTATTTTTACTAATATTTCATCAGGTTTAATGGAAATGTTACCGTCCTTTTCGCACTCGCAGGCTGCAGCTATTGAACCTAATATACTTGATGCTACCAATGATTTGGTTTGTATTAATGATAATGTTGCATAGGATAATAGGGCATCTCCAGTTCCAGTTGAATCCACTACTTTTGATGTGAATGATGGTAATGCGAAAGCATTGGTTTTGTCTTTTTTTTTATTGTTTTTTTGTTTTTTAGTTCTATTAACTGAAACTATTCCTCTCTCACCTAGTTTAAGAATTAACTGTTTAAAATGAGATTTTTTACCAAGCTCCCTAGTTAAATTACTAATGCTTGAGTCTTGGTCTGCTAGTGAGAACCTCACTTCACGCTCATTAGGTGTTATTAAATCAAAATTAAGAAAATCTGTTATATTTCCCCATCTTGTTGCAACCTGACTGTCTGCAACTTTAAAAGTTTTTTTTGGTATAGCTCTAGTGAAATCGGGAATACTATTTTTATTAAAAACACCATGTCTAAAATCACTAAAAATTACAACATCACATTTATTTTTTTTAATTGCTGATGATATTCTTTTTGAGATTTCATCTGAGATTGGTTGATTATCTAATGTGTCAATTTTTAAAAGTTTATAATTTCCACTTGTAATAGTATTTTTATTTGTGGTAGGACGTGTATTATCTACAATTGCATTTAAATTTATTTTATTCTTTTTCATTATTGATGTAACAAAATCCTTGTGACTATCATTTCCCAAAACCGTAGTAAAAGTAACTTTCGCACCAGCAGCTTTCAAATGTTGGGCAACAATGCCTGCACCTCCAACATAATCATTTTTTTCTTGATAAAGTAAACTTGGCGTAGGAGTTTTTGTATGACCGCCAATTAAGTTAGTTCTTGTGTAAGTATCTATAATTGTATCACCTATCACATGAACTTTAATATCTTTAAAGTTAGACATTGTGTCTTTTAGATCTTTAAAAGTAATTTTATTTATTTCCATTAGATTGATTAGTTTTTCAAATTCAATTTTTGGTTCAGAAAGTTTTAAAAGCTTTGTTGATGAATAAACCACATCTCCTGGAGTAAATATCATTTCGCCCCCATAAGATCTTACAGCTTTTGACTCTTCTAAAGTAGCTGGCGGCAAAGAATTTGCTGAATACTCAAAACCTTTTGCAAAGTAATTAGGCTTTAAACTCAATATATTTTTAATTGGTGTTTTACTATTATCAATCAAAACATAATCAACCATTTCAAGAGTAGCTAAATTTAATGCACGTAAATTTTCTGGCACAAAAGGTCTATAAACACCCTTTTCTATAAACTTATCAGCAGTGATACTTACTACTAAGATATCAGCTTTAGTTTTTGCATACAAAAGATGACGAATATGTCCTGGATGTACAACATCAAAATTACCATGACAAAGTATTACTTTTTTCGTCCTAGAAAAGTTTTTTACTTTCTTTTTAATCTTATCTAAAGTTAAAATTTTACTTGAATATTTGTCTTTTTTAATTTTGAACATGTTATTATTTTTTTAAATAACTAAACCAAAGGCTTGTTGCTATCTTAATCTTTTTAGGTGTCCAAAGTGGCGATTTTTTCCAATCGCTAATTCTTGATAACATGTCCTTTATTCCTCTCTCAAAAGATATATGAGGTTTCCATCCAACTCTTTTTCTAATTTTATTAATATTTGCTGAAGAGTTTCTTGGTTCTCCTGGTCTATCTGGAATAAATATTTTTTTTCCACCTAAAATACTAGCAAGCTTATTTACTGATTGAGGCTTACCTGTTCCGACATTAAAACATTCCCCGCTTATTTTTGATTTTGCTACCGCTAAAAATGCTTTAGCTACGTCATGAACATGTACAAAATCTCTTGTTTGCTTGCCGTTTCCTACAATTGTTAGAGGATAATTGGACAATTTTTGTTTAAAAAATACCCCTATTACTGCGCCGTAGGAACCTGTGGTCCTTACTCTTGGTCCGTATGCATTAAATATCCTTATTGAATTTACTTTAAGTTTAAAAACTTTATTCCAATGGAAAACTGCTAATTCACCTAAATACTTACTTAAAGCGTAAGGGTGTTCAATGTTAATTTTATTTTTTTCACTAGTTGATTTAACAGTTTTTCCATAACAGGATGCGGAAGCTGCATAAACAAATCTTTTAATTTTATGATATCGTGATGCTTCTAGTATGTTTACAGTCCCTTGAAGATTTGTTTCTATGTAAAAATCAGGTTTATTAATTGAAGGAACAATATCTCCAATCCCAGCAAAATGAAAAACATAATCAACATTTTTAAAAATATTATTATCTTTTTTTAGTTTTCTTATATCTATATTTTTTAAAAGAAAATTCGGATTTCTAAAATTATGTGAAATATTAATTTTATGACCGCCAACAAAGTTATCAATAACACGCACCTTAAAACCTTTTTTTAAAAGCAGGTCTACCATATGACTCCCTATAAAACCCGCACCTCCTGTTACTAAAGCAATTTTTTTTTTCATGCTGCCTTAATTTTTTTTAGTCTTTCGACATTAAAATAAATCTCATTTTCAAACGAATCAGGTAAAAAGTTTTTTTTGAAGGCATTGCAAAGATCTGTTACTGCTAATTCTATTGATCTTCTTGGTTTATATCCAAGTTTATTGAAAATCTTATCAGAGTTTATATGATAAGATCTGTTATCATTAGACGGTACTTTTTCAATTAAAATATTATCAAGTTGAAATTCTTTAATAACTTCTTTTTGAACAATTTTTGAAATTTTGTCTATTGATAAATTTTGAAAACCAACGTTAAAAACTTCGTTTTTTATTTTTTTACTTTCAGCATTAATAAGCAACTCAACAACGTCGCAATAATCTTTTATATGTAGATTTGGTCTTAACTGTTCACCTCCAAAAACTTTAATTTTTTTTTTGTTAACTGCATAATTAGTTAAAATATTTACAGATAAATCTAATCTTTGTCTGGGAGCATATCCACATACAGTCGCGGGTCTAAACACAACACCTTCAAAAGATTTGTCAGTGTTTTTAAACAATAGAGGTTCACACATGCCTTTAAATTTATTATAAAGAGTTAGTGGTACTAATTTATGATCTTCTCTCACATTTTTTTCATTGGAGATTCCATAAACAGAACTAGTGGATGCGTAAATAAATCTTTTAATTCCTGATTTTTTTGCTGCAATAACCATTGGTTCAAAAGCATCGTAATTTATACTTTTTGAAAGTCTTTCGTCTAAAGCAAAACTTGTGTCATTTGAAATGCAAGCTAAATTCAAAAAAACATCATGATCCTTACAACATTTTTCAACATAAGAAGAGTCTCTTATATCGCCTTTAATTATCTTTAAGTTTTTATGTGCAGGTAAAAAATCTTTACCAAAAAACATTATGTCGTAAACTGTTACAAAATAATTTTTTTCAAGGAGTATGGGAACTAAACAGCTGCCCACGTAGCCAGCTCCTCCTGTTATAAAAATAGAACTAAATTTCTTCATATTTTATAACCAGATTTTTTTGCATCTTTATAAAATGTTTTTACTGTTTCTATGTTTAAATCTTTTATGCTCTTACCTAAATTTTTGTATTTCCCCAAAATACTTTCTGGGATAGTAATTATTTGACATTTCACATTTTTTGCTTGGATCACATTAAATACTTCTCTAGTGCTTGCCCAAAGTATCTCGATATTTTTTTTTGAAGACAATCGAACAGCCTTTTTAATAATTGGATCGGGATTAATACCTGAGTCGGCTATTCTTCCTGCAAAAATCGATATTATTACCTTTGTTTTTTTGTTTGCGGTTTCAATTATTTGTTTCACCTGCTTTAAAGTAAAAACTGCTGTGATATTACATTTAATATTATTATCTGTAAGTTTTTTTATCAATTTGAGTGTATTTTTTCCCTTGGTATTAATAACAGGTATTTTTACGTAAACATTTGAACCCCAAGATGAAATTTCGTTCGCTTGTTTCTCCATTTCATTAATATTGTCTGTGAAAACTTCAAAAGAAATCGGTTTTTTTTTAATTTTCTTTAAAACTTTTTTTGCGAATTTTACATAATTTGTTACACCTGCTTTTCTCATTAAAGTAGGGTTTGTTGTAAATCCATCTATATGTTTTAATTTATTATTCTTTATCATTGAGACAAAATCTGCCCCATCAGCAAATATTTTTATTCTGATTTTCTTCTTCATTTATATTCTTGGATATAATTCTGGATCAGCAAATTTTTCCAAAAGACTTGAGCTTGTAATACGGTTTTTCTTTTCATCTGACTCGTTACTGAACATTGATAAAAACCATCTTCCATCATTCATATCTTCCCAATTAGGATTTTTATTTGTGTTTACTGGTGCAACTCCATGATAAACCGTTGAATATCCAATTCCTACATCCCCTTTATTTATTTTACTTTCTACTTCAACAATTTGATTTTTTTTATCAATTAGGTAGAAACCCAAACCTTGATAATCAGCACCAGCTTTACTCATGTAACCGCTAAAGAAAAGTCTTTGGTTCTTGTTTGGATCAATATGTGGTTCTAAATATCCTATTCTTGATGGATATTGAACCACTTGGACTCTATCTACTATACCATCTTTTGGAGTATTATTCTCATATTCGTTTGGTTTTAAACCCATTAAAGTTTTTATAATTCTCCATCTATCATAAATCTGAGGAAATATTTTCAAAGGATCGTCATTCCAAGGGTAAAAGTAAAAAGAATGTTTGCACATTTTAATTGCATATTTTTTTCCTATCTCTAAATCAATAATTCTATGAAAATCAGGAGTTCCCTCTAACATTTTATAAAAATCTGACGGTTTGTTTTTATAGTGCTTGAATGTTTCAGTTTTCAAATAATCCATAAATTCTTTTTTAAAAGCGTTTTTTAATATATAAAAATCACCAGAATATAAAGATTCTATCATTTTGATAATAAAATCTTCATCTTGATTTAATATTTTTTCTTTAAGCAAATCGAATTCTAAGTGCTTAACGTTATTTACCCTTTTTGGAATTTGAGATTTATTTTCTAATGATATCCATTTTTCTTTTATCATAAATTAAATTATATAATTTTATTTGTTGGAAACTCAAACCTTTCCTTATTACCTTCATAACCTTTAGGAATTTCACCAGTTTTTGCAAATTTAGGAAAATTTTCCTTTAGAACATGGTCTAAATTTAAATTGAAACTGTCAAATCTTTCTTGCCAATATTGTGATTTTGATAATCTTAATTTCAATTTTTCTTTTAAATTTTGATCTATAGAACCTTTAAATTTCTTTTGCATTAAAGCATAAAAATATATTATCATCGCGTTATCTGGTGCAGTTTTTGTTGCAACATGTTTAAGAAATTTATGTTGTTGGATAATTTTAACTTTTCTTTCTTCTCTAAAAAGTCTAGCAAAGTTAATTCTAAAATTCATATAAAACCATAAATCATCTAATTCACCTGGTGATGGCATTACGTCAAAATTTTTCGCATTCACTTTTCTTAAAAAACCATCCTTTATTTCATCAAAATCACTTTTTACCTTTATTTTTCCTCCTTCAATAGCACGTTGTCTTGAGTAAGTTCCTAATTGATAAGGTGCTTTGTCATTATCTTCAGTTTTTAATGTACCCTCTTTATCTCCAATTAAACCCTCATCAGACATTTCTTGATAAATAGGTGTTCCTTTCCAAGGTTGTAAAATTGAGATATTGCTCCAGTCGAAATTAATTTTTTCTGCTAATGATATTGTGTCAAAAAGCATTCCTAATGTTTCGTTTGGGAAACCTAACATTAATAGTGCTCTAGAATTTATTCCGGGAAATTTACTTAATACTTCTGAAGCTGCAATAAATGTTTCGACTGTTCCTGGTTTTTTTATATTTTTTAGAATTTCCGGATTACCTGACTCAATTCCAATATGTAAACCAATGCAACCACTCTTGTAAGCAGCTTCAACAACATTATAATCTTTAAGTGAGTGTGCGATTACTCCATTAGTTGCATCCCAAGTAATATTTAAATTTTTCTGAACCATTGTATTAAATAATTCGAGTGTTCTTTCCTTATCTTTTAATAAATCATCATCAAGCCAAACAATATGTCCAACACCATGCTCGTTTTTTAGATAGAGAAGCTCATCAATAACTGAGTCAACAGTTCTGTGTCTCACTGTTTTTCCATGATAAGTTCTTACATTACAAAATGTGCAAGCTGCTCGGCAACCTCGATTAGATTGAGCTGTAGAAACTATAGTATCTTTATCTAAAGTCCCATGCCAAGATCCTATAACACCATATTTTGAATGATCTTTTATATCCATAATATCATATGCAGGCATAACACTCATTGTATGTGTGTCAGGAACAATCCGTTTATGGAAAACAACTACATCGCCTTTTTCATTTTTAAATGCAAATTGGGCAAGCTCTTTAACATCTTTTTTTCCATTAATTATTGATAGCAGGTTAGGTAATGCCAGATCAGCTTCGAATAAACAAACTAAATCTATTCCTTTTAAATCTTTTATTACTCCTTCAATATCATGTGATACATGTACACCTCCAATTAACACTGGCAAATCTTTAAATTCTTTTTTAATGAAAGAACAAACTTTTTTAAAAGAATTGTGGGTAACAGAGAATAAACAGCTTACTCCAACCAGATCAGGTTTAAAGTCATTAATTCTATCTTTGATTTTTTTTTGCCAAGTTTTAACAAAGTCAAAGTTTTTTGAATCATTATTGTTATAAACATCTTTTAATATTTCATGGTTGAGATTTATTATATCAACATCATACTCAAGTTTTCTGAGTTGTGCCGCTAATATACCGATTCCATACGAAGGATAATTATTTCCTCTACCTCTTTTTGCAATTTCGTAATCAAAAATTTTCTCATCTACATCAGGTGGATTTACAAACAGTATTCTTTTTACCTGTTTTCCCTTCATTACAGCTTCAATATGAATTTTTGCTAGTTCAAATTCATTTGCTGGAAGTTTAATGTCTTGAGTACTTTCTTGATGTGTATATTTCATAAATTTGGTTTCTATTCTATATTGGTCAATTAGTTTAGTAAGTCCATATTTTTTCTCAAAAAGATAGGGCTCACTTTAGGCATTATTTGACCCATTCTCTCTTTTGGAACCTTTTTGAAGTAAATGTCCCAAAATTTTTGCTGATTTTCCAAGTCTAAGCTACTTTCATAATTTACACCTTTATTATCCTTTTCTGCCTCTATCGCAAATGATCTTAACTCATCTGAGGAGTTTTCAATGGGTGCAACATTATTTTTTACAAAATCTTCATACCTGGCTGTGAATGCAAACTTGCTATTTAAAATATCATTTAAAGATAAAAGTTTTCCAGTTGCAATATTCTTTATTCTTTTAAAAGTAAAAAGAAAAGGGGTATGTGATCTTCCATTATCAATTGCTGTTGAAGAAAAGTTTATTCCATAAGTAGGTCTTCTAAAATGAAATGCCACATCACTTATTCCAGTATCACCACCAAAATAAAATGCACATTTAGCTAATAAGAAAACATCTAAAAAATCATTTCTTATTTCACTATTCGCATAATCAATTATTTTTTCATTTTCAGTATTAAGTTTTTCTTTCATTAAATATCCCATTCTAAATACATAATATCCTTTAGAAGCAAAATACTCTGCAGATTCTTTAAGGCTTTCCACTGAAAAATTTCTGTAATTATGATATTTCCAATTCCAATCTGGAAACCTAATATTCTTATAATTTTCATCTCTATTTGCGATACAAATCCATTTATCATTTGGCTTTAGATTGAATTGTTCTAATATCTTGTATCCCTTTTTAATTTCGTCATTTGAAAGTTTTAAAAAATTTTCTTTATGAAAGTTGTAAGGATTTTTATCAGACCTTAATAAAAGTATCTTTATTGCATAATTATTCATTTCTAAAATAAAATCTTTTTTATCCCAATAATAAAGCATTCTTACTATCAATTTAAATAAAAAATTAAAATTAAAAATTTTTAAATTTCTTTTAATCATTGTGGTCATTTGAGAATTACATTTGTTAAGTTCTAAAAGGAAAATAATTCTACAGTTTTTTAATTCTTTAAAATCATAATATTTTCTTGCTACCATGAAGCCCTCTGTAAATCTTAATGTTTGTCCAAACTTATGATCAATTTCACAAAATTTTATTTTGAAAATATATAAAAAAAAGATTATTGGATAAAGTAATATGAATACAGTTTTTTTTAAAACTGTGTATCCTTCATTTACAATTTTATCTAGCACAGCTGTCATTTAAAAATTAGTTTAATTACCGTGGATCTGGTATTTTTTTTTGTCATCAAAAAAAGTATCAAAAACTTTACAGATATGGCGAACTAAATATCTTCCTAATAATGTTACATATACCTGGTTACCTTTAAAAAGTACCATAGATTTTTGTTCTAGGTTTTTAAGTTCCTCTATTTCTCTCTTAAAATATTTTTCGGTTTTAATATCAAATTTTTTACTTATTAAATCAAAATCTAAAAACTGATTACATTGTAAAGAGAAATTACATTCTCTTCTGATAATGTCTTCCTGCGATAATGAATATTGACGTGTAATTGGAAACTCTCCATTTCGAACATATTTCCTGTATTCATTTAAGTCGTACGTGCTTTGGAAATAATTATTACCAAAACCACTAGTTGAAGTTGGTCCTATGGATATTATATCTTTTGTATACCCTGGAGTTTCACCACCAAAATTTCTATAAACTCTACCCTCTTTTTTTGCTATCGCCAGTTGATCTGTTTGTTTTGCAAAATGATCTATTCCTACCCAAGAATAATTTCCTTCTATTAAACTTTGTGTTGAATTTAAAAACATTAAAGGTAAATGATCTGTAGGAGGCAAATCTTCCTCTTTAATCATCTTAATATGCTTTCTCACATCAGGTATATGAGCATATCTAATTAAAGTTATTCTTTCTGGTCTCAACTCCTTTGTTAAGTTTATAGTTCTTTCAAAAGTTTTAAGTGTTTGAGCAGGCAGACCATATAAAAGATCAAAGTTTACACCCTTAAAATTTTTTCTTATTTCATGTTTCAATAAAGTTTCAACAAGTTCAAAAGGCTGAACCCTATTAATTTTTTTTTGCACTGTGTCATCGAAATCTTGTACTCCGAAAGAAATCCGATCAACACCTAGGTTAGCATATTCTGGGAAATGATTCCTATTGACAGTCCTTGGGTCTATTTCCATAGAAAATTCATCCAGCCCGTCAATCTTCACAAAGTTTTTTAGAGAATTTACAATTTCACCTATTTCTTTTGTTGTTAAATGTGAAGGAGTACCACCACCAAGATGTATCTCTTTTACATTTGGGGAGATTTTGTTTGAAATAAATAAATCATTTAACATGTTTATCTCTGTAATTAGATCCTTAACAAACTGATTTATTACGTCACGGTTATTTGAAATATGCATTCTACAACTACAATAATAACAAAGTTTAGCGCAATATGGCACGTGCAAATAAAGTCCAATTGGTTTGCCAGGATTTTTATTTAAAAATTCAATTAATTTTTTTTTATAAATTTCAGATAAATTATTATTTTCTTTCCAATTACTCAAAATTGGATAGCTACTATAATAAGGACCTGGCTTATTAAAGAAATTAATAAACTCTTTACTAATTTGTCTTGAATTTATAAAACTTTTACTTAAATCTAAATTTGTAATCATAATTATTGCAGTGATAGATTTTGGGTTTTTAATTTTTCGTAATTTCCTTTAAAGTTTATCTTTCCTTTATCAAAAACTAAAACTTCATCACATAATTTAAGAGAATTAGTTCTATGAGTAATAAATAGAATTAATTTTTTTCTAAATTTATTTTTCAAACCTAACATTATTTTTTTTTCACTAATTTGATCTAATGAATTTGTTGCCTCATCAAAAATTAAAATATCTTTTTCTCTATAAATGGCTCTTGCAATACAAATCCTTTGTCTTTGTCCTCCGCTCAATTTAATGCCATCTTCTCCTAAATTTGTATCATATTTCTCTGATAATCCTTTTTCAATAAAATCCTTTATTCCAACTAATTCGCAACTAGACTTGACTTTTTCAATATCAATTTTTTCTGGTACCTCTCCAAGTGCTATGTTGTTTATTAGAGTGTCATCAGCTATGAAAGGAAATTGAGATACATAAGCTATTTTTGAAGATATGTTTTTATAACTCTTAGATTTAATTTCTAAATCATCAATAAATATCTCGCCTTTGTCAGGTTCAAGTAACCCACAAAAAATATCTATGAAGGTTGATTTGCCAGCTCCCGATAAGCCAGTAATACCAATAAAACCTTTTTTTTGAATTTCAAGGTTTTGGATATCTAAAATTTTGCCTTTGTTGTCTTTTAGATATCTAAAATTTATATTTTTAAAACTGATGTTGTTTCTCAATTTTATATTCATGCTATCAAAACTTTCTTTCTTGTCCAATTGAGTTTTGCATGCATTTTTAAGATCTTCATAGATAATTTCAAATGAAGGAAGGGCAACTTTAAAGCTTGATATTCCTTGATAAAAATTTTGATAAGCTGGTATCACTCTTTGCAGCGAGACAGCAAAAATGCCTAAAATTAATATAATTTCATTTAAAGCAGCAGATTTAAAAAATAAAAAAAATAAAATTAGCGAGTAAATGGTTAGGAAAGCTATCATCTCAAAAATACTTCGTGGTGTAATATTTACCAAGCTCATTTGTACAGCTTTTTTTCTATATTGATCCTGTAAATCAAAGAATTTTTTTTCGTAAAAGCTGTAATTTTTAAAAACCTTAATATCTTTAATTGATCTAAAAGATTGACTGGTTATTTTAAAAACTTTTTTGGAAAAATCTGGCATAAATTTACCAAATGAACTTATTGTCCTTTTAAGTTTTAAATAAATTGTTAAATAAAAAACTAGAATCATAAGTGACAAAATTAGTGTTATTTTATAATCGACCAAAAAAAGAAGGGTGGTTATAAATATTAATGAAAAAAAACTACCTATTATTATATAAGATGAAGATATTATTTCGTAAATTCCATCGTTTGCTCTCACAGTAATTTTTTCCAATAATTCGTTACTGGTATTTTGTATGTGGTAATTATATGGTTTGTTAAGATAATAATTATATAGTTTGCATACGCAAAAGTGCCAAATTTTATTACTAACATAGGAGTCTCCCCAAGTTGATATGACTCTGGATAAAATATTTAAAACTATTAAAGCAGCAGAAATGGATACAAAAAATATTGTTAAAGTATTGTTGTCAAAATTTGTTAATTCTTTAATTTTTAAAGCATATTGATTTGTGTCCAGTATCTCATTTTTTGTTATAATAAGAATAACTGGCGCTATTGATGCTATACCAATCATATCCATAAAACCCGAATAAATTTTAAGAAATAGCAATCCAATTAAATTTCTTTTTTGATTAAAATTTAAAATAGATAACAGTCTGCTTATGGTATTTAAAAATTTCAAATTAATTTATAGTTTTGTTTAAGAAAAAAGTCTGGGATATTTGCAAAAGCTTTCAGTTTAAAATTACTACCGTAAATTGTAGAATTTTTATTAAAATTTATTACAAATTTTTTTTGAAGTTTTGTTAATGGCTTTCTCCTTGGTTTATATAACATCTCTCTAACAGCCTCTTTAATATCCCTCGAATTATTTTCAATGACATCTATTGACAGTTCCTCAAATTTTTTTGTGTGGTAAATAGAATTTAATGGATACTTAAAACAATCGCGTAAAGGTATGACCTTGCCATCCCTTTTTTTGAATAGACGAGGAAGATACATATCCCTTGTAGTTAGGGTTAGATAATCTGAATGCTCAGGTCCATCAGCAAGTAATACTGGTGTTCCAAAATATTTTGCAACGCAAAAATAACCTGATGTGTTAGCAATACAAAATATAGATTTTGCAGCTAAATAAACATCCATGAAATCTGATCTAAATTTTGAATTTGAATAATTAATAAAATTTTTTATTTTTGGAAAACTAAATTTATTATTACCAACGAGAATGACTTTTATACCCTTGTTGGTGAGAAATTTTATTGCCTCTATGTAATTTGCAGAGTTGGGTGTTCTATGTAAAGAACTACTATTTCTTAGATTTTCCCCTCTCCAACCTAATTGGCGTATATGCAAAGTTACAAATTTATCTTTTTTTTTTAATTTCATGTTCATCAATATTCTTAAGCCTTGTTTTTCATGTTTTTTTTTTAATTTGAACATGGGTTTAAAATCTTTTCTATTTTGTTCAATAATATTCCGAGCTTCTGAGATTCTGTAAGCATGATTTTTAATATCCAAAATATCACCTATAGGAATTTCTTTTTTAAGACTTAAAATTTTATCTAACTTTTTATTATTCATCACATCAACGTGTTGTGAAAAATATTCAAAAAGACATGTGTTGTTTATACTCAATCCATCAGGCAAAAAAGATACTATTTTTTTCTTGTTTCTCAAATTATATTTATTAGCAAGCAGAAGGGTATGTAAAGAATAGTAATTTCCAAAAGAACCTTGAAAAATAGAACTTGGTATAAGGTCAAATTCTCTTAACAATTTATTTTGTTTTTTTTCCCAATTATTTTTTTTTTTATAATAGTGATTTAAACTTTTGTATGCACTTGTTTTTAAATTGCCAAGCAAAAATAAAAAGTTTTTGTGCTCAAATAAATGACATTTATTATATTTTTTTAAATAGTAAAAAAAATTATTATTTTTATTTTTAGAAAAAAAATAATTTATGTATATTTTTTCATCTTCTGAAATTTTGTAAATTCTGTAGTTTAATTTCAAAAGAAATGTAGATATTGTTTTTTTTATTTTATCTGAAAAAATCATTTATTGTTTAATTTTTTTATATTCAGTTTTTTAATATTTATAGCTCTGCAATCAAGACTAAGTCTTGACAATTTTCCTAAATTATTACTACTTCCATGTAATAAATTTGAGCTGAAAACTAAACATTCGCCTAATTTCATATTCGGTCTAAAAAATTTAAATTTTTTTGAATATTCCTTAGGTACACCGTAAGTAATCTTCTTCCCTTGTGAAAATTTTATTTGATGTGAAACTTTATGACTTTTTGGAGATAGTTTTAATGTGTATTTGTTAGAAAAACCGATAAGTGGGATCCAGATGGTAATCAGAAAATCATTTGTTTTATTTATAATCCCTCCAGCATTTTTATCAATATGCATTGGTGTAACATCTGAATTTCTTTCAACATCAGGACGAGCTATTCTAAAACCGGTGGCATGGTATTTAAGTTGTTTCTTTTTTTTAAGATCCCCTATCCAGCTAAATTGAAATTGTTTATGACCCCAAAACTTAAAAAAAAGATTTGATAATCTAATTTTTAATTTTTTTTCAATGCTAGATTTTAAATTTATAAATCTAGAGTCTGGATTCATCAATATTTTGTGTACCTTGTCATTTTTTTTTACAAATTTATGATAATTTTGCAAATTTTTGACTTTAATCTTAAAATTGTATTTCTTTAAAATTCTACCCATCTTTGTTTTGACTTCTTTTCTGAGAGAATAAATATCTGATTTATCCAAAAGCTGAATTTTAATATAACCTTCGTTAAGAAATCTTTTAAAAAGATTTTCAGTATTTTTACCTTTGTTATTCATTTTATTTTATTTTATTTTTATAAAAATAATTACAAACTTTTTTAATACCTTCTGCGTAAGTTTTAATTATTTTTTTTTTTTCAAATGTGAAAGTCGGCAAACTAAAAGTATTATTATAAAAAAATTCTGCTGATTTAATTCTTTTTTTTTTATATTTGAAAAATGGTAAAGTGTGAAGGGGTGGATTGCCAGTTTTTCTAGCTTGTAAACCCTCAGCGTTTAATGCGATAAGAAATTTTTTCATTGTTAAGTTTTTAAAATATTTTCTTTCAAGAAAAACTCTGTAAGAATAAAAAGCTCCCCTATCTGCATATGGTTTTGTAACTGGAGGAATCACACCTTTGATTTTTTTAAGTTCTTCTGTTAGATATTTGAGATTTTTATTTCTTAACCTTACATATTTTTTGAGATTATCTAATTCATCATAAGCGACGGCTGCTGCAAAGGGATGTATCCTGTACTTGAAGCCCAATCCAGTATTGATGAACTTTTTATTTACATTTGATTTTATAGACCTAAATACTCTTTCTCCAAAATCTGAAGTCAACAACGCCTTTTCAAATAAAATTCTTTGATTTGTAACTAAAACCCCGCCTTCCCCTGCAGAAAGAAGTTTGTTTCTATCCATACTAAAAACTGCTATTTCTCCAAATGTTCCAATTTTCTTATTTTTATATCGTGCTTCGTGTGCATGGGAGCAATCCTCTATTAATTTAAATTTATATTTTTTTTTTAGTTTCATGATTTCTGACATCTCACAAGGATGGCCGCCTAAATGAGTTATAACTAAATGGCTTATCTTTGTTTTTTTAAGAATTTCTTTTAATTCAGATATGGAAATATTTCCTGTTTCAAATTCACACCCGCAAAAAATTATATCTGCCTCAAGAACTTTCAGTGGAGTTGCGGTTGCGTGAAAAGTTAAAGATGGGGCAATAACTTTTGAGTTTTTTTTTATTCCTAAAGCATAAAATGCGGCGTGCAAAGCGGAAGTTCCAGAGTTAAGAGCAAGAGCGTAGTTCATTCCTATTCTTTTTTTAAATTTATTTTCAAACTTTTTAACAACCTCGGGATAACCTTCGGAATTTTGAAATTCTTTAAAAAAAATTTTCTTTAATTGGGAATATCGATTCTTCTCTATTGGAGGCCAAAGATAGTGAAGCTCTGGATTTTTTGAAATCTTTTTTCCCCCGTAAAGAGCTAGCTTATTATTCATAAATTTACTCATTTTTTAAATAGAAATAATTACCACTTAGTCTTTTTGGCCTGAAGCACCGGATGTGAAACAAGACAATGCCAAATTACTGCTTGGTAAGCTTCTGATATCGGTGTCACCTTACTTTTTTCAACTTCTGGAATGTGAATTACGTTATCTCCATATTTGTATGTGTATCCTGATTTTTTTCCAACCACCCCGAAAACTTTAGCTTTTACTTTTCTCGCATAATCAATTGCACTAATTAAGTTCATACTAACTTTCTTCTGTCTATTCCCTCCACCAACAGAAAAAATAAATATCGCATCTTTACTTTTTAACTTGCTTACTTTAAGCCACTCGCTTAATGAACTATTCCACCCCTCATCATTAATTCTAGCTGTAAGTTCTGCAACGTTATCCAGTGGCGAATATGACTCTATTTTACAAAGTTTTCTGAAGTCGTTAACCGCATGTGATGAGTTTGCTGCACTGCCACCTACCCCTAAAAAAAATAATCTACCAGAATTTTTTCTTATTTTAGAAATATCATATGCCAGTTTATCAACTTTTTGATAATTGATTTCTTGAGTAACTTGCTGAATTTTTTTTAAGAAGAATTTTGAATAATTTTTTTTCATAAATTATTTAAGATAAGATTGCAATGCTTTGATGAAGTTGTGTTTTTCTATAGTTTTTTTGTTTGCCATATTAGATAGATTCTGAGCTGCTGCAATTGCTGATATGAACATGGTAAACTCCAGGTTAACTTTTTTAAATAGACAAATTGCAATTAAAATCATCATGGTATCCCCAGTACCAACCTTGTCTATAACTTTATTAGCAAATGCTGGGCAATGAGTTATTTTTTTAGTTTTTTTACTATAAATATAAGATCCTTCATCTCCACAAGTGATGTTAGTAAATTTGGTTTTTAAATTATTTGATATTTTCTTTATCAAAGATTTAACATCGGAACTTTTGTCTCTTAGTTCGTGACGGAGTTCGGTTTCATTAATAGTAATAAAGCTTGCACCTTTGTATTTCGAAATGACATGATAGCCAATATTTGATGCGTTTACTTGTGTGTTCACTGCTAAAAACTTAGATTTACGAATTAAAAAATTGGCCAATTTTTGTGATATAAAACCATGGCCATAGTCAGATACGATTACTAAATCGTGTTTCTTTATTTCCCTTTCTATAATTTTTTTAAATAATATTTCGTTTTTTAAACTAAGAGATTGGTCGTTCAAACTATAAACGCCTAATAATTTTGATCTATTTATATCATCTAAATATCTTTTTTTAATAATTGTTGGTGAATTGTCTTTTTTCAAGAAAATAGGTTTAATATTTTTGCTTAATTGATTCTTTATAAAAGTTTTCTCCTGGTTTTTTTCTCCAATATTACTCACAAGCGTAATTTTTTTACACAGACTTGACAAATTTTTTGCTAATGCTGCAGCCCCTCCCAAGTATCTTTCTTTATACAAATCTCTTAAAACTAATACTGGCTCCTTTCCTGATTTACCTAATGTTTCACAGAATACATATTCATCAATTATTGTTTCCCCTATCAATAAAATTTTTAAATCACTGAAAGAATTTATTGCTCTTAAAATTTTTTTATCTGAGTTAAATTCAACTTTATTTTTAATAATGTTAACGAATTTTTCTTGAGCAGGATTCATCACTAGATTGGCTCGATTGATAACGTTACTTGAGCTCATTAGTTCCGATTTTGTATAGTAAATACTACCTCCAACAGATTTTATAGCTTTTTGTTCTTTTTTAATATTGCCAGTTATATCGTCTTTGTTATTTTTGTAATCTTTGCCTTTGCAATAAAAATCTGGCTTTAATATTTTGATTAAATTTATTGGAGTTTGTTGGTGATTTGAAATCACAAAATCTATTTCTTGTATTGAGGATAACATTTGCATCCTCATATTAAGATTAAAAACTGGTCTAGAGGGACCTTTGTTAACAAATTTGTCACTTGTAACACTTACAATTAAAATATCCCCGAGTTTTTTTGACTCTCTAAAATGTGATATATGCCCTAAGTGAAGAACATCAAAAACTCCATGGCATAAAATGATTTTTTTATTTTTTCTTTTTAAATTTTTTAGTTTTGGTTTAAAAACTTGTATATTATTGACTATTTTGCTCATTGTTAATAATGCTAATATTATTAGAATTCCCAATTATACTTTTTTGAAAAACTGATTTTGAAAGTTTTTTTTATAAAGAATAACCAATCACAAATTAATGCTGATAATATTTTTTTATTTTTATTACCTAATAATGATGAAAATATATTAAATAATTTTTTTAGTACTTTTATTAAATACATAGCTCCGCACTTTGCAAAAAATGCATTTTTATATTTTTTAGTATCATTTTTGTTTTTATAAAGGATTAAATAAAAACTCTTTTTTATTAATTGTTGTTTTTATATTTCCTATTAAAATATTAATTGTATTTTTATTAAAATTTATAATTTTAAAAATATTATCTGCAAATGGTCCTGAACCAAATTTATATTCAGAATTTATTTTTAATTCAAATAGACTTTCAGAAATAAAACCTTGTTCGTTTTCTAGTTTTTTGCATTTCTCAATAAATTCTTTTATATTAGATTGGAACTCTACAAATCCATCTAAGAAATATTTTAATCCTCTAGTAAATTTTAATTGATTAATTATGGTTCTTTTTTGAAAATTTGAGTGAAAACAGAAAATGTAGTCACCTAATACATCTATTTCTTTATGAATTATTTTGTTGTTCCTGAACTTCTTGATTAAAATTTTTGGTCTATAAAAAATACAATCTTCGCCTATTTTTTTTTTTAATTCACCCTTTAATAGATGAAAATTCTTTTTGTCAAACTTTAATACAGTCCACATTTTTATTTATTTTTTTTGAGTTCTTTTTCAAGCTCATCGTATTCTTTCATTTTTCTTTTCATGAAATTAATTGTAAGCTTGGTTCTTGCAGAAATTCCCTTGGGAGTTATCACATAACGAAGATAGTGAATTTTATTATCTGTTTTTTGAAAGTTCTTAAGCTTAACTAACCCTTTTTTTTGAAGCTCTTTCAAACAATAGTTCAGTTTGCCTAGACTAAAACCAAGCTTTTCTGCCAACTCTCTCTGGGAAGAATCTGGTGTCTTTTGAATTTTTCTTAAAACCTCGAAATGATCCTGATCGTTTTTCATATGTTCAATTATTGAACATTTATAACGTTCAAATATTGAACGGTAAAGCTTTTTCTTAAGAAATTATAACTTTTCCTTGATCCAAGTGCTTAAATAGACTACTTTCGACTTAAATGGCTAAATTTGCAGCTGATGGCGTATCGAGAAAAAATAACACTCATGGGGTCAGTGAGGCTAGTAAGGCTTTGTCAGATGTGGATGTTGTAAGTGAAGAGGTAACAAGGGTTGGTTACTCCATAATTAAAAATGTATTTTCCAAAAAAGATTGTGTAATAGCCAAAAAAAAGATTGATAAGGTCTACGATAAACAAATTAAAGAGTGCGGAAATGAAAAATTTTTATTTTCAATTAATGATCAGGATGTAGCCCGAGCACTATTTTTGTATGACGATTTCTTTTTAAAGTTTATAAAAAATCCCACTATACAAAAAAGTCTAAAAAAATTTTTTGGTGATAAATATATTTTAAATTTGCAGAATGCTCCAATTAATAGACCTCACAATTCACATTATGGATCTACTTGGCATAGAGACTTGTCTTACCAACACTTTGTTCCTTCTAGACCTATCTCTATAACAACTTTAGTGTGTTTGGATAAATTTACAAAAAAAAATGGAGGTACTTGTATATTGCCATTTTCACATAAATTTGAAAAATTTACTTCAGATAAATTTGTGGAAAAAAATGAAAGATTCATTACCGCTGAAGTAGGTGATGTAATATTTTTTGACTCTCTTTTGTTTCATAGGGCTGGTGCAAATCGAACCGGCAAAGATAGAAAGTTAATCGTTCAACTATTCACCTTGCCTTTCATAAAACAACAGATAGACTATAGTAAAATGCTTAACGGAAGGTATTCGAAGAACAAAGACTTATCATATTTATTAGGTTACGACTCTAGAGTTGAAGATAGCGTATTAAATTGGAGAAAACGAAGAAAAGCAAGATTTCTAAAAAAAACTTGAAATTGTTATGAAGTATTTATCCCCTTACAAAGTAGATAATGTAGACCAAACATTCAAAATTTTATCTCAGGGCGAAGGTGTTATAATCTTTGGAACTGGAAATTGTGGAGCAATAGTTCAGGCTGCTGTTAAAAAAGCAAAAATTAATGTTCTTGGGCTTGCAGACAACAATAAACACAGATGGGGAAAAATAATTGACAATGACAAAGTACTTTCGCCAGAAGAACTAGTTTTAACAAAAAATAAAACTCCAATAATAATTGCTGTCGACCTAAATTTTCCATACATAAGAAAACAATTAAAAGAAATTGGGCTAACAAATGTTTATGATAGCGATTTTGTTTTTTCTAAATTAGAATTAGACCTTGGAGCATGCAAAAATGTTACATGGTCCGAAACAAAATTGAAACAAAAAATGGACCTATACATGTATTCTGTGCTAGCTCACAAAGACAAACATAAGTCTCTTAAAATCGATAGTATTGATTTAATGCTAACGGAGAAGTGTTCTTTAAAATGTAAAGATTGTTCTAATTTAATGCAGTTTTATGCAAAGCCAGTTGATGAAGATTTTGATATGGTGATTTCTTCGGTTGATACATTGATGAACGCAGTTGACTTTGTGCGAGAGGTTCGTCTTCTTGGTGGTGAACCGTTAATGTATAAAAAAGTAGATTTGGTGGTTCAACACGTTTTAAAATACAAAAATTTTGATCAATTAAAAATAAACACTAATGGTACAATAATTCCTAAAGATGAAAAATTAAAAGCTTTTCAGAATAAAAGAGTATTTTTTGATATTTCTAATTATGGTAAAGATTCCAGAAACGTTGATGGTCTTGTTAAAAAATTAACTGAATTTAATATAGCCCATGTAGCAAGTAGAGTAACTGAGTGGCAGGATGTTGGAAAAATAGTCAAAACTGATAGGACAGATAGTCAAAATAAAGAAATTTTTGGAAATTGTTGTATCAACCGCGGTCTAACTCTTTTACATGGTAAATTATATTTATGTCCGTTTTCTGCAAATGCCACAAATCTCAAAGCAATAAAATATGCTGAGAAAGAAATTTTAGATTTAAAAACAAAAAAAGATATTTTGAGAAAACAAATTTATGATTTGTATTTTAAAACTGATTTTCTGGAGGCTTGCAAGTCATGTAACGGTAGAGACCATAATGTTCCTAGAGTAGAGGCAGCTATACAAGCTAAGGAGCCCTTGGATTACAAGATAGTAAATTAGAAAAACTTTTGATTTAATTATGATTTATAGATCTGAAAATATAGAAAAAATTAATTACAGAGACAGTTTCAGCAAAGGAGTAATATTATTTGGTACGGGAAATCTTGGAATTCTTGCCTTAAAAGCTCTTGAGAGGAAAAAAATTAATTTAATTTGCTTTTTAGATAACAATAGGAAAAATCAAAATAAAAAATTTAAAAACTATGATGTTATCGCACCAAGTGAAATAAAAGATAAGAAGTACGATTACCCTATATTAATATGCTCTTTAAATTTTAGATACTTTAAGAGACAATTAGACTCCTTAAATATTAATAATTATTACGACTCTGACTTTCTTTTTGACGAACTAAACTTAGATAATATTGAAACGGAGTGGTCACAGGAAAGATGTAAAATTCAATTAGATCTTTATATTTATTCTGTTAGGTCAACAAAAGAGAAAGAGAAATTAAAATTGAACAGTCTTGATTTAGTTCTTACTGAGAAATGCTCATTGAAATGTAAAGATTGTTCGAATTTGATGCAGTATTATGCCAAGCCTGTTGATGAAGATTTTGATATTTTAATGAAGGCAATCGATAAATTTATGTGTGCGGTTGATTTTGTACAAGAGATTAGAATTATTGGGGGAGAACCTTTTATGTATAAAAGAATAGATGAAGTGATGAGAAAAATTTTGGAATACAAAAACTTTCAAAAGTTAGTCGTTTATACAAACGGAACAATAGTACCTAAAGCTGAAAAAGCAAAATATTTCAAAAATGAAAAAGTTATTTTTAAAATCTCTAATTATGGAACGATTTCAAGAAATGTAGCTAGCCTTGAGGAATTTCTAACAAATAACAATATTAATTTTGTAACGGAAAAAGTAACTAGATGGCAAGATTGTGCAAAAATTCAAAAGTACGAAAGGGAAATTTCTTTAACTAAAGAAATTTTTGGCAATTGTTGTGTTAATGAAGCTCTAACATTATTGCATGGTAAACTTTATCTTTGTCCTTATTCTGCGCACGCAGAAAACCTAAAAGCTATACCTGTAAATAAGTCTGACTCAATACAACTTTTGAACTCAAACGATTTAAGTGAACTTAAAGATAAAATTAAATCACTTGTATTTGATAAAGAATATCTAGAAGCTTGCAATTGGTGTAAGGGAAGAGATTATAATGTAGAGCAAGTCGAAGCTGCGGTACAAACGAAAAAGCCTTTGGAATACAAGGAAATTATCTAAATTCCCTGAAACGGTAAAACTTTATACGGCTTTTTTATATTTAGCTTTTTTAACCTATCTCTAAAAAGAAAAAATACTTTGTTATTTTGATGACAAATTAAATTTATAGAATTTTTAATATCTCTTTTTTTTATTTTTTTAAGTAAAAATATTTTATTTTTCATTAAATACTTTTTGTGTAGATTTATATCATCATCAATAATTTTATTGATTTTAACTTTGTTGCTTTCAAAATATTTTACTGCTGATTTACCAATAAAATCTGCACAAAATACATTGATCTTATAACCATGGTTTTTGACTAAATTTTTTACATATTTCAACTTTTTTTCATAAATAATATTAAATTTATTTAGCTCTCTTTTAAAATTATAATATTTTTTTTTAGACTTTTTATGAAAAAAATCTAATGATAAAAAAATTTTGCTGTTTTTTAAATTAAATAAATTTTTCTTTTCTTTTTCGTTTAAAAGATAAAGATAAGTTTTAAGATATTTATTATTTACTTTTAACCTATAATTAATATATTTTTTAAAAATCGAGTTATTATCTAAATTATCCTGTGCCTCTCTATATTTCGTTGATAATGTCATGTAGGCAATTATGGATGCCAATCCTACAAGATGTTTCTGACTACTAATATTTGATGAGTGATTCAAAAAAATATTGCTTTTGTCGACTAAAATATTTCTCATTTTATTTATAATATTAATAACATACCAATTATCTTCGGCAATTCTTGTGTTCAGAAATCTCACTTTTTTAAGGGGGTTCTCATTTTTAACAATAAGGTTCCAGCATTCATTTATAATAATATTTTTTTTTTGTAGTATTTTTACAAAATCTTGCTGCTTATATAATTTGTTTTTTAAGTACCTTAGAAAAGTAGAATTGTCTTTATCCCTATCTTCTCTATACACATTGTTCAAAATTACTTCAGGAAATTTGTTTTTAAGGATTTTTTTTCTTAAATTTTTAAGAGAATTTTTATTTAAATAGTCATCACTATCCAAAAAAATTATATATTTTCCTTTTGCTTTGTTAAGACCAATATTTCTTGATTTTCCTGGACCTAAATTCTTTTTATTGTTTATCAAAATAATATTTTTATATTTTTTTTTTAAATTTTTGCAAATATTCAAGCTTTTATCTGAAGAATTATCGTTTACTAAAATTATTTCTTTTTCATCTTCCGTGTTTAATGAGATAGATTTAATTGCTCTAGTCAAAAATATTTCTGAATTAAAAATCGGCATTACTATAGAAAAAAATATACTTTTGTTCTTCATAAATTTATAATAACTAATATTTAATTGATATAATTTGCCTTTTTGTTAATCCTTTTTTAATTAAAAAATCTTTTATTTTTTTTGATATATAAGTTTTTTGATGATTTATAATAACACCTACACTTGAAAAGTTATCTTTTTCTCTTTCTAAAAAAAAATCGGGATTTATTACCTCGTGTCCCAAAAACCTTTCTTTTCTTGAAATATAGCTATCATCAATAATACCCTTTAACTTTAATCTATTTTTTTTCAGAATTAAAATTGTTGCCGCAGCATATTTGCTCTTACAATATATATAGATATTTTTAATTTTTTTAATCTTGCCTATTTGTTTATTTTTTTCATCTTCAATATTTTTTATTAACAATTTTTGTGCTTTTAAAATACCATACTTATTTATAGATAGAAAAAAGTTATATTTTTTTTTTGGTATTTTAATTTTTTTAATTGTTTTTAATTTTTTTTGTAAAAATTTTGATACTCTTATCAATTCACTACTTTTTTGTAAAATTATAAGTGCATATAATAAACCAAACCCATCTTTAATATATCTTGTAACAAGCTTTCTTTTAATTAAACTTAGTTTTTTTTGTTTTAAAAACTCACAAAATTCAATCAAATTTTCTATTACAGAAATAGTCGCATCGTAACCGTCGCTACTATTGAGACTCGCCAGTCTGTCATTTTTAAAATAAAAATTTTCATCTAAACATTCGTAATTTTTTGTAAAACATATTGTTTTCGAGACAAAATATTCACTTTCTCCAAATCTAGTGTTGGGAAAAGAAATTTTATTTTTTAAAATTAAATTTCGTTTTACAGCAATAAACCAACAATCTGCAAAGGGAACTTTGTTTTTATTTAAGTATTTTATTAGTTTTTCAGGCTTTTTTATTTTAAAATTTACATTGCTTATAAGTTGTTCGTTAGATTTAGGATAGGTCGACTTTTTATGTTTCAGAATTATTGTATCAGGATAGGAACTTCCTTTAATTAAATATTCTAACTTTTCAAGTGATTTTGGGAACAAATGATCGTCACTGTCTAAAAAAACTATATATTTGCCTTTGGATTTATGTACACCCTTGTTTCTACTTTTCCCTACACCAGAGTTTTTTTTATTTTTTATAATTTTAATGTAAGAATATTTTGTTTTTAATTTTTGATAAATTTCTCTACTCCTGTCACTAGAACAGTCGTCGACTAATATGATTTCTATATTTTTTCTTTTTTGATTTGAAATACTTAAAATTGTCTTTTTTAAAAAATTTTCGGCATTATAGAATGGTATTATAATGCTAAAAAAAACTTCCATATTTAATATTTTGAAATTTTTTGTATCAGTCTGTCTAATTTTTGTAAAACAATATAGTAAATATATTTAGATAAAAGCATAATTTTTTTTACTATAGTATTTAATGAAAAATGTGTTACAAGTATTTATTACTGAAATGCATGGTGGGGAATCAATGTGAAATTCATTGGCTGTTCCTGCAACCGTAAAGTCGGAGCGCCACCCAGTAAAGACCGCTGTTGGATGATGGCCAGGAAAAGTCTAGTTCTGCAATTAAAATTAACAGTGGCGTAACGTTAAACAACGTCCTTGGAGGGCCACATGTTAAATATAATAAAACTATGTTTTTTTTCGCTAATTATAATTCTTTTTTTTAATAAAACATTTTCAGAGGAAGTGCCTGTTATCGTAATCGCACCAGGTAAAGCTCCTCAATCTTTGAGTACAGTAGGAAGTACTGTAACTGTTATTGATGGTGAAACAATAAGAAATTCTAACGAAATTTTTCTTGGTGCAATAATTGATCAAGAGTCAGGTAGCACAAATACTTTTCAAGATGGCGGACATGGTACTAACATGGGAATTCAGTTGAGAGGATTAGAGAAAAGATATTCCACAGTTTATATAGACGGAGTAAAAATGTCTGATCCAAGCTCTCCAGATAACAGTTTTTATTTTCAAAATATAATGAAAGAGTCAATTGATAGAGTCGAAGTGTTAAAAGGAAATCAGAGCTCACTTTATGGACCTAACGCTATTGGTGGTACAATTCATATATTTACAAAAAAAGGAAGTCCTGGATTTAAACAAAATACAACTGTTCAATCAGGATCAAATGATACGGGCAGCATTTATTATTCAGCAGACGGAGGAAACGATAAGGTAACTTATTATTTGGGTTTAAATCGCTTTTTGACCAATGGTATATCTGCGATGAATGACAATAATGAAAGTGATAGCTATGAGAACAAAGGTGTACATGGAAGTTTAGATTATAAATTGAGTGATAATTTAAAAATTCAAAATATGCTTAGATATATTAGGGCTGACTTTCAATACGATGCAGTGGCTTCGGCTTCAACAGACGTCAGAGATGCCAGTGAAAACACAGAAGGAACGTATTCTTTTAAAATATTATACGATCAGGATAAATTTAATAACTCTTTCAGTTATAACAAAACATACATAGAGAGAAATACAACTGAAACTACTGAAGGTAATTTTCAAAATTATTTTGGTTATAGAGATGCATTTAATTTTACAGGAACTTACAATTTTGATCTAGATAACAGAATAGTTTATGGTTTAGATGCAGAATTTGATGCAGCTAGATATGACGGAGATTATGCTCCAGAAGCAAATGGTTTCGCACAAATGTTTTTTGACAAAGAAGCTGATGAACATATTTACTCTCAGTATTTTGACTATCAAGTAAGACCAAGGGAGAAATTATTTGGAACGATAGGTTTAAGAAACGATCATCATTCTGCTACTGGTAGCAAACCGAGTGGAAGAGTAACAATAGCTTATAATCTGGATAATAAATCGAAGTTTAGAACTTCTTTTGGATCTGGTATTAGATTTCCATCTTTATATGATTTGCATTATGCAAATGGAAATACAAATGCTTCGGGTGGAGGTACACTTTCAGGTGATGGATACAAGGGCATGAAAGTTGAAGATTTAAATGCAGAAAGAGCTAAGAGTTACGATTTTGGCTACGAAACCTTTTTTGATGCTCTCGATCTAAATTTAGATGTCGCTTATTTTTATGTTGAACTAAAAAATCCTCTTAATTCTGATAGTAGAAATAATTGGAAAATGGGAAATACATTCGGTGTAAATTACGCTAAAGGTATTGAGTTAGGCTTAAATTGGAAACCTCAAAATACAAAATTTGGAATAGACTTTGATTATACTTACACGGACTCGTATGACTCAAATAATTGTTATGCAGGTTGTGCGTTAGAGTCTGAAATGAAAGATGCAAAAGTTAGAGTCCCTAAGAATACATTTACTTCAAAAATTAATCACGAAACTTTTCCAGGTTTAAAAAACTCTCTTTTAATTAAATATGTTGATGAAACTAGAGATTTTGGTAATACCAACAACTCTTTCGCAGACGTGTTGCTTGATGATTACATTACATTTGGATTTTCTAGTGATTATAGAATTTCAGAAAATTTTGACTTAACTTTTAATGCTATAAATATCTTTGATGCAAATTATGAGCAATCACACCAATATTCACAAATGGGTCGATCTTTTAATTTTGGGTTAAAAAGGGTATATTAATAGAGCTTACATGTTAAAAGAAATAAAAATATTTTTGGGTATTTTTCTATGCTTGGCGGCTAGCCGTTTTATCCCTCACCCTTGGAATTTTACAAGTTTATTAGCTTTGAGTTTTTATGTTCCATCACTTTTGGGTCTAAGATACGTACCACATTTAGTCATCTCTTTTGCGATAACTGACTTTATTATCGGTTACCATGGATTAGTCTTCTGGACTTGGGGAAGTGTGTTACTAATTAGTTTTTTGACTTTAAAATTTAAGGGAAATTTAAAAAAAAGACTGTCCGGAGCGATGTTGGGGGCACTAGTTTTCTTTGTATTAACTAATTTTGGAGTTTGGTCTACTGGCGTTTATGGATTTACCATAAACGGATTAATTACTTGCTATACTTTGGCAATACCGTTTTTTGCGGCAAGCCTCTTCTCTACTATCTTATTCTCATCATTAATAGAGATTGTCAGCTATCACTATAAAAGTAGATTTCAAGAAATCTAGATTAACACTTTAAGTTTTTAAAAATCTAAAAAAAAACCCGCAATTTCTTGCGGGTTTTAATTTAACAGTAAAAATTTTTTTCAATATATATCATTTAATTTAAAACAAAATTATTTTCAGTGCATAAATCAAGCCAATTGAGCTATTAGTACTGGTCAGCTACACGCGTTACCGCGCTTCCACATCCAGCCTATCAACGTAGTGGTCTACTA
>MDTB01151768.1_pt1 | contig 58446 bp, 58 predicted proteins | sample 811161 | NCBI WGS metagenome assembly MDTB01 (sample SAMN05326650, study PRJNA326480) | marine metagenome | isolation source: seawater | place: Mediterranean Sea | collected 2009 | reverse complement strand
ATCATTAAGTTAAAATATTTGAAAGACAATTAAAAAATTCATGCGTAAATGGTTTAACGGATTAGATAAAAAACAAAAAATTGAACTTTATAGGACGATAAGTTGGAGTGCAGGATCCATGGGAGCTGGTCTGGGTGGAGCTAGCTCTGCAGGTATAGGATTAGGTACTACAGTTTTTGCCTGGGCAATTTTTGCAGTTATTATATTTATAATATTTCGAGTTTTTAAAATTCTAAATATTAAACATCCATTTCAATAATGTTGAAATTCTCAAAAAAAGAAGAATATTTGAGAGAAAAGGACGAAAAACTTAAGAAAATAATGGATATAAATGGACATATTGCTTTCAAGCCAAACAAAAAAAACCAATTCGATACACTCATAGGAATAGTAATTTCACAATTTATTTCTACAAAAGCAGCAGATTCAATCTTCAAAAATATGAAAAAAAACTTCAACTCAGAATATTTAAATGAAAAGCATTTTCAAAATTTGAGCATAATACAAATTAAAAAACTTGGCTTAAGCACCAACAAAGCTAAAACAATAAAAGAACTTTCTAACTTATATTTGAGTAAAAACATTAAAGACTTATCTAATTTAAATAATAAAGAACTTAATCAAACTCTATTGTCAGTATTTGGAATTGGTCCGTGGTCGGTCAGCATGTTTGAAATATTTTGTATGGGTAAGTTAGATATATTTACTTCAAAAGATGCTGGGCTACGATTAGCTATGAATAATTCCGGAATGATAAAGTCAGAAAGCAACTGGGATCTTTATGATGAATATGCAAAAAAATGGACACCTTTTAAAACAATTGCATCACTTCATTTATGGAAGACTGTAGATTAATGCTTACTAAATATAAATGTTTTTAAAGATTATTAAAAGTCTTTTATTAACATTAGTTGTAAAATGAAAAGTTTTGACAAAAAATTCCTAACAGTAGGTATACCAACATTTAACTCATCCAAATATTTAATAAACAGTATAAAAAGTGTAATTAATTTAGAAACAGTAAATGAAATAATTATTTCTGATGATTGTTCAAATCCAACCGAATTAAAAAATATTGAACAAATAATTAGTCAATTTAATAAAAAAAAATCAATAGAGATTAATTTTATTAAAAATAAAGAAAATCTAGGAGCTTTTTCAAATAAATATAATTTAATACAATCATCCAGTAATAAATATATTTATGTTTTAGATTCAGACAATATTGCAGCGAAAAATTTAGATATAGTTGCGAACAAAATATTAAACTCTAAAGATTCTGAAAGATATTTATTTCAACCAAACACAATGTATCAATTCTGGAACAACCCAAAGACTGCAAAATTTCTGAGCCAGTTTGATAACAAATATAAAGTAAGATTTTTTGATGAAGATTCAAATTTAGATTTAAAATATGTACAAGAGTCTTTAATTGCAAATCCTGGCTCTTACGATCTTAAACAATTTTCTAATTATAAAGATAGCTTGACAACTCACTTAAAAAAAGATCACCTGATTGACAAGTGGGTTTTTTGGATACTCAATTGTGGAAATTTCATCGTGAGCACAAAAAAAATGAAAGAAATTGCCAAACAGGGATTTGAGATAAATAGAGAATTACGATCTGTAGATGCTATAGTTTTTTCTTACTTATGGTTAAAAGCAGGAAATGAGATAAAAATATTTAAAGACTTCTATCACCATCATAGAAAAAGAAATGATAGCGTATCATTTATGGAAAAAGAAGCATCAAGCAGAGCTATTAGATATTTTATTAATGAAGTTTTAATACAAGAGAATAACTAAATTTATTGAAAATATTATTTTTGTTAAATTTTTTTAAAGTAAAATCAAGTCATTGTCTAATTTTTATAAGAACTATTCACTCTTTAAAAATCAGATATAATTCGCTTGATGAGACTAATCAAAAAAATAGATAATCATCTTTTTAATAAATACAATCCTTGTAAAAACAATGGATGGTAAAAAACGTTTATATTTCAAAATTCAAAAATATTATTGGAGGTTAAAAGACTTTTCTCCTATTAATTATTTAAAAAGAACTAAAGATAATATATTTATTTCAATTTATCTGTATAAAATATTTGGAAGGAAATATTCAAAGTTTAGATTTTATTCACAACAAAACGAAGATAAGCACCTATTAAAAAATTTTAAAATTGAGAATGTTAAAAATGGAACTTACCTTGAGGTGGGAGCTTATGATGGAGTTTACTTTAGTAATACTCTATTTTTACAAAACGAATTTAAATTTAGTGGTATTTTAATTGAACCTCAAAAAGACTTGTATGAGAAATTAATTAAGAATAGGCCATCAGACTTTGTCGTTAATTCAGCAATAAGCAATTCAGTTCAAGACAAAGTAGAGTTTATTGGTGACAATCTTGAAGCTGGTATCAGGAGCAATATAAGAACAAACTTGGAAAAATTTCCTCTTTGGAAGAGCTATAAAGTTGATAATGTAAAAATGGCAAAAATTATTGATAAAAGTGGTTTTAAATATATAGATGTAATGTTCATAGACACCGAGGGATCTGAGTTGGAGGTAATTAAATCAATAGATTTCAGTTTCCCAATATCAATAATAATTGTTGAGGCAAACGAGATAAATTCACAAGAAGATCAATTGATGTTTCAAATTTTAGAAGAAAATGGTTTTAAATTTTATTTTCAAATAAGAGGTAATTATTGGTTTTATAACCAAAATAATGATAGAAAATATGGTATTGAGTTTAGGAAAAAATAAGTTTTCAAAAAGAAAAAAATGAAATCTTTTTTAAATGTTATACATAATTTCTAAAACAAAACGATTTCATTTAATTGTTTAAAATATAAATGGGTTATATAAATGAATTTTTTTAACACATCAAAAAGAATTAATAATTTAATCAAAGAATCAATTCTTCAGAATAAACCTACTTCGTTTGGAAAAATTGGTAATGTTGAAGCAGAATATTTAAATTCCTACTTAAATTACTCAAATACAATTAATGGTTCACAGTTGTATGTTAATGCAGGTATCTATACTCAAGACAATCAAGACTATACAGATTGGTGTCAGAAATACTTAAAAAGTCTCGAGTCTCTAGATTATATATTGCAGTGGGGCTCCTCTGATAAAAAATTGATAAAAAATTATTTCAATACCAGTAAAATATTTAAAGATTTTGAGGGGCTTGAACCATTCTCTCTAGGAGAAGAAGGGTGGCATTACAGCCTAAAAAATAAAAAAGTTTTATGTGTCTCACCTTTTAGTAAAACAGTTTTAAAACAATCTAAAAAATATAATAAAATTTGGCCAGGTGCAGAGATAGGTGAAGTCATTACTGTTTCAACGCCTCATTCAGAAGCATTAACAAATCAACCACCAATTTCATGGAAGCTTAAGTTAAAGAATATTCTTGAAGATATAGAGCCCTTAAAATTTGACTTTGCAACTGTAGGATGTGGAGGCCTGTCTTTAATAATTTGTGACTTTATTAAAAAAATGGGAAAGCCAAGTGTTCATTTAGGGGGAGGAAATCAACTTCTTTATGGAATAATGGGCAAAAGATGGGACACAGCTTTTAAAGATAATATATGGTACGGAACTAAACACTGGACAAGACCATTAGATGAAGAAACACCCAAAAACAAAAATTTAGTTGAAAATGGATGTTATTGGTAAACAATGAATTATTTTAAAATAAATAACAATAAATTTTCTCCTAATAGAGGAACAATCTTAGATAAAAATATCTTTTATTTTGAGGGTATATAGGTTGTAAATCGATGGAGTATTTTCTAATTAACTTAAACAAAAACTCGAATTTTGAAACATCATTTATTAAGAATAAACTATTAAAAAAAGTCGTCTATGAAGAAATTAATTTTATTGATTTAAATAAATATGAAATAAATAATAATTTAATTGTTATATATTCTGGTGGCGACAACCATCAAATTGATAAACTTAAGTCGATAGCATCCCAAACTGGCATATATTTATTAATTCACTTAAGTGATGAAACACTTCAGCATGATTTAAGTTATTATTCCTACGCAAAAAAAGTTATCAGAAATTACTATAACCCGTTTCTTATAGACAAGAACATAATCACCCTACCTATTGGGTATAAAAATGCAACAGAAAGAGATAAGTCAGAATTTATCAATATTAGTTCTCGAAAGTATAAATGGTCATTTGTAGGATCCATGAAAAATGATAGATATAAAATGATAAAAAAATTTAGTCACTTAAAACAAAATTTTACACACGTCACAGACAGCTTTTTTTCTTCTGATCATTTAAAACCGAAAGAATATAAAGAGATTCTTAATAATTCTATTTTTGTTTTATGTCCGCGAGGTTACTCTAACTTTGAGTCATTTAGAATACTTGAATCATTAGAGAACTTTACAATTCCTATATTTAAAAGAGAATTATTTTTTGATCATCTTAAACCAATTTACGGTCAGCATATATTTCTTAATTCATATACATGGAAAGGATTAGCGAAGAAAGTCTCAACTTATTTAAACAACGAACAACAACTTGAAATTTATTTTAATGAATTAATGAAATGGTACGATGAATATGTCGAACTTTTATCTATAAATGTTGAAGAATTTATTACAACAAATAAAGTCTTTGATAAGAAAGAAAAAAAAATCTCCAATCAGATCTATAAAATTTCCTTTAAAATTTCCCAAATTAATTTCAGAATACAAAATTTAATTACAATTATGATTTTAAAATTAAAAAAATTCGTAAAAAGAAAAACATCCAAATGAAATTTTAAAAAAAGAGCAATATTTAAGGCATAAAAACAAGAAAATAACAAAATTCATTGAGAATGTGAACTTTATAAAATATTGTAAGCTATAAATTAGTGCATATGAATAAAGAACAACCTTATACAATTATTACTGGAGCTGGGAATGGTATTGGTAAAGAAGTTGCATTAAAAATAGGAAAAAATAAAAATGTTGTTTGTATCTCAAAATCAGAAAGTTGTAAAAGAACAGCAAATTTAATTGGAAAAAATGCAAAATTTTTAATTAGTGACCTGTCAATAATTGCAGAAGCAAAAAAAGGAATTGTTGACTTATTAGATTCAGATAAAATAAGCGTTGATACATTTATTCATTGTGCTGGAACGATTGGCGAAAGCGGTCCACTCGAAAAGACAAATTCAGAAAACTGGGAAAAAGTTTTCAATGTTAATTTATTCTCTGGAATACTATTTGTAAAAGAACTTCTTCCAGTTTTCAAAAAACAAAAGTTTGGAAAATTCATTTTCTTTTCTGGAGGTGGTAGCTCATATGGATATTCAGTATTGCCACAATACTCAGCATCAAAAACTTCACTAGTAAGGTTTGTGGAAAATTTAGAAATTGAATTAAGTAACTATGAGAATATATCAAGCCATATTATTGCACCTGGTGCAGTTAACACAGAAATGTTCAAAGAAGTAAGGAAGCATGAAGCTGATTACGGAAAATCTTCTGAAATACGAAGTTTTTCAGAAACTGAAGATGTAGTAGATTTTGTTGATTTCTTAGTAAATCACAATTGCAAAAAATTATCTGGAAGATTGATTCATATTCGTGATGATTGGAAAGAAAAAATTCTTAATGAGGTTGATATTAGCGATCAACTTTGGAAATTAAGAAGGATAGAATAATGAAAGTTTTATTATTTGGTTATGGACTAATTGGAAAAGAAAGGTATAAAGCTTTAATTGAGTTAAATATTTCTTCTGAACACGATATAGACATTGTTGATCCAAACAAAGGTCAAGAAACTATAGCAACTCCAAATTTAAAAAATAAAACTGTAGTAAACAAAGAGTTAAATTTTATTGATCAAAGCAGAATCAAAGAACATTATGACTTAATTATTATTTCTGCACCCCATATTGAATCTAGAGATTTGCTATTTAAATATAGTCATTTAAGTGATTTAATTTTAATTGAAAAACCAATGGGCTTAAATGTAGAAGATGCAATTAAGATTGATAAACTTTCAAAAAGAAATAAAAACATTTATGTTGGGCTAAATTACCGTTTTTTTCCTCCAATTATGAAACTAAAGCAAGACTTAATTGAAGAAAAGTTTGGAAAAATATTAAGCATATCAATGACAATTGGTTTAGGACACCAAGAAAACGCAGAAAAAAGCTGGAGACTTGATCCTAAACAAATACCTTACGGATCATTAATTGATCCAGGAATACATATACTTGATCTTATTAAATATCTTTTTGGAGATATAAATTCAATAAAATCACATTCATCAGGAAATGTATGGAATAAAAATTTCTTTGAAGATATTGTTTTTATTGCTAAAACAACTTCAGACGCAAATTTAATGGTCAATATCTCTAATGTAATGTGGAGGAGCACATTTAAAATTCAAGTAATTGGAACATCTGGTTATGGAATTATAGAAGGAAGAGGCCGATCATATGGAAAACAAATTTACAAAACAGGATTGAAATGGGGCTGGAGCCAGAACACAACACAAAGAGAGTCAGAAATAATTGTATCTGAATCAGATTGTGAGAATTCTTTCACAGATGAATTAAAAGATATACTTATCGAGGGAAATAAAATTGCTGCCACATCGAAAGATGGACTCAATGCAATGAAATTACTTGATGATATAGACAAAACTCTAAAATCTACTTAGAAAATAAAAACATTATTAGATTTATAAATCTATGAAAATGTAAATACTTTTTATTTGCTAAAGTAAGTAATATCTAATGTTTAAAGAATTGATTAAAAATCAAAACAAAAAAAATTTTATTTTAATCTTGTTTTTTGTGCATCAAATTTTCTACTCTTTAAAAGCAAGTTTTCATTGGGATGATATAGGAACTATATGGGCAGCAGGAAAATTTATTGAAAAATTAAAAATAACAGTAACGGATTTCAACAATCCTTTATTGTCAAATTATACAGGTGAAGAATTTTATGGTGTTTTTGCTTCACTTCCGGTACACATACTTACAAGGGCAACAAGTAGCATTTCTTTTCTTTCAAATTTGCTAATTGAATTCAACGTATTTTCTAACGAATTTGATTATTATTTTTTTCTAAGACACTTCTTCTTAACTCTTTATGTGGTTGCTCTTTTGTTAATAATTTCCAGGAAAATTCAAAAAGAATCATCTGCAGAATTTAGTTTTTGGTTTGTTTTGCTTTTATGTCTTTATCCTAGTTTTAACGGCCATTCTATCTTCAACATGACGGACATTCCACTTGCGTTAAATATGTTCACAGCCTCTATTTTTTACATAAGTTATTTTTATAAATTACCAAAAGTTTATGACTTAACAATTAAGACATCTTTAATCGTTGGTTTTTTATTTGGATCCTGTTTATTAATTAGAGCAACATCACTAATATTCCTATTTCCTCTTTTTTTATTTATATTATTAAGAATAAAAAATGCTAGAGATTTTTCTAAATTCTTGTTATCGAACTTTAAGATTATGTCTTTTGCATTTTTATTTTATTTTTTAGGATCTCCTTCAATGTGGAGATATCCGCTTAAATATATAAATACTATTTTGAGTTATCAATTTGATAATCCTTGGAGAGGTGTAACACTTACAAACGGTACTTATGTTGATGCGGTAAATCCGCCTATCTCATATTTAGCTACATGGTTTTTATACAAAACTCCTATACTTATATTATTTTTCATTGTCATTGCATTATTTAAATTAAAGACATCTACAAAAGATCCACTTAAAAATTTTTCAATATTTATTATTATCTATACTTTTTCTCTTCATGTAATTTTTTCTCCACTTACATATAATGGAATAAGGCATTATCTATTTCTAGTTCCTTTTTTAATATATCTATCAACTCATGGTTTTTTTCATTTATATGAAAAAACCAAGAAATATAAGATTTTGATCCTAATACCAACCCTCATTTATTTAATCTTTACCCAAATTTCTTATGATCAATATAAGTATGTTTACTTCAACGAGCTTACCCCAACTCAAGGAATGTCAGAATATTGTGAAGACATAAATGGTTGTGGAAATTGGATACTTGACTACTGGGGTTTGTCTGGAAAGGAATCAGCCAAAATGCTTGAAAAATATAACTTTGAACATCTCTATATTTGTAGTCCTCAATTTACAACGACTGTTTATATGGATCATAGTGAAATTGATATTGACAATTTTTGGTATTTTAAAAATGGCGTGCCAGTTTACAATGAAACTTCAGGTTTTGATCAATATGAACTTATATATTCTGAAGGGCATTTCAAAAATGCAATAAAAAATGAAAACATATCTAAAATGCACGTCCATTCAATCTATCTTCCTCATAAACCAATGGATACGTGTAATTTTTTCCAAATAGAAAATCAATTCGATATAAATTGTGAGTATCTTGATTCTGTCAGTAGAAATATTAGAAGTTCAGAAGTTTATTTCTCTTTTTTGTCAGAATGTACTTTTACTAAAATTACAAATTAGCTTTATCAACATCTCCATAGTACTTATCAATGATGTACTGAGGCCGGTTTTTGACTTGATCTGATATTTGTCCAATATATATTCCCAATATGCCCATAAAAAATAACTGTACTCCTCCAATAAACAATATCGATATGACAATTGTAGGATTGCCGATAGGAAAATCTACCAAACCATTTAATTTAAAAAATAAATAAAAGAAGCCAATAATTATTGAAAGTAAAGAAATAAAGATCCCCAAAATAATACTCATGTTTAGTAACTTATTTGAAAAAGTTGTAAGTGCATTTAAACCAAATGTAATGCTCCCAAAAAAACGTGAATACTTTGTTTCCCCTTCGTTTCTTTTTGGTCTTACAAAATTTATATTTGTTTGCTTGAAACCAACATATGAGACCATACCCCTAAGGAAAGGGGTAAAGTCACTAAATTTATTTATTTCATTTACAACTTTTTGATCCATTAATCTAAACTCGCCAACATTTGTAGGTATTTCTAAATAAGATAATTTTGACACCATATACATACCAATTTTTGATGTTATCTTATTGATAAAACTTATTTTTTCTCTTTTGAGTCTTTTACCGTAAACAACATCAAAACCCTCGTTCCATTTTGTAATCATATCTGGAATGATGTCTACGGGATCTTGACCGTCTACATCCATAACAACAACACTTTTTCCATTTGTATGCCTTAGACCGGCCATAATGCATTTGTGTTGACCAAATCTTCGACTCATTACTAGAGTCTTAAATTTATTCGGATTTTTAATTGAAAATTTCATTAAAATTTCTTCAGTTTCATCATCTGAGGGATCACATACAAAAATTATTTCAAAATTGTTTTTAATAATTGTTTCTACTTCGTTTACAAAATTTTTTATGTTCGCTGCTTCACTATAAACTGGTACAACAATGGATATAAGAGGGGCATCTTTTATTGTCATGTTTTCCTAATAGACTATATATTTAATTCTAAGACGAAAAATTTTATTTTTTTAATATTTTTTATATAACTTATATTTTTCTACTGTTTTTCAAGATAATATTCATATATGAGTATTTTGATAACGGGAGCAGCAGGTTTTATTGGAAGCCATCTGTCTGAAGAATTCATTAATAAGGGAATGAAAGTTATTGGAGTTGATAATTACCAATTAGGTAGAAAAAAAAACATTGAAAAAATAATTGATCACAAAAATTTTCATTTCATAAATTCAGATATTCTTGATGACAACTTCATAAAATTAGTAAATAAAAAAACAGAGAATATTGATGAGATTTGGCACTTTGCCGCATCAAGTGATATTCAAAGTGGTACACAAAATTATTTACTTGATATGAACAATACATTTTTAACTACAGCTGCAGTATGCAATTTAGCTGAACAACTAAATATATTGAAAATATACTTCGCTTCTTCAGGAGCTGTTTACGGTAATAAAAGAGGTAGATTAAGTGAAAATAATTTGTGTGAACCCATATCTTTTTATGGAACTTTTAAATTATCCTCTGAAAATTTTTTACGATCTAATTTTGAAAGATTCTTAACCAAAGTAGTTATTTTCAGGTTTTCAAACATCATTGGTAGTCATGCAACTCATGGCGTTATATATGATTTTATAAAAAAATTAAAAAATGACTCAGATACTTTAGAAGTTTTAGGTGATGGAACCCAACAAAAACCCTATCTTCATGTGAATGAGTTAATTGATTCAATGATGTTTATAAATTCAAAAATTGGTGAAGGATTTAATATTTTTAATATTGGACCAAACGATGATGGCGCAAAAGTTAAAGAAATTGCAAACATAGTCATTGAGGAAATGTCTCTGAATCCAAAAATTAGTTTTGGTTCAGAGAATAGAGGTTGGGTTGGTGACATTCCAAAAATTCTGTTTGATACAAATAAGTTAATTAAATTAGGTTGGGAACCAAGCTTTTCATCCTTAGAGGCTGTGAGAATTGCGACTAAAGAAATTATTGCAGAAAATAAGAGCTTACAAGTTGATTAAAATCACTCAAATTATCTATTTTAAAATCAGGAATTAAATTTTCTTACATAACTTTGGATGAAGATGGGTCATAAGAATATTCTTTTTCTAACAAAATTGTTTTAAGGCCGGCAGATTTTCCTGCCTGAATATCGACCCACCTATCTCCAAATATCCATGAATTTTTTGAGTCAATATTATATTTTTTGATTAATCGATTTAGCATAAATGGGTTTGGCTTTTTTTTATTTGTATCATCTTCAATTTCAATTTCAATATCGTCAAAAACTAACTTTTTATTGATAATTTTATTTATCTCCATGAGATTGTTTTTAGACAAACTACCTCTTGCTACATCAGGTTGGTTAGTTACAATAAATATTTTAAAAAATCTTTTTAATTTATTTATGGAGTCAAAAATTTCATAATTTAGAACCAGTTCTTTAGTATTATTTGGTGGCCTTAATGATCCATCATCTCTAACTAGCTCATTCAATATTCCATCTCGATCAAAAAAAAATCCTTTATTCATCCCAAAGCTGCTCCAGTTTTTTGTGTTTAAGTAGATTATCAAGTGTTTTGTATGATTTTATATTTCCCATCTCATAGAACCTTTTGAGGACTTTCAGATGATAAACAGACTTTTTATCAATTAAACGTTTTATGATTTTGTCTAAATCTACATATTCATTGTCTAAATTATAAAAAGCACTCTTTTTGAAAATCAAACCTCCGTAATCTACATAATTTTTCTGAACAGATGACTTTTTTGAATAATTGATTATCTCATTATTTTTAAATTCAATATTTGCTTTTTCTTCAACAAGATTTTTTGGAATTATTGTCATTAAGGAATCTTTCTTAGATTCAAAGAATGCTTTTTGTGCTTCAAGAACATTAAAGTTTAGTAACGTATCACCATACATAATCCAAAAAATATCAGGTAAATTATCTAAATTGTTTATTATTGCTCCACCAGTACCCATTCTCTTTTTTCCGTCAAATAAAAAGCTGAATTTGAAGTCATAGGTATTTAAGTATTCTTGAAACTTCTTAGTAGTTAATTCTGACTCTTCATGAATTAAAAAAATTATTTCTTTAAAACCTAGTCTTTTTAAATTATCTAAATATTCTTCTATAAATAGTCGATTACCTATTGGAGTAAATATCTTTAGATCAGAATTACCAATTTTTTTTAATCTAGTACCCTCTCCTCCAGCTAGAACCAACAATGGTAAGACAGTTTTATAGCTCAAAGGAGACTATCCCACTTTTGTCAATTTTAAAGTCATCAAAACTCATTTTATTTATATTAAGGTATGATTTCATATCTTTTAATTTCGAATTAGGACAATGAGTAAGTATAAATCCACCCCCACCAGCACCAATTAATTTAGCACCTGAACAACCTAGTTCTAAAAGTGAATTAATGTGCTGATCTATTTCTTTATGAAATAAGGATGGAGATCTTTCTAATTTAATTTTCCAATGTTTTGTTAGCTCTCTACTTATTTCTTTATAGTTTTCTCTTGAGGACAATATTTTATTTGAACTTATTCCATTTGTTTTTGCTTCCAATAAGTTATCAAGAATTTTTTTATCCTTTTTTTTACTTAAGATTGTTTTACTCAATTCCTCGGAAGCATTGCGAACCTGATTAGAGTTTATTAGATAGAACTCCTCAAGATAATTTTCAAGAACTGGATTAATCTTTAAAAGATCATTACTTTTAACGTATCCTTTTTTGTTAATAGTAAAGTATCTTATTGATCCTAAGCTTGATATAAATGGATCTTGTATCCCAACAGGTTCATTCAAAATTTTTATTTCAATATCTGAAGCTAGTTGAGCAATTTTTTGATTTGAGTAATTTAAATTTTTGTAAATTGTTACAGCTTTAATTAGCGCAACAGTAAATGCTCCTGAGGAGCCAAGGCCTGTACCAGATTTAATATCAGCAAAAGAAGTTATTTCTATTCCTGGTTTTATATTAAATTTTCTAAGTACTGATTTTACAATAGGATGTTTAATTTCTTTAAGAGTGCTTGCTTTTTCATAGTTAGAATATCTTACGACATAACTTTTTTCGTTTATCTCATTGATCGATACATAAACATGCTTATCAATAGCAGCAGATACAAAGTTTCCATTAAATTTCTGAAAGAAAAATGGAAAATCTGTTCCACCGCCTCCTAAAGTTATCCGTAGAGGACTTCGTGTAATTATCAATTATTTTTCTAAACCTTCCCATCTTGGAATATTTGGATTTAATTTTGGATGACTAACTAGAAAGTGCCACAAATAAGCCTGCATGCCTTCAGTGTGTGCCGTAATCATACTTTCATCTACTGTTGGAATAATTATTGAGGCGTCTGATAATTTATTAACTTCGCCCCCATCTTTACCTACAATTGAAAATACCATACCATTTTTATCTTTTGTGTATTTTGCAACATTGATTAATTGAACGCTTACATCAGGATTAACTGAGCCTCCACCAACAGAAAAAATAAAAACAGCATCTTTATCATTGAATCTTGAAGATTTTAAGTAGTTTGAATATGACGTTTCCCATCCATCATCATTTATTCTTGCAGTAAGTTCAGAGACATTGTCTGTAATTGAATAGCATTCTAAATCTAGCAATTTTCTAAAATCAGCTGCAGCATGTGATGCATGACCAGCTCCACCCCCTGAACCAGCAAAAAAAATTCTTCCTTTTTTTTCAGTTTTAAATATATTCAATTGATCAACAAAATAATTTATTTTATCAATATCTAATTTTGAAATGACTTTTTTTGAATCTTCTAAAAATTTATTTGTAAAGTCATTCATATGGTGTAACCAACATCTTCAGCGTCATTTTTAAACATTTTTACTGTATCAATAGAGTATTCATTTAGATCTTTTCCAAATTTTTCTATTTTTTCTATTAAGTCCTGACTTAATGTTATTATCTGACATTTTGAATTTTCTGCTTGTTTTAAATTGTAAACCTCTCTTGCTGATGCCCATAGTAAATCAACTGTAAGTGCATTTTTATTTTTGAAGTCTACAATTTCTTTTAATATCATTTCTGGATCAACTCCTGTATCTGCGATTCTTCCACAAAAAACTGAAAGTATATTATTAGAAGTTTCTTCGAAGCACTCCGCAATATGAATTATTTGCTCAAGTGTAAAAATTGCAGTTATGTTTAACTTCACTCCATCTTTTAAGAGTTCAGATATTAAATTTTTTGTTGATTCTCCTTCATAATTCGTAATTGGAATTTTTACAAATAAGTTTTCACCCCATGAATTTATTTTTAAAGCCTGATCCTTCATTTCATTTATTTCGTCTGAAAATACTTCAAGAGAAATAGGTTTGTCTGGAAGTATTTCGATTAGATTTCTAGAGTATGATTCAAAATTCTCTATTCCAGCTTTTTTCATTAAAGTTGGGTTTGTAGTGACTCCATCAATTATTTTTGATCTATTTTTAGATATAAAATCTAAATCTACACCATCATAAAATATTTTTATATTGTGCATATTTGCATTTTACTAAATAAATCACAATTAAATATATAAAATGACTTAATAACTATAAAATTTATAAATAATGAATAATACAAAACCCTATAAAGTAATTGATTGTTTCACTTTTTATAATGAATTTGATCTATTAAATCTTAGATTAAATGAACTGAACGATTTTGTAGATTATTTTATAATTAGCGAATCATCACACACTCATCGGGGTAACCCAAAAAAACTTTATTTTCAAGAAAATAAGGAAAAATTTAATAAATTCAGTAAAAAAATAATAAATGTTGTTGATAAAAAAGAATATTCTAGATCTGATTATTCTTGGAAGATTGAAAACAATCAAAGAAATGAAATCGCTAAAGGTTTATCCAGTTTAGATTTAGATAGCAATGATCAAATTTTAATTTCCGATCTTGATGAAATTCCAAATATAGAAACGTTAAAAAAAGTTATGCCTGTTGAATGGGTCTTTACATTAGAAATGGATTTTTATTACTTTACTCTATACAACAAAATTAAAAAAAATTGGAAAAAATCTAAAATTCTAAACTATAAAACATTTATCGAAAAATTTAATTCATCCCCACAACATGTAAGAGACTCTGTAGATTATCGAAAAATTTTAAATTTTAGATTTGATAGAAATGTCATTAAGGACGGTGGCTGGCACTTTTCCTATTTTGGAGATGTGGATTTTATTCAAAACAAGATAAGAAATTTTGCACATTTTGAATTTGATAACGAGAAGTACTTCAACGCAAAAAATATTCTAAATTCAATTAATAATGGTGTTGATCTGTATGGTGATAAAAGTATTAAGATAAATCAACTTAGACAGCTTGATTTAGACAAACTTCCTAAAAATGTTGGTCTTATAATGAATCAAATCAATACTTAAAGTATTTCAAATTAAATTTTTTATTGAATCTATTTAATTTTTGTTTCAATACTGTATAAATTTTTTTTGGTAACAAAAGCTTTAAGAAAGATTTTAAAAATGAATATAATTTCCAAATAGGGTATTGGATATAAAAAAACTTAGAAATCTCAAATAAATATTTCATTAAATTATTAGTCAATTTATTTATGCTTATTCCTTTAATAATCATGTCTAAGTATTTAATTACATAATATTCTAAAAACCTAGGATATCCATAATGGTTATCAATTCGGCATCTGTAGTGATATTGGTCTATATCTACTGCTTGTTTGAAAATATTTCCTTGAATGTCATGTCTCTTTCCATCAGTTGGATTTATTTTTAGTTCACCAAGTAATTTACCAATACCAACATCGTCCCAAAGCCTGAAGTCCATCTTATTTTTATTTTTAATAATATGGTCTATGGTATTTTTACTCAATAAAATACCTGCACCACTAATAAAATTTTGTTTATTTTTTTCTAAATCGTATGTTTCCATAATTTTCCCACAGTAAAGATTTTCGTGATCAATAAAATTCTCAACAATAAAGTTTTTTAATTTTTCAAGGTTTACATATGAAGTTGTTGTAGTCCTAAATAAAAAATCAAAATCAAAATTATTAATTGCATATTCAAATGCAAGTAAATTTTTCAAGCTAATATCTTTTGTTGATTTTCCTACATTAAGAATTATTTCATTTTCCTGAATGCTTACATCGCCGTCTCCAGCTTTATAGAAAAATACTTGGGTATTAGTTGGGCAGTTTTTAATCCATGTTTTACTAATTATTTTTTTGTTTCTTTTAGATGGATAAGTATCAGACGAAACAACTAAAACTAAAATATTTGGATTAATAAATTTTCATTTCTTTTATTACTGTTAATCGTATCACTATTAATTAATAACTTTATGTCAAGTATTTTAAATAAGATATTTATACTTAAAACTTATGAAGCAAATAAAAAAAATAGTAAAAGATATTTTTTATGTTTCTAAGTTAACAAAAACTAAAAATAAAAAAGCGATTATTGGGATCGCAGTTGTTTTGTCACAACTAACGGCCTTTACAGATGTAATAATAATTGTTTTGTTTGCAAGTTTTATCACTGGTACTGCATACGACAATCCACTGCTCGATAATTTGATTGAATTTATTTTAGATTACAAATTTATTTTTCCAGTACTAGTACTACTGAGATTTCTATTTATATATTTACAATCAATGAGTTTAAAAAATTTAGAACTTGCAATTCAAAAAAATTTGAAAGTCTATTTGATTAACGAGGTTTTTGAAAAAAGAAATTATTCAGTTGCTGATGCATACTTTTATATAAATATTCTATCTGGACATATTTCATTTTTCTATTCCAACGTAGCAAATTTTCTAAATAGTTTTTTACAAATAGTTGCTTATTCAATTTATCTTTTTCTATCGGATTCCAGAACTATTCTAACTTTTGGTTTAGGAGCTTTAGTTCTTTTCTATCCAACAAGATTCTTGATAAAGAAATCCAAAGAATTTATGCACGAAACCTATATTTACGGAAAAATTTCAAATGAAGAGGTACAAAGAATTGTTGATAATATGTTTTTAATAAAAATTCTAAAAAAAGATCAAGAAGAGGTAGATAGATTTGCAGAAACAATCGATAAACATAATTTTAACGAATATAGTAATCATAAATATGGAACTGTAAATTCATTCCTTCCAACTCTGATAACAATGTTTGTTTTTTCAGTTCTAATTATCATTGGCAATTTTGCAAAGAGTATAACTTTAGATTTTATTGGGGTAACCTTAAGATTGTTTCAGTCACTTGGTTCTGTAGCTAATTCTTTGAACAAAATCATTAATTCACATGTACATATCGAAAAATTTTATGAAATGGATAAAAATAAAAGTCTTGTAAACAAAGACAACTTCGTATCCAGTAACAATAGTAATCAAAATGCAATTGAGATAGATGAATTAAATTTTAAATACTTTAATAGTGATGAATATATATTTGAGAATTTAAATCTGGATTTAAAGAAAAATACGCATAACATATTAACTGGACCAAACGGTTCTGGCAAGAGCACACTACTTGGTTTGATTGCTGGTGTTTATTATTCACAGAGTGGGAAAGTTACAACCTATTCTAAAAATTTTGGATATATTGGCGCAGTTCCTTTAATATTCAGTGCCTCACTAAAAGATAATATTTTATATGGAAATGATAAAACAATTAATGATGATGAAATTATTAAATTTTTAAAAGATTTTGATACTTTCAAAGAAGAATCTAGTTATGACCTAAATCGAATAATTGATAACAAAAGCTTATCATCAGGACAAATGCAAAAAATTGCATTTATTAGAGCACTTTTATCAGATCTAGACATACTTTTATTAGATGAATCAACTGCAAATTTAGACGACAAATCAAGAGAATACATATTCAAAACTCTAAGGGCTAGAAAAGTCACGATTATAAACTCTACTCATGATCCAGAAAAATTCTTAGATATAGATTCTCACTTTCATATTGAAATTGAAAATGAAAAAAGAATAATTATACAAAAAACCTAATTTTGAAAATATGAAAAAACTTTTGATTATTCACAATAAGTATCAAAATATTGGAGGCGAAGACATTGCTGTTGTAGAAGAAGAAAAAATACTTTCTCAATACTTTGAAGTTGAAGCTATATATTTTGAAAATGAGATTAAAAATATTTTTCAACTAATCTTAGGCTTCTTATTTTCGACAAATTTAAAAAGCAACATGATACTTAAAAATAAAATAACTGAATTTAATCCAGATATTCTCTATGTTCATAATTCATGGTTTACTCTTTCACTAGGTATTTTTAAAATAGCAAAAAAAATGAATATTAAGTTAATTCTAAAAATTCATAACTTTAGATATCACTGTACTAATTCACATCTAGCAAAAAATCATTTAAATTTTAAAGATTTATGTCAGGGCTGTGGGTTTAGTAATGACAAAAAAAGTTTTTATAACAAGTATTTTGATAATTCTTTCATCAAATCATTCTTTGTTAATTTGTATGGAAAAAGGTACATTAAGGTAATTGAGGATGAATCAATTCCGCTAATACTTCTTACAGAATTTCATAAAAAATTTATGGTTGAGCATAAATATAGAAACAAAAATATTTATGTAATTCCAAACTACATTTCTCCAAATGAAAATAAAACTTATTCAAAATCGAAATATATTGTTTATGCTGGAAGAATTTCAAAAGAAAAAGGAGTAGAAGAACTACTTAAATCCTTTTTAAATTCTAATTTAAATGATTTTAAATTAAAAATTATTGGTGATGGGCCACTTTTAAATACACTTACAAGAAATTATCAGCAGGAAAATATTGAATTTCTTGGAAACCAAAATAATTCAACCGTTATTGATATTATTTCAAAATCCGTTGCTGTTATTTCATGTACAAAACTTTACGAAGGCCAACCTACACTTCTTTGTGAGGCTTCAGCAGTTGGAATACCATCAATATTTCCTAATACTGGAGGTGTTCTTGAATTTTTTTATCCTAATTATGAATTATGTTTTAACCAATTCGATTATCAAGATCTGGTTAATAAATTAAATAAATTAAATGAGCAAGAGCTTTTGAATAAAATTGGAAATGGCAGCAAGGAATTTTATAGAAAAGAATTTAACAAAAAAGAATATATACAAAAGATGATAAAACTTACTAATGAAATCTGAAAATCCTAATATTTCTATAATAATGAGTTGTTTTAATTCTGAGAAGTATGTTAAAAGCTCGGTTGAAAGCATTTTAAATCAAACTTATGAAGATTTTGAATTTTTAATTATCGATGATTTTTCAACAGATGATACTTTTAATATGTTAAAGAAATATGAAGCAAAAGATAAAAGAATTAAAGTATTCAAAAACTCTAAAAATTTAGGCTTAACGAAGTCATTAAATATATTGATAAAAAAATCAAAAGGCTTATTTATTGCAAGACAAGATGCAGACGATATTAGTAAAAGCGATAGACTCGAATATCAGATTAAATTTTTACAATCTAGCAACTTTAGATGTTGTACTACAAGAGCAAAAATCAAGGGATCCTTAAAATTGATACCAAAATATTCTTACATTTTTCCAAATAATATTATTGCTAAATTTAAGAACCCGTTCATTCATGGAACTTTACTTATCGAAAAGAGTTTAATGAATAAGATTGGAGGTTATGACGAAAGATTTGTGTATTCACAAGACTATAAGTTATTTAGCGATTTATTATCAAAAAAAGAAAAAGTAAAAATAATAAAAAAACCTCTTTATATATTAAATATGACAGGTAATTTAAGTTCAATAAATTCTGTTGAACAAAAATATTATTCAGACTGTGTAAAAAGAAAAATTAATCCAATATCTAGGTAAATTTTTTTTTGTGATCAACGCATCTTATTAATAGATCATAAAATTGCATATCGTATTTCCATCCATAATTTTTATAAATTTTTTTTGGATTTGATACTCTTACAACTGGATCAGAGTTTCTTAATAGACTACTATCAACCATTAAATTATCGTCTAAAGTAATATCAAACTCATTGAATACAATCTCGACCATATCTTTAATTGAGTGTTTTACACCTGAGCCAATTACATAAGGTCCTTTTGCATCATTTTTTAAAAGTGTGAACATTGCATTAACAATATCACCAGCGAAAGACCAATCTCTAGTATATTCAAGACTACCTATTTTTAATTCGGCAGCCTTATTTAATGATATATCATAAGCTGCATTTATGATTTTTTGAGTTAGATATGACTTATCTCTAAATTCAGATTCATGATTAAACATTATGCCTGAAACAATGTTCCAATCATAATCTTTAGAATATTTGATAACTTTTTTGTGATTAATTAGTTTTCCTAAAGCATAAGGTGAATTAGGAATCATATTTGTATTTTCATCAATAGAATCATTTGATATATTTTCAAACATCTCAGATGAAGAAGCTTGAAAAAAATTACATAAATTATTTTTTTTCAGTAATGCTGAGGTAAGATTTTCAAATATATTGATTATTGAATTTTTAGATTTATTTGAATCTTTTAAAGAGTCATAAACTGAACTAGGACCAGTTAAATTAAATATAGCAGTAGGATTTATATTTGAAATTAATTTAAAAACATCCTCATAAACCTCTAGATTTATATTTAAAATAGTTAAGTTTTCTAAAGAGCCTTTATATATTTGATTTAGTCTCTTGTAAAAAATATCAGTATCCGTATTTCTTGATAAACCAAATATACGTGAATTTTTTTCCTCATTTAAAATTTTACTTGTTAAAAATAACCCATCCTGCCCGGTAATACCAGTTATAAGAATATTATCCATATAAGCTAGTCTAAATGAATATATACTATTATTTCTGATGTACGGTTTCTAAAATATGAAAATTTACATAAATAAAGTAAAGGAATCTTGGATTATTGACAGAGTCACCAATGAATGGATTCAACAAAATGAAAACTCATCAACAAATAAAATTAAAGAAGCAGATATTGTTTGGATAATCGCTCACTGGGTATGGGATAAAATACCAATAAAATATTTAAAAACAAAAAAAGTAGTTGCGTCAATCTATCACATTGATTTTGATAATTTTGATGAGAAGCAGGAAAAAGATTTCTATAATTTAGATCAATACGTTGATCAGTATCATGTAATCTCCTTAAAAACAAAATTGCAATTAAGCACATTAACTAAAAAAGAGATTATATCAATTCCATTTTGGGTTAATCAAGAAAATTATTTTTATAAAAATAACAAAACAGAACTAAGAAGAAAGTTAGGCTTTCAAGAAAAAGACTATTTGGTGGGAAGTTTTCAAAGGGACACAGAGGGAAGTGACTTAATCTCTCCAAAATTGATAAAAGGTCCAGATATATTTGTAAACATAGCTAGAGACATGCATTCCAAAAATAAAAATTTGATCATAGTTTTAGCTGGAACAAGAAGACAGTATGTTATAAAACAACTTGAAGAACTAGGTATAAGATATAAATATTTCGAAATGGCAAATTTAGAAATGTTAAATAATTTATATAATGTACTTGATTTGTATATTGTTACTTCAAGACTTGAAGGAGGCCCACAAGCAATATTGGAATCTGCAATAACTAAAACACCTTTAATTTCAACAGATGTAGGTGTTGCACCAGAAATACTTAGCGGTGAATCTATTTTCCAACCAGATTTCTATGAAAAATCAAAACCTAATGTTGACTATGCTTTCAAAAATGCTGACAAATTTAAAATACCACAAGGCATGAGGGAATTTAATAAAATGTTTAATAAAGTTTATGAAAATTAGCATAGGATCAAAAATTGTTGAAGGGCCCTGGGGTGGAGGTAATCTTTTTGCAATAAATTTATCAAACTATTTAAACAAACTTGGTCATGATGTAATATATGATTTATCAGAATCAGACATCGATCTCATTTTGTTGACTGACCCAAGAAGCAGAAGTGAATCCTCATCCACTTTCAATCACATCGAAATTAAAAAATATATTCAATATATCAATCCAAATACAATAGTTGTTCAAAGAATAAATGAATGTGATGAAAGAAAAAATACAGAAAATATTAATCAATTTTATTTAAATGCCAGTGTCGTTGCAGATCACGTAGTTTTCGTAAGTGAATGGCTACGTGATATATATGTAAATTGTGGTATGAATAAAAAGAAAACTTCAGTAATTTATGCCGGAGCCAATTCAGATATATTTAACAATAAGGGTTTTAAAAAGTTTCAAAATCACGAAAAAATAAATATTGTTACACACCATTGGAGTGCCCATGTCAATAAAGGATTTAATATTTATAAAAAAATTGATGACATGTTGTTATCTCCTAAATGGAAAGAAAAAATTCAATTTACTTATATTGGTAATGTGTCTGATGATTTTACCTTTAACAATACAAAAGTTATAAAACCATTGGCAGGAGTCGAATTAGCCAATGAAATTAAAAGACACCATATTTATGTAACAGGAAGTATAAATGAGCCTTCTGGAAACCATCATATCGAAGCAGCCCAATGTGGTTTACCAGTTATGTATATAGATAGTGGTGGTATCCCTGAATACTGTAAAAACATTGGTCTAAGCTTCTTGGAAAATAATTTTGAAGAAAAATTGGAACACATGATTAAAAACTACGATTTATTTTTAAACAAACTTAATAATTACCCATTTAATTCTGAGAAAATGTGTAATGAATTCTATGAACGATTTAATGATGAAATTTCAAAAAAAGTAAAAATTGAAATATCTAAAAAAGTCAATCTTGTAGGTAGATACTATCTTAAAAAAAATAGGCTCTCAAATAGATTTCGCTTTATCTTATCTCTGAGAGCTAATTTGATTTCAATATTAAGTTCAAAACTAAAAGTTATATGATAGATCTTAAATGGCTCGAAACCCTCGAAGATTCAGTAGGTATATATTTAAATAATTTAAATATAAATAATTATGAATATATGCCAGCACTACAAAATCTTACAAGTAATGGAGAAAATCTTAGATTGGGATTTAGCTGTTTCTCATTAAAGATAAATTACATACTTGGTACTTGGGATAAATTACAAGATACTGAGAAAAAAAAATGGGTTAATTACATAAATTCATTTCAATCTATAAATAAAAAATTTCCCGAACATTCATATCTTGACGAGACATTGATTAAAAACTACAGCACCAAAAAAATTAAAACTTTTTTTATTGATAGTGTAAAAACCACAATGAATTTATTACCTCAATATAAATTTGAAAAAAATCAGATCAAATTATTAAAAGCAGTAAATGCTGAGACTAAACAAGCTATATCAACTTTGCATCAAGTAGGAGAAAGGAATCAAAAAAAAGTAGGAAATATATTTCAAACCGATCTTACAGTTGATGATTATCTAAATAAATTTGACTGGGCAAGACCTTGGAATGCAGGTGCACAATTTTCTTCACTTTGTGTTTACTCCACAACCCAAGGATACGAAATCAAAGACGATTTAATTAGTTTTGCAAATATGATGGTTGATAAAGAAACGGGTTCATATTTTTCAAAATTACCACAAGACAGTAGAGAAATAATTAATGGTGCTATGAAAGTCATTACTGGATTGGACTGGATAAATGAACAAATTCATTATCCAGAAAAACTAATTGATTATTGTATATCAAACAAGCCTATCTTAGAAGGTTGCGATGTTGTCGATTATGTTTATGTTTTATTTAAGTGTAGCCAGCAAACAAACTATAGAAAAAAAGAAATAAATATCATTTTGATTGATCAACTCATTGAATTAAAAAAACTTTTTGTTGAGAAAGAAGGAGGATTTTCGTATTTTTTAAACAAGTCTCAAACTCATTACTACGGTGTTGAAATAATAAAAAGTAAAAATCAAGCTGATCTTCATGGAACAATGTTGAGTATTTGGGCAATCTCAATGATTATCAGAAATCTCGAAGATGAATCAATTAATTTTCATTGGAATATGTTAAAACCATAAACTTAAAATTCACTTATTATATGAGATATAACTAATGAAAATTAAAAAATCAAATTTATTAAATCGAACTTTTTCTAACTCAATTTTAATTTTTATATCTCTCACTTTTTTATTTGGTAGATCATTCATGGGTCTTTATATATTTGAATTTAGACTTGGTGAATTGATGGTTGGTTTTGCATTAATATTTTGGCTTTTCTGTTTTGTTGTAGTAATTTTTAACAAATATAACTTTTCACTTCCCAATAATTTTCTCATTACAATTTTTTTGTTACCTTTAAGTTTTATATCAGTACTTTTAATCAGACAAAATAATCTATTTTCAACTTATACATTTAAATCAAGTTCATATATATGGACTGTATCAATTTTCTTCTTTGGCATATATATTTATAAAAATTTTGATTTAGATAAAGCATTTATCTATACATTGAATCCTATATTAATACTTGCATACTTGTTTCAAGTATTTGGTATTCCAAATTTTATATCTGAATTTTTTCTTACGATGGGGGATAAATTTGAACCACACAAAGGTTCTGATTTAACACTATTGTTCATAGTTACTTTTATGATCAATGGTAAATATTTTAGAAGCAACAAAAACTATTATGTATATCTCTCATTATTCTCTAGTCTTTATTTGCCTTTTTTATATTTTAAAAGCAGAGCTTCGTTTATAGCAGTCTTATTATTTTTAATTTTTGAAATATTTAAAAACAGGAAATTAATTTTTAAACAATTATGGTTTGTAAAAGGAATTATTGTTTTAGTTTTTTCAGTTTTGATATTACTGCAGTCTGTTTTCTGGGTAAGAGAAAGTGGAATAATTAAAATTTATGAAGCAAGAGAAAATGTTGTATCACTTGTTAAATACAGAACACAAACAACAATTGAAGATGCACCATCACTTTTTTGGATTTCCGATAATAGACTATACAGTTCTGACGGTAATTTAAATTGGAGAATGGATATATGGCAAGATATTATTTTAGATCTAAACAATAACGATAAAGTTTTTTTTGGATATGGTTATGATGGAATAATTCCTGTGATGGAGTGGTATAACGGTTACAGGCTTGGACTAGATGGTCTTAATGAGCATGTACACAATAATTGGTTTAATATATTTGCTCGAGGAGGAATTTTTCAATTATTTATTTTTATAACTTTTTATTATTTTTTAATTAAAAAATATCAAAATTTAAATAAAAGTTTGAATATTTTATTATTTATTATTCCACTGCTATTTGTTTCTTTTTTTGATGCATCTATGGAAAATGCTCACTTTCCATTGTTGTATTACTTTTTTCTTGGTAGAAATTATATATTGGATCAATAGAATATGTATATCGTTACAATATCAATTATATGAAAGCTTTAGTTACAGGCATTACAGGTCAAGATGGCTATTACTTATCTAAATTTTTAATAGATAAAGGGTATGAAGTGCACGGCACAATAAGAAGGGCTTCAACATTTAATACATCTAGAATTGATCCCTTGATTGCAAAATATGAAGGAACCAAGAAACTTAATCTTTATTATTCAGATTTAATTGATTCATCATCTCTAAATCAATTAGTTTCCTTAATCGAACCAGATGAAATATATAATTTAGCAGCACAATCACATGTTGCTGTTTCGTTTAAGAACCCTGCATATACATCTCAAGCTGCACTTGGGACGTTAAATTTATTAGAATCAGTCAAAAACTCAAAGAAAAATATTAAGTTCTACCAAGCGTCCTCGTCGGAAATGTATGGTGGAGCAAAGAAAGAAAAATTAGATGAAAACTCTTTGTTTGATCCTAAAAGTCCATACGCTGCATCAAAATTATTTGCTCACAATATGAATAAAATATACAGAGAATCATACGGTCTCTTTTGTGTAAATGGTATTTTATTCAATCATGAATCACCTTTAAGAGGTGAAACTTTTGTTACAAGAAAGATAAGCCGTGCTGTTGGAAGAATAAAAAATAATATACAAAAATCTCTTCTGCTAGGAAATCTCGATGCTTCTAGAGATTGGGGCTTCGCAGGCGATTATGTTGAGGGAATGTGGTTAATGATGCAACATAAAGATCCTGATGACTGGGTATTATCAACAGGAGAAACTCATACTGTAGAAGAATTTGTAAATATTGCTTTTTCTTCAGTTGATTTAGATTGGAAAGAATATGTAGAAACCGATGATAAATTTCTAAGACCAAACGAAGTAAATTACTTACTTGGCGACTCAACTAAAGCACAGTCAATTCTTAAATGGAAGCCAAAAGTTTCTTTTAAGCAGCTTGTGGAAATGATGGTAGAAGAAGATTGTAAGCTTGCAGAACAAGAAAAAATTTTGATTGAAAAAAATCTTTTAGATATAACATGGAATTAATTTAATTATCTATTCTATTCTTTTTAAACCATTCATAAGTTTTTTCTAAGCCATCTTTTAAATTTATACTTGGTTTCCATCCGAAGCTTTTGATTAATGAAGAGTCTAATAATTTCCTTGGATTACCATTTGGCATATTTGTATCAAAAGTAATTTCACCATCAAAAGAAATTATTTTTTTTAAAAGTAACGATAACTCACTAATTGTTACTTCATCTCCTGTACCGATATTTAATAATGATTCTTTGATATCATTTCTTTCGATCAAAAACTGTATTGCCATGGCAAGATCATCTACATGCATAAATTCTCTTCTTGGTTTTCCTGTACCCCAAATTTGAAATGATTCTTCATTATTTTCTTTAGCTTTATGCATCTTATATATAAGCCCGGGTATTACATGACTATCCATTTCTGAAAAGTTATCTTCAGGCCCGTAAAGATTTGTTGGCATTAAATTAATTACTTCATGCCCATATTGAATATTCAGTGAATTAGCTAGCTCAATTGATGTAAGCTTAGCCATAGCGTATGGTGAATTAGTAGGTTCAAGAATGCCAGTCATGATACTTGATTCTTTTATGGGGTTATCAGCATTTAAAGGATAAATACAACTACTACCAAGATTAATTATTTTTGTTTCTTTGTGATCAATACAAGATTCAAGAATATTTATATTAATTTTTAGATTCTCTATCAAAAATTCACTTCTTTGAAGATTATTAGCATAAATTCCTCCGACCTTTGCTGCAGCATTTATTAAAATATCAGGTTGAAATTTATCTATTGTTTTTTTGGTTTGCTCGTAAGAAAATAAATCAGTATCTTCCCGAGTAGAAAAAAATATTTCATCTGGATTATAAATATCCTTAAATGTTCTTTTTATTGACTTTCCTACAAGACCGTTGGAGCCAAAAACTAAAATTTTTTTCATAGTTTTTCCAATTAATATAAGTTATTTAAAAATATACAACACTATTTGATATTAATCCTATTTTCCTTATTACCATAAGCAAGTGATAAATTTATTGTATTGTTTTGATTCAAATTACGATGAAATGGCATTCTCTTCTATTATTTCAGTACTAGATAAAATCAACGAAAAAATTAATTTATATATTATTCACAATACGAACGATTTGATTAAAAATTTACCTGATTATATTTTGCAACATAAAAATCTAAATGACATTAACATTCAAAAGTTTCAAAGTAGTCAAGAATATTTTCCCAATGTTGAAAACTCCCATGTCTCGGAGGCTACTTACTATAGACTTTTTCTTCAAGACTACATAGATGATGGTGTAGATTTTCTTATCTACTTTGATGCCGATGTAATTTGTCTAAAAGACCCAATGCCATATTTGAAATTGAAAATTCAATCAATGAATGAAAACAAAATGGAGATAGGCGTAATGAATCAGCCGGGTATTCCAGAAGTTGATACAAGAAGTATCAATCTTGGAATAAATAGCGGAAAATATTTTAATGCTGGAGTAATGATAATAAACTTTCCACTTTGGAGAGAAAAAAATATTAAAGAGTCCGCAATTAAAATAATTAGTGAAAAAAAAGATGAACTTTCTCTCTGGGATCAAGATGTATTGAACATCATTTTTGACGGTAAATTTGAGTACATTGATTACAAATACAACTATAGAATGGATATATTAAACTTCTCAAAAAACGAAGTGAAAGTTCTTGACAACGATATTTACCTTTTACATTACTTTGGAAAATCAAAACCTTGGTCGTTGAAAGGGATTAATTTTGGAATATCAGAGTATTATCAGAAGGAATATAGAAAATTTAGCAATAATAAATATCACATTGTTCATAATTGGAAAAAAGGATCATTAATTTATATTTCACAAATTGTATTTTCTGGAAAAATATTTAAATTAAAGTACCCTTTTAGGTTTTTGATTGAGTCTTTACAAAGTTTTTTTAAGTAACTTTTTAACAAAATCGTTATAAACTTACGTATGTGTGCGGATACATAGGACAAATTTCCAAAAATGGAATAAACCATTCAAGATTAGATAGTCAAAATCGAAATATTATTTGTAGAGGACCTGATGAAAAGAAGTCAATTAATGGAAACTTATCCCAATTTAGATCAAATTCTGACTTTAATTATTCATTTATTTTCAATAGACTTTCAATAGTTGATTTATCAAATAGTGCCTCTCAACCCATGTTTTCAAAAGAATTCAATTCCTTAATAATGTTTAATGGTGAAATATACAATCATGAAAACTTGCGGCTAAATCTAGAAAATGAAGGGGTCAAGTTTTATTCTGACCACTCTGATACAGAAGTGCTCCTTCTTGGATTATCAAAACATGGACTTAAATTTTTAGACAATATAATTGGGCAATTCGCCATAACATTTTTTGACTTCAATCAGAATAAGGGATATTTAATAAGAGATCGATTAGGTCAAAAACCTTTATTTTATTCTTTAGAGAATAATAATTTTTTATTTAGCTCAAATTTGAAATCTCTGGCAAATATGCAGGAAACTATCTCTGTAGATAATAACTCTATAGCCGAATATATAAAATTTGGCTACATTACCTCGCCTAACACAATTTTTAAGAATATTTTCAAATTAAAACCAGCGGAAACAATCGAGTTTAAGTTTGATAAAAATATTGAAATAGTGTCTAAAAAAATATATTGGAAAATTGATGATTTTGTAGGTGAAAAACCATTTAAAAAAGATATATTTTATGAAAAGTTTTTAGAAGCTGTTGACATAAGAAGAATCGCAGATGTTAAAGTAGCTGCACTACTTTCAGGAGGAATTGATTCAACCTCGATTGTAAAAGCATTATCAAATTTTTCTGAACCTGTGAACACATTTTCAATTGGGTATGAAGATTTGAAATATGATGAACAAGTATGGTCAAATAAAGTAGTACAAACATACGAAACAAATCACACTAGTGAAATAATTTCAAATCATGAGTTAGAAAATTATATTGATGCAACAATTAACAATTTAGATGAACCTTATGCTGATCCATCAACAGTACCTTCTTATGTAATAAGTAAAAAAATTTCAAATTTTTACAAAGTTGCTTTAACAGGTGACGGTGGAGATGAATTATTATGTGGTTATAAAAGAATTCAACAAATACAAAATTTACAAAAATTTAATTCATTATCGATAAATCTAATTTATAAACTTTACCCATGGTTTTTTGGCACAGGGAATAACTTACTCAAACGTTCAAAAAATCTAAATAAAAATTATCAATCTTATTTTTCTGACGATAAGTTTTTTAATTATATAAATAAAGAGCAAAAAAAAGAAGTTTTGCCCATTAATAAAATTTTTAATTTAGATCTAGAGTCTCTTAAAGATTTTATGATGATAGATTATAAATTATTTTTGTCAGAAATGATGATGTATAAAGTTGACAGAATGTCAATGGCGAACTCTCTTGAAGCTAGGTCTCCATTTATTGATCATAAACTTATAGAATATTGTATTGGTTCAAATTTAAATTTTTTGTCAACTTCACCCAAGTCAATCCTAAAGGAATACTTAAGTAGTGACTTTGACAATGATTTTTTAAACAGAGAGAAAATGGGTTTTGTTTTCAATTTGGAAAAATGGATATATGAAAACATAAAATATATAGAAAACTATTTATTGAGTAATAATTCATATTTAGGAAGTCCAAATATTATCAAAAATTTGAAAATTAGGAAATCTAGAATAAACGCTCAAAGAATATGGAAAGTATTTGTATTAGAAAAATATTTGAATGATTATTTTAATGAAAGAAACTCGTAATCTTGATAAATATTTTCTACTAATTTATTGATATCGTTTCTCTCAAAAACAAAATCCTTGGCAGCTTTTGAGACATTTTTAAGGTCTTTCAAGTCCTGAGATATATAGCTTAATTTTTTACAATAACTCTCGTTATCTTTAACAAAGAACCCGGATTCATTATCGTTGATTAACTCTTTATGATTTTCAATTTTACTAAGTAATACTACACATCCATTAGACATAGCCTCAAGAACAGTTTTTGGATTACCTTCAAAATGAGAAGTCGATACAAAATATCTATACTCCTTATATTTTTTATTTAACTCATTGTTATTAAGCTGTCCAAGAAAATTTACATTTACACTATTTAATTTTGACAACTCTATTAAGTTATTTAATCTTGATCCAACTCCTACAATATCAATTTCGAAATCAGAATTTTTAAAGTCATTTATAAGTCTTTCAAAATTCTTTTGTTTTTCTAATCTCCCAACAGCAAGTATTTTTTTTGAATCTCTTGATTCAAAATCATTATTATTGTCTACAACAATCCAATTAGGCCTTACCACTATCTTTTTTGGTCGTACTCTGTAATTTTTTGAATAGTTGAAATCTGCGTTACTTGTTACTGAGTAAAAATCTGCAAAAAATAAATTCAAATTAGTTAAAAGAAGAAAAAACATTTTCTTTATGAAAGATTTGTTTTCCTCAACTGCAAATTTATATGTATCATAACCTGTCCTTAGTATGTATGGTTTTTTTGTAATTAATTTTATAAATATCCCTAGCCATGAACCATTTAGTTGATTGTGTTGAATTAAATCATATTGTTTTATTTCATCTTTGTTTTTTAATACAAAATAAATAGACTTAAAAACTTTTATAAATTTATTTCTTCTTTTTTTCATATTTTCAAATATTGGAATTACATTGATATTTTTACTTCCTGGTTTTAAAGTAAAATCTGCTTCACCTCCGTAAGTTAAAAATGTAAAATGAATATTTTTTTTATCTACAAGCTCTTCAAATATTTTTAATTCTTTCTCAAGTGTTCCTGTGACATACCAAGTTTCTAGAGAATAATCAAAAGTAAAAATGTACAAAACTTTCACACTTTTATACTAGCTAAATAACTACTTTTTAAATTTATTGAGTTATTAAGATCAATCCCTCTTTAAAATTAATAAGTAGGTTTATGGTTGCAATAATTGATTCTCCAGATTTTATGCTTAATGACATAAGCGTTGGAAGTCTTACAAAAAGAAAAAAACTCTATCTTTTTTTTAAAGGATTAATAGTTGGATTCATCTATAAAAATTTGAACGGTAAAATATTTTGCATCTTTATAAATCTTTTGTTTCCAAAAAGATCAAGAATTAATTATAAAAATGGACAATATTTTAAATATATTTTTGATAATAAATTAATAAGCTATCCAAATAAAAGAATTGTAAGAGTTGTTAACAATTATGAACACCATCTTAATTTTTTGTTTGAGTCATATTGTTTAAATAAAATTAGTTTTAAATCTGATGATTATGTCGTAGATTGTGGTGCAAATGTAGGAGAGTTACTTTATTGTTTTTACCAAAAAAAGTTAAATATTAACTATATTGCTTTTGAACCTGATCCACATTCATTTACTTCACTCTCTAAAAATCTAAACCAATTTAAAAATACTGAAAAAAATAATCTAGGACTTTCAAATAAAGATGGAAGAGAAGAATTTTTTATTGATTCTTTGGGAGGAAATTCTTCTATAGAATATTTTGGTAATGATGATAAAACTATGATAAGCACAATCACACTAGATTCACTAAATTTAAAAAAAATTAAATTATTAAAGTTAGAAGCAGAAGGTCACGAAGAAGAAGTTTTACTAGGTGCAACCAAAACATTAAAACATGTGGAGTTCATTTCAGTTGATTATGGTCCGGAAAAAGGTCCTGATCAAGAACCAACAACAAGCCAAGTTGTTAAAGTTCTTTATAGGAATAATTTTGAATTAATTTCTACAAGTAAACACAGGCAAATAGGTTTATTTAAAAATACAAATTATGAAGAAAAATAAAAGTTTGATTTTCATTTTTTCTGGTGGAAGAAAAGAAAGATTAAATTTAGATTCAAATTATGCAAAAGACTTTTTTTATGGATATTTTGGATTTGATAGAGCAGAGTTTGACACAGATATTGTACAAATAACTCATAAAAAAATTTTTATTATAAATTTTCTTGATAGATTAATAAAAAAGATTTCAAACTTTCCAATAGCGCTGTCTTCTATATTTAATGATACGTTTAAAATTAAAATCAAAGATTCCGACATTATCTTACTAGTTAATGAATCTGTGATGTTTTATTCTTTGCCGTATATTTATTTTTTAAAAAAACGAAAAAAAGACATCAAAATTGGATTATTTACAATGGGTCTATTTTCAAATTTTTCAAACAATAAGCTGAAAAATACAGTTCAACAATTTATAATAAAAAAAATTTGTTTTAAAACAATCGATCAGTTTTTATTTTTAGGAAAAGGTGAGTATGAGCATGCAGTAAAAACTTTTGGTAATGAAAAGACAAAGTTTAATTTTGTACCTTTCGGTATTGATACCAAGTTTTGGAGATGTGAAGATAGCAATAGTTTGAAAAATAAAGAATATCTATTATTTGTTGGAAACGATTTAAATCGTGATTATGAATTTCTTAAAAAACTAGTGAAGAGCATGAATGATTATGAATTTATTATATTGACTTCAAGGTTATCGAAAAACGAATTAAATTTTAAGAATGTAAAGATTTACGAGGGAATGTGGTGGAATAATGTATATTCAGATATTGAAATAAAAGAACTTTATAAAAAAGCAATTCTTACAGTTGTCCCACTTAAAGAATCATTACAACCATCAGGACAAAGCGTAACCCTTCAATCTATGTCTATGGGCACTCCGGTACTCATTACAAAAACAAGTGGGTTTTGGGACAAAGAAAAATTTCAAGATGAAACGAATATATTTTTTATTGAAAAAAATGATGTAACCTTATGGAAAACTAAAATCGAAAAAACTTTAAAAGATCAAGCAAAGCTAAATAGTGTATCAAAAAATGGTAAATTACTGGTTAATGAAAATTACAACCTTGATACTTTTACATCAAAAATTAAAAGCATTATTTCATAAAAAAGTTATTTAAAATTGTATTAACATATTTTTCTCTATAGCCTTTGAGATAATTTGATATGGGTCTATTTGTTTTAGACTCTAGATCAAAAGCACTAAAACCAAATTGAGTATTATTTAAGTTTTCTAATTTATTCTTAATATATATAGGGTGATCCTCTAATTTAATTTTATGGATATGAAATTTATACTTAGATTCTATTGTATTAAACCATGCTTGAAATGCATCTTCTGGTTTTGACCCTCCTCTATCACCATAATCATTAAATTGACTAAACCATGCTCTTGCAAATCTTGCACGGTCATCAGCAATTATTTTTTTTGTACGAAACATAGAATCATATTGATAAATTGGAACATTTATATTTGGCATTTTTCTTGGATCAACCAACTTATTATCTATTGTAGGGAGACACAAATCTCCACCACCATTAAATTTTATATTTGGAAATTTTTTTTTATTCAATGCAACACAAAGTCTAGTTTTGATTTGATATCTATCTTTTGTAAAAAACTGATACTGAGGAAAACTTATTGCTGGATATTCCGAATATCTGTTTAAAAAATTTTTTATTTTATTTAAGTCATTTTCATGAAAAAAATAATCAATATCCATTCTAAAAACCCAATCACCAGTGCATTGATCAAATCCTTTTTGAAAATACTTTCCAATTAAATCAAATTTAAATTCTTCTGGCCAGTCATCTCCAACAATTACAACTTCGTCTGAATAGGAATTGTAACAATTTAAAGCTTCTGACCAAGGATCATTTCTATCCTCAGGGTTTGTCATTGTTGTAAAAGTTGAGATTTTCAATTTTTTCCTAATATTTATTAATAAGATTAGTTTAAAACCAACTAAAATTACGTTAAATAAATTAATGAATAAAAAATATCTTACCATTCTTTCAGGCAATCCAAGAGGCGGAGAAAGGACTTGGGAATCTTTGTATGAGAATGTCTTGGATGCTTTAAATTCTGACTTAGCAATTTGTACAGGAGATAAATGGCTCAAAAATCAATCGTTTCTTGATATTGCAAAATTTAACTGGGTAATTGATGAGCCAAATGACTGGACAACATATTATGAGGATAACTTTGATGGAACTTGGAAAGAATTTTTTTTAAGAGGCATGGATACTGGTTTGTACTCTTCAGGATTAATTCATTTTGCACTTAAAGATATAATTTTGAAAAACTTTAGTAATGAAATACTAAATTATGATTTTATAATTTATTCAAGATTTGACCAATTTTATTTATCAAAGCACAAATATTTTGATTCCGAGGAAATATGGGTACCTGAAGGAGAAGATTATTTTGGATTATGCGACAGGCATGCAATCGTTCCTGTGCGATACATAAAACAATATCTGAATATTTGTTCATATGTAGACTCTTCATCAGCTCTTAATTTAAAGGCTGATAATCTAAATTGTGAAGTTGTTTATTTGAATCAACTTAAAGATAACGGACTATTTAATTATGTTAAACGTTATGATAGAACCCAATTTACGTCTGCATTAAAAAATGATTTTACGAATTGGAGAATTCCAAAATATAAAATATATTTTTTTGGCAAGTTAATGATTAAATATCCAGATGAATATATATCAAGTTTTGAGTCAATTTCACAAAAAAAAGAAATCATATTTAGTAAATATTATTTACTTTATATAAATTACTTATACTTAAAAATAAGAAGAATTTTTGGAAAAATTAAAAAAATAGGTACGTAATTTGAAAACGCAAAAACTTTATTTTCTAACTTATGGAACGAAAAACTTTGATATCTCTGCAAAACACATTACAAAGCTTGCTGAAAAGTCAAATTTCTTTGAAAAATGTATATATATGAAACCCAATGACATTGATTATAATTTTAAGAAAAAATATGAACCAATTTTTTCTTCCCCAAGAGGTGCAGGTTTTTGGATTTGGAAACATAAAATTATTAAAGATTGTCTAGATAGTATTGGTGATGGTGATATAGTTGTATATTCTGATTCTGGATCTAGTTTCAACTATTCCGCAAAAAAAAGATTTTATCAATATATTGAGATGTTAAATGACTCAGAATACTCAAACTTCAGAATTGAATGTGAAAAACAACATATCGAAAGAGACTGGACAACCAAACAATTATTTGAATATTTTAATATTGACCCATATTCAACGATTGGAGAATCTACCCAATTTGAAGCAACACAAATGATATTTATTAAGAGCAAGGAAACGATTGAATATTTTAATGATTTTTCAAGAGTTGTTGATTATGATATGTTTTTAATTTCAGATATGTATAACGATGTAAATCAACTTGATAGTTTTAAAGAGAATAGACACGATCAAAGTATATTTAGTTTATTAAGTAAAACCAGAGGATGTGTAAGTGTAGAAAATGAAACACATTTTTCATTCAAACAAGAAGAACAATATAGCTATCCCTTTTTAAGTGTAAGAACTTATGGACATGGAATTAAAGACAAATTAAAATTTAGATTCAATCACAAAAAGTATGAATTACCAGTATTCTTTGAATAAAGTTTTATGTTAGAAGATTTGAAAACATTTTTACCTGCAGCAGGCCAAGCAAGTAGAATGCAGGGCATACCAAAATTCTTATTACCTTTATCTAAAGAAAAAACATTACTCGGGTTTCATTTAGACAACTTGCTTGAATTAAAAAATAATGAGTTAGTAATAGGAACTAGTCCGCAATTTTTTACAAATTTGAAATATATTTATAACGATCAAAATATTTTAGAAATAAAATCCAATTCCATGGTTGAAACTGTAATAAAACTTAAACTTGATAAAAAACGACTATCTTTGGTTGTTATGCCGGATACTTATTTTTCTAATTACGAAATAGTAAATGAAATGAGGCAAAAGTTGTCATCCACGGATTTAGACGTAGTATTAGGTCTTTGGAAAATTCAAAATGATCAAAAAGGTAAACTTGGCCAATGCACAATTGAAGGAGAACATATAAAAAAAGTTGTAGATAAAGATCCAAACTGTGTAGAAGAATTTTTTTGGGGTCTAATTATGTGGAAGCCAAAATTTAATGATTATATTTCTATAGGTGATCCTCATTTCGGGGTAAGTCTAAATAGAGCGATTGAAGAAAAATTAAAGATAGGTTTTGTAAAAGCAAAAGAACAGTATTTTGATTGTGGCACTTTTGATGAATATTTAAAACTTGTCAAAAGCTTTAACTAATGAAAAAAATCATATTTCAAGAGTCTTTATCTGTAAGAAAACGACCAATAAATTTAAGTGATAACGATTTATCGTTATTTACTCATGAATTTGAAAAAATGATTCCCGAAAGTTACATATTTTTCGAAAAAAAAATGTACTCTTTTAACTCAATAATTTTCTCACTACGCAAGTTTAGATATTTCAAGAATTATTCATTTTTTGGTGACAAAACTTTTATTGAAAGAATAAAAATTATTTTAAAGAATTATTTAATGTCTTCAAAAAAAGTAAGAACTATTGAAAAGGGCACATGGTTTACTGATAACAAAAGCCATGTATATTTTCATTGGATTCTTGATGCTCTTGAAAGGTGTGAATTAGCTATTGATTACTTAGATGAGTATCCTTTATTAGTCCCTGAAGAATTTTATAAAAAAGCCTTTATTGCTGAAAGTCTTGACCTTTTAGGTTTAAATTATTACGTTTTAGAAAAGAATTATATTTATAAAATTAAAGAATTATTGATAACTAGTAAAACTGCAGAAACAGGAAATTATAATGAAAAAATATTAAAGAACCTAATAAATAGATTCAAATTAAATGCCAAAATGCCGGTTGTAAATACAAATAAAAATATATTTATATATAGAGATTCAAAAATTGGAAGAGATATTAAAAATTTTAAAGAAATAAAACACATTTTAGATAAACACAATTATGAAATAGTTAATTTTGAAGACTATTCCTATGACGAAAAAATAGCAATTTTAAAATATTGTGAAAACTTATTAGGTATGTTTGGTAGCGGTTTGTCAAACATGATATTTTTAGATAAAGCTAAAAATCTCATTGAGATAAGAAATTTAAATGATTATGAGAATAATGCTTTTTATTCTCTCTCATCGGCGTGCGATTTGAATTATTATTATTTATTTTTTGAATTGAAAGATGATGGGTGTTATGTAGATCCCACGATTCTTGATAATTTGTTAAATAAATTATAATAACTACATGAATTTTCTAATTTCATTTATTTTTAATTTAACTATTTTAAATTACCTCTTCTTTCTACTTGAACGTATAGACAATGCTAGGATTTTAGAATATTCATATGTAAATCTTGCGGAAGATTTAAATTTTATTGGTGCCCAATTTGACGTAAATTTTACATATTTTATTTTTTCAATTCCAATATCTTTAGTTATTACATTTGTGATTAATCGATTTGTAAAATTTGATTTTAAAAATGACGAAATTGAGACTTTATTGAAAAAATTTCTTTATATTGGCTTCATAAACCTAGCAGTTTTATGTTTCTTTATTTATTTTTTAAGATTATATGAACTTTTATCGAGAGCATATGTCTTTTTCTATATATTGTTATTTCCATTTTTCTATCTATTCTTAGATGGTATTCAATATGTCACTAGACAGAGACTCCAAAAAACATTTTTTAATGTATTAACAATTTTTATTATTGGCGGTTTAACATTTTTAAACTCAAATTTCTATTCTTCTTCATTAGACAATATATTAAATAGAGACAAAGTTGAAGACGATCTTAAAATAATCGCTGAAGAAAAAATTGAATCACTAGATTTTCAAGAAAGTGTTGTTTTGGACGATGAAGAATGTAGTCCGTGGGTAGGAACTGGTCAATTCACTGGCTGTATCGGAGGCATTAAAGTAAGTAGTTTTTCTTATGAACAACAAGTTACAAATTTAACAGTATTTGAAAACAAATTATATATTGTATTCAAAGATGGCACAGTATATGTCCAAAACTCTTTGAATTCTGAATTAGAATTATTTTTAGACTTAACTGATATAGTCCATACTGAGTTTCCAGGTATGTCCCAAGGCTTATATGATATAGCTTTTGATCCTAATGGTGATAGCTTCCTTGTTTCTTATTCAAATAGTGATATAGCAATTGTATTTTCAAAATATTTTTTAAATAATGATAGGTTGCCAGATTATGAAAACCCAGTTGAACTTTTAAGACTATCAAATAATGTTAAATATCACTTTGGAGGCTCAGTTATTTGGTCTGATTTTTTTGATGGATACCTTGTAGGGATTGGAGATATGAGAGAAAATATAATGCCTCTAGTTCACTCTGATGCTTTAAATACAACTAGCTATAAAGGAAAAATAATACTGTTAGATTCTGATAAAACTATAAGTTCTCCATTAATCAACGAGCATGGGTTATATGAAAGTATTGATAAAATTGTTGCATACGGTCTCAGAAATCCTTGGCAAATATCAGAGTACAACAACAGACTAATCATTACAGATGTTGGGTCACAATTTATTGAAGAAGTAAATGAAGTAAATTACTTGGATTATGAAGATGGAAATTATACCTCTGTATCATTTGGCTGGCCTCTAATGATGGGTGATGAATTATCATATAATTTTAGAGAGAGAAACAAAGATGCAATGACGAGATTAGATGGAAAAATTACCGATTTATATTATTGGGAAAGTGATGTAATTGAAAAAGCTGATGATTATTTAATTGAAAATTCCAAAAGCCCACTTTTACAGTACGATCACTTTGTAGATGACAATACTATAAGAGCGGCAATAATCGGTGGTGATTTTATAAAAAATGGTACAGGTAAATATGATAATTATTACTTTTTTACTGACTATGTAGAGAGTGAAATTTATGGTGTTAATGTTGAAACTAAAGATGTGCTTATATTTCCTGTTACGTTTGTTGGAAATCCTACGTCATTAAAGGGAAGCCCTTTTCAAAAAGACGCTCTAGTAATTGGTTATGCAAATGGAATAATATCTAGTGTAGAATTACCATGATATTTAATGAGCTTATATATAAACGAATTATCTGAAGATAAAGTAATCACGAGTTATAATTTTGCGAGAAACAGTGATACCGTTTTTTCAGAAATTGTAACAAAAGACCAGTTTTCAAAACTAAATTCTAAAAATTTAATTAAAATTTTAGAAACAAAAGATCAAATCTTATATTTGAATTCACAATTTAAATTAAGTGAAAATAATATTATTTTTACAAATACTTATTTGATTAAAGATCTCTTTATTTTTTTAAATGATGCAAATGATCTAAACAATATTAAGTTGATAACAAGCCAAACTGATCATCTTGTAGATAAAAAACTATATAACTTAAAACCTTCATGTGTATCAGAATGGTATTCTATAAATGTTGACCATAACGCAAAAAACCTTCATCCGATTCCTTTAGGATTATCAAACTATCACCCGAAGAATTTAAATAAAAAGCATTTTTTTAAATTAGACGGGGATGTTAATAAAGAAAACAAAATTTATTTAAACTTTCAAAAAAATACTAATTTCATTGAAAGAAATAAAATAATTAAAAATTGTGAAAATAAAGATTACATGTTTATAGATGAGCCAAATCTTAAATTAGATCAATATATAAAGAATTTATATAAATTTAAGTTTATACTTTCACCTCCGGGAAATGGTATTGATACACATAGAACTTGGGAGGCACTTTATGCAGGATCAATTCCTATAACAAGAAAGTATGTTGGAAGCTCTTGCCTCGAAGGTTTAAGTGCAATAGTATTGGACGATTTTAATCAAATTAATTCTGAATTAATCAATAAGGAGTATGACACTAATCAAAACAAAGAAAAACTATCTCTAGATTATTGGATGCAAATTATCAAAAAAAACGAAATTAATAGTAGTAATTATATTCAATATGAATTAAGTATTGAACAAATAGACAAAATTAAAGAAAACTATTATAAAGCTTTAAAAAATGAGTCTCGAATTAAAAAGTTAAAAACATTTCAGAGAAAATTGATTAATAAATTAAATTTTTAAAACATGGAAAAAAAAATATTAATTTTGATTTTAGCTTCTAATAGATATCCTTCACCTTTAAATGAATATATGCAAAAGAAAACTTGGATTAAAGAGATCACTGACAAAAATATTGAAGTTATTTTTTTTAAATCATCAAAAGTTACCTCTTTAAAAGGAATGTATCTACACATCAAGCAAAAAAACAAAACAATATTTGGAATAAAAGAGAGAACTATTTCTGCATTAGATTGGTGTATTCAAAACAAAGATTTTGATTTTATCTTAAGAATGAACTCAAGCTCATATATAAATATAGAAAATTTAAAAAAATTTATAAATAATATGAATAACGAATATATCTATGCTGGAAGAGAAATGTTATTCAATAATGATAAATTTGTATCAGGTGCCGGAATAATTTTAAATAGAAAATCTGTGAATTTAATTTTGAAAAATAAAAATCTACTAGAAAATAATTTTCTTGATGATGTTGCAATTGGCAAGTTATTTAAGAATAAAAATATTGATATATATCCTGGAGATTTTCAGTATTTTTCAAAGAATATTTATAAAGAAGACATTCAACCTGAACATTATCAATATAGGTGCAATTCATATTATTTCGGATATCCTCGCTTTTTAGAACCAATAATTATGAAAAAAATTGATAAAACTCTCAATGGAATATCAAATACTACCATCGACTATTTTTTGATGATTTTAATATACATAATGAAATTTTTGAATTTTAATTATTTTTTTCTCAGATATATAAAAAAATCAAACAGGGTACAGAGATAAAAGACAGTTAACCTTCTAAATCTTTTAAATATTTTTTGTAATGCCGATTTTGAAATTTTGAAAAATACTTTCTTGGATATATTTTTTGTATAAATCTAACAATATAAAATAAAAAATTTTCGAGAAAAAAATTATTTTTTTTATCTTCTTTATATTTTTTGTAATCGTTTTTTAATTTAATCATATAAAATCCCTCTATAACTCTCGGTAAATTAAAGTCTCTTAATATACATCTTGTTAAAAATAATTTATAATCGATTTCATTAAATTTTGGGAATACATTGATAGTATTTCTTTCAAAGTTTTTTGGATATATTTGAAAATAACTTAAAAAATCAGCCAGGGCAACATCGTCAATTAATTTATGATTCCAACGATCTTTATTTTGAATTATCAACTTAACATTTTTTTTGCTAAGGAGGTAGCCAGAGCCAGATGCAAATTTGATAGATTTATTCTGATAATTAGCTTCAGCGACTACCCCAGAATACAAATTCTCCTCATAATTTTTTTCTAGAAAATTAATCAGTTGATTGATATCTACATATGACGAAGCGCTTGTTCTTAATATAACATCATAATCTAGATTTCTCTCAACCCATTCAAAACAATCAATAGTTTTTTTACCAATATCTTCAAACTTTTTTGAAGATGGAAGCTTAAGGGTCTTTTTTGTAAGTTCGGTCTTTTGATGTCCTCCTAGATAAAAAATTGTAACGACACCCATTGTTTCTTTTGCCCATGTCAATTTTTGAAATAATCTATTAATCAAAGATATTATCTGATTTGATGAAAGAACTAAAATTACTATTTTTATTTTGTTATGTTTAATCATAAATACAATTTCATATTTATAAATTATAATTTATAAGATGATATTGTTTAATCGCATTAAATCTTTTTTATTTAGACTCGATTATTTAAAAATTTATAAGTCAAAGTATCTTTATAAATATCTTTATTTAATTTGCTTTAAAATAGTAAATTTGTGTAGATGGGTTGTGAGTTTTTTTATAAAGAAAAAAGCTAATAATCTTAACGATTTTTTTAAAAGAATAGGAATAATTTGGTACGGTGGGAATGAAGGCCACACACAGCAAGTAAAAAGAGAAACTGACTTTTTAGAAAAACAATCTCGATCAAAAACCAAAATTCTTGAAATAGGATTCAATGGAGGACATTCAAGTGAAACCTTCTTAAATTCGAATAGTTCACTTACTGTTGATTCAATTGATATTGGCTATCATCACTACGTTAACTTTGGTAAGTATTATTTAAAAAAGAGATTCACTAAAAGATTTAATCTACACATTGGAGAATCAAGAAAAGTCTTGCCAGATTTATTAAAAAAAGAATTAATTTTTGACTTAATTTTCATTGATGGATCACATGAATATAAAGATGTCATTACAGATCTTGAAATTTGTAGCAAATTATCAGATAAAGACACACTAGTTATTTTAGACGATGTATATTACGAAAAAGATAAAGATGGACTTTCAAGTGTTGACAATCATAATTTAGGTCCAACAAAAGCCTGGAATGAATTCAAATTGAAGAACTTAGTTATTGAAGATGGTTATATTGAGTTTGAAACTGAAAATACAAATAAAAGATCTATTGTTTATGGAAAGTTTACTTTTTAAAGCTTTGATTTTTTAATTGTTTCTAACCAAAAATCTATCTCATTATATTTTCCTTCTAAAAGTTTTTGATAATTTTTCTCATAGGTTGATTTAAGAAATACTTCATCCATTTCCACAATCTCCTCCCAATCTTCTACTATTAACATTGGAATATTGAAATTTTTTAAATTTTGAATGAAATCTGAATTTTTTACTAAAGGAATTGTGTTGACTATCAATGATTCCCAAAACCTATGAGTGTCTAAACCATTTCCATATGGACATAAATTGAATTTATAATTGTTTAAATCTGAAATATACCTTTTATGTCGTGCAAAATTATTAAAGTCTACAAGATTATTTTGTTTTGCAAGATTTAATACGTCTATTCTTGTTTTATTAGTCAATGTGTTGAAAGAGCAGTAAATTCTGTTTTTTTTATCTTCAATATTTTTGATTTCTATTTTAAAATGATCCAGTTTTCCATTTTTAAGAAAACTCCTATTTTCAAGTCCAATAGGAATTACCTCAAATCTATCATCACTTGATTTTGAAAATTCTAGATTTTGTCCATACCATTTAACGTTCTTGTCTCCTATTAGATCAATATAAGATTTGACTATGGGATAATCTGAATTATGTGTAATCAAAATAAAAAATTCTTCAATATGTGGAAAAGAATTATTGATAAAGTCATTTAAGTAGTCAGTTTTAACAAATACAATATCGTTTTTCTTAATTTTCAAAACATTTACTTTTCTGATTTCGTCATAAATATGATCAGAGTGTTTTCTAAATGTATCACCACTAATGTAAGGCGAACTTGAAAGTCTTACATATTTTCTAAAATACCTAAGGTATTTTTGATAAATGTAGTTTTTTATCCTGTTAATCATTGACTTGGTATAAACTTAATTAAATTTTTCTTATGTATATGTAAATTTGCAATCTCATAAATTTTATTATTGTATTTAATGTATGGTCTTGATGATTTAAATTTTGGCCTAAATCCCTTACTCTGCATTGACCTACCAGCATAATGGGCAATGTTAATACTTTTTTTACTAAACCTTTTTTTATCAATACCACCCAAATATTGACCATATGAAATTCCATCAAACAAAATACTTGATGTACCATCTGGTATTGTATTTAAGACATTGAACATGTCGGGATTTTCTATGTAAGCAATATTTAAAAGTACCATTTCATTTAACTTGTTATTGTTGTAATATTTTTTTTCATAAAAATTTACATTTTCTAATATTTCTAATATTTTGCTACATATGTTTGAATAATTTTTCAACCCATCAACATAGCTATATCCAAAAATTAGAAAATTTTCGTTTAATGGTGTTATATTTAATTTATTCTTTTGAAAGTTTTCTTTTAAGTCCTTAAATGCTTTAAAGATTAAAACATCTAAATCAAAATGTACAAAACTATCAATTTTTAGTAATTTTGAGGCATTGTGTAGATAAAATATCCTTAGAAGAGAAGTGTCCCATAATGGATTTTGTTCACCCTCAAAATAATCTATCTCTTTTAATTCTTTAATATACTGAAATGAAATGTCATTACTATTTATATTCTCAGAATATTTACTCTTAAAATCTTGGTCAGTAATAAAATAAATCTTTGAATCCGGGTCAATATTTCTTATTGTTTGCATGCAAATTTCAGCATAATTTGGTACCTCTCCATTAAAGTGCAGCAAATAATTCATTTTCTTTATTTGTATTGTTTCCTTGCTTGTTTAGTTATTATTATTTTTTTATTTTCAACCATCCAATAAAAGTATGTTTCAAAATCATCTAATTGACTGGGTAGTTCTCTATAAAAATTATTTATATGGGCAAAATATAAATTCATAATACCTTGCTCATTTGTTATGCTTATTGGATACTTTTCCACCAAACTAATTAATTCAGATTTTGTATTCTTATCGACAATATTAGTATCGAAAAACATAATGCCAGTTTGAAAGTAATCTCTAACTTCTAAATTAAAGTCATTTGAAAGTTGATTAAATAATTTACTATTTTCATAAAATTGACTTTTTAATTTTTTATCATAATTTGGATAAGAATCTGCTCTTGCAAAAAGTTTATTAATTGGAAGAGTTTTGAGAATAGGATTTAAATCATAATGAATATTCATATTTATATCCATATAAAATATATATTTCCAGATTTTTAAATTTTTATCAAATAGATGTATCTTGTGCCATTGAAATGGTTTTGTAATGTTTCTATTTGGTTTATCTGGAACAGAAATTTCATTTAATAACTTTATAGTATTTTTAGAAAATTTTATGTTCCTATACCTGTATATTTTTATTTTTTTGTCATTTCTGAGAGATTTAAATAAAAATAAAGGTGTAAAGTAAGAAGTTAAAATTAGGATTTCTCCTTTATATTCCCCAACACCTCTTATTTGCTTATGAAATTTATCAAAATACATTCTGAGATATTTAAAATTTGCAACAACAGCAACTACAGTATTGTTATTTTCATTTCTCAATTTTTTCACAGTTCATTTATTGTCTGATATAAATTTTATATTAAATATTCGATGATTAAGTAAAAAAATAAAAATGTTGGATAAACAATTTATTAAGAAAGAATTTTTTTAATATATTTATCTAAATACTCACTAATATGATTTACAGCAAAATCATACTTGTTATTACTTTTTTCATACAAAACTATATTTTTGCATATTTGAATTAAGTTGTATGAAGGAACCCAATTTATCAATTTGCGAGCTTTTGTAGAGTCAATTCTTAATACATCTGATTCATAAAATTTTGAATTATTTTCATGAATAATTTTTATTTTTTTGGTTGGAGACCATTCTTTTACAAATGTATCAACTAAATAACCAACATCATACTGATTGTTTAATTTTCTATTCAAGTTAAATATTTCATCTTTTTTTTGTTTTTGGCAATATTGTGCAACCAGCAAATAGCCCATCAATGAATCGAGAATATATTGCCATGGTCTTAAAGATTGTGGATTTCGAAGTTTAATGTTTTCACCTCTTTTAAGAGAGTTTATAACATCTGTAAGAAGACGATCTCTTCCATAATCTCCTCCTCCAAGAACATTACCAGCTCTAACTACTCCAATATTAAGGGTTTCCCTTTTGTGAGTATTAATGAAAGCAGTAATTATGTGCTCTGTACTTGCTTTTGAAGCACTGTAAAATTCTTTACCACCTAACTTATATAATTCAGAATTTTTTGAGTTGTGTTCAGCATAAACTTTGTCGGTTGTGGAAACAACAAGAGTCTTAATCTTTTTATTATTATTACACGAATTAAGAATGTTAAAAGTACCTAAAATATTAGAGGTTAGAGTTTTTTCTGGATTTTTGGCAGCTTCAGATACTAATCCTTGGGCAGCTAGGTGAAAAACTATCTCAAAATTTCCTAACCCAATAATTTTATTAATATACTTAGGATCTCTAATGTCACCTTGAAATTCTTTGGTAAAGACCTGCTTATTCTTAATGATTTTATAAAATCCAGAATTTATTTTATTATCAGAAAGCCCATAAACATTGTTACCTAATAATTTTAAGATTAAAGATAACCAAGAGCCTTTAAATCCAGAGTGACCAGTTATTAATATGTTTTTATTTCTATAAAAATTTTTCATTTATCAAATCTTATCCATGGTTTTGTTCCATCTTCCCATAATTTATTTAAATTTAGATATTCTCGATAGGTATCCATTGGCTCAAAATATCCACTGTGTTTAAATGCAACTAATTCTGCATCTTTACTCAAGTTAATTAGAGGCTCAGACTCTAATACACTATTTTCATCCAAGTACTTAATAAACTTTTTATTGAAAACCATAAAACCAATATTTACAAAACCTGCTAATTTTGGTTTTTCAATAAATTGATTCACTATGTTAGCGTCATCAAACTCCACTAAGCCAAACCTTGATCTTGGGTTAGTAACTGTTAGAGCTCCTAACTTTCCGCTTTCTTGATAAAAATTAATGAGATTATTAATATTAACGTTTGCTAGCCCATCGCCATAAGTTAGTAAAAAATTATCATCCAAGTACTCGGATACTTTGAAAACTCTTCCACCAGTATTGGTTTCTTCACCAGTATTAATAATTTTTACATTTTTCCATGATTTAAAATATTCCTCGATAATTTCACTTTTATAACCGGTACATATTAGAAATTCAAAATCACCAAATATTTGATATATGTTTATAAGATGTTCCAGAACTGGTTTACCTCCTATATTGACCATAGGCTTGGGAATTGTATCAGTGACTTCTCTCATTCTTGTGCCTTTTCCTCCGGACAGAATGACAACTTGTTTAATTTCTTTTTTCACTTTTGTATTATCCTATATTACAAAGATAACCATATGAAATCTAAAGGAATAATAATTACGGGCTCTACAGGATATTTAGGGTCTAAAATATTAAATTTAATCGATGAAAATTTAATATTTATTTTAAATAGAAAATCTTTTGATAATAATCAGACAAAGTTTTTTGATTTAAAAAATAAAGAAAAAATTTTGATTAGTGAAAATTATGATGGCATTATTGTTGTTCATTTAGCTACCTTTTTTTCTAAGGATCCCAATGATAAAGAATTTATACATAAAGCTAATATTGAATTTGGAAAAAAACTATTAGCCTCTCTAGAAAAAACAAATGTAGAAAAAATAATATATACAAACACAATGTTTAGTTATTATCCAGATGAAAGTATTCGAACTCTTGACTATACAAAAACAAAAAATGAATTTTCTACTGAATTAAATAATTTCACTAAAAAAAATAACATACTTTATGATGAAATATTTTTAGATAACACTTTTGGAGGGATTGATAAGAGAAAAAAAGCTCTCCCATTAATCGTAGATGCAGTCTTAAATCAAAAACCGTCACCTATCAAGGATGAACAAGCATATATCAATCTAGTTTCATACAAAGATATTCTAAATAGGATATATAAATCAATCACTACTGATATTTATGGAAGTACAGCGTTTGTTAATGAGAAGCGTATTAATTTACAATCAGTATACGAATTTTTAAACAAATACAACCTTAACAAAATCGAAGAAAATAATATTTTGCAATTCAAGCCCAACATCTACTTAAAAAACTCACCGAGTATTAATCTTTTTGGTCTGAAGCTTAATGATATTCAAAAAGAACTAGTTAATTATTTAAATACAACTTAATTTTTTTAAGACTCTCAAAAATATCTAAATTATTAAAATCATGTTATGTCGTTAATAATAAAAAATGATAATTTGCTTAAAGATATTAAGGTTATAGAAAATGAAAAATTTTTTGATGAAAGAGGTTTTTTCTCAAAAATTTTTCATAAAGAGATTAAAAAAAATTTAAAAATCAATATTGATGAAATTTTTTATTCGGTAAATAAAAAAGGAGTAATTAGAGGCATTCATTATCAAAAAAAAGATAAGCAGCTTGGAAAAATTGTTGGATGTTTGGATGGGGAAATATTAGATTTTTTTATTGATTTAAGAAAAGACAGCGAAACTTATGGTAAATTTTCAAGTGAAATCATTAATAGTAAAAATAATATTTCTATTTTTGTACCTGAGGGTTTTGGTCATGGTTTCAGTGTTCTTTCAAAATCAGCGACAGTAATTTACTTACAATCCGGCGATTACGATCCCAAACATGAAGGAGGGATTAATCCTTTAAGCATTGATTTCGATTGGAATGTTGATGACCCAATCCTATCTGAAAGAGACTCAAACCACCCTAGATTTAATTTAAATAATCAGGAATTCAAATTATAATTAATATTCTTATGGAATCTTCAAAACAACAAACTGATATAAAAAATCAAATAATGGATCTTGTAGAAGATTTTTACGATTTAAAACATAAAAATATTAATTTTGTTCCTGGAATTTCTGAAGTTCCAGTTAGCGGTAAAGTTTTTGACTCAAATGAAATTAAAAATTTAATTTCATCAAGTTTAGATTTTTGGCTTACAGATGGAGATTACTCAGAAGAATTTTCAAAAAAAATGTCAAATTTCTTATCTCTTAAACACATCAGGCTTGTAAATAGTGGGTCATCAGCCAACCTAGTTTCACTCGCATCTTTAACTAATAAAAAAGTCAAAAACTATATTCTTCCAGGTGCAGAGGTGATAACTACGGCTGTGGGCTTTCCTACAACTGTAAATCCAATTTTTCAAAATAATATGACCCCAGTTTTTATTGATAGTGAGCTTGGTACTTATAATCCAACTGCTCAATCAGTAATCGACGCTTACTCTTCAGATACAAGAGCTATAATGATGGCCCATACTTTAGGCAATCCTTTAGAAATTGAAAAAATAAAAGATTTTGCTGATGATAAAAATCTTTGGTTGATTGAAGATAATTGCGATGCATTAGGATCAACCTACAATGGTAAATTTACAGGAACCTTTGGAGATATATCTACTTTAAGCTTTTATCCTGCCCACCATATAACAATGGGAGAAGGTGGGGCTGTAATGACAAATAGTACAAGGCTCCAACTCTCAATAGACTCATTCAGAGACTGGGGAAGAGATTGTTGGTGTAAAAGTGGACATGACAACACTTGTAATAAAAGGTTTGATTGGAGTCTCGGTGAATTGCCATATGGCTATGACCACAAATATACATATTCAAATATTGGATATAATTTAAAGTTAACTGACTTACAGGCATCAATCGGAGTCATTCAAATGGATAAGCTTGAAAATTTTATTGATTTAAGAAGAAAAAATTGGAAAAAAATTGATTCTATAGTCCGTAATTATCCTAATTATTTATCACCTCATCAACCAGTTGAAAATTCAGAGCCCAGTTGGTTTGGGTATGCAATATTAGTAAAAGATAACAATCATTTTTCAAGAGATGATTTTGTGAAATTCTTGAATGAAAGAAGAATTTCTACAAGATTATTATTTGGAGGTAATCTAATAAAGCAACCTGCATATGAGGGTAAAAATTATAGAGTTGTTGGATCACTTGATAATGCAGATATTGTAATGAATTCAACATTTTGGATAGGTGTTTATCCTGGAATCACTGATGATATGATAAGCTACATTTCTGAAACATTTGAAGAATTTTTTAACAGCTTTTAACTTCTCATGGCATTTTCAATAATTTAGTTAGACTGACTAAATACTAATGATTTATAAATTAATTAATTCAATTAAGAATTATAGAATAATAATGGGAGCGGTTTTATTTTATTTTTCATTATTCATATCATCAACTTTCTTATATCTAAAATTTGACGTAGTTTTATCTCCAGATTTTGAAAAGTATTATAGATATTTTGAACAATATAGTGGTTCGATTCAATTTACAAATCTAGAACAAGGACATACCTACTTTTTTCTTCATTACCTTGTTTTTATAATTTTTTCACAATTCTCAGAAGGTTCGACGTTAAATGAGATAGTAAATTTATCAATCCATTTTTTTAACTCATTAATTTTTCTATATGGATGTATTGGATTAAAAAAGTATTTGATAACAAGATTTAGTAATTTAAATTCCTATATAGTTATATCAATCATATGTTTTTTACCGTCATCTTTTGAGCTTAGGACGACTTTAAAACCAGAGATACTTGCATTTTCTCTTATTGGTTGGCTGTTTTACTATCTTTATAAAATATCAGACGAAAATAAAAATATTTACAAAATAAATTTTTCAATAGGCCTTTCATTGCTGGTAACGTCTAAGGTTTCTATTGCAGTACTGGTCTCGCTACTTTTCTTTATTGAAATAACAACTAGACATAAACATCTTATTTCAAAAGTAAATCTTAAGTTTTTAATATTGCTTTTTATATTTTCTTCTACCCTATTAATAGAAAACTATAGAATTAATGACAAATATATTTTTGAGGTTGAACATAATGAAAATTATAATAACAAAGCTGAACCAGATTTCTTTTTAAACTTTGCAAGCCAAGATTTTAAGAATAATCCTAACAAATATTTTCATAACGATTCTTTTTTAGCAATAACTTTTTTTGATACTTTTAATGATTTTTTTCAAATTTACTGGAATTCTGAATATACCGAATTCAATAAAGAAAGGAAGGAGTTTTTCAAAATTCAAAAAATACAAAATATTCAACCACCATATAGAATAAATTATGATGAAGAAAATGTAGTTTTAACATTGGCTGGAAATTTTGATCAGAGATGGGACGATCAAAATTATATTAATGAGACCAGAATGAGAACCAGTTTTTTCTTTTCAGCAATTTTTTACTTTTTAATTCTATTATTTTCAATTTTTAAAAAAGATTCAAGAACAATACTAATCTCACCATTTATTGGAATGTTTGTAATCACATTATCTGCTTTAGGTATATTTGGTACAAATAATTTCGATCCTTTGGTAGGAGATAGCATAAAAACTTATTATTATAGTTTTTTTATAATTCCTGCATTTTCAGTTTTAATTTCTGAAATTTTTTCTTTTGAATATTTTAAAAAAATAATTACTTTTATTTGTATTTTGTTTTTTTTGTTTTTCCTTGGATTTCCATATTCTTATTCAGAAGAAACAGAAAAAGATATAATCTATAAAAATTCTTTATTAATTACATGCGAGTTAAATAACACAATTTTGAAAGATATATACAATTTTGAAAATCAAACAAAATGTACTGATATAACTAATCCTGATGATAAATTTACTCCAATGACGAAGGTAAGAGAAATAAATTCGAATTTATCATTAATTCCTTATTTTAATTTTTTACTTGTATTTTTGTATTTCATATTCAATGTACCTCATGTAAAGAAATCTAAATTAGTCAATAAAATAATCAAATGAATAAAAAACCAAATAAAGTATTAGATAATGTTGAAGGTTTTTGTGGGCCCTACCCTTCTGATTTCATTGATATTGATATATCAAACGACCCAAGTTTTATCTTTCAAAATGATACAGAATATGATGCTGTAACACTATACGATTCTGATGGAAATTCAGTTAGTGTAAATTCATTTTTTGAGTGCCAACACTATGTAAAAGGAGGGTGGGATGCAATTCCTGATCAAATAAATGAAAGTTTTTTTCATAATTCACTTTTTGTTTTTTCTTTGTTATCAATTTTTATAGGATATATAGCAATTAAAAAATTTTTTCTAAGGGGTATCATTTAATGTTTAGTATCCAAAATTTAAAATATTTAAAAGTAGTCTTACTGGCAGCATTAATTATTATTCCTTTTTCAATTTCAGATTATTCAGACCAGATTACGCCTGAAAAAATAACTTCAGATTTAAGGTTCTATGAAATTAATACATGCAGTATATCTTTAAATGAATTCTTAATTGAAAATCCCAATGTCATATATCAAGATCACTACAAGATTAGGTTCAATAATTATTCTTCAATTCAATGTTTTGGGCAAATAACTGGAATCGATCAAATTGGATACACATTTTATATCTCTATAGGAACAAACACATTATTAAATTTGTTTTTACAATCAATTTTTTGGATCTTATTAATTTCTCTTATTTCAAAATCAGAAACTTTTAAATTTAATGAATTAAATATTATTTCGTGTTCTATATCTTCTATATTAATATGTACAGTCATTTATTCAGAGCAGAGGTATTATTCAAAGGTTTTTTTTGAGTTTGATTTGAATAATAATCGACATTTATTCTATGTATTCACATATATTTTGTTTATTAGTTTTTTTGTCACCTATATAGTTGATAGTCGTAATAATAAATTAATAAATTTTGCTCCATTTGCCTATATATTTATGGGAGTCTTTAGTGGAATGAATTTGTACTTCTTAACATTATTTTTTTGCCCATTGGGAATTAAATCAATATTGAAAAATAAAAAATTTAGAGGTAATTTTGTATTCATTAACTTAATAATATTTTTTTGGGCGTTCAATGCAACGAGTAATAACTACTATTTAAAACCAGATAAAATAAGAGGTCTTTCTAGTACCGCTTATAACTTTTTATCAGTAAGTTCATGGAGCTATTTAATGATTTTCTCATTAATTGGTATTTATCTATTTTCAGCTAACAAAAGAAAAGATTTAAGTCTTGAATTGATTAAAAACAACTTTGTAATTACTGGCTTTTTTGTGATAATCCTTGGATATCTAGGCTCATCAATGCCCTTGATTAATTTTTACAATTACTATTTTTTTGGTCAAACAAAATTTGGCACTGATAATCAAAATCTTTTTGGAGTAAATTATTGGGGAGAATCAGAAGCGTGGAGAGGTTTGTTCCCTAGTGCAGAAACTATTGGAGAGTTTTTTGCTATTTCATTACTTTTAATATTTATAACCAATAAAAAAAATACATTTAATAAGTATCTTTATTTATGCATACCCTTTTTAATTGTTGGATTATATGCATCTAATAACAAAGCTGCTTTAATTTCTTTAGTTTTTTGTATTGGTCTGTACATTAATAAAAAAAGAAAACTTTCAACAAGAATGAAACTTTTATTTATTTCTCCAGCAATCTTAATTCTTTTTTATTTTATAAGAATAGAGAACCTTCTTTTCTCTGTTGACTTTTCTGCAAATAAAATGATAGAGATGGGAATCGGATATGGTAATGAAGCACAGAGATCAAGCACAATTAGATACCTACAAAATTTAGACGATGCTAATATTTTTTTTGAAATCTTAATATTAGTTTTTGGTTTCTTTGCTTTTATAATTAACAGGTCCGAACTCTGGGGATTATTCTTTGCAAGATTTAATCCAACTACTAGTGAGTTATTTTTTGGATCAGGCCCATTTATTATGTCTAGACACTACAGCGAGATAGATGTTCTTGAAAAAAAGCTATATACAGGAACTCCACTAGGCTTTTTATTACCACACTCGTCATTCTTATCAATGATTTTATTTTTTGGATTAATTGGAACAATTCTTTTTTTCTTTTATTTATTTTTTAATCTATACAGAGCAAGAAATTTTAATTTTGAATTATTTTTAATTTGTTTATTTATTGTCTTGAATATTTTTAAAAGTGATTCTATATTATATCTTCCATCACTATTGACGTACATAATCTTTTTCATATCGTTAATGCCAAAATCGACAAAATAATTTTTTTACTTAGCAGTTTTCAGGAAAAGATTTATCATTTCTTAACCAGTATGAATCTCTGTCAATGATATTCTCAGAAATAGATATTTGAATATCTTTAACAGAGTCACCATAAATTTTTACACTATTATGAGCATGGTTGTACATAACGGAAATTATATCTTTGTCTTTATTATTTACTACATCAATTGTTGGAGAGTAACAGATTTTATTTATTTCTAAATCGTCTATTTTAAGATTAAAAAAACTTTTTTGGTCATATTTCAACTTTTTTAATTCGATGTTCCTATCAGGTATATTTGTAAAGATTAATTTTCCAGAGATATCACTTCTAAATTCAAACCTATTTTCAATTTCACCAGATGTTGACAATAGCTGTATTTCAAAATCTATCATCTTGTCACTTATTTGAATATTATCAGTTGAATCATTTGGAGGGCCACAACTTATCAAAAATACAATAAGTAAAAAACGTTTATTAGACAATATTTTCATATTTTTTACTTAATCTTAAATAAATGATCTTAACTAGGAAAATAAAAAAGAGTAATACCGAAGAAAAAGTCAAAAAATTTGGCTCTAATCTTGTTAAAAAGTAAGGCTCCAAATAATATATAGAAAACTCATAAGTTAAAATGCTAAGGCTTAATAAAATACTCCTGTGATATTTGTAATTAATATAAATTAATGAAAAAAATATAAAATAACCCAGGCTGTAGTTAACGAATCGAAAATTTGGATACAATCCTTGAAAGCTCCAAAAAACATAAATTATTAAGGAGACGTAAAAAATATTACTAAAATTCATTTCAAATATTTTTTTAGAATTAAATACTATTAAAAATGCAAATAGAAAAATTCCAATCGCAAAATAAGAAATATAATTTCTTGTAACTGTCCAACTACAATTTAGAAAAGTTTCTAACTGTTGGCAAGACATATCGTGATAGATTTTATTGTTTCCAGAAATTAGATCAATTAACCAGTAAAATTGCCCATAGACCTCCCTGTTCCAATCATAAGAACTGTAATTTGAAAAATAAATGATTGTCTCATATAAAATTGTCGGTAAAAAAATTAGAAAACTATTTTTAAATAATTCGAAAAGATTTAATTTTTTATTATTAAAAGATCTAATAATTATATATACAAAACCATAAATTATTGCTGACCTGTGAAAAAGAGAAGCTGTTCCTATCAAAATAAAAAAAGATGACTTTGTATAAAAAGTTTTATCGTCAGTTATCTTTCTTAATGTATAAATAAAAAGTAGCAATGTTATATTTCCGTGAGATGGAAAAAGAAGATTCCATCTAATATTTGGTATTGAAAATAATGTAATCAATAAGAGAATATTTTTAAAATCAATTTTTTCAATTTTAAAATACTTTAAAGCATTCAAACCAATAAGAAAAAGAATTATATATTGTACAATTATCATTGCAAGTCTGAATTCAATGTATTCACTGATCATTCCGAATGTTAAAATACTTACAAGTTTTCTTAAAGATGTAATCAACAGTATATAAAGTGGTCTCTTCTGATATGGATTATTTTCAGAGAAAAAGAAGTCTAAACTTCCAGAAGCTTGCCTGTAAGGACCTTCGTCACAATGAATTGGAAGAGTTGCATTGATTGATTCAAAAAAATTTGTAGATACACACCAAAAAAATGAACTGTCTGCCCCAAATATTAAAAACTCAATAGTGTATGAAGCTAGAAAGTATAAAAAAGTCAAGGATAATAAATAAAAAGTTTTTTTAGTAATCAATTTCTTTAAACATCAGTTTTTCTTATTAATATTACTTTATGAATTCTAATGTATCGATTGTAATACCTGTTTATAACGAAGAATTACATATAGAAAATGTAGTTGAGTCCGTTGAAAAATATTGTGAAAATATAATTGTTGTAGATGATAAATCAACAGATAGTAGCCTTGATATATTAAAAAAATTAGAAACCAAATATTCAAAAAAAATATTTATTTTAGAAAATGAAAAAAACTCAGGAATAGGATATTCAGTTAAAAAAGGATTTAGTAAAGCACTAGAGCTTGATAATGATATAGTCATAAAATTTGATGGGGACAATCAACACTTACCAGAAGATATTCCAAAATTTATTGAAAAAATAACAAAAGAAGGTTTTGATTTTGTTAAGGGTAATAGGTTTTTAAACAATGCCTATTCAAAACCAATGCCAAATTTAAAAATACTTGGAAACTTAATTACCACAAATCTCCAAAAAATAGTTTCGGGAAATTATGCAATATCAGATCCTAATAACGGCTTTCTAGGAGTAAAAAAAGAGTGTTTAAATATCATTGATTTCAAGAATCTTAAAAACAATTATTTTTTTGAAAATTCCCTCCTTATCAATATGTCTTCTCTTGGTTTAAAAATTGGAGAGGTTCCTATTCAAACAATTTACCAAAACGAAAAATCAAGCATTCCTATATTTATGGCAAGTCTTAAAATTATACCAACATTTATCATCTTTTTTTATATGCGGAACGTTTTGAATGCCAAATTTAATTTATCTATTAACTCTATTGTCTTTTTTATTTTTTTAATAATTTTTGTAATAAACTTATTTGTTAATAACTTATCTTTATGGGCAGTATCAATATTCTTACTCATTACTTATTTAATAATTGATATTTTTAACTTTTATAGTAAAAATTAAATGATTAAATCAAAAATACATTATTTATTCCCACTTCCGTTTATTTATAATTTTTTTAATAATTTTTTAAATAACAATTTAAAGGTTGAGCATATTGACACTTACTCTATAATTCTCAGCTTTGCATACTTTGCTTTTTTGTTAACGATTGGACACTTAATTTCAGATTCATTAGAAATTAATAATCTATCCTTATCAATTGGATTATTTTTAATGAGCTTCTTTGTTGTTAATTTTTTCACTCTATATTTTGATAAATTTTTCTTGAGTTTCCATAACTACTTTTATTTGACTATAGTTTTATGGATTTTTGTATTTTTGATTAACTATAAAAAAATTAACATAAATAAATTATTCACATTATTAATTACATTTTTTATTACAAAATTGTTATCAAATAATTATTCGACCATGTCTTTTCAGCATAAAGAACTATCAACTGACACAACCTTTTTTTGGACACCGATGTCTAAAATGATATACGAAAATAGTTTAGTTTACAGCTTAGAAAATAATATTATTTCCGGTTATGGATTGCTTATTAACTACATACATGCAGTAAATTTTAAATTAATTTTTGATTCAGAAGTCTTTAGCTATTCACCAGCAACTACTAACGTTTTTTTATTTCTAGGATTACTTTTCATATACGAGTTAAGAGTAAAAAAACCAATAAAGTTGAGCGCATCATTAATTTATGTCTCAATATTGTTGAATAGTGATTGGTTGAGTTTTTTATTTTTTAATTCGACAATGGGAGAAGTAATTACAAACTATCTATTTACTATATTTTTTTTATTTATTTTTGAGAGTAAAACAATGTTTGAAGATAATATTCAACTTCGGAATCGGTATTTGGTTTTAACTTTTTCTGGATTCCTGTATTTCACAAAACCTTTTGTTTCTTATCTGATTCTAATTGCAATATTTATTTTATTTATAATCGAAAAAGACATCCGGATTCTTTTTTCTGGTTTTTTTGGTTTACTAATTAATTTTTTAAATTATAGATTTGTCATCTCAGGAAATATTCAAGATGGTTATCTCAACTCGTCTGAGATTAGTAGTATTAATTCACTTACTAATCTAAACTTTGATAACATTTTTACAATTTTTAAAAATTTTTATATTTTAGATAAGGTAACTTCATTATTTATATTCTTTCTTCTAGTTATCTTAATTTTTAATTTTATTAAATTTAGATCTCTATCAAAATCCACACTTATCATTTTTCTGAATTTGGTCCTTGTTTTTTATCTATATTCTTCAATTTGGGAAAGTAAAGAGCTTGAGTCAGCGTATAGGTACATTTTGACGTTTATTAATCTTTATTTTTTTGTTTATATAGATGAGGTCAAAAAACTCTAAATCATAATGCTTTAATATATTGAATTCTAGAAAAACCCTTGTGGGCGCTACAGGATTTGAACCTGTGACTTCTTCCTTGTAAGGAATGAATCATTAAATACTAGGGAGTACTAAAGAGTATCAATCTTTAACATCAGTAAATTTAGGGCTTGTACTAGGCAGTACCAGAAGGTATTAGATAGCACTTTACGTTTTCCAACAAAATGTGTGTCATATGTGTGTCAGATATTGCTAATAAATTGTCACTTTTAAAAGTTAAAGTTATCTAAATAACTTAAAATGGTAACAATGTCAGAAGAATTTATAGTAGAAAAACCAAAAGTATATTTTAGTTCTACGTCACCAGTGAGTTCAAAAGTTATAAAAGGCGATTGTTTCACTGCTATGGACAAAATGATTGGAGAGGGACAAAAATTTGATATGATTTTTGCTGACCCACCTTACTTTTTAAGCAATGGAGGTATTACTTGTCAATCTGGAAAAATGGTAAAGGTAGACAAAGGAGATTGGGATGAATCACAGGGTCCCGAATTAAATCACGAATTCAATACTGAGTGGATAAGAAGATGTCGAGATTTATTAGCTGACCACGGAACTCTATGGGTTAGTGGAACGATGCACGTCATATATAGTGTTGGTTTTGCAATGCAACAGTTAGAAATGAAGATTTTAAATAATGTAACGTGGCAAAAACCTAACCCGCCTCCACATTTAGCAGGAAGATACTTTACTCATTCAACAGAAACACTTCTGTGGGCACGAATTAATGAAAAGGCTAAACACAAATATAACTATGCATTGATGAAAGAAGAAAATGGTGGAAAGCAGATGAAAGATGTATGGAACTTTACAGCGCCAAAGAAATCTGAGAAATCAGAAGGAAAACATCCAACACAGAAGCCACTCGT
>MDTB01028065.1_pt1 | contig 58498 bp, 51 predicted proteins | sample 811161 | NCBI WGS metagenome assembly MDTB01 (sample SAMN05326650, study PRJNA326480) | marine metagenome | isolation source: seawater | place: Mediterranean Sea | collected 2009 | reverse complement strand
TCTACGGCTATTTCTTATTTAGATGAAGGTGTAGTGCAATTTGCTATAATCCATATTCCGGAGAATGGAGATACATATAAAGCATATATAAATAGAGGCGCGTATAAAAATAATAAAAAACTAAAAGTATCAGAAAATAGTGACATAAAAAAAAGTATTATTGCCTATGATAATCAATTCCATAAAGGAGAAGGAATCATTAGAAATTATGAAAATTTAGTTAAGTCAGTATTTACTACTAGAATACTAGGGTCTGCATGTATTGATAGTTGTTATGTCTCAGATGGAGTTATTGATGCTAGAATATTAAATTCTACAAAAATTTATGATATAGCTGCAGGGTCAAGAATTGTTCAAGAGGCAGGTGGTACTGTTACAGATTTTAATGGAGAAAAAATTAACTTTTGTAAGGTAAAAAGCGTAATATTATCCAGTGGAATGTTTCATGATAAGTTGCTAAAAATTATTGCTTAGGATGTGTAAATGAAAAAAGTAGCAGGAATAAATGGCTTTGGTAGGTTTGGACTGCATTTATTAAAATATTGGCTTGATCGGTCGAGGGAATCATCATTTTGTATAAAATATATTAATGATGATAAATTGACAATATATGAGGCATATAAAATAATTTTAAATGATGAATTTGTTGTTTTTAATAAATATAATATAAAAATATTAGAAGATCGAATACGATTTCTAAAGCCTGATGGAGAAATTAATGAAATCGTTTTTTCTAATTTAAAAAAGGAAGATATCTTTTGGATTGGGGAACCAGAGTTATTTTTTGAATGTTCTGGTAAGAATACTCTCAAACAGGATAGTTCTATTTTTTTAAAACATAAAACTGAGACGGTAATTATATCAGCGACTTCTTGGGATGCAGATAAAACCATTGTTTATGGTTTTAATCATGAAGATTTCGATTATAATAAAAAAATTATATCATACGGATCATGTACTGTAAATGCTTATGTTCCTCTTGCGAATTACATTAATACTGGGTACGAAGTCATTGACTCAGATGTTAATGTAATACATAATATCCAAAAATATAGACTCAACGAGAACTATACACTTAATAGAAAATTTTGCACCTTAGAAAAGTCTGGTAAAACACTACTTCCATTTATCAATGAAAATAATTTTGTTGTTAATTATACTGTTATCCCTTACCCTGGGGTGTCAATAATTGATTATCGTTTTAGAATAAAAAATCATATAGATGTAAATCAATTCTACGAAAACTTAAAAACTGAATGTGATGAAGGAACGCTACAAGGATTATATGATGTTGAAGAACAAGATTTAGGTCCAGAAGTAATTAATTGTTCAACATTCTCATCAGTAATTATCAAAAAGGGTATAAAAATAATTAATGATCAGATTTATATATTTTCTTATTTTGATAATGAAAATTCAGTTAATCGATATTTTGATTTAGTTACTTATATTTCAAATAATACATAACCTAAAAAGATGATGTTTAATCATATTAGACATTTAGTTAATGATTTAGCTAAAAATCAAGCCAATTTTATTAAATCAGGGTATTCTAAGTCTTATTATTACGAAGATAATGCACAAGAAACTCAAATTATTTTGTTATCTTAGAAAATATTCCATAATTAATTTAGTGAAACCAATGAATAATAATCATCCTGCTGCACGTTATAATGCAAAAAGTGTCAGGGTAAATACTTATCAAGTAGGATTGGAAACAAAAGATATAAAATTAAAGAACTAAAAATAAATGGATTTGTACTAGCAATATTTGGTCTTTATATGAAATTTATTGGGATGATAGGTTTTCTATGGAAAAAATGGATAGATGGAATATCGTTCATGAAAAAAATTAGTAATGAATATTAAAACATTAGATGAGAATGACATAGATGCTTTTGTAGCTTTTATAGAAAATTTTCAAAATGATTCAAGATCAGAGGAGTTTTGGAAATCAAGAATAATTAATTGGTGGAAAGAGAATCCAGCATTTGAAAAAGAATGTATTAGAGGCTGGGTTCTTTTGGATAATCAAAAGAAAATTGTTGGATTTATTGGGGACATACCATTCAGGTTTATATTAGAGGGGAGAGAGAAATTAGTATGTAATGGGACTACATGGATGGTAGAAAAAAAATACAGGTCGCAGAGCTTATTATTATACAAAAAATTATTAGACTACTCAAACTCAACAATATTATTTAATACAACTCCGACTAAAAATGTTGAAGAAATTTTAGGTAGTTTAAAGTTTGTAAAATATAAGCTTAATAAAAGGTCTTTGATTATAACTACTTTTTCAAACAATAGTACTCGGATAGTTAATAGGCTCATATCCTCAATAAGCTTTTTTCTAGATTTTTTTCTTAAATACTATTTTAGAATAAAATTAACAAAAGGTACTTCCGATTTATACGCAAAAATTCTTACTTATGATATGATTGATTCTGAATTTGATGTTTTATGGAATAAAACAAAAAATAAATATTTAAATACATTAGTTAGAAATTCAAAAACTATCAAATGGTTTTTAAAGAATGAATTTAACGGTAAAAAAATATTGATTGCATGTTATGACGAAAACAAAATCCGAGGTTTTGCTATATATAAATATGTACCATCCAAAGATATGTCTATACTAGATTTTTGGTTTGATAGTGGACAGGAAAACATTATCAAAACAATTACAATGAAAGCAATAGATTTTGCAAAAGAACATAATATTGGTAAAATGTATTATAGTCATTTTAATCCTCATGTAGAAAATATTTTTAAGAATATTGGTTTTTTTACTGAAACAATAGATACTCGGTTTTACTATAAAAAAACTGGAGATAGCCTAAACCAAAAAACCACTTATTTATCAATTATATTAGGTGATAGAGATTTATGATAAATCTTTTTAAGGGTTATTTTCAGATGAATCAATATATTAACTCCTATAATTTAAGTCCTGAATTTGTTAGGCTTTTATTTGAGGTATGAGAAGTGAAGTATGACACTTATTGATAATTTATTTTAAAATAAATAAAACTAATTATGAGAAAACATTTTCTTGAAATATTAAGATGGGGACTAAGGCTTCATGGTATAAGTCACTTGATTGAAGTATTGTCAGCAATAGCCGAAGGTGCTTATATAACTGCATCTATTGCCCTTGTTTTCATAACTATTGAAATATTGGCTAGTTTTTTTATACCTAAAGAGCATATTCATTTAAAACCATTAAAGTCTGATATGCATGATTCATGTGATGATATATAGTTAAGCCCCAAATCTGATAGATTCAGTATTTAAAAACATAACTTATTCTAAACTTTTTAGGTAAAATTGATAAATATGGTAAAAACAAAAAGGGAGCCGAAATGACTCCCTTTTTTAGTTTCTCAAAATGAGTGTGAGGATAATTAAAATCGTACCCCGAACAGGATTCGAACCTGTGACCCACAGCTTAGAAGGCTGTTGCTCTATCCAGCTGAGCTACCGGGGCATATATGAAAGAATGGTGTAAATTTAAACAGGATATGCTATTTAATAACATACTGTTTTGTGAATAGATGAATAACAATTAATTAGCATGATATAACGTAATAATCAGCATAAAATCATCCCTCGGTACCTCGTCGAGAAATTTCTTGACAGATATTAAGTATAATTAGTACACTTACCAACAAGGGAGATAGAGATTGTTCTCTCTCCACTACCAAAGAATCGATAAAATACCAAAAATGGAGGTCTTAAATGGCTGAAGTAGTTGCCAACACTGGCGTTTCAAAAGAGAAAGGATATTTATACTATCTAGGTAAAGATGGTAATGTATGGCGTTCACAAATGGCCCGCGCTGGGAAAGGTGGCGGTAATGCAGAAAAAGTTGCAGATGCCGGCGTGAATAGAGAATCAGGATTCCTTTATTATATAGATAAAAATGGTAATGTTTCTCGCTCTCCTATGGCTAGAGGAAGAAAATAGTATATTTTCACCATGTTTAATTAAAAAGGCTCTCTTTAAAGAGAGCCTTTTTTTTTAGGTAACATTGTATTAAGTTTGCTAAATTTGATATATTGACAGTGTCAATTATTCCGAGGAAATATCATTTTATTAGAGAAACTATTATGAGAAATATTATTATTTATATAATCGCTATATCTGTGTTATTCCCCCTGAAAGGGGAAGAATTACAGTTATTTGGATCAAAAAAGGCAGCAGAAAAAGAGCGAAGGAGTAGTAGTCAACGTGAGTCTCAAGATGAGATTGCGGATGATATAAAAAGCACTGAAGTTGCTAGCAGAAAAAATATTGAATCCGTAATACCTGTTAAAAGAATTCCTAATGGATGGGTCTTTCGTGATGAATTACTTGCACCCTGGGAATCCAATTTACCTGCAGTCCTATCAATTATACCAGATACTACTGTAGAAGTAGTATATCATGATGATAGTAGAACTACTAGGGAAGGATTTGTTTTACCTATCAAAAGAGCCTCTGTAGAGTTTCAATATACTTCAAGATTAACTCATGAATTAATTATGCTTGAGTTTGTTAATGTTGATTTTATTTATAGTACTACAAATAATAATGATTCACATTTTATTCTAGAAGGTATTACAAAAAAAATTAAACTCAAGGATACAGGTTTTCCTCAATTAGTCTCCTCTGATATTATAAAGCATAAAGTTCTTATGGAATATGGAACCCCCAAAGAGTTTGATGGTGTTTGGCATATATATGAAGATGTGAATTCAACATATAAAGTTCGTGAATTGGATGAGAGGAATATCAAAGTTGAAACAAAGAGTTTAGATGTTGTAGATAAACTTGAGAAAGCTATAGACGACACCTATTCAAAACAAGGGGTTGAATACAAAAAACGTTTGATGGTTCAAGGAATCGATATTTAAATCTGTGTTAAAAAATCTTTTCATTAAAAGGCCTTTAATAGGCCTTTTTTTATTTAACGTAGTAATTAGCGAAAATAATTTTAAAAATCCTTTTGTTTCAGAAATCAAAATTGTAGGAAATAAAAAAACAAAAGAATATATCTTAACTAGAGAAATATACCATCTTCTAGATGTTACCTTAGATACAAATTTAGTAAAAGAAGATAGAAACCGTATTGAGAATCTTGGTCTTTTTAGCCAAGTGGAATGGAAAGTGATTCCATTAGAAAATGGTACTAGCCAATTATTATTTACAGTTATTGAATCTATACATAAAACTCCGCCAATTGTTTTACCAACATATGATGAAGATACTGGATGGTCATTACAGGGTTTATGGTTTTTAAAAAATTTTAGAGGGAAGAATCAATCATTGACTATTGGAGGAAGTATAGGTGGAGAGGATACCTATGGTGTAAGTTTTGATGATCCCTGGATATTAGGTAGTCGTATATCTTTATCGATAGATGTTGGAAGAACAATTTACAGGCATAGGTTTTTAGATAAAGATATAGATGTCAATAGTGTTTTTTTTGGTTTTGGGAAGTGGTTTGGTGACCATATTAAAACATCAATAGGAATTGAAGTTGAGTCAAAAATATTTTTAAACAATAATCAAGAAAATATAAAATTCTTTTATTTTTCTCCTTCAACAAATATAAAATATGATACAAGAGATATTTTTTGGAATCCTAGCAAAGGAGTATTGATAAGTCAAAATATATACCATAGACAAGGTATAGAATCAAGCGATTGGTATCTAACAACTTGGTCTCAGTCATATTCTTGGTTCTATAAGATTAATAAAAAGGCTAAGAAATTAATTTTTGCCTTAAATGGCACTATAAATAGAAAGATAGGGAACAAGGATGAATATTGGCTTAATTACTTTGGTAATTCCATGAATATAAGAGGTTGGGATTTACCAGATAGAGAGTCGTATTACTCTGGGAAACAAGAATTTCGTTTTGGACATGAATCAATTCATGGAAGTTTTGAACTACGTAAAGAAATAATACAAAAATATGCTACTTCAATTGGAATAGAGTTAGGATTATTATTTGTTCTCTTTTCTGATATTGGATTAATAGTAAATGATTGGGATGATTTAAAAAATGAAATACCAATGTACGGATCTGGTCTTGGTATAAGGATACCATTTCCTTTGGTTGGTGTTATAAGGATTGATTATGGTTGGGGATATAGGAATAAAGTTTGGAATTCTGGGTCAATACACTGGGGAATTGGTCAAAAATTTTAGGGCAATGGATTCAAATCTGGTGCTAACAATCCTCCTGAAATAATTGTTTTTAATCCTTGTTCAACAGACATTCCTGTTGGTACAGCATCCTTTTGAGGTATCATCAGAAAAAACCCTGATGTTGGATTTGGTGTTGTAGGAACAAAAAGATGATAGTAGGCTATATTTTCCTTATTTTTTGATTCTCCACTAATAAAAGCCATTGTCCATAATCCTTTTCTAGGGTATTCTATATAAACAGCACCTTCAAAAGCATCAGTTGTTCCTTTTGTAAATGTATCTGTAATCTGTTTAAGAGTTGAGTAAACTGTATTTACAATAGGAACTTTTTTAACTAGACTTTCTCCAATGTTAAATATTTTTTTTCCTAAAAAATTTGTAACAATAATTCCAAGTAAATATATAAGTGCAAGAGTAAGAAGAATTCCTAATCCAGGGATATATAGTCCAAATTTTATTAGTATTGGAACAGAGATTTTTTCTAGGTTCTCAAACAAAATTCTTAAAACAATAAAGGTAAGATATAACGGAAGTAAGGTTGCTAATCCCGCAAATAGTTTTGCTCTAAAGTTTTTATATATTGAATTCATAATACGGAACTTAATCTAACTAATATTTTTTAAAAAAGGTTCTAATTAATATACAATATTAGATTATCCATTCCAGTAATTCTATTTAGTTTTTTATTATTTATCTGATTGGACAAGTAACGTGCCAATTAAGATCATTACTCCTCCGAAGATTGTGATTAATGACAATTCTTCTTTTAAAATAAGCCACCCCAATGTGGATGCAATAAGAGGTGGAAAAAAAGCAATGTAGGATATTTGATAAATTGATATATATGAATAGAGCCAAACATACAAAGACCATGCGATGAGAGATCCCGGGACTGTTAAATAGAATAAAGCAAAAATATTGTAATTACTCCAATTCATTTTTTGGTTAGACTCGGTAAAATAGGAGACCAATAATAATAATAATCCTGCTATTGTTTGACTTACTGCATTAATATGTATTGAAGAGATATTTACATTATACTTTTTTAAATAAACAGTGGGATAAGAAGAAATTATAACTGCAAGAATTACTATTGCAATTCCAGCACCAATTTTTTCTCCAGATAGATTTATATTATCTGATAAAATAAATAAAGTTCCGATTGTACCAATTATAAGACTAATAATTTTTTTTTTTGTGATTACTTCATTGCCTAGCATAAAATAAGAGAAAACAGCAACAGTAATAGGAAAACCAGACCAAATAATTGAAGAAAGACTTGAATAAATATATTGGGTTGCCCAGTAGGTGAGTCCATAGCTAATAGCTAAATTCATTATTCCAAATTGAAAATATATTTTAATGGCTAATTTAGAAAACGGGGGCAGATTTTTTTTATAAAATATAAAAAGCCATAAAGTTAAACCAGCAATTAAGAATCTTATCCCTGCTCCAAGGAATGGAGGTGTCCCGTCTATAAGACTTTTTTTTAAAATTATCCAAGTTGTTCCCCAAATAATACATAAAAAAATATAGCTTGCAATGACTTTGGTTTTCAGATGAAATCCTCTAGAAGAGAGATGTTTTATAAATTACTATATATTTTAAATAAACTTAATATTATTTGTCCATCTTAATCACGACTGGACTAGCAACAAATATACTTGAATATGTCCCAATAATGACTCCTACTATCATCGCAAATGAAAAGGTGTGAAGAACCTCACCTCCAAAAAGATATAGAATAAGTACAACTAAAAAAGTAGTAATAGAGGTTACAATTGTTCTACTTAAAGACTCATTGATACTTTTGTTTATAATAGAACTAATAGTAGAGTTTTTTTGTACTTTTACATTTTCTCGCACTCTATCAAAGATAACAATAGTATCATTTAAAGAATAACCAACGATTGTTAAGAACGCTGCAATCACAGCCAAGGAAATTTCATAGTCGAGTATGGAGAAAATACCTAATGTGATAAAGACATCGTGTGCTAATGCTGCAATTGCTCCTACTGCATATTTAAATTCAAAACGTATAGATACATATATTAAAATAAATCCTAAGGCAGTTAAAATGGCCAATATAGCTTTACTACTTAGTTCTGCGCCAACTTTTGGACCTACTTTTTCAATTGATAAGATAAAATCATTTTTGTTATCAGGCATTAAATCAGGATAAATGTCTCCTAATTTTTGTGCAACTTTATTGGAAAATCTTTCAGGTTCATTTTCAAAACTAGATAGTCGAATCGCAATATTAGATTCGTCTCCAAAATGTTTTATTTCTTCTTTACTAAAATTAAAATTTTGTCCATCTATTTTTATATTTTCTAAACCTGTACGAATTTTATTTATATCAATTGGTTTTGTAAAATTAACGGCAACTAATGTACCACCTTTAAAATCAATAGATAATTTAGGTCCACCATTCATAACAAGAGAAGCCAGCCCAACAATCAATATTGTAATAGAAAGGCATCCAGCTAAAAATGTTTTACCTATAAAATCGATATTTGTTTCTTTTATTATTCTCATGATTAGATACTTAATTTGGTCAAAGTTTTTCTAGATACATAGGTGCTAAAAATAGTTCTGGTAATATAAACAGCAGTAAACATACTTATTAGAATTCCCCAAAATAAAACTGTAGCAAAGCCTTTTATTGGTCCTGTACCGAACTGATAAAGAACAAGAGACGCGATTAAGGTTGTGACATTTGCATCAATAATAGTGGTTATTGCTCGATCATACCCAGCGTCTATAGCTGCTTTTGGTGTCTTGCCTTTTCGTAGTTCTTCCCTAATTCGTTCAAATATTATCACATTGGCATCAATTGACATACCTACAGTAAGAATTAAGCCCGCAATTCCTGGAAGAGTTAGAGTAGCTTGTAGAGATGCAAGTATAGCTAGAACCAGTAAAATATTCCATATAAGTGCAAAGTCAGCAATTGTTCCAGAAAGTTTGTAATACACTAGCATAAATATCAAGACCACAAAGAGGCCTATGATAACAGCTTGAGTACCTTGGGCAATAGAGTCTGCACCAAGACTAGGACCAACGATACGTTCTTCAATTATATTAACTGGTGTAGGTAAGGCTCCAGCCCGTAATATTATTGCAAGATCTTTTGCTTCTTCTATATTAGAGAATCCTTCTATTTGTGTTCTTCCCCCAGGGATTTTTTCTCTGATTGAAGGGGCCATGTGAACTTTTTTATCTAGGACTATCGCAATCCTCTCACCAATATTAGCACCTGTAATTCTAGACCAAGACTTTGAACCATCATCATTCATAGATAGTGAAACAACTGGTTGGCCAGCTGATCCTCCACCTAGGGAACCTAAATCAGCTTTTGCTTCATCAACAATCCCACCAGTTAGCTCAGGATTATTTTCAAGATAGTACAGTCTATAATATTTTTCAGAGGCACTTTCTGAAATAGATTCTGGTTCTTGATTTAAAAGAAATTGCCCGCCTGAGTTATTAAGTATTGATATTACTTCTGGCTTTTCTAATAATTTCTTAAATGAATATAGATTTTTTTCTTCAATTGCAATATCACCAGGTAGAGCAGTTAAAAGACCTGAAAAAGGTGTTTCTAGAAAAATATTGTTTATTGCCCCATTTTCTTCTTTATTATCATCTGAAATGGAATTGTTCTCGCCAAAAAGTTCAGATACTGAAGTGGTATTATCGCTAGATTTTTTTTCTTCTTTTGGTTTTTGTTTGATTACTTCTTCCGCTATTTTATCACCTTTTAAAGAATTATCTAACTGTTCCAAAATATCATTAGTAATTGCTACACTTTTCACTAAATAAAATTCAAGTAATGCAGTGCTTTGAAGTAACGCACGTGCTCTTTCGGAATCTTGAATCCCTGCTAATTCTACAACAATACGATGCTTCCCTTGTTTTTGAATTGTAGGCTCAGAGACGCCAAACTGATCAACTCTATTTTGGAGAATTTCTAGAACACGATTTATTGCATCATCTGCTTCTTCTTTTAGAGCGGTCAATATATCTTCTAAAGATGCGCCATAATTATGAAAATATCGTGATAATTTTATTTCATCTGCTAAAACATTTTCCTCAAAGGCAGTAAAAAAATCAATGTTAGGTTCAGAAGACCTGTCTTGAGAGGTGTTAATTAAATTATTAAGTCGTTCATCCTGCATTGATGCTAGATTTTTTATCAGTGTAGGTATATCTGCTTCAAGAACAATATACATACCACCTTTTAAATCTAAACCTTGCCGGATTATACGAGATTCAATTTGCTCAAGTTCTCCTGATAATCTCAGTTCTTCCTTCTGTACATCAGACATTCTTTCATAGTTCCATGTAGGCAACAGAGCAGAAATAGCCCAGGCAAATATTAAAGCGATAATAATATATCGAGGTGTTAGGTTTTTTTGCATTTAAATAGTCTTTTATTATCTAAAAAAGTCGGTGAATATACTTTAGGCTTTATTTGGGTAGCAAGAAAACAGAATTTTAATTTAATTTGGTAAAATTCCCATTTTTGATCCTACAACTTTAAATGAATCAATTGCTTTATCTAGATGTTCCATGTTCATAGCTGCAGAAATTTGGACACGTATTCGGGCTTTCTCTTTTGGTACAACAGGATAATAAAACCCAATTACATAGATACCTTTTTTTAACATTTGTTCTGCCATGTTCTGAGCTAGGATTGCATCATAAAGCATTATAGGAACAATGGGATGTATTCCTTTTAAAATATCAAACCCAGCTTCTGTCATTTTTTTTCTAAAATATAAAGTGTTTTTTTCTAATTTATCTCTTAGAGCAGTATTTGATAATAGCATATCAAAAACTTCTATTCCCGCAGCCGCAATTGCCGGTGGAACTGTATTGGAGAATAGATAAGGCCTAGATCTTTGCCTTAGAAGATCAATAATTTCCTTTCTTCCAGTTGTAAATCCGCCAGATGCTCCACCTAAAGCTTTTCCTAAAGTAGATGTAAATATATCAATTTTATTCATCACATTATGATATTCACCTGAACCTCGTCCTGTTTTTCCTATAAAACCCGTTGCATGGCTATCATCAACCATAACCAGGGCATTGTATTTTTCTCCAAGGGAAGTAATATCCTTAAGATTTGCAATAGATCCATCCATAGAAAAAACACCATCTGTAGCTATTAATTTTAAACTTGAAGATTGTGCTTCTTGAAGTTTTTTTTCTAGATCTTCCATGTTATTATTTTTGTATCGTAGTCTTTTTGCTTTACATAATCGTATTCCATCAATAATTGAAGCATGATTTAGTGAGTCTGAGATAATGGCATCTTCTTCTCTAAGTATAGTTTCAAATAAACCTCCATTTGCATCAAAGCAAGATGTATATAGGATTGTATCTTCTGTGCCAAAAAAATTAGATATTTTCTTTTCTAGTTTTTTATGAAGATTTTGTGTTCCACAAATAAAACGCACGGAAGCCATTCCAAACCCATAATTATCCAGAGCTTTTTTTGCTGAGTTAATGATTTTTGGATGATTTGAAAGTCCTAAATAATTGTTGGCGCAAAAATTAAGAACTTGTTGATTGTTTTTTGTTTTTATATCAACGCCTTGTGGAGTTGATATAATACGCTCCTTCTTATAAAGGCCTTCATTTTTAATGCTTTGTAAAATTGAATTATAATGTTGTTCTATTTTTTTCATTTACCATTCGAGTACTATTTTTCCACAAGATCCTGATTCCATAATACTAAATGCTTCTTCATAATCGTCAATGGATAGTTTATGGGTTAATACCTTAGAAATATCTAATCCGCTTCTAATCATTTGAGTCATTTTATACCATGTTTCATACATCTCTCTACCATAAATACCTTTAATATTTAGACCTTTAAAAATAATATTATCCCAATTGATTTGAGTTGATTCTGGTAGTAAACCTAACAAGGAAACCCCACCCCCATGATACATATGATTAAGCATAGTATTGAAGGCATTGGAGTTCCCGGACATTTCTAGACCAATATCAAAACCATTTTTTATATTTAATTCAGGATAACATTCTTTTATTGAATTTTTAGTGATATTTATTGCTTTTGTTGCACCCATTGATTCTGCCAATTTTAATCGATAGTCATTAATATCAGTTATTACAATATTACGTGCTCCCACAAAATTGCAAATCGCAACAGACATTATACCAATCGGACCAGCACCTGTTATAAGGACATCTTCACCAACGATATCATGGATTAAGGTACTATGAATTGCGTTTCCAAAGGGATCAAAAAATGCTGCTATTTCTGATGGTATGCTATCATGGATTGGCCATATGTTTGATTCAGGCATAACTAAGTATTCTGCAAATGCGCCTGATTTTTGAATGCCTATACCAATCGTTTTATCACATACATGTCTTTTACCGGCTCTACAGTTTCTGCAAATACCACACGTAATATGTCCTTCGCCAGATACTATTTGGCCAGGTTTGTAATGAGATACACCAGGGCCAACTTCTTCAATAATTCCACAGAACTCATGTCCAATGACTAATGGTAAATCAAGGGTTCTTTTGGCCCAGTCATCCCATAAAAAAATATGGAGATCTGTTCCACATATAGATGTACGGGTGATTTTAATTTTAACTTCGTTTGTTTTACATTGTGGCTCTGGTACTTCTTCCATCCAAATTCCACGTTCTTTATATTTTTTTATTAATGCTTTCATGAATTATATTTCATTATTTTTAAAATTCAATATCTGAAGTTAATGCAAATTATTGTAGTTTTAATTTTTTAATCTTTTAATAAGTGCATTTGTAAAACCTATAATAAATTGTACCCTGAAGTATATAATTATTATTTAAATGTCAAAGAAATTAGCGTTCACAAATCAAAAGGGAGGGGTTGGTAAAACGACCTCAGCTGTTAATGTTGCCTTAAGCCTAGCCGTGTCAGAGGTAAAAACCCTCTTGATAGATTTAGACCCCCAATCAAATGCTACTACTGGTCTATCAGAATTAATTAAGGGAGTGAATGGGAACGTCTATGATATTTTAATACAGGGTAAAAAAATTCAAGAGGTAATTACATCAACTTCATTTTCGTATTTAGATATTATTACTTCTACTAATGAGCTTGTTGGGGCTGAAATTGAACTTGTGAGTATTATGGCAAGAGAATATCAATTACAGAAAGCGCTTAAAAGTATAGATAAAAAATATGATATTATTATAATTGATTGTCCTCCTTCATTGGGGCTTTTAACCATTAATGCTTTAACTGCTTCAGATGCATTAGTCATTCCAATACAATGCGAGTATTATGCTTTAGAAGGTTTGGGGCAATTGCTTAATACTGTAAGATTGGTACAGAGACATCTTAATAAGCAATTAGAGATAGTTGGCATTTTAATGACTATGTTTGATGGTAGATTGAATTTATCAAAACAAGTTGTGAAAGAGGTCAATAGTTTTTTCAAGGATAAATTGTTTAAGACTTTCATTCATCGCAATGTGAGATTAAGTGAGGCTCCTAGTTTTGGTAAGCCAGTATTACTATATGATGCAAATTCTAAAGGAGCCCAGAATTATATGAGTTTAACTGAGGAAATATTACAACGTGTCGGTTAATAGATTAGGTAAAGGCCTTGAAGCATTAATAAGGCCTCAGGAACAGCAGGGTAAGAACAAGCCTAAAGAAAAACCTATAATTGAATCCAGTATCTCTGAGATATCATTGAAAGATATTCAACCCAATCCTAATCAACCTAGACATGAGTTTGATATGATTGCCTTGGAGGAGTTATCAGATTCGATTCGTAAGAAAGGTGTAATTACTCCAATAACAGTTCGGAAAGCTAGTTCTGGATACGAACTGATTGCTGGTGAAAGAAGATGGAGAGCCTCAAAGAAGGCAAAAAGAAAGACAATACCAGCTTATATTCTAGATATTAATAGTCATTCAGAAATAATTGAAATTGCATTAATTGAGAATATTCAGAGGCAGGATTTGAATGCATTGGAAGAAGCGGAGGCTTATGCTGTATTAAATACTGATTTTGGCATGTCTCACAATCAAATTTCAAAATCTGTAGGTAAAAAAAGAGTCACAATTTCAAACGCATTAAGGCTATTAAAATTACCACCAGAGATTAGAAAAAGTCTTAGGAAAGGACAAATATCAGCGGGCCATGCACGTGCTATTTTACAAGGGAAAACAATCGCAAGAATGGTAGAGTTATGGAAAATAATATTAAAAAATAATTTAAGTGTTCGAGCTGCAGAAGATTTAATAAAAGGCAAATTGCCAATCATAAAAAAGAAAAAATCTATTTTAAAGTCTCATTCACCTCAAATTAAAGCGTTGGAAAATCAATTAATTGAAATACTTGGAACTAAAGTGAAGTTAAAAGCTGGAAAAAATAAAGGGAGTATAGAAATATTTTATTTTTCTGAAGATGATCTTGATAGGATTATTGATTTAATTAATTCTGTTACATAGTGAGGTTATGAAAATAGATAAATATACAGTTATTTTTATTCCAAATGGTGAAAATACTACTCGAGCATACCATATATCTAAGTTTTATTTTAAGCTCATTTTAATATTTGTTCTATTTGTAGTTTTTTTAGGAATTGCTGCTACAATATATTATACTCCAAAAATTTATGATTATCATGTTATCAAAGATCAGCATATGAAATTTGTTTCTGAACGTAGTAAAGTTTTAGATTTAACAAGAGATTTAGAAAGAATAAAACAAATGGATGAAATGGTTCGTTCAACTCTTGGCTCTTCCTTAGGTCTATATGGGGATTTAAATAAAATTGATTCTTTATCTGGTGGCCATAATTTATCAAAAAATAATATTTCTTATATTGAGAATATTCCATCTTTAGCACCTGTTAATGGATTTATTAGTCAAACATCCAAAAATCCGGGCTTGTTTATCAAAAAATCACATGTTGGGATAGATATTGTAGCTAAAGAGGGTGAGCCAATATTAGCAGCTGCTACTGGAGTAGTGGTTTTTTCTGGATGGACGTATGAATTTGGCAATATGATTATTCTTTATCATGGTGATGATTATTTCACTCATTATGGGCATAATAAGCAAAACTTTAAAAAACAATTAGATATTGTCAAGCGTGGAGAAGTTATAGCATTAGTTGGGAGTACTGGAATATCCACAGGACCGCATTTGCATTTTGAGGTTTGGCGCGAATTTTCTCCTGTTGATCCTATGCTATATTTCCCAGAATATGATTCTCTAAGTTTAACTTTGATTAAATGAGCAAGATTAATTTCCATAATGTACAGACTATGATTGGACCAGATGCGCATATACAGGGACCAATCAATTTAGATGAGGGCATTATAATCTATGGTAAAGTAAATGGAGATGTAGATAGCAAAGGTCCTGTGCGGATTGCAATGAATGCAGTTGTAAATGGCAATATTAAAGGAAGTGGAATACAGGTAGGGGGAGAAGTAACTGGTAATATAGAATCTAATGGGCAAGTAATCTTAGGTAGTAAGTGCATATTGAAAGGCGATATAATATATAGAACAATACTTATTGAAGATGGCGCACAATTTGAAGGTAAATGTGATATTATTGAAGTAAATAATAATTCTTGATTATCTCTAATGAGTAAAAAACAAGAGGATAGAGATTATTTTTTTAAGTCTTTCTCTTCTTTTCAAAAAATCATTAAACAATCAGGACCTGCTGCATCTGCTTCTTATAGCCTTATAGCTTCAATATTACTTTTCACATATTTAGGATGGTATATTGATAAACTTAGAGACACCTCTCCCGTAGCGATTACTATTGGTGTTTTTATTGGTGTTTTTATTGGGTTCTATTATCTGATTAAACAATATAGTCAATAAAAGATGAAAGAATTTCTTAAATATTTAGGATTATCATTATTGTGTATGGTTTTTATTGTATATGTTTTCCCTGAATATAAAATAGAGATTTTTTTTGGGTGGGTTATCCCTGCATTTTCAGGTCTTTTAAGTATGGCTAATATTTTACAAGCTCAAAAAAAAAATTCAATATATGTAACCAAAGCAATTGCGAAAGGATTTATATTTAAAATGTTTTATTATGGCATTATAATTTTGTTAATAATAAAACATTATGCTTTTCAACCAATTCCTTTTGTTTGTAGCTTAGTAGGCTTTTTTATGGTACTTCATGTAACAGAAGCCATCATTATTAAACGTATTTCAGAAAAATATATTAAGACCTAAAATAAAGAAATAGGATAATGAAGCTAGCAGCAGTCAGTCATTCCTCCAAAAGTGTTATGGATCAGGTAGGCCCTAATATTATACACCATGTTTCTAATTCTGACATTTCACACCCAATTTTTAAATTACCAGAATTTTTTGGTATAAATTTTTCAGTAACTAAGCATGTGTTCATGCTTTGGCTTGTTTCCCTTATTATAGGAATAGTAATTATAGTTCCGACTAGATTGTTTTTAAAAAGAGGTAAACAGGTTCCAAAAGGTTGGATGAATGCCATTGAGGCGATTGTAAAATTCATAAGGGATTCTATTGTCAGACCTAATGTAGGAGACAAATGGGTCATGACATGGTCTCCAGTGATATTAACTTTTTTCTTTTTTATTTTGTTTGCAAATGGAATTGGTATGATACCAATATTTGATCTAATTGGCGCTGCTAATAGATTTGTTTTAAATATTCCTGGAGAGACAAGCCTGCTATGGGACAAAGAATTACATGGTAATAATTTCATTAATAATTTGCTTCATGGCGGTGTGACAGCAACTGCTAATTTTAATGTAACTGGCGCTTTGGCGACTTTTACATTTTTTTCCATTATGGTGGCAGGAATAATGGCTCATGGATTCATTCAGCATTGGAAAAATCTTGTACCTCATGGTCTTCCAATTCCTGTCTATTTTATCTTAATCCCAATTGAAATAATAGGTCTATTTGTTAAGCCATTTGCATTAACTATGCGTTTGGCTGCAAATATGACAGGAGGTCACATAGCTTTACTAGCTCTGTTATCACTAATGGCCATTTTTGGTGAAATGTTTCATAGCGCAGCTGCGGGAATTGGAGTTTCATTTATAGCTGTTCCAATGGCTACCGCAATTGCGTGTTTAGAAGTTATTGTTGTACTGGTACAAGCGTATGTATTCACGTTGTTGACTGCAGTTTTTATTGGTATGGCAATTCATGTACATCATTAAATTAAATAAATAAAAGGAAATAATAATGACAGCAACTTCATTTATCCCAATTGGAATGGGTTTAATTGTAATAGGTGCCGGTCTTGGTATTGGCAAGTTCGCAGCTGCAGCTGCTGAAAGTATTGCACGTCAGCCTGAGGCTGCAGATAAGATTACCGGCGCTGTGAACCTGCCACTCTTTCTTCTTGAAGGTGTAGCAATTCTAGCAGAGGTTTTCACTTTCTTAATGCTTATCCTTTAGTAGGATTAATAGCTGTATGGATCAATATAGAAATAATACTAAAGGAAATGAACTCCATGAGTCAACAGGAGTACAAGGGAATAGTAGTGCCCCAAATCCTCTAGTTCGCCTTGACCCGGGTTTGTTCATATGGACCATACTGACTTTTGCTTTATTATGTTATGTTCTAGCAAAGTTTGCATGGAAACCGTTACTACAGGCACTTGAGACAAGAGAAAATACCATTAAATCATCCCTGGAAGATGCTGAGAATGCAAAGAAGGAATTGGAACGACTGAATGATGAATCTGAAAAAATAATTGCCCTAGCTCGTTCAGAAGGTCAAGAAATTAGGATAGAGGCAAAAAGTTCTGCAGAAAAAATAAAAGCAGATATCAGATCTCAGGCCGAAAAAGAAGTAAAAAAACTGAAAGATGAAGCATATGTGCAGATTCAGGTCGAAAAAGATAAAGCTATATCGGAAATTCGTGAAGAAGTGGTAATGCTGACAATGTCTGTGGCTGAGAAGGTAATAGGGAAAAACTTATCAAATGATGATAACCATGAATTGATTGAAAGTGCGATAAAGGATTTAAGAGAATATGAAGCCTAACTTAAATCCAAAAAATTTAGCAGGGGCACTTTTTAAAATATCAGCGGATAATAACGTCCTTGATGATGTGAAAAATTCTCTGATGTTACTGAATGATATTGTGGCCGGAGATAGTCAATTCCGTGTATTTATTCAATCTAAAAAGGTGGAAGTTGAAAAAAAATCTGAAATATTGAATGCGGTACTTGGTAAAACTGGTCATCCTTTAGTCAATGAAATGGTATCTTATTTAAATGGCAGCAAGGCTCCTACAGTGTTAAGGTCTATATCTAATATTTTTGATTCAATGTATCAAAAAAAAAGAAATATTATAGATGTCAAAGGAGTGGTTGCTTATGATATTAGCGATTCAACATTACAGACCCTCAAAGAAAGTCTTGATTCAATTCTTGGAAAAGATACAAAGTTGTCTATTAAAGTAGACCCTGTTTTAATTGGTGGTATTAAGCTTCGTATTGGAAATACTTTTTTAGACGCATCTATTCAAAACCAATTGCAGACTCTTCGAACTGAACTTCTGCAGATTTAATTAACTAGGAAATTATGGAAATAAAAACTGATCAATTAACCCAACTACTAAGAGAACAGATTGAGAAATTTGATAGCTCGGTTGAGGTCTCTGAAGTTGGAGAAGTGCTTGAAGTAGGAGATGGTGTTGCACGTGTTTCAGGCCTTGAAAATGTAATGAGTTCTGAACTGGTTGAATTGCCAAATGGTGTTTTTGGTATGGCACTGAACCTCGAAGAAGATAATGTAGGTCTTGTACTTTTTGGCGAAACACGTCTTGTTAAAGAAGGTGATTTAGCCAAAAGAACAGGCCGAGTGGTTGAGGTCCCTGTAGGTGAAGCTATGTTAGGTCGAGTGGTGAATCCTCTTGGTCAGCCCATAGATGGTAAAGGACCAATCAATACAGAGCACTCTTTACCTATAGAAAGAAAAGCATTAGGCGTAATGGCACGTTCACCTGTTAAAGAACCTCTACAAACGGGTATCAAAGCTGTGGATAGTATGATTCCTATAGGTAGGGGACAACGAGAGTTAATCATTGGTGATAGGCAAACAGGTAAAACGGCAGTCGCGATTGATGCCATCATTAATCAAAAGTACACGCATAGTACTGATAATCCAGTTTATTGTATCTATGTAGCTATTGGACAAAAAGCTTCTACAGTTGCTGCTTTGGTACAAGAATTAGATAGCCATGGTGCAATGGAATACACTACAGTAGTTACAGCAAATGCATCTGACCCTGCTCCTATGCAATATATAGCACCATATTCAGGTGCTGCAATGGGTGAGTTTTTCAGAGATAATGGTAAGCATGGATTAATTATCTATGATGACCTTTCAAAACAAGCAGTTGCCTATAGACAGATGTCACTGGTATTGCGACGACCTCCTGGTAGAGAGGCATTTCCTGGTGATGTTTTTTATCTTCATAGTCGTCTTTTAGAGCGTGCATCAAAGCTCTCAGGAGATCTTGGAGGTGGTTCTCTTACGGCTTTACCAATTATCGAGACTCAGGAAGGGGATGTTTCTGCGTATATTCCTACAAATGTTATATCAATTACAGATGGACAAATATATCTTGAAACTAATCTATTTAATTCAGGAATTAGGCCTGCTATCGATGTTGGACTATCAGTCTCTAGAGTAGGTGGTAATGCACAAATAAAAGCGATGAAATCTGTTGCAGGTACTTTACGCCTAGATTTAGCTCAATATAGGGAACTAGAGGCTTTTGCAAAATTTGGGTCTGATCTTGATAAAACAACGCTATCTCAATTGACTAGAGGTGAGAGGATGGTAGAAATCCTTAAGCAGAATCAATATGTTCCAATGGATGTTGAAAAGCAAATTGCTATTATTTTTTCTGCATCAAAGGGTCATTTAGATGATATAGATATTGATAAGATATCTGAATTTGAATCTGGTCTCTTTGAATATCTTGATTCAAATGCTTCAGAAGCTCTTTCATCTATTGTTAATGAAGGAATAATCTCAGACGAGACTGCAAAAAATCTTGAAAAAGCTATATTGGATTATAAATCTGGATTTAACGCTTCATTGTAAATGGCTAATCTAAAGGACATAAGAGATCGAATCAAATCGGTCACAAGTATCCAAAAAGTAACTAAGGCAATGAAAATGGTTGCTGCGGCTAAAATGCGAAAGGCTCAGGAGCGAATGGAGCAATCAAGGCCATACAGTAATTCTCTTTCAGAAATAATAGAACATATATTGCCAGATATTGATAGAAACAGGCTTCCTCTCTTAGAAAATCGTGAAATTAAACGAAAAGCATATGTTGTTGTATGTGCGGATCGAGGACTAGCTGGTGCGTTCAATACTAATCTACTGAAAATTGCACAAAAAGAGATTGATGAATTTGGAAAAGAAAATGTAGATATTTTTTGCATCGGTAAAAAGGCTCGTGACCATTTCACATATAGAAACTATAAAGTGGTTGAAAGCCATATTGAATTTTGGGCAGAAATGGAATTTGATAATGCAATTATGATTGGTAGGAGTATCATTGATCACTTTATAAATGGTGACGTAGATGAGATTCATGTAGTTTATAATTATTTTATAAATATTGCACAACAAGAAGTAAAATCTGAGATTCTTCTTCCTCTTGCATATGATTCTAATGATGGCCCCATTGTTGATCGTTTATATGAACCCTCAAAAGAAGAATTAGTCAATACATTGATACCAAGACATCTAAATGTGCAAATGTGGAAATATTTGCTTGAATCATATGCTAGTGAGCAGGCTGCTCGTATGTTGTCCATGGAAAATGCAACTTCAAATGCGCAGGATATGATTAAGGATTTAACTTTACAATTCAATAAGGCAAGGCAGGCCGCAATCACAACAGAGATGCTTGAGATTGTAGGTGGGGCTGAAGCCTTAGGTTAAAAAAAAGGACATCATCTTATGTCAAAAAATGGAAAAATTTCACAGGTAATGGGCGCGGTCGTCGATGTTGTTTTCGAAGATGGGCATTTACCAGATATTTATAATGCTCTAGAAGTTGATAGAGGAGAAGAAGGGATCTTAGTTCTTGAAGTGGCACAACATCTTGGTGATTCTGTTGTTCGTACGGTAGCAATGGATAGTACTGATGGATTGGTTAGAGGTCATCAGGTTAAAGATTCCGGAGAACCTATATCTGTTCCCGTTGGAGAAAAAACATTGGGTCGTTTATTTGACGTACTGGGAAATACAATTGACCAAAAAGGTGATTGTGAAACTGAAAAAAGAAATCCTATTCATCGCCCTGCTCCAAAGCATGAAGATTTAGCAACTTCAACCGAAGCTTTGGTTACAGGTATTAAGGTTGTTGATTTGATGGAACCATACACTAGAGGTGGGAAAACTGGTCTGTTTGGTGGTGCTGGAGTAGGTAAAACAGTTTTAATTCAAGAATTGATTAGAAATATTGCAACTGAACATGGCGGATATTCGGTATTTGCTGGTGTTGGAGAAAGGACACGTGAAGGAAATGACCTTTACGCAGAGATGACAGAATCTGGAGTTATTAATAAGACTACTATGGTATTTGGTCAAATGAATGAGCCACCTGGTGCACGTCTTCGTGTTGCATTGAGTGGTCTTGCAATGGCAGAGTTTTTTCGGGATGATGAGGGAAGGGATGTATTGTTATTTATTGATAATATTTTTCGATTTACACAGGCTGGGTCTGAGGTATCTGCTCTATTAGGTAGAATGCCTTCAGCCGTTGGATATCAACCTACACTTTCAACTGAAATGGGAGATCTGCAAGAACGTATTACATCAACTAAAAAAGGTTCCATTACATCTGTCCAAGCGGTCTATGTTCCAGCGGATGATCTTACTGACCCTGCACCGGCTACTGCTTTTGCTCATTTGGATGCAACTAGCGTTCTAGAGCGTAAAATTGCAGAACTTGGTATTTATCCAGCTGTCGATCCTTTAGCTTCAACTTCAAGAATATTAGACCCAAGAATTATTGGTGAAAGACATTATAATGTTGCGAGAGATGTTCAATCAGTACTCCAGCAGTACAAAGATTTGCAGGATATTATCGCAATTCTCGGGATGGATGAATTATCAGATGATGATAAGCTAACGGTAGCAAGAGCGAGGAAAATACAAAAGTTTATGTCTCAACCATTTTTTGTTGCGGAGCAATTTACTGGTACACCAGGTAGATATGTTAGTCTTGAAGATACAGTTTCAGGGTTTGATGCAATACTAAAAGGTGAAGTAGATGAACTACCAGAAAATGCATTTTCCTATGTTGGGACTATTGATGAAGCCGTAGAAAAGCATAAAAAGTCAGCTGCATAATGAATTCATATAATGTAGAAATTGTTACTCCTATCCGAGAATTGAAGCTTAGTGATGTCGATTATATGCGTTGCCCAGGGTTAGATGGTTCATTTGGAGTGATGAAAAATCATCGAAATGGTGTTTTTGCATTAGCGGTTGGAGAGTTAAAACTAACAAAAAATGGTAAGGATGAGTATTTTGCTACAGGTGGAGGATTTGCTGAAATCATGGATGATTCAGTAAAACTTCTCGTAGAATCTTTAGAAAAATCAAATGAAATTGATAAGGACCGTGCTAATAAATCGCTTGAAAGGGCGCAGAAAAGAAAGATTAAAGAAGATTCATCTTTAAATCAAAACAGAGTTGAAGCTTCTTTATTACGAGCATTGAATCGTTTGAGAATATCAAAAAGATAATTATTTAACCAACTACATTTATTGAAACCGCTTGTAATTTACGAGCGGTTTTTTTATACAAAATTTTAATTAAAAATGTTTAAGCGTACACATAATTGCGGAGAAATCAGATTCTCAAATATTAATGATTCTGTTATATTGAATGGATGGGTCAATAAAGTTCGATTACATGGCCAAATAGTTTTTGTGGATTTACGTGACAGATATGGTAAAACACAGATTGTTTTTGATGCTGAGGAATATGAAGGTGATTTTGAAAAGGTAAAAAAAATATCTATGGAAGATGTTCTTTCAATTAAAGGTATTGTACGATCAAGAACAGAATCTGCAATAAATCCAAATTTAGATACAGGTGAAGTAGAAATTTTTATATCTCATTATATTATACTTAATGAAGCTGCCCCTCTTCCATTTATGCTTAATAATCGTAGCAATGCTGAAGAAGATTTAAGATTAAAATATCGTTATCTTGAACTCAGAATGGAAGAACTTCAAAGCAATCTATTAATTCGCCATAGTACATATCAGGCAACTAGGTCATTTTTATCTGAAAAAAACTTTATTGAAGTAGAGACGCCTGTATTGATGAAATCAACTCCTGAAGGTGCAAGAGATTATTTAGTTCCTAGTAGGATACATGATGGAAAATTCTATGCTTTGCCTCAGTCACCTCAAATATATAAGCAGATTCTAATGATATCTGGTTACGATCGTTATTTTCAGATAGTTAAGTGTTTTAGGGATGAGGATTTAAGAGCTGATAGGCAACCCGAGTTTACTCAGATAGATATTGAAATGTCATTTGTAGACGAGGAAGATATTTTTACATATATGGAAGATTTGACGAGACATATTTTCCATGTTGTTAGTCAAATTAGCTTGCCAAACCAATTTCCTAGATTGACCTATAAAGATGCAATGGATATATATGGTTCAGATAAACCGGATTTAAGATATGAATTGAGACTTATTGATGTTAAGCAATTTACTGATACATCTGATTTTAATGCATTTGGTTCAGCAGAAATAGTTAAGGGTATAATTTTAAACAAAGGTGCAAAATATTCAAGAAAAACTATTGATGAATTAACGGAATTTGTGAAGAAATATAAAGCTAAAGGTTTAGCATGGATAAAATTAAAAGGTTCTGTATTTGAAGGTGGTATTTCAAAATTCTTTTCAAAAGATTTACAAAAAAAGATGAAAAAAGAATTAAAAATGGTAGATGACGATATATTATTTATGATTGGAGATAAAACAAAAATTGTTTTAAATGCGTTGGGACACCTTCGTAAAAAAATTGCAGAAAAAGAAGAATTAGCTGATAATACTCAATTTTCGCCAGTTTGGATTACTGATTTTCCAATGTTTGAATACGATAATAAACAAAATCGTTTTATTGCCATGCATCATCCTTTTACTGCACCAAAAATAGATGATATCAATCTTCTAAATACTAATCCATCTAGTACACTTAGCAGAGGGTATGATTTAACAATGAATGGCTATGAAATTGCAGGAGGCTCGATCAGAATACATTCTCCTAAAGTTCAAGAAAAAGTATTTTCATTACTAGGCTTAGGTAAAGAAGAAGCCATAGAAAAATTTGGATTTTTAGTTGAGGCACTTACATATGGTGCGCCTCCGCATGGAGGAATTGCATTTGGATTTGATAGGCTTGTAATGCTGTTAGCGGGAACTAATAATATTAGGGATGTAATAGCTTTTCCTAAAACAACCTCTGCTACATCTTTAATGGACCAAAGTCCAAATAATGTTAGTGAAGAACAGTTAGATGAATTAGGAATTGTGTTAAACAAAAAGAAAGATTGAATTATTTAACTATTTTTGATTCTGCTAAAAATAAAAAAATAAAGGAAGATAGGCCGACTGCGCTAAATATCATAGACATTACCATTATTTGATATCGTACCGCTATTAAAGGTGAAACACCTGCTAGTATTTGCCCTGTCATCATTCCTGGTATTGATACAATTCCAACTGCAAATAATGAATTAGTAATAGGTATCATTGCTGCTTTAAAAGCAATTGCTTTTGCTTTCTTGTAGGATATATTCCTTTCTAATTCAGCTTTTAATCTTTCGGCAGCTAAACTTACTCCATTCATTGAGCTAGCAAATATCATTCCTGCTAGTGGAAGAATATATCTTGGCATATACCAAGGGTCTAGATTCATAACAAATTGACTTACAAAAATTAAAGTTATCCCTCCACCCATCATGATTGAAATAGATGTAGTAATTAGAAGATCTAATCTATTTATAGGTATTGTTCTTAATGCAATCCAGCTTGCTATAAAAATCATTACCAATAAAATAGAAAGAATCAAAATTGAATTGGTTGATAAAAAAATATAAGATAAAAAATAGCCAATAATCAATAATTGTACCAGCATGCGACTAATTGCATAGATAGAATTCTTCCAATTAAGGCGAAATAAAAAAAATATAATTATTACGAGCCCAACTGGTATAGACATCAATAATAATCTTGCAAAGGATATATATGTAAGAGCGTCTTCGATAGCCTAGGATTCGTTAATTTTTTGAAATTAGATTAGAGCTTAATTCCATATTTAGATAGGATGAATATTGTTAAACCATAAAAAATTATTGTTATCAGAATTGATGCTATTAAACTAAAGTAAAAATTAATTTCATATTTTAATAATATTGGGAATGAAATAAAAAATATTAAGGATGGAATTATCATCCATGTTATGCTTTTAGAAAATGCTTTTACTTTTTCTATATTATTGGTTTCAAGATAAAGCCAAAAAATTGATAAAATTGAAGTTAATGGAATAGAGACAGTTAATCCTGCAATAAATGAATCTTTTTTTGCAACCTCTGATGCAAAAGCAATGATTCCTGAAGATATGATTATTTTAAGAATAATATGAAGCATCTTAGGTATTTAGTTTTGATGATTAAATAAGTTTTGTATTTGTCTAACAGAATTTTTGATACAAGTATCTATAGTTTGTTGCATTTCTAATCCACTATACCAATACGAATTAGACCATACTAATTCACCACTGTCTTTATCTAATATTTTCAACATAATTCCTGCCCTAGTTTGGGTATACTCAATATGGTTTCCCACTTTTAACTTTCCACCATGGGTAATAGTAGTAGATGAATGTAATTGCGATAATTCAGGATTTTTGTTTTCTTTGTCTGATTCTAGTGATTGTTTTACTATGGTTTTTGTGTAACCACGATCTTCATTTCGATATGGAACAACTATCAGTTCAGAATCAGTATATTCTGTAATTATGCAAAAAACTTCTAAAGTTTGGTTGCCTTTGTTAATATGAACTATTGATTTATTATTTTCTCCCTCAGTTATAGAATATCCATATTTTAAAAAGTAATATGTAAGACTGGACGAAACTATTTTCCCTGAACCAGGGTTAGTAAAATAATCTGATATCTCATGTATTTCTATTTTATCAACATTATTAAAATTATATGATGAATTAATCGCGGGTGAATGTGGTCCCGACCAACAGGAAAGATTTATTAGTATTATAAAAAGTAGGTTCTTCTTATCCACTATTCTAATATAAGATTATTTATATGTATTTTTGCTTCATCTAATAAATCTTTGTCATTAGTGTGTTGGATACATTTATTCCATGAATTTAAGGCTTTGTTTTTTTCATTCAATGCTTCATGAAGCAAAGCTTTTAATTTATAAACTTCAGCATTTAGTGGCATTTTTTCTTTTGCGATTATTAAATGCTCTAGAGCTTCTTCATACATCCCTGCTTTTAACGCAGCATTTGCCTGTTTTAATAAGTTAGTACTTTTGGCAGTTAGTATTACTATAAAGAGTAATATAGTTAGTTTTTTCATTTATGATTTTCTAGTTTAGTATTTAAAATGTATAATCTGTTTATTTAATAAATAATTGAACTGACATAATAATTTTTTATTCAAAAAGCGATGATTCATTATCTAATAAAATCAAAGCTTTTTGCTGAAAAAAGAAATTATCAGCTATAATTGTAGGATGATTATTTATATTGGTTTTTATAATATTATTTAGAATTTTATTAAATTGCTCTCTATTGCCAGATTTTTGATGATAATATTCTGCCATATACACACTATTCCCAAGATACTCAGGATTTGCAGTTAGAGATTGATTAAAATAAGTTTTAGATTGTGATAAATCAACACCTGGTATGCGACTATACAGTAGGCCAAAAAACCTAAAAGGGCCACTGAAGTGAAAGCTTGGTTCAATTGTAAGAACTCTATTCATAATTATTTCCATAAGCTCACGATCATTTAATCTTTCTAATACCGGTCTATTTTTTAAATAATGAGCCAAATTAGTAGCCCACCAGTATAAGCCTGGGACTATAGAAGCCGGTGAATTATTAATAGAAGTAAATAATTTTTCTAGACTATCACCTTTTGCATTAGAAAACAAGACAGAAAATTCTGGATGATTTATAACAGCATTTCTACAAATATGACTTCCTTCAAAAAATAGATTTTCTCTATTATTGATATTTTGTTCTTCAAAATAGGCGCGTGTGTATTTTAATTCTCCTATTAAAATAGATAATCCAAAATCATTTAATTGCTTTTTATATGCCAAGGATAAAAAATAATCTGCCTTCTCTAGTGCTTTTAAATTTGTTCGTTTCTCCCAGTAGTGTTTACCTTGCTCAATCAAATGATGAATATTTTGAGTAGTTGATTTGTTGTCTGGCTTAAAGCCTATGCAAGATGAGAAAGTAATTAATATTAGACTTAGTAAAATTATTTTTGTTATTTGTTTTAAGTTTGAAAAGATAGTAAGCATTATATTTCCCGCGTATAAATTACAGGCTAAAGATAATATTGGAAAAGGTCATTGAAATTAAATCATTAGATCCAACTTTGCTATTAGGGGTTGGTGATTCTAATATAAGGATATTGGAAGACTTAATCGAAGCAAAGATTATAGTTCGCGGAAATAAAATTAAAATTCATGGAGATGAAAAAGCAGTAGCGCATGCCTCCCGGCTGTTTCATGAGATGATTGAGACATTAGGTTCTAAAGGTAATCTAACTGTTAGGGATATCCAGAGTTTAAATGTTTTGGTAGGTGACCATAATAAAAGTGATGTAATAGGGACTTCAATCTTAGATAATATTATTCATTACGGTAAAAAAGGTCCTATCGTACCAAAAACAGATGGACAAAATATATATGCAAAGGTTGTTAATAATAATGATATAGTTTTTAGTATTGGGCCTGCAGGTACTGGAAAAACATATTTATCTGTCACATTCGCCGTAAGTGCTCTTGAAAGTCACAAAGTAGATCGTATTATTTTATGTCGGCCAGCAGTTGAGGCTGGAGAAAGCTTGGGCTTTTTACCAGGAGATCTTAAAGATAAAGTTGATCCTTATCTCACTCCTCTTTATGATGCTTTATTTAATTTTTATTCAGAAAAAAAAATTGCTCAATTATTAGATAGTAAAATAATTGAAGTCGTACCCTTAGCCTATATGAGAGGAAGAACTCTTGACAATGCTTTTATGATTTTAGATGAAGCACAAAATGCAACGGTTCTCCAAATGAAAATGTTTTTAACTAGATTAGGTATTGAATCAAAAGCAATCATAACGGGAGATATTACCCAAGTTGATTTACATACTAGCTCTGATTCAGGATTAGTACATGCTCATAAATTATTAAAAAACATACCAGGGATTAGTTTTGTTACTTTGGATAAAAATGATGTTGTCCGTCATTCTTTAGTAAAAAAAATAATTCAAGCTTATGAAAAAAAATAAGGTATTAAATAATATTAATGTTTTAGTCAAATATTCGGTATGCTATAAAAAATTTCTGTAATTTATCATCTATTTTATAAATGATTTTTAATGAATAAAATGCATAGAGAATCAGTTATCATCGCAGCAAAACGGAGCCCGATTGGATCATTTCAAGGTCAGTTTTCTACCTTATCCGCTTCTGATTTAGCATCCTTTGTAATTAAAGATATTTTAAATAATCTAGCTATTTCCCCTGAACAAATAAATGAAGTGATTTTGGGTAATGTTCTTTCTGCGGGGCAAGGGCAATCTCCGGCAAGGCAAGCAACAATAAAAGGTGGATGTCCGAATTCTGTTGAATCATTGACCATAAATAAAATGTGTGGATCAGGGTTAAAGTCTGTAATGCTGGGAGATCAAGCTATAAAGTCTGGAGATGCTGATATTATTCTTGCAGGTGGCATGGAAAGTATGTCAAATGCTCCATATCTCTTGAACAATATGAGGTTAGGACAAAAATTAGGACATAATAAAATAATAGACAGTATGATTCATGATGGTCTATGGGATGCGTATACTAATCAACATATGGGGAATTGTGCAGAGATGTTAGCACAAGAACGTAGCTATGGCAGGGAAGCGCAAGATGATTTTGCCATTGAATCGTATAATAGAGCAATTAATGCTATTGAAAATAATATTTTTTCTTCAGAAATCGTTCCTATTAAAATAAATCAAAAAAGAGGAACTTCATTTATCTGTTCAACAGATGAAGAACCTGGAAGAGTTAACTTTGATAAAATTCCAAATCTTAAACCCGTCTTTTCCAATGACGGAACTATTACTGCAGCGAACGCATCAAAATTAAATGATGGGGCAGCTGTATTAATGATAACTAGTGATAAAAAAGCCGAAGAGTTAGGATTGAAACCATTAGCTAGAATAGTTGGACATTGTTCTGTTGCGCATGAACCAGAATGGTTTACAACTGCTCCAGGAAAAGCTATATATAAAGTTCTAGAAAAAACTGGTATGGAAATTTCAAATATCGATCTATGGGAGATAAATGAAGCATTCTCTGTAGTAACTATGGCCGCAATGGAAGATCTTAATATTCCGCACAGCAAGATTAATCTTTATGGTGGTGCTGTTGCCCTGGGTCATCCAATAGGTGCATCAGGAGCTAGAGTTTTAGTAACATTATTAAATGGCATGAAAAGAACAAATTCAAAATTCGGGTTAGCAACCTTATGTATTGGTGGAGGAGAAGCCTCTGCAATGATTATTGAGAAAAATGATTGATTTTACGCTAACCTCAGAACAAAAAGATATTAGGAATATGAGTAAGGATTTTGCTGAAGAAAATTTAGCTCCTGGTGTCATAAAAAGAGATGAGGGTAGCATCTTTCCTAAAAAAGAGATAAAAATGATGGCTGACTTAGGATTTATGGGCATGATGATTCCTGAAAAATGGGGAGGGTCGGGTCTTGATACTATTTCCTATGTTGTCGCTTTGGAAGAAATAGCAAATATAGAATTAGCTACTTCTACAATTATGTCAGTCAATAATTCTTTGGTTTGTCAAGTGCTGCTAGACTGGGGGACAGAAGAACAAAAAATAAATTTTCTAAGACCAATTGCTAAAGGTCAAAAATTAGGTTCATATAGCCTTAGTGAACCACAATCAGGTTCAGATGCTAGTAATATGCGTACTTTTGCAGAAAAAAATGGCAGTGATTATATAATTAATGGTACCAAAAATTGGGTAACTAGTGGGCATAATAGTGATTTCGTTATTTTTTTCTGCCTAACTGAAAAAGGGAAAGGGTCTAAAGGTATAACAGCATTCATTATTGATAAAAAAACTCCTGGACTTCATATTGGTAAAAAAGAAGATAAGCTAGGTATAAGAGCATCAGATACATGCGAACTATATTTTGAAAATTGTCGTTTGTCAGAAAAAAATCGAATCGGAAAAGAAGGACAAGGATTTTTAATTGCAATGAATGCTTTAGGTGGGGGAAGAATTGGTATCGCATCCCAGTCAATTGGATTAGCTCAATCAGCTTTAGATAAAGCAATTAAATACTCTAAAGAAAGAAAACAATTTGGGAATCAAATTGGAAGCTTTGGAGTGATTCAAAATAAACTTGCAGATATTGCAACGAATATACATGCAGGTCGTTTAATGGTCTGGAATGCTGCATTTTTAAAAGATCGGGGAAAAAATTATACAAAAGAAAGTTCGATGGCGAAGTTGTTTGCATCCACTACTGCTACAAAGGCTGCTTCTGAATGTGTACAAATTCATGGTGGATATGGTTATATGCAAGAATATGGAATTGAAAGGTTGATGCGCGATGCTAAAATCACAGAAATCTATGAAGGAACTTCTGAAATACAAAAATTAGTTATTGCTAGGGCACTTTTAGATTGAAAAGAGAAAGTCAAAATATTAATTGGGATGAATTAACTTTTAATGTAATTAAGACTAGAAGTATGTTTTATGCGACCTGCCCTATCGATGGGAATTGGTCTAAGGGGCGCTTGGTTCCCTATGGTCCTATTTCACTATCTCCTGCAGCAGGTGTTTTAAATTATGGCCAAGGAGTCTTTGAGGGAACGAAAGCTTACCATACAACTAAAAACAATATTGTTTTATTTAGACTAGATCAAAATGCGAAAAGAATGGCATGGTCAACAAAAAGATTATGTATCCCTCAAATAAATTTAGAATTCTTCAGGGATGCAGTAATCGCTACTGTTAAAGATAATTTAGATTTTGTTCCACCGTGCACTAAGGGAAGTTTATATATCAGACCAATTATTTGGGGTACCGCTCCTGCTTTGGGAGTTAAGCCTGCAGATGAGTATACTTTTATAGTATTTGTAACTCCCGTTGGTCCATACTTTAAAGGTGATGTAAAATTACTCAATCTTAAAATTGAATGTGACTATCATCGTGCCGCTCTCAAAGGTATTGGTAATGCAAAGGCAATTGGGAATTATTCAGCATCCTTATATCCAATGAGTCTTGCTAAGAAAGAAGGTTTTGATGAAGTGATATACCTTGATTCAGTAAATGGGAAAAAGATTGAAGAACTTGGCTCGGCAAATATTTTTATTTATAGTAAAGGTAAATTAAAAACTCCAAAATTAAGTGGGTCTATTTTAAATGGTGTTACAAGAGACTCTATTTGCCATATCTCATCTAAGATTCTTGATATTGATGTTGAAGAGACAGATATCTACATCGAGGATATTCTTGCAGCAGATGAAGTATTCTGCACTGGTACTGCGGTAGTTGTAACTCCTGTTGGAAAAATAACCTATAAGGATACTGTTCATATAATTAATAATGGTGAGATAGGTCCAGTAACAAAAAAATATAAAGAAACACTATTGGCACTTCAATATCAGGAAATTGATGACCCTTTTGGTTGGTTACACAAAGTAATATAAGATATAAGAGGAGAATTAAAATGTTGTCTGTTATTGAAAGTATGAGTGCTAGAGGTCATGAAGAAGTTGTATTCTGTCATGATAAAGATACTGGCTTAAAAGCAATTATTTCAATACATAATACAACAATTGGACCTGCTCTTGGAGGTTGTAGAATGTGGCATTATAGCACTGAGGAAGATGCTTTAAAAGATGTTTTAAGGCTGTCAAGAGGAATGAGTTATAAGGCAGCGATAGCGGGACTGAATCTTGGTGGAGGTAAGGCTGTTATTATTGGAGATTCAAAAAAAGATAAGAACGAGATTCTCTTCAGGTCTTTTGGAAGGTTTGTTGAGGGTTTAGCGGGTAGATATATCACTGCGGAAGATGTTGGGACAAGTGTAAAAGATATGGAATGGGTTCGAACTGAAACTCGTTATGTTACAGGAATATCTAGAGCACTTGGTGGAAGTGGAGACCCATCACCAGTTACTGCTTTGGGAACTTGCGCTGGAATTAAAGCCACTGTAAAGAAACACCTTGGGAAGGATTCTTTGTTTGGATTAAAAGTTGGAATTCAAGGAGTAGGACATGTCGGGTACCATCTTTGCCGTTATTTGAACAAAGAGGGAGTTCAGTTATTTGTGACAGATATTGATGAATTATCAATAAAAAGAGTAGTAGATGAATTTGGAGCTAAGGTGATTAATTTAGAAGATATTTATGGAGCAGACATTGATATATATGCGCCGTGCGCACTAGGGGCTACTATTAATGATGAAACTATCCCAAAATTGAAATGTTCAATAGTGGCAGGTGCCGCGAATAATCAATTAAAAAAAGAAGATATACATGCAAAAATGCTTAAGGAAAGAGATATATTATATGCTCCAGATTATGCTATTAACGCAGGAGGTCTTATAAATTGTGCTAATGAGATTGAGGGCTATAATCGCGATAGAGCTTTCCGCCAGGCTGAAGAAGGGATATATGATACATTGATGGCGATTTATCATAGGTCAGATGCTGATGACGTGACTACGCATACTGCAGCTTCCAGGGTTGCGGAGAAGAGAATGTCAGATGTTGGAAAGTTAAAAAATGTATATTTACAAAAGAAGAATGTCATGGGAAAAAGGGATAATGCCTAAAATCCATCCTAGGAGGAATGCTAGGGAAGGAGTATTGGAAGCATTATTTGCATCTCAATTCTCAAATGAAAAACCTGATATAATACTTGGTAGATTATTAGAGTCAGATTCTAGAAGATTAAAAAATTCTAAATTTATTCAATTATTATTTCATTGTGTTTTAGATAATATTAATTGGGCAGATGAATTAATAAAGTCCCATCTAGAGAATTGGGAATTCAATAGAGTAGCTCAAATTGACAGATTGTTGCTTAGAATGGGAATATGTGAAATATTTTTTATTGAAGAAATTCCACCAAAAGTATCAATTAGTGAGATGGTCGAAATCTCAAAAATTTATAGCACCGATGAGAGTCCAAGCTTTATAAATGGAATACTTGATGCTGTATATAAGGAATACCAAGAAAAGGAAAGAAACTAAAATATTATGGTTTTTGCAAAATTATTTGGCACAAAATCTGAAAGAGAGATAAAAAAACTCTCGCCTACAATCAGTAGTATCAATCAATTGTTTGAATCACTGTCAAATAAAACAGATGGCGATTTGCTTAAGAGGACAAATGAATTAAAAGAATTTGTAATCAAGACGCGTATTGAAAAAGAAGATTCTTTACCAGAAAGCATGGATAAGAATCAAAAAGAAAATGAGATTTTAAGCGCAGAACAAGGTGCCCTTAGTTTGATAATGGAAGAGGCCTTTGCTCTAGTTAAAGAAACCTGTAGAAGAATGTGTGGGACTTCATGGCATGTTTCAAATCAGAAAATTGCTTGGGAAATGATTCCTTATGATGTTCAGTTATTAGGGGCAATGATTTTACACAAAGGCAAAGTTGCAGAAATGAAGACTGGTGAAGGAAAAACACTTGTTGCTACAATGCCAATTTATTTGAATGCGCTTACAGGAAGGGGAGTGCATGTTGTTACTGTTAATGATTATCTAGCTCAAAGAGATGCAGAGTGGATGGGAGAGGTGTACAAGAGACTCGGTCTTTCAGTTGGATATATTCTTAATTCGATGGATAATATTCAAAGACGTGAGATGTATAATCGTGACATCACATATGGAACAAATAATGAATTTGGTTTTGATTACTTACGAGATAATATGGCGCTTCAAAAAAGTGATAAAGTACAGCGAGGTCATGCTTTTGCCGTAGTGGATGAAGTAGATAGTGTCCTTATTGATGAAGCAAGGACACCCCTTATTATATCTGGAGCAGTTGATGCTCCTGTTGATGAGACCTTTACAACTTTAAAGCCGGGTGTTCAAAAATTAGTAAAAAAACAATCTTCTTTGGTATCAGACCTTGTAAGAGAGGCACAAAATTATATTGATAAAGGTGATGAAGAAAATGCTGGGTTAAAATTATTACAAGCTCAGAGAGGTATGCCTAAAAATAGAAACGTGATGAAAATTTTTCAAGAAACTGGAATGCTGAAATTAGCTCAAGATATAGAATCCGTATACATAAGAGATAAAAAAATGTACGAAGTGGATGATGCGTTATATTTTGCTGTCGATGAAAAAAGCCACGTCATGGATATCACTGAAAAAGGAAGAAATCTACTTTCTCCAAATGACCCAGATACTTTTATAATACCTGATTTAGGAGAATTGCTTTTAGAGATTGATGAAAAAAATGATTTAACTTCTATTGAAAAAGATCGTGAAAGAGAAAAAGTCCATCAGTTACATGCGCAGAGAAGTGGGACGATTCATAACTTTAATCAACTTTTAAGAGCATATACCTTGTATGAAAAAGATGTGGAATATGTTCTTCAGGATGGTAAAGTGATGATTGTTGATGAATTTACTGGTCGCGTTCTTCCTGGAAGAAGATATTCTGATGGGTTGCACCAAGCATTAGAAGCAAAAGAGAATGTCAAAATAGAAAGAGAGACTCAAACTCTGGCCACAATAACTATACAAAATTATTTTCGACTTTATGATAAATTATCAGGAATGACTGGTACAGCAGAGACAGAGGCTGAGGAACTAGGTTCTATTTATGGATTAGATGTCACTGTGATACCAACCCACCGGTCTATTACAAGAGATGATAGAGAAGATTTAGTTTATAAGACTAAGAGGGAAAAATACAATGCTGCAATTAATGAGATTGCGGAGTGTCATCAAAAAGGGCAACCTGTTTTAGTCGGTACTATATCAGTTGAGGTTTCTGAATTACTTTCAAGAATGCTTAAAAGAAAAAATATTCCCCATAATGTGTTGAATGCTAAACAACACAAAAGTGAAGCAGAAATTGTCGCTCGCGCCGGACAAAAAGGAGCAGTTACAATTGCTACAAATATGGCAGGTAGAGGAACAGATATTAAACTAGGTGGTGGAATCAAGAAATTAGGTGGATTACATATAATAGGCACTGAGAGACATGAGTCTAGGCGTATTGATCTACAGTTACGTGGTCGAAGTGGTCGTCAAGGAGATAGTGGTTCATCAAGATTTTACCTGTCTTTAGAAGATGATTTAATGCGGTTATTTAGCTCAGATAAAGTAGCTGCAATTATGGATCGTATGGGTATAGAGGAAGGAGAGGTTATATCTGCAGGAATGGTCACAAGAGCGATTTCAAATGCTCAAAAAAAGGTGGAAGTACGCAATTTTGGCATTAGAAAACATTTGTTAGAATATGATGATGTTATGAACCAACAACGCCAAGTAGTATATGATATTAGGAATCAGGCTTTAGCAGGCGATAATATGCAAGAAACTGTTTTTCATATATTAGAAGATTTTATCCTAGATGAGATTGAATTGCAAGAAGATAACGGAACTCCTGAACTTTGGGATTGGGATAATTTGAAACAACGCTTTGCATCACATATAATGGTTGATGCTTCTATTGATAAAATAGAAAAAGAGAATGGAAATGATTCTATTACCAATAAAGTAGTTGGAGATTGGATTATAGACAGTGCGAAAATTGTTTATAAAGCTAGAGAATCCTTGGTACCTGAAGATATAATAAGAGAGTTTGAACGCTTTGTTATCTTGAGGACAATTGATGATAAGTGGAAGGACCATTTGTATGCGATGGATCAATTAAGAGAAGGAATAAATTTAAGAGCATATGGACAAAAGAATCCTCTTCTAGAGTATAAATCTGAGGGATTTAAAATGTTTCAGCAAATGATGATTGATATGAATTCCATCACAGTTCAAAGATTGTTCAGGACACAATTACAGGGTATGGAAAAACAGCAAGAAAAACAAAATCGTTCTAGCATAAGGAATATTCAGACTTCTCATAAAGAGACAACTGGGATGGGCTTTCAAGGTGCCCAGCAGCAATCTGCAAATCGTCAGCAGCAAGTTAGATCTCCTGTCCAAGCACAAAAAAAACAAGGGCGAAATGAAAAAATATTAGTACGCGGACCTGACGGTAAAGAATTGCATATAAAATATAAAAAATTACAAAGTTATATAAATAAAGGGTATACTCAGGTATAATTATGGATAAAGACTATCATTTCCAGACCCGATCTTTACATGTTGGTAATGAACCAGATAAAGAATCAGGAGCAGTATCTCCTCCAATTCATTTAACTTCAACTTTTAAACAGGATGCTGTTGCAGAAGATAAAGGATTTGACTATTCCAGAGCGGGTAACCCTACTCGTCAGAGGTTAGAAAAAAATATAGCAGCACTTGAAGGAGGACAGTTTGCTTTTGCATTTTCCAGTGGTATGGCTGCGACTACAACTTTATTTCAAACCTTGAATTCAGGAGAACATGTTATCATCGGTCATAATGTTTATGGTGGTACTTATAGGATGGCTGTAGAAGTACTTTCTAATCACGGAATAGAATTTGAATTTGTTGATACCAAAAATATTAAAAATATTGAATCTGCAATAAAGAAAAATACAAAATTAGTTTTTATTGAAACACCAACCAATCCTTTGCTGGAGCTATGTGATATTGGTATGATATCAGACTTATGTAAGATAAATAATGTTTATTTAGCAATAGACAATACCTTTATGAGTCCTTATGGTCAAAGACCATTAGAGCTAGGTTCTGATGTTGTTATGCACAGTGCTACCAAATCCTTAGGAGGACACAGTGATTTAATTGCAGGTGCTTTAGTGACTAACGACTCTATTTTAGCAGAGAAAATTTATTTTATTCAAAAATCAGTAGGAGGTATTCTGAGCCCATTTGATAGTTGGTTGTTATTACGTAGTACTAAAACAATTTCTCTTAGAGTGCAAAAACAGTCTGATAATGCTTTAGAGTTAGCTCAAAGATTAGAAGTTTTAGATGTGATAAAAGAAGTGATATATCCAGGCCTACATAGTCATGGTCAATATGAATTGGCATGCAAGCAGCAAGTCAATCCAGAAGGAGATTCGATTTTTGGTTCAATGATATCTATAAAATGTGGAACTATTGAAAAGCGTGATAAATTCTTATCTCGATTGAAATTGTTTACTCTTGCGGAAAGTTTAGGAGGGGTAGAGAGTTTAGTGTGTGCGCCATATGAAATGACACATGCCTCAGTTCCTTCTGAAATAAAAGAATCCATGGGACTTACTAGAGATTTAATTCGACTTTCTATTGGTGTCGAACATATCGAAGATTTATATGAGGATATAATGAATGCTCTTAAAGAATAATTTTTGAGTGAATTATCGGTAGAAAATCGTTATCTTATATGAATAGAATTTGCTTTTCCCCAATGTTCATGAGGAAAACTAGTATAAAAAATCAATATTGATTTAGTCGGAGTATAGAATGACTTTTATATGGAAATATATTTATTTATCAATCATATTATTCTTGCCTATTGAAATAGTACTTGGAGATGTTTATTTAAGTGCTACTTCTGATACTGGTGATGTTTCAGAAGAAGTATATCTTGATATTAATCTTCAAAACTCAGGTCTAGTTGGTGGTTTGCAATTTGATATCGTTGATTCGCCTAATTATGTAGACATTTTAGGATTTACTACTACAAATCGCTCCGATGGATTTACAATTGATTATAACCAGTTAGATAATGGATCCACAAGAGTAATTATGTTCAATGCAAATAATCAGGATATTGAAGTAGGTTCAGGTTCAATTGCCAATATGGCAATGGTAGTTCATGATGATGCATATAATTCTAATGTAGGAATAAACTTCCTGAATGTTATTATTACTAATGAAGATGGTAATACATATACAATTACCGGTATAGACTCCGGCACTGTTACAGTAAGTCCTGGTTATATAGAAGAGCCACATAATTTACAAGCTCAGGATGGGATGGATGCACAAGTACAGTTGAGTTGGGATGCTCCTTATGGGCCAATTCCTCAGGATTTTGAGGAAGATTTTGAATTGGGTGAAGTGCCAGAAGAGTGGTCCCTGACAACCAATTCTGCACAAGGATGGTTTATTACGCAGGATGGATCAAGCAGTTTTTGGACCGTTCCTTCACATACTTGGTATATGTGTTCAAATGATGACATGGCAGATGATGATGGTTCAATGGATTATTTGATAACTCCACCTTTAAATGTAAGTGGTGCAGAAAACATCACACTTAATTTTGCATCTTATTTTGATGGTGCATATAGTCAAACTGCTCATATTGCAGTCAGTACAGATGGAATTAATTTTACTGAGATTTACTCTTTAGATCCTGTATCTGAGTGGGTACTTGAAACTGTCGATTTGTCAGAGCATGGAGGCGTATCCAGTCTTTATATTGCTTTTCATTCTAATGATAATGGAGTTTGGGCTTCGGGATGGGCTGTTGATGATGTATTTATTACCTTTGCCACAGTACAAACAAATCGTACTGTACATTTTGAATTAACTGAACTTGGTCAATGGGCTTCGACTGCATCCAAGGATGATATGATTGAACAATTTCCTGGTGGCATGCCGTTTGAAATAAAAGTTGATATTCAAAATCCGATTCAAAATGAAAGTAGGCCTATAGAACTTGATGCATTTAAAATATATCGTTCATTAAATAGTGCAAATGGCTTTGAAGAAATTGCAGAAGTAGAAGGAAATGTAACTACATACCTTGATGAAGATGTTTTTAATAGTACCACTTATTACTATCAGGTCACAGCTATTTATCCTGATGGATCAGAATCAGGTGCGACTGGAACTGTGAGTGCTACACCGGTTGAGTGGGTAGAGCTATGGTTTGATGATGGTTCTTCATTGTCAGGTCAAATGGATACATTGGATTTTTATATTAATAATGAATCTGATTTGGGGCTTTTTTATTTTGAGATTATGGATTATCCAAATGTTTTAAATAGCTTAAATATTTTACCAACAGAACGAACTTCTGAATGGGCTATTGAAATTGCCGACCAAGGAGATGGTACTATTGCTATAACCGGAATATCGCTTGGAACGGCCTTAACTCCAGGAGATGGGCCTGTATGCCGTGCTGTATTATATCCTGTTGCCGAAGAAGAAGTGATTGTTAATCTATCATATACATCTGGAACAGCAGTGCAAGATATTGGTTTTATTGATTTAAATTGGACGGGTGAAGGAAGCACCTACAGTGTAGGCATTGAAACTCAATATTTAAATCTTTATGGTGGGTATGGTAATTCTGGTTCTCAAACTGATGGATCAGTATTTATAAATAATACTCAACCAATATATGCAATAGAATTTGATATTATTGCAGATCCTCCACTTATCTCTGGTGTAGATTTTTCATTTAATCAACTATATGATCTTGATAGTTGGTCTCTTTCTGGAACAGATCTTGGAATAGGCTATCGTATTACAGCTTTTGATAATTCGCAGTCTAATCCTATACCCCCTGGGATAGGCCATTTACTGGATATTACCTATGATATAATGACAGGAATCCCAGATGAGACTATTATTGAAATAGAAGTCAGTGACCCTTTGTTGGCAGATGTTAATAATCTTCCGATGCATACAGAGGGTACTCCGCATTCATTTTATATTGGCCAACCACCTGCGGGATGCACCATAGAGAATGTATCAGGCGTCATGGAATCTGGAGGATATGGTACATTTGAAATTCATATGGAAAATACTGAAACTGTTAATATTTTAGAGTTTAATATTTTAGATATGCCAAACTACATGACGATAACAAATATTAATGGTGTAGATAGGTTCGAAGATGGTACAATCGATGGTATCTCTGGAGAATCAGAGAGCGGTTCTTTTTATTTTTTAGGTTATGATTTTGCAACTGCAATAGAGCCTGGATCTGGACCTATTCTAGATATTGAAGTTCAGTTTAGTAATAATATGTCTAATCATTCTGTGTTTTTTATGATTAATGAAATCTCTGCAGGTGATATTAATGCAAATCCAATAACTATTCTTGCTGATAATTTTGGACAATTTAGTAGTGATATGGTTAGTTTAGATGAATCTTTAGAGGTACCAATAAACTTTGGCCTAAACCAAAACTATCCAAATCCTTTTAATCCCACGACTATTATTTCATATGATATAGCAAGTCCTTCTAATGTACTGCTGGAGATTTATGATATGCGAGGACGTATAATCAATAGGATTATAAATAAAAAACAAAATGCTGGTAAATATGAAGTAGAGTGGAAAGGAGATGATTATTTTGGAAAACAAATGGCTGCGGGTGTTTATTTTTCAAAGTTAACATCCGATAATAAAGTTTTCCATCGTAAAATGATTTTAATGAAATAAAATACTGTTAGATGCCGCGGTGGTGGAATTGGTAGACACGCCAGATTTAGGATCTGGTGCACTTCGTGCGTGAAGGTTCGAGCCCTTTCCGCGGTACATTTTTAGACGGGCTATACGATTTACTAAGCTGTCAGCCCTACACTTTTAAGACCAGTAGTTGGTATATATTGTAAATAATAATTATTGTACCTAAAATAATTATTGTAGCGATAAGAAATCTGATTAATTTTTTTTGAATTATGATATTTATCCCTAATCTTTTTTCTCTAATTTCTCAATTAACTTTAAAGATGTCCATTTATCAAATAATTCATTTAGAGAATCAATATATTCTATGTAAATCCGATTATTAATTGTCTTTTTTACATTTCTATTACCAGATTTACTTAAAGAACCATTACCGATTAGAGAAAGCATTTGTTTTGCTGAGTTTCTTTCTTTAATTATCCATGAAATTGGTTCATGGAGATTAGCTTTGTAGAATATCTTCTTCCTAGAGTCTACTGTTTTTTCTATTGGCACTCCATCGTTTATTATTTTTCGTATTGCTGACAAAACTGATTTTTCCCTAAGGTTTAAATTTTTTGCTAACTGTGATGCTTCTAGTGAATCTGGATATCTTTGATATAGCTCATCCAATATCTTAGAAGAAATAGAATTTATTCCTCTTCTTGCAATAATTTTTGGGTCAATTTTTATATGTTTCATGTTTATTTTCTACCTCTAAATTTGATAAAAATAAAAACTAATGTTGGTACGCCACTACTACTCAATAATAATTTATTATTACAGGAAGGTTTGAAAATAGATATATGGAATTGAAAAATAAAAAAATACTAATAATTTTAATACTTTCTGGATTATTTGCAGATATAGACAAGCAAATAGATAGTATCATCGATTCTCTAAACAGTATCAGATCTCGTTCACCAGAGAGAGCAATCAGATACGCGAGAGAAATTTTATCCAATCCAAACTATCAAACCAATCAAGTACTTGAGTCAAAAGTTTATAATTCGCTTGGGGAGGTATATCTCAAGCTTGGTCTTCCTTCATTAGCCTTGGCCAACTTTATTGAATCTAATCAAAAAGGAAAAATAAAGAATACTCCCTGGATTACGATAAATATTGGTAATGTTTATTTTATGGAAGAGGAATGGTTACTAGCAAAAGAAAAATATCTTAATGCATTAGATAGTTTCAGGAGATACGACGAATCAAAAGCTAATTCAATTAATGGTAAATCTGTTGCATTAAATAATCTTGGTCTAATAGAGATGCATCTAGAACATTATGATGATGCGCTTGTTTATTTTAAAGAAGCTCTTTCTCTTAGAAGAGGATCTGCAAGGTATAAGATGTTTCAACATTCAAAATCTGAATTAAATATAACATATGCACATGCGTGTAACAGTGTAGCTTATCAACATGGTCTACTTGCAATTCTTTATACCAATTGGGGACTTAATGATATGGCTTTAGAACAATTGCAGGTATCGGATTCTTTACTAAATTTTATAAATAATAATAATAATGTTCAGAAGTTAAGTAGAATAACAGCTCAAGCCTATCTAGGCAATAATCATTCGCTTAGAACAAAAATATTAACATTATTAAAAAATTATGATGCCGCGTATCAAGAATCAAAATTAGCTGTAGAACTTTTAAAGGGAAAGCCAATTGATTTGGCAGAGCATTTTATAATAGAGGCAAATCTTTTTTCTGCAGATAATGATGTGTATAGTGCACTTGAATCTATTGATAATGGATTAGTTGTATGCGAATTAAATGGACTATCTGCTCTTAGTATAGAGCTATTAAATGAAAAGCTTACAATTTTAGAAGCCAACAAATTAGAAAATAGCGCGCTAGATATTGCGAATAAAATAATTGGGAAGAAGGAGATACTTTCAAATTCTAGAATGGATATGCTGCTAGAGAGCCTTGATTATAAGGCAGATTATGTTATAAATAGAAAAAGACTTGAGGAAGCAAAAATAAGGGAAATCATTATTTTTCTTATTAGTGGTTTGATAATGATATTTTTTGGTTTCCTTGTCCAAAATAATCGAAATCGAAGGAAAGCATCAGTCCATAAAACATTGATTGAAGAGCAAAAAAGTCAGCTTTTAAAAAATGAGTTAATTAGAAAAGAAAGTGAGTTGATAGAAATGTCTGCATACATTGTTTCAAAGAATGACCTTCTTAACTCCATAGAAAAAGATTTGTCCTATCATACTTCACTGCTTGAGAACAAAAGTGATAGAAAAATTATGGAACCCCTAAAAAAGAAGATTAAAAATAAAATAGATGATTCTGCTGATTGGCAAAAATTTCAAGGTCAGTTTGCTATCGCATACCCAGGGTTTGTGGAAAATTTAACAGGAAATTTTCCAACTCTTCGCTCTTCGGAAGTAAAAATTTGTTGTTATTTAAAAATGAATATGAATACGAAAGATATAGCGGGTGTTACTGGTTTATCTGTTCGGGCTATTGAGAATAAAAGGTATAGACTAAGAAAAAAATTACATTTAGAGAAAGAAACATCTCTTGATGAATTTATACACTCTGTAAATAGTATAAATGAGTAGTATTGGAGTACCTGACTTTTAGCTGAAGTCTTTTAATTTTACGTAATATTTCAGGGCGTTTATAAGAATTATTATGATAAAATATCTTTTTAAATTTCTTTTTTTAAGTTTTATAGTTTTTATTTCTTGTGAAGATGTCGAGGTTGCTTACCCAGGAAACAATCAGGATTTAGAACCAAAACCTCCAAAGGGTGATATTATTTGGGCTATTCCTCGTATCGATGGAGTAGGTCAATTAAATGAGAATTCTGCATATGGATTGACTATAGGAGAGCTCGAGGCTACGGACCCAAATCCAGATGATGATTTCACATTCACAATTAGTAGTCAGACGTTGGCAGGAGGGGGCGATGTTTCCTATTTCAATATCTCAGCTGTTGACTCACTAAGTATTACAAATCTTATCTTAATTAATGGAGATATTGACTACGAAGCTTTATCAACAAATTCCAAGACCGTTAATCTAGTTATTAGAGTAGAAGACGATAGCCCGAATCCTCAGACTAGTGATTTTACTTTAGATATAGCAATCGTAAGTGTGAATGAGGCTCCTGTTTTCGAGAGCCTGAATTCAGTTGTGAGAAATGCCGATGAATATATTGAGTATGAGAGTCAAATTATATGGGATGATGTAGATGACGGTGATAACCCCACGCTCACTCATACAGGACCAGATTGGTTAAATGTTTCCTCAACTGGATTATTGTCGGGAATTCCTGACGGCTTAGATGTTTCTGCAAATAGTTCATTTGTTTTTACCATTACGGATGAGGGAGGATTAAGTGCAAGTACAGAGATTGATATTCAAGTCAGAGCTAATAGTGCTCCATCTTTTACTAATGAAAGTAGTTTTCCATCAGAGATAAGAGTTGGTTGTTTTTCAAATCAGGATGTGGTCTATGACTTGAACTGGATTGATGAAAATAGTGGTCTTGATAACGTGGAGTTCAACTGCACTGAAGATATTGATTGGCTATCTGTTGATGAGAATGGGGTTTTCCGCATGGTAAGAGATGTCAGCAATGAAGATGCCAACACTTATGAAATAATATTGGAGATTATGGATGACCGTCCAGAAAATCCGCTTGGAGATACGCTTACTATTGATTTTACGCTTAGGTTAAATAATGCTCCACAATTTTTAAATTTAGAAACTTTGCAGACCTCTATGTCGGTGGCTGATGGTCCTGTTACCCTTGAGGTTGAGTTTATTGATCTTGATGAGGACCCTATAGCCTTTTCACTTCTAATAGATGGTAATTTATCTACATATTCCTATTATAATTGGATAACTGTTGACAATTCCGGTGATATTATTCTAAATCCAAGTACTAGTAATACTGGTACATATGTATTTTTACTCAGCGTCTCTGATGGTTGTCTAGGGAATACTGCTGATGAAATAAATTTTACAATAACAAATTAAAATCGATAAAGGAAATAAAATGAATATAAGATCAGATATAAATGCTAGAACAGCCATGGTGTATGGTGGGGCTGCCTTTTTACTTATGATCGTTGGTTTTAGATCTATTTTTGCGACATGGGATCCTGACCATGTAGGGATAATGACCTATCTATCTATCAGTGCGTTAGTACTTGAATTTTTTCTTCTACTGCTGTACGCACAGAGTATTTACAATCTTGGTCCAGAGGATGGCGAAAGTACCTCGTCTGGAAGTGTCGCAGATATGGATAGTAAAGAGATTTCTGAGCTCACTCAAGCGGTAGTAAAAGTTGCGCAAATGGGTGAGGGCCTTTCTAGTCTTGCAAAAGGAAAGGTTCAAGACGAGATAAGAAAAGAAGTAAATGATATTCTGTCTAAAGCTATAAAGAAATAGGTCTAACTTATGAAAAAAGTAGAAGTATATTTCTTAATTAACTTAGGCGCCATACTCAGTTTGTTTGCTATTGAAGGTGAGTTGGCGGTCTATATGTCAAGGCAGGATGATATTTTAAAAAATGTAGCTCAAGATAAGCTCCAAGACCTTGTCGAAATCAGTAATGTTGAATCCAATTATGATGACCCGGACTACTACAGGTTATTTTTTGATGTCGAAGGACAATATGAAAAAGGTACCATTGAATTTTCTCCTAGTTTTACAACCTCTATTGTGGAGGTGGAAGGAGATGAGATAAAAGTAAATGATGAATATATTGAGGAACTTGACTCTGTGGGTGTCGAGCCTTATGCTGATGAAGGTAGTAGCAATAGATATGTTGCAAAAATCAAGCTTAGCTCTGTTCAAGAAGACTATTTAAATCAACCCTACAATGTCGATTTAGGGGTAAGATTCATTCCTGAGATTGACAGTGTCACCTATAACCAATGGACTGATGCCTTTGGTGACTATAGTGTAACTGACAAATTATTGAAGATTATTAATAGTGAGGTATCTCGAGAGGGTAGTTTTTCGATGAATCGAGAATTTGATACTCCTGTCACGCTTATTTATATGGATGGTCAACAATCAGAATTTTTTATCATGTTCGATAAAGAAAAGTATACAGTTCTAAGAGGCCTTAACTGGGAAATCCCGTTTAGTATTGGAGGAGTGAATTCTGATGCTGATTTTAGTCTTGAATTATCGAGTGGAAAGGATATGGTGAAAGAGCTTTTACCTGGTATGCCGAGGTCATATATCCATGGCAAAGGAGTTGGTAGTGGAACAATCGAGGTAATTGGTCTACGTAAGAGAGATAAAAAATCAAGTATAACTTCAGCCAAAATTGTTGTTGTTGATCCTCAATATAGTTCACCGTCTGAAGATAAAGAGATTTACATCGGTGAAAGTTATGTTTTTGATAGTCGAGTTAAGGATGTTGATCGGGACAGAATATCTGTAAAAATGTCCGGTTCTGCAGTGAATACCAAGACATATAATTCTTATGAGGCAAAGCTCAATCCAAAAAGTAGGGGGAAAGTTAAATTTGAAACCTATGTAGATGGTGCTCTAGTTAAGGGGTTAGCTCATAAGGTTAATGTCAGGAAGGTTCCACCGCCGAAGATGGAATTCAAGAGGATGGGAAAAGGAACCAATAATATGTTATTGACTGTGACAACCTATGGCAATAAAAATGGTAAGAAGGCTGTAGTGCCATTGTCTGGTATATACGGGAAATTAGAAGAAGAGCAACCCGAGAAAAGAGTTGGCAATCGTAGAGTTGCAAAATATAGTTTTGAAATGGATGAGCCGCAGTTTGGAGAGACAACTGAGATAAGAATCAAAGTTGTTGATAAATATAAGGCTGAAACTGTTTCTGATAATGAGTTTGAATATTATGATTAAAAGAATAAAACAGATTGTTGTTGGAGTTTTCCTATTTGCTTCTCTCTTTAGCCAGGAGTCTCTCTTTTGGGAGGTTACTGATCCTATCGTTAATAGTGAATTCATAGAGGAATATATTAACAGACTTATTGAGGTTGACAAGTTTGAGGAGAATAGTATCCAGGCTTCATTCTCTATTATTGTACAAATGGATGTATCTGAAGATAGAATTGAACTAAAAAAACTCAAGGCAAAAGACTATCAAATGGGGCAGTATATTTCGTTTGATATGGGTGAGGTTGACAAGATGCATCCTTTACAACTAAATACAATTATGTCTAGGGAATATAAGTGGAAGGATGTTAGCAGAAGGGATTTGTCTGAGTTAGAGGAGTTTAGCACACTTGACAATGTATTCAAGGAACGAAGTTTTAAAGATGCTAGAGATGCATTTTGGTGGTCTAATTCTCAGATAAGTGCAAGTACAGCTATGCGATTTTTCATTAGGCAAAAAAGTGGTAGCCTTGCCTTTAGGATCGAGCAGGGTTTTTCTGACTTAGGTATATCTAGACAATTATCTGAGAATCTTTCTTTAGGTGTATCAAATGATATTGTAAGTATGTATGCTATTGTTCCAGGAAATACAATGACTGTTTCTAATGGAATCGGTCACCCGGTTGAAGGAAATCTTGGATTTGGATTCAAATTTGATACGCACAAATTAGGTGGGCAGGTTAACTACATGGATATTGATGCCCAGGAATACGAATTTGCAGATTTGTTTAGTCGTAAGCATATGGTCGTTCCAACGAGCAGTGGAATACTTTATTGGAGCAATACATTCCAAATAAACAGAAAAGTAGACTCTAATTATGGAACAAAGTTTAAAGATCAGGTTAAGCAAAAAGAAAAAGCTGAAAAGTTATTAGGTAAGAGTAAGGTATGGTCTGTAGATGGCGTTAACTATAGTGGGCTCTTTGTAGGGATTGATGATAGTGATAATATTTCCATTCAGGTTGAAAAAGATGAAAAAGCCCATTCTCAATCAGAAAAAGGAAGAGACTGGACTACGGTTTCAGGTAGTACGGTCAAAGCATCTTTAATAGAAAGGGATAAAGAAAGTATTACTCTAAATCGTGCCAAAGATGATTTTACAATGGTTTTAAAAATAGAAGACCTCTCTGAAGAGGATAAGAACTTTATTAAAAAATTAAAATGGGATGGGGAAAAAACAATGACCTCTCCTGTATCTCTCCTATCGTCCGAAGATCAAAAACTTGTACGGGCAGCTTCAGGTGTCGTGAAAGCCCGTAAAGGAAAGGGACGTGAGTTGAAGGTAAGTCAGCCATTTGCCTCTATGCGATTAAAAGCAGGTCTGTCTTTTGCACAGTTCATCCATATCGATGGTGATACAAATACCCTTAATGTTAGCGACCGGGTTTTAGGGTCAGATGCGATCGGGATTTATGCAAAAATTGAAGGAGTAACAGATAACAAAAAATCAAAAGCATATTTACAGATAAATGTTTTTGGAAGTGGCTTTAAATCATATGCTGTTGGTATTGAGCATAATGTATATCGTATGTTCAATCTAGGTATGGACTGTACCCTCTATCCAAATAATTCTTATATTGAATTTCAGCAGAAAAAAGGTTCAGATAATAAATGGAGATGGTATCCAGGTCTTCGGCCTGATGAAAATGGAAAAGGTGGTGGAAGTTTCATGATATCCCCTTATGTATCTGTGAATTTTTAAAAGAGGTCTAGGGAAAAATATGTTAATTAATATGAAAAAAATTGCCATAAATACAGTACTCCTTGGTGTCCTATTTGGCCAAGGTGTTCTTAATACCAAGGGCGATAATGCAGAGGTAAAAGAAGATGGCTCTGTAATGATAAATATACTTACCAATGATAATATAGTAGATAAAAACAATCTTTCTATTGAGATTGTTGTAGAGCCCAGTAAGGGTACGGTTCAGGTGAAAGGTGATAAAATACTCTATACACCTATGCCTAATGTGGTTGGCGTCGATAAGTTTGAATATAAGGTTGATATTGGCACAGCATCTGGAACTGCACAAGTAAGAGTGAGTATTAACCCTGTTAACGATGCTCCAAGCGGTATATCTATATCAGAAAATTTAATTGAGGAAAATTCCTCCGCAGGTTTACTGATAGGGAAATTGGAGGTTAAAGATCCGGATAGTGATGAAACGTTTAAATTTGGACTTGCTAAAGAGAATAGAGGTGACTTTAGTCTTGATGGTGCGAATCTATTAAGTAAGAGACCCTTTGATTTTGAAAGCGAAAAGTCATTCGAGGTAACTATTCAGGTTACTGACTCAGGTGATGAGAAATTCATTGGTTCTGTAAATATTGTAGTTGGAAATCAGAATGAAGCACCCTTTCATATTGGGGAATCAGAAGTCAGTCTAATGCATTCTGAGAACGCAGGAAGGACAGTGATACGTTTCCAAGTGTCTGACCCGGATAAAAATCAGGATAATGTAAAATTTAAATTGGGTAAAGGTACTGATAATGATCATTTTAAGATTACAAGATCAGGGGATTTGACTTTTTTACGTGAACCAGATTTTGAATTACCGGTTGATGAAAATAAAGATAATATATATAGCGTTACTTATAAGGCTGTTGACAGTAAAGATGACAAATTATTTGTTTTAGGTAAGGCAACTATTGAAGTTAAGGATGCAGAAGAAACAGAGGTGATTGCACTTGATAAAAGAAAATTTGTGGCTTGGACAGTAGACCATCAGCCATATCATATTTTAATGGAGGATGCGATATCCAACTATATGAGTTTAAAATATACAGGCACGGACGAAAGCCAGGCGGTGGAAGATGGAGGGGGAACCTCTATAAAAGAAATGGAACAATCTGACCAAGTGATTATAGTACAGCAAAAAGGGTCTGTGAAAGAAATACATGAAATTTGGTATGGCAATGGACTTGATTTTACTATCATTGATCGAGAAAAAGTGGATTGGATATTTAGTCAGGATATTCAGTCTGTACTTATAGAAAAGGATGAATACCTTACAAGCGACACGGAAGCTGTTTTTCATAAGAGTGAGTCCGATAGGCTCATGGCAAGTTATGGGTCAGAGTTCTCTGTTTGGCACGCGAATAATTTCAGAATGTCGCTGTCATCTTTTTCGATGCGTTCTAATCTATTGCAATATGCTTCCAATATAAGAGTCGGAAATCAATTAATAGGTCTTCCTGGGTTACTTGCTGGATCAAGTGAGTTAGGGGTAGCAACACAGCGATCTGAATTTGGTTTTAGAGTGCCATTTGCATTTGATTTTGGGACTAGTGATTATGGAGACCTTACTCTGGCTAGTGCAGAATACCTTGGCTTATATGCAAGAGGTAATATTGAAAATCTTTTTGGAACAAAGAGCAGTGTCCATGGTATGGTAGGATTTACGTTCTATCCATCTTCAGGGAATAAATTAGCAAGTATTGAACAGATTAATCAAGGCAAGCCAGATGATAAAAAATATGGAAACGATGAATTAAAAAAACTGAAGAATATCAATATATTGGATAGTTATGTATTGATGGCTACGAGTGTTGAGGTACCTATTAAATTACCTTCTGTTGGAAGAGTAACTGCAACTCCAGGATTGCACTATATTAAAATCGCACATCGATTAGATGATACAAATAATAGCGATGAAAATTTATATGAGAGAACTTTTTATAGTCAAAGCTTAGATACTTCTTGGTCTCAAATTTCCTTGAATGATGAAGGGAATTCATTTTCGAAACTTAGTTCGTTCTATATACGTTTTGATGTAATAGGAAATATAGGAGAGAAACCTAGGTTAATTGAGAGGATTTCTTTTTTAGATTTTATCAATTTATCTAGAGTCCCTTTTTATGAGGTATCTTTTCAATATATTTCAAGCCTCAATTTTCTTATGAGCGTAAATTTAAATATTACAGATAACTTTGGTTTTTCTTTGACTAATCTTGCAAAAAATAAAGATTTAAAAGGTGACTGGATTCCTGATTCCAAGTTTTGGTTTGGTTTGAATTATAGAGCCAATTTTTAATTCAATGAATACTATAAAATTTTATTCTTTATTACAAAATAATTAATAGTTCAAATTTTGTAAAGACTTCTGTATTTCAGTAGTCTTTTTTTTTAACATTGAGTAATTAAATTGGTAATAATATATGAAAAAAGTATATAGACAGTTCTATTTTATATTTTATTTATTTACTAACCTTCTATTTGGTCAAGAATTATTATATGATGAGTTAAGCTCAAAGCTAATTCAATCAAAAGAAGTAAAAGCAGTATTGGGTAGTGATATGAGTGCCCCTGCTGGCACTACGGTTCTATTGGATGCTTCCATGTCTATTCCAAATAATGGTTCACTGACATTCGAGTGGACCTTCCCGCCAAATCTATTATTTAAAGAAGATTATATATTTGATAATTCTGAATCAGTAATACCTTACACTGATAGTGAAATTTTGAATAATAATCAAATTTTTCTTCAAAATAACCAGGTAAGTATAAAGAGAATTATTACACGGAATAAGTTCATTGAATTGGATATGCCAATGGTAAAAAGCAATTCTGAATTCAATGTTGTTCTTCGCGTTCAAAATCAAAAAGGAAAAAATGACAGTGATACTATAAAAATTATTGTAAGTGATTATATTGATGATAGCTATTCGTCAGAATTTTCCAATATGGATTCTACAGATCAGATAAGTAGTTTTGCTGTATATGATGAAAGTAGCCAGAATAGAGAATCGTTAACAGAGACTGTAATCAATACTGATTATATCACAATTCAACCTTTAAACAGGTCGCGATTAAATCCGATGGAGGTAGATATAATTAACTCATATATTTACGAATCTCTAAAAGAATTAGGTATGAGAAATATTTTAAACCCTAATAGAAAGATACCAGCAACAATGCGTGTAAAGAAGCTTTTTGAACGTTCTCGAGCAGAGCCAGATACAGTTTTAATGATTTACGTTGATACTCTTTCTATTTTATCGGATCGTTCAAACTTTCAAGATCCACCAATTGACACATTGTATAATACAAACCAGATAAATGATTCTACTTCTATAACTGATACGACACTTGTTTATCGACGATATGAGACGGTAACATCTATTGATACACTGTTTTTTACAGAGGTTGTTGATACTGTTTTGTCATATGACTTTGATTGTAAAAATTATGATTGTGCTACTGAAAATGCATTTTTAGAACAAGCTGGTAAAATATTGACATGGGGAATCAATGACTACTCTGAGTTTGAATTACATTTTTTTGATTTAAAAGATGTCTATGACACAGAACCAATTTCATACTGGTATGCGGATACTATTGTGTTTAGTCCATATGCCGATAGTCTCCTTCGTTACCCTAAATCGATAGCTTTTGATTCGAAAGGTTCGCTGGTTGCTGTTTCTGGAAATAGACAAAGCGTGAGTCAACTTGGGTTTGAATTGCATCCGGAAAGTATAATCCCTAGTAATAATGATCTCCAGTGGGTGTATCCCTCCGGTGTTTGTTCTGGTTATCTTGGAGAGTTATATGTTACTGATAAAGATAATCATTCAGTATATAAGATATATGATGGAAGATTGACTACCATATACTCTGCTTCCAGAGATGAGGATGGTGTAGTTCTTAATGATGAACCAAGTTTTCCGACCAGTATTAGAATAGATCCAGAAGGAAATCTTGTTGTTTTATTCACAGGAGATGGGTCTGTACATCAATTTGACCCAAAAGGCGTTAGGACAATATTATTGCAATCTGGTGATATTGAAAATCCTAAGGATATTGCATTAAGTAGTGAAGGGTCTCTATATGTTACCAGTCCAAAGCAGCATCAAATATTTCAAGTAGCAATGGATGGTTCAGTTATACCAGTGGCGGGATCGACAAATGGAATGAATGAATCCGTTGTAGATGGTTCTATGGCGCTAGAATCTTATTTAGGTGAACCTGTGAGCATTGACTTTGATGCCTCGAACAGGCTTTATATTGCAGATAATGTATTTAGCTCTGTTCGTGTTGTTGATACCGATGGAGTACTATATACTATTACAGATAAAGATAACAGAGTTCGTAATATTAATCAACTCAGAGTGAATAATAAAGGAATGACAACGCTGTACACCACTCATATGCTTGACCATCAGATTACAAGAATTCGATATCGAACTTTATCCCTAAATAGTCAATTAAATTATATTCATTATCCATATTATATCATCAAAAAAGAAGGTGTTTATGGATTAGAGGGTCCAATAAAAGATGGACTAAGGTCTGTTTTGATTGACTTACTACCAAAGGAAAGAATCTCTTTTCTTAAAAAAATTTCGGAGTCAAACCGAAGGTTCGCTGCATACATAAAAGATCATCCACTTATTTTTGGATTGTTATTACTTTTACTTAATCAAGTGCTAACATCCTCTTTAAGTGACGGCGGATCAATTGATCTCCCACCAGATTTTCCATTTTAAATTATTTACATACTATTAGATCATCAAAGGAGTTGGTTATGAATAAGTTCTTACTAATTTCTGTAATACTAGGTTCACTAGTTTTTGGACAGAAGAACAACAAACCTCAAAGAGAAATCAGTCCAGTTTTGGATACTAAGCTTGATAGACAGCATTCATCAGTTACGGTACCTCGGCGATTGTCATATCAAGGGCTATTGACAAAAACCAATGGAAGAGCTGTGAATGATGGTACCTATCAGGTGATATTTAAGCTATTTAAAGAAATAGAAGGAGGCTCATCTTACTGGGAAGAGACCCAGAGTCTTGTCATCGAGGATGGTGTATTAAGTGCTGTCCTTGGAGGCAGTATCCCCATCGATAATGTTCCTGAGAATTCTTTTTTAGAGATATCCATTGATGGTGCTACTCTATCTCCAAGGCAAGAAATGACATCAGTTTTTTATTCTGTAGTCTCAGACACGGCAAAATATGCGCAAAGAGCTAACTATAATGATCTAGATGGAGCGCCTGACCTTTCAGTGTATGCGGAAATGGATACTCTGTCCTTTTATGCAACAACAGATACCCTCTCCTTTTATTCAACAACAGATACCCTTTCTTCTTATGTCAGACTAAATGAGTTTGATTCTATTTCATTTTCTGGAAATTATAGTGACTTAGAAGGAACACCTGATCTTTCTGAGGTATTACAATCAGATACTCTAGAGCAATACACATTAACATCTAATCTTTCCTTGGTAGCCCTTTCTAATGATTATAATGAGTTAACAAACCTTCCCGACCTTACTCAATATGCAATCTCTAGTGACCTGAGTGTTTTTATATCAAATGATACATTAGAGAATTTTGCTAGGTACGATAGCCTTGGAAATATGGCAAAGCAAAATTATGACAATGTTAATATCACTGGAGGTGAAATAAGTGGAATAGTGGATATAGAAATTGCAGATGGTGGTACAGGAGCATCCGATAATTCTACAGCTAGGAGTAACCTTGGTTTAGAGATTGGTGTAGATATCCAGGCATTTGATTCTGACCTTGCAGACTTAGCTGATGGTAGTCTCTCTGCAGAAAAGGTGCAATATCTTGATAATGTAACTTCAGATGTGCAAGAGCAATTAAATGATATTAATGAAAATCATAATCATGACCTGGATGACTTGGGCGTGTCCGCAGATTCAACTGAATTAAATTATGTTGATGGAGTAACATCGAATATTCAAGTCCAGTTAGATGGTAAGCAAGCTGTCAATGATAATCTAACTACTATAGTGGGGCTAGAACATAATAGTGATTATTTCATTGTGTCTGATGGAACGAATTGGACTACGGAAGGTGGCGAAGACGCTCGTACATCACTGGGACTAGGAACCATTGCAACGCAAGATGAGAGTAGTGTGGAAATTTCAGGAGGTTCAATAAGCGGAATTACAGATATATCAATCTCAGATGGTGGTACTGGAGCATCTGATATATCGACCGCAAGAATTAATCTAGGTCTTGAGATTGGAGTGGATGTGCAGGCCTATGACGCTGACTTAGCTGACTTGGCTGATGGCGAATTATCTGCAAGTAAGGTAGAATTTGCTATTAGGACTGAAGGTGAAAGTGGGCAGGTATGGACATCTGATGGAGATGGTATTGGTGAATGGGCAGCGGCAGCGCCATTGACCGGAGCTGGTTCAAGTATTGATACAGAAGATCTTGAAGCGTCCCGTGCTTTGGTCTCTAACGAAGATGGGAAGATAGATACGTCCACAGTGACTTTACTGGAATTAAGTTATTTGAAAGGTGCGCAGTCTAGTATTCAATCACAGATGGATAACAAACAGGATGCAGATGAAGACCTAGCTGATTTAGCGGATGGTGAATTGTCTGCAAGCAAAGTCCAGTATGCTATTACTACCGAAGGTACAAGCGGAGAGATATGGACATCTGATGGAAGTGGTGCTGGTTTATGGGCAAGCCCAACAGGGATAACTGGGGCTGCATCTACCGTTGATACGGAAGACCTCACTGCGTCAAGGGCAATTGTATCTGATTCTGATGGAAAAATATCTGTTTCAGATGTAACTAGTACAGAATTAGGATACTTAGATGATGTGACCTCTAGTTTGCAAACACAATTAGATAATAAGCAAGATTTCAATGATCACCTAGATGATATTACGGAACTAACTCATGCAGATGGTAATATCATGGTATCAGATGGTTCTAAGTGGACTGTGGAAAATGGTGTGGATGCTCGAACATCATTAGGACTGGGGTCTATCGCTACACAAGAAGCAGATAATATAGCTATATCAGGAGGGTCTATAGTAGATATCACGGATATAGCAATTGCAGATGGTGGAACAGGTGCGTCTGATGTTACTACTGCTCGAAGTAATTTAGGTCTGGAGATTGGTGTAGATATTCAGGGATTTGATGCTGATTTGGCTGACTTAGCGGATGGTGAGTTGTCTGCAAGTAAAGTCCAGTTTGCCATCACTACTGAGGGTACAAGTGGAGAAGTCTGGACCTCGGATGGAGATGGGACAGGTGCATGGGGTAGTCCGGCAGGTATAACCGGTGCTGCATCTACCGTTGATACGGAAGACCTCACTGCGTCAAGGGCAATTGTATCTGATTCTGATGGAAAAATATCTGTTTCAGATGTAACAAGTACGGAGATTGGATATTTAGAAAATGTAACTTCCAACATACAAACACAGTTAGATGCAAAACAATCGACAGATTCAGATTTGACAGTTATTGCTGGCTTGGATAACTCTGATGGGAATTTTATTGTTGGTTCTGCAAGTGGTTGGGTTGCAGAGAGCGGCTCCACTGCACGAGCATCCCTTGGGCTAGGAACTGTTTCCACTCAGGCGTCAGATAATATTTCTATTACTGGTGGTGCAATAGATGGTACTGCTATTGGTGGAACGACTTCTTCTAGTGGTGCATTTTCAGAACTAACGGTTAGCGGGCCAACTAATTTAGATAGTAAAATTAATGTAAGTGGAAATGTTTCTCTTGATGGTACGGCTAATGAACTAAGGTTTTATGAAGGAAGTAATTATGTTGGATTTGAAGCCCCTTCGTTAAGCGGAGATCAGGTTTGGGTTCTTCCTAGTTCAGATGGCTTGGCTAATCAGGTGTTGGAAACAGACGGGAGCGGGGCACTTTCTTGGTCTACGCCAAATAGTGGAGCGAGTGATGTAAACAGTCTCTCTGACGCATTGGTTGAAGGAACTGGATCCATGTATATTGGAAATAATCCATCGTCCTCAACTGATGGTGCCAATTATAACATAGCTGTTGGGACTACAGCTTTAGATGCTGTGACCACTGGATACAGCAATACTGCCATTGGATATAATGCCCTTACGGCTAACCTATCAGCAAATCGTAATACAGCAGTTGGATCCAATGCTTTAAAAGCAAATACTACTGGGATTACAAATGTAGCGGTGGGTTCTAGCGCATTAGAGAGAAATACCACAGCCAATAGAAATACCGCAGTAGGACACGCAAGCAGTTACTTGTTGAATTCGGGACAAAACAATGTCTCTATAGGCTACGAGTCATCTAAAAATATGACAAGCGCCAATAATAATGTAATCATAGGGTCTGGCGCAAATCCTAGCGCAGATACTGGTACCTCTAATCAGGTCGCGATTGGGTATGATGTTAGAGGAGTAGAAAATAATTCTGTTACACTTGGTAACGCGGACGTGACTGCGGTCTACATGTCTCAGGATGAGGGTGCAACAGCTTACGGTGCGACATTTAAAGGGTCTACATCCATGCAGACTCCTCTCATAGAATATACAGACGGTGACGATGCCTTAACAATTGCAGATGGCGGCGCTTTAACTACGGCAGGCAATCTTAGTCTAGGTGGAAGCAATAACGAATTACGTTTCTACGAAGGTAGTAACTATGTAGGATTTGAAGCTCCGTCATTGAGTGCTGACCAAGTATGGTCTCTTCCCACAGCAGATGGTTCAGCGAATCAGGTACTGGCTACGGATGGGTCAGGTGCGCTTACCTGGTCTTCTGCTGCGACAAGTGTTAATGGTCTTTCGGACGCACTTGTTGAAGACACGGGTTCCATGTATGTTGGTAATAATCCCTCCGCCACAACGGATGATGCAAACTATAATTTAGCTGTGGGGGGTACTGCATTAGATGCGGTTACAACAGGTGATTATAATACTGCCGTGGGCTACTCTTCTTTGACCGATAATACCACAGGAGCTGCCAATGTTGCTTATGGCAGCCAATCTTTGTTTAAAAACACTACAGGAAGCAGAAATGTTGCAATTGGGCATCAGAGTCTGTATCAAAATACAGAAGGAAGTCACAATACTGCTTTAGGCTATAATTCATTAACAAATACAACCGGTAGTAGTAATACTGCTCTTGGAAATGTTGCGTTGACTGAAAATACTTCAGGGGCTAGCAATGTCGCTATTGGAATGGCTGCTTTAAGAAATAATACAACGGCTAGTTATAATACGGCTGTTGGTAGGCTTGCGCTAGAAGATGCAAATCGAACAGCAGATACTGATGGTTATAATGTAGGGTTAGGATATAATGCTGGAAACACAGGAACCAATGATATTACTACAGGGAATAAGAACACTCTTTTGGGAGCAAATACAGCCGCTTCAGCTGCAGCAGGCACCAACCAGACTGTTGTAGGCTATGGCGCGTCAGGCAAGGGTGATAATACCGTTACCATAGGTAATGGAGATATTACAGCTTGGTCTGCGTCAGATGATGGGGAGGTTGACCTTGGAAGTAGCTCGGTTGAGTTTAAAGATTTATATGTGGATGGGGTGGCCTACACAGATGCACTTGGATTTGGTACGGTAGCCATGACCCTTCCTACGGCAGATGGTTCAGCGAACCAGGTATTAAAGACCGATGGGAGTGGTGCTTTGGCGTGGACAGATGTCAGTGCAACAATCGTAACAGTGTCAGATAATGAGAATACAAGTGAAACCAATGCTTTGG